>ERZ1699235.210-NODE-210-length-27150-cov-3.635755_pt1 | contig 27150 bp, 20 predicted proteins | sample MGYA00581546_ERZ1699235 | MGnify/ENA primary metagenome ERZ1699235 (study PRJEB42319, sample SAMD00040334) | human oral metagenome | material: saliva | host: Homo sapiens | study: EMG produced TPA metagenomics assembly of PRJDB4115 data set (Metgenomic analysis of... | reverse complement strand
CTGACTATGCGGCGCTAGAGCGTGAGCTCGCTGCCACGTCGGCCCGCTCAGGAAGCAGCAGCTACGACGACGAGGACTACTCGGATCTAGCCGCCAAGTACAACGATGACTTTGACGATGAAGATGACTTTGATCCAGGTAGGTCCTGAGTAACTAGAACATAAGGGTGGGGGCAGCTCAATATCGCTGGCCCCCACCCTTTTTGTAGCTCGACGCCGCGCCCACCAAGTAGGGCCACGTCCATCGAGCAAACGCAGTGCCAACCAAGTGAACGCGGCGCACTCTAAGCGGTGCTGTGCCCTAAGCAGTCGCCGCAGCCTAAACAGGTGCCGCCGCTACCTGACGCAGCACCTCTAAACCCCCCGCGCTAGCGGGGAAAACGGGCTGCCGCAGCTCGTCGGCCTGCCATCTGAAGGATCATCCCCGCTTGCGCGGGGAAAACTGTGATGATCAGCCAATCAACCTGGCTGGCGCCGGTTCATCCCCGCTTGCGCGGGGAAAACACTACTTGGAAAAGTGGCGTGAGCGCTTTTACCTAGGTTCATCCCCGCGTGAGCAGGGAAAACACTTCTCGATCTGGGGTTTTACGCACCAAATCGGTCAGATTTTGGAAAGCCCTAAGAGCTGCGCCTACGTTAAAATTTACTCACTACCGGACGCTTACACAACTGACTCGCGGGATCAGTCTCAGAATACTGGCAGTCCCCACTGTAGTAAGAGCGCTCCTAGACACCGCCTAAACGCCAGTGGGGACTGGCCACCCGGCCAGTCCCCACCACGCTCTAGCGTTGTTGCAGCTCAGATGCGATAGACGCCGTGGATATCCACCGCGCCACCCTGCACACCCTTGGTGCCGCTAACTACTCGGCCAGTGACTTCATACTCATCAGCCTTATGTACGCTACCCAGCACACAAGCCTCAATCCCGGCAGCGCGGCTTACCTCAATGGCAGCTTCAGCGATGGACTCATCCACCACTGCCACCATGCCGATACCCAGGTTCAAAGTACCCTCCAGGTCATCCCAAGGCACATTACCCAGGCGGCGCACCACATCAAAGACGGGCGGGATCTGCCAGGCGCTACGGTCGACGTCGGCAATTAAGCCAGAAGGCAGCACACGAGCCAAGTTAGCAGCCAGGCCCCCACCGGTGACGTGGCTAAGGGCGTGCACATGCATAGTGGCCGGATCCGGGCCGCTACCCACGCCCTCAATCATGGCCAGGCAGGCGCGAGTGTATAGGCGGGTGGGCTCTAGTAGCTCCTCACCCAGGGTGCGACCAAACTCGTCAACGTGACGCTCCAGGCCCCAGCCGGCCACCTCAACTACCCGCCGTACCAGTGAATATCCGTTAGAGTGCAGGCCCGAGGCGGCCATACCAATCAGTACGTCGCCAGCCCTTACCCGCTCAGCACCCAGCACGCGGCTAGCCTCAACCACACCCGTAGCCGCACCGGCGACGTCGTAGTCATCAGGGCCCATCAAACCGGGGTGCTCAGCGGTCTCGCCACCCAGCAATGGGGTGCCCACAGCCGCACAGGCCTGGGCCACGCCGCGCACAATGTCCGCAATGCGCTCGGGCACCACATGGCCGCAAGCAATGTAGTCAGTCATCAGCAGCGGGCGCGCACCCACCACCACGATGTCGTCAACCACCATGCCCACCAGGTCCTGGCCGATGGTGTCGTGGATGTCTAGGGCCTGGGCGATAGCCACCTTGGTACCCACACCGTCAGTGGAGGTAGCCAGCAGCGGGCGGCGGTAGTCGCGCAGCTCGCTAACATCCACTAGCCCGGCAAATCCGCCCACTCCCCCAACCACGGCAGGGGTCATGGTGGCGGCCACGGAGGCCTTCATTAGTTCAACGGCACGGTCACCTGCCTCGGTGTCCACGCCCGCAGCGGCATAGGTAACTTCACTCATTACTTGACTCCTTCAATGCGTGGTACCACTGAGTTGCGACGCGGCAGGGGCGCGTCAGTTTTGTTTTCGTCGCGGCGACGGCGGTACACCGAGGGCACGCGCGAGATCGGCAGGGTGGAAATCACCGGGGCCGCATGTGGGGGCTCAATCGGGTAGTTACCGTCAAAGCAAGCCATACACAGGCGTGAAGCCTCCTGGCCACTGGCTTCCACCATGCCCTCCACAGAGAGGTAACCCAAAGAGTCAGCCCCAATGTGGTTGCAAATCTCCTGGGTGTTCATGCCATTGGCGATCAGCTCAGCGCGGGTGGCAAAGTCGATGCCATAAAAGCAAGGCCATTTAACCGGCGGGGAGGAAATACGAATATGGATTTCCTTGGCGCCAGCCTCACGCAGCATACGCACCAGGGCGCGCTGGGTGTTTCCACGCACGATCGAGTCATCAACCACCACCAGGCGTTTGCCTTCAATAACCTCACGCACCGGGTTGAGCTTGAGCCTAATACCCAGTTGGCGCAGGGTTTGGGTGGGTTGGATAAAGGTGCGGCCCACATAGGCGTTTTTCACAATGCCCTGGGCAAAAGGAATACCTGATTCTTGCGAGTAACCAATAGCGGCGGGCGTGCCCGAGTCGGGGGTGGCAATCACCAGGTCAGCCTCAACCGGGTGTTCGCGTGCCAGCGCCGCACCCATGGCGTTACGGGCCGCAATAATGGAGCGCCCTGAAATACGGGTGTCGGGGCGAGCCAGGTAAACATACTCAAATACGCAACCAGTGGGGGTGGCGGGGGCGAAACGGCGCGTAGCTACGCCGTCGGCATTAATAGTCAAAAATTCGCCCGGCTCAACCTCACGCACATAGGAGGCACCCACAATATCCAGGGCGGCCGTCTCGGAGGCCACCACCCAGCCGCGCTCTAGGCGCCCCAGCACCAGCGGGCGCACGCCGTGGGGGTCGCGGGCCGCATAGAGGGTGTCTTCAGTCATGAAAGTAACTGAGAAAGCACCCTTGAGCTGCGGCAGCATCAGCATGGCTACCTCTTCGAGGTCTAGCTCAGGGTGCTGCTTGGCGGTGAGGGAAAGCAGGGCGGCCATCACGGCGGTGTCGGTGGTGGAGCCGCGCCCCAGTTCACCGGAAATATCCTGGCCGGAGGCTTCACGCACGTATTCCATTAGCTCGCGCGTGTTGGTGAGGTTACCGTTGTGGGCTAGGGCCACCGTGTGCTCAGCTACCGGCCCCAGCATGGGCTGAGCGTTTTCCCAGGTGGTGGAGCCTGTGGTGGAGTAGCGTACATGCCCCACCGCGATATGCCCACGTAAGGCTGACAGGCTGGTTTCATCAAAAACCTGGGAGACCAGCCCCAGATCCTTATAAACCATGATTTTTTCGCCATCTGAGGCAGCGATCCCGGCTGCCTCCTGGCCACGGTGCTGTAGCGCGTACAGACCGAAGTAGGTCAGTTTGGCTACATCTTCACCTGGCGCCCACAGCCCAAAGACGCCACATTCATCTTCAGGCTTTGGCTCTAGATAATCGACGGGTTGACTTTTGCGCGGGATTCCACCGAGTGTCACCTTCTAAGTTTGTCACATCCCCTTTAGCGACGCATGTGGCCATTTGTCACATGCGCGCGCTAGTCTCGCTTAACCCGCCCCCGCGTTCAGACCCAGCCACCTCACTTTGAGCACATCAGCGCACCGGTATGACGACGGCGTCCCCCTAGCAGTTTTGGGCCCGCCGGGTTTTAAAGCAGCGGCAGGAAATCGCTTAGATCTGTGCGTAGCCCGGAGGCGCTGAGTTTGCCCTCGTCTAAGGCTGCGTTCCACTCCAGCACGCCAATGGCCAGTTCCAGCCAGGTTTGGGCGTCAGTTTCCACTACCGACGGCGGGGTGCCGCGCCGGTGAGTGGAGCCGGCTACTGCTTGGGTAGCGCCATAGGGTGGTACGCGCACTTCCACGCTGCGTCCGGGGGCGACGGCGGCCAGCTCCTCCAGCGTGTAGCGCACGGCGGTGGCGGTGGTGTTGCGGTCAGCGTCTTGGCCTTGCTGGTACAGGTTGCGCCAGTGGTGTAGGGCGGCGATACCTTCGGTGATGTCGATACGACGACGGGTGCTCATAGCTGGCCAGATTACCCTCTTGGCCCCTTAACCGCATTGACCCGCCAGGCGTTTAGCCCAGCGGGTCAAGTTGTTGAACTAGCTTGGATCAGATGATGCCGAAAGCGTTCATAACATCGGCTACGCGCACGAAACCAGCAGCGTTAGCACCCAGCACGTAGTCGCCCGGACGCCCGTAGGTGTCGGCAGCCTCCAGGCAGGAGTGGTGAATGTCAGCCATGATGCCGGTCAGCTTGGCCTCAGCGGTGGCAAAATCCCAGCGGCTACGAGAAGCGTTCTGCTCCATCTCCAGTGCGGAGGTAGCCACACCACCAGCGTTAGCGGCCTTACCGGGGGCGTAAAGAATCCCGGCGGCCTGGAAGTGCTCCACAGCCTCAGGGGTGGAGGGCATGTTGGCACCCTCAGCCACCACACCACAGCCGTTACGTAGCAGGCGCACTGCGGCGTCGCCGTTTAGCTCATTCTGGGTGGCACAGGGCAGCGCCACCGAGCAGGTCACATCCCAAATGCTGCCGCCGGTAACCAGCTGGGCAGAGGGGCGGCGCTTGACGTAGTCGGCTACGCGCCCACGCTCGACTTCCTTCACCTGCTTTAGTAGCTCCAGGTCGACGCCGGCCTCATCCACCACGTAACCGGAGGAGTCAGAGAAGGTAACTACCTTGGCGCCCAGGGCCTGGGCCTTTTCAATGGCGTAGATAGCCACGTTACCGGCGCCGGAAACCACCACGCGCTGGCCTTCCATCGACTGGCCACGGGTAGCCAGCATGGACTGGGCAAACAGCACGGTGCCGTAACCGGTAGCTTCAGTACGCACTAGCGAACCACCCCAGGCTAGGCCCTTACCGGTTAGCACGCCGGCGTCGTAAGAGTTGCGTAGGCGCTTGTACTGGCCGAACAGGTAGCCGATCTCGCGGCCACCCACACCGATGTCACCGGCGGGAACGTCAACGTTGGGGCCAATGTGGCGTGATAGCTCAGTCATGAAGGACTGGCAAAAACGCATGATTTCGCCGTCGCTGCGGCCGTGGGGGTCAAAGTCGCTACCCCCCTTACCGCCGCCGATACCCTGGTTGGTCAGGGCGTTCTTGAAGATCTGCTCAAAACCCAGGAACTTGATGATGCCTGCGTTAACTGAAGGGTGGAAGCGCAAACCACCCTTGTAGGGGCCCAGTGCAGAGTTGAACTCAACCCGGAAACCACGGTTGACCTGTACGTTACCGGCGTCGTCAACCCACGGCACACGGAAGATAATCTGACGCTCAGGCTCAACCAAGCGCTCTAGCAGAGCGTTGTCGGCGTAGTGAGGATCTTTTGCGAGCACCGGTTCCAGAGAGGTAAGCACCTCATGTACTGCCTGGTGGAATTCAATTTCGCCAGGGTTACGGCGGATGACGTCGGCATAAACCTTATCGATAGCGGCGGTCATAGCGACCCTTTCCTAAGAGCTCCCGGAGGGGCATCTGTATGCAATCTCGGTACGTGCATTAGCCTTGCAAATAATTGTTTACTCTGGGTTACAGACGCAGAAAATCTCACTCCTTGACATAATGATTCACGTCACCTAAATGGTGCGTTTGAGACTTAAGGGACAGCCGGCGCAGCGTATCGCCGTGTTTTCATCCACCTCCAGGCTGTGGCACGCCCCTAGGCCAGAGGCGCATAGGCTGGTTGCGCCCAGCAGGGAACCGCTGCGTCGTAGCTGCTCTACCATCACTGCCGCCAGTTGCGGGCTCACCCCAGCTTCTTGGGCGGCGCGTGTGAGGGTAGCGCCGCGCGCTAGGGCTTGGGTTAGACGTTGGCGCGGGCCGGTTGCGTCTGTCTTGGGGGCGATGCCGGCCATGCCCGTCTTAGGGGCGACGGCGCCGGTTGCGCTGCTAGTGCCAGGGCCTGAGCTGTCACCAAGGCCGGCTGCGCTGCTGGCGGCAGCCGCTGCAACGCCATCACCTGGGTTTTGAGGGCCACCCGCGCAGCCGGCGGGGCCGACAACGCCCGCAGCGACGTCGTCGACCCCATTTGCACGGCGTAGGCGTGGCCATCCCAGCGCCACCCGCGCGGACTTCACCAAATCAGTCTCCCGATTTGGAACACCACCACCGCCAAGATCCAGGCCGTCACCAGCTGCACGCCCACAGCGCTAGCCGCCCTACGGGCCCCAATCTGGCGGGCCTGCTCAGCCACCGTAGCCAGGCAAGGCGTGTAGGTAAGCACAAACACCAAGAAGGCGTAGGCCCCCACCATGGCGTCGGCACCAGCAGACTTAGCGAAAGAGACACGCACCAACTTAGGCAGCTGACCCAAGTTATCGCCGCCATCTTCAGCGTCACCACCATCAGCTTCAGGATCCATGTTGTAGGAGGTGACCACCGAGGAGATTACGGTCTCTTTAGCCACAAAACCAGTCATAAGTGCACCGGTCATGTGCCATTCACCAAATCCGGCGGGCTTAAAGACAGGCTCTAACACCTGGGCGGTGCGGCCATAAAGCGAGTCCTCCATAGGCAGGTTGGAGTCAGCGAACTTGTGACCGCCAGCCATGGGGATTGCCCCCATCAGCCACACCACCAGGGTCATCAGCAAAATGATCTTGCCGGCGCCCACCACGAAGGCCCATGAACGCAGCCAGGTGTTCTTCAGCGTCACCACTACGCGCGGCACCTGGTAGGCCGGCAGCACCAGGAACAGCGGGGCGTGAGACTGGCCCTTAGTAATAAACGGCTTCAAAACCAGCGATCCCAGCACCACCATTATCAAGCTGAGCACGTAGAGGCTAAACACCACGGTGCCGGTGTGGGTGGGGAAGAAAATGCGGGTAATAAGCAGGTAAATGGTCAGTCGCGCAGCGCAGGAGGTGTACGGAATCACTAAGGTGGTGACCAGACGCTGGGCCGCGTTAGGTAGCGTGCGGGTAGCCGCCAGGGAGGGCAGGTTGCAACCAAAACCCATGATCAGCGGCATGATTACGCGCCCATCCAAGCCAATGGCGCGCATGAGGCGGTCGCCCAGGAAGGCGGCGCGAGCCATATAACCGGAGTCTTCCAGGATTGAGATCATCAGGAAGATGATGAACATCAACGGGATGAAGGAAGCCACCACCCCTAGACCGGTACACAAACCACCAATCAGCAGGCCATGCACCCAGTTGTCTTGCCAGCCAACAGCCTTTAGTGCCAAACCAATTAAGTGGGCTAGCGAGTAGCTCTTAGACTCGTCAGAAAAAGCCTGCTCAAAGAAGTCCTGGATGGGGCTAACCCATTCACCAGCGATCTTGAACAGCAGCCACATCAGGAAGAAGAACACCGGCAGGCCCATAAGCGGGTGCAGCAAAACCCGGTCCACCTTGTCTGAGAAGGAGGGCTCCAGGGGCTGCTCTAGCTTGCCAAAAGCCTGGGCTTCAAGCTTTTCTACCCACTCAAAGATGGCGTCGGCTTGCTCTAGGCCGCTGGCCTGAGCTTCTGCCTTGCAGTGACCGCACTTGCATTCGTGCTTGCGCGCGCCTGGGGCGGTGTGGGAGGGCTCAATGCCTTTAACCCACTTGGGGTGGGCAATGTTTTCTTTCACCAGGGCCGCAAATTCGTCTGCGTTGCCCAGGTGGCGGGGGTCAATAACGATGACGTCGATCCCCAGGGCCTTGCTTAGGGCCTCCGCGTCAGGGGCCTCATCGGCCACATCCGCCATGGTCAGTACCGCCAGGGCGTTGTGTCCAGCCTGGGCTACCTGGCCGAGCAGGTAGAGCGAGCGGGTTAGGGCACTGGCGTCTAGCACCACCACGGTTAGGTCCAGGCCACCGCCGTTTTCGGGGTCGGTGAAGGAGCCGGGGACAGCCGCCAGGGTGTCTACCACTACCTGCTCATCAGGGGAGGCGGCGAGCAGCGAGTAGGTGCCGGGCAGGTCTAGCAGGTTAGCTTCAACGGCTTTCCAGTTACCGCGCATCATTTCGACGGTGGTGCCGGGGGCGTTGATAACCCGCTGGCGGGCGCCGGTTAGAGCATTGAACAGGGTGGATTTACCAACATTGGGGTTACCCACCAGAGCAATAGTGGTGTCGTGGACAGTGGTGTCCAGGGTGATTGTGGCGTGACAGGAGCAGCTCACTTGATTACCTCCACGTTGATGTGGTGGGCGCTGCGGCGGTCTACAGCCACACGGGCGCCGTCAATATTTACCACTACCCCGCCAAAAGCTGCGCGGTTAACCACGTGGAGGTTAACGCCCGGGCGCAGGCCCAGTTCATGCAGGCGTAGTAGGTTCTCTTCGCTAATATCCAGTTCGGCCACCTTGGCGCGAACTCTTTTAGGGCACTGACTTAGCAACATGGCGCTATCTTAAGCCTTGCCTTACTTAGGCTAATAGGACCTTAGATGTTGCGCTAATTGTACCGGTTTTAGCTAAATACAATGCCTTCACTTAGCTAATTAGGTAAGGCTACGGGTCCTTAAGCCAATATAAAAACATTTTGTCACAAAAAGCTTGGGGCCGACTGGCTGCTGCCAGTCGGCCCCAACGCTCACTAGGGTAAACCTATTAACCTGGTGTTTTAGTTGAACAGGTCAGGCAGTACGCGCTCAACTGCGAGGCCTACCTCTGCTAGTTCTAGGACCATAGGCGCACCCAGGTCCTGAGAGAGGATGTCGTGACCGGTGATAGCAAAGAGTTCACCGCCGGTGGTACCAATGCGGGCAGCCTTAACACCTTCAGCTTCAGCGGCGGCGTAAACCGCCGGCAGCGCCCCTTCGGGCACAGCAATCACGCAACGTGCCCCAGACTCAGAGAACAGGAAGGTGAAGTCATCCAGCCCGGCGCCGTCGGCGGCAGCAGTGGCCACATTGGCGATGTCCACGCTTACACCCACGCCGCAGCGCAGGGAGCCCTCCAGCAGGGTCTGTACCAGACCACCGGCAGAGCAGTCGTGGGCGGCGCTGATCAGGCGCTCACCAGCCGGGGTGCGGGCCTCGCTCAGAGCCAGCAGCACATTACCCAGGGCCATTTCGGCGTCCAGATCCACCTTGGGCGGCAGACCACCTAGGTGACGGTGCACTACCCGAGCCCAGGCGGAGCCGTCCAGCTCATCGTAGGTTTCACCCAGCAGTACTAGGGCTAGGCCTTCTTCCTGCCAACCTGAGGGGTTAGCGCGGGTGACGTCGTCGATCACGCCCAGCACGCCCACCACCGGGGTGGGGTTAATGGAGGAGTCAAGCAGACCCTTAACCTTGCCGTGGGAGTTGTAGAGGGACACGTTACCGCCGGTAACCGGAATACCCATCACCTTGCAGGCGTCAGCCAAACCAGTAATGGCCTCCACCAGCTGCCACATGGCGTCAGGGTCTTCGGGGGAACCAAAGTTCAGGCAGTCGGTTACCGCCAGCGGGCGGGCACCAACCGTGCACACGTTACGGTAGGACTCGGCCAGGGCCTGTGCGGCGCCGGTAGCCGGGTCAAGCTTGGTGAAACGCCCGTTAGCGTCAGTGGAGATAGCCACACCCAAGCCGGTCTTTTCATCCACACGCACCACACCGGCGTCGTCGGGCTGAGACAAGGCGGTCTGGCCGCGCACGAAACGGTCGTACTGGTTGGTAACCCAGCTGGCAGAGGCGTAGTTGGGGTTAAGCGCAATAGCCATGGCGTGGGCCGCTAGCTCCTTGGAGGAGGCGGGGCGCTGCAGCTTGTCGCTAGTGTCAGCGTTTAGCTCATCCTGCCAAGCGGGGCGGGCATAGGGGCGATCATAGGTGGGGCCTTCGTGAGCCACAGTCTTGGGGTCCACATCCACAATGCGCTCACCGAAGTGGTCAATGGTTAGACGCCCAGAGCCGTTAACCTCACCAATTACGGAGGCTTCCACATCCCACTTGCGGATAACCTCCATGAAGGCCTCCAGCTTTTCAGGGGCCACCACAGCCATCATGCGCTCTTGAGATTCACTCATGAGGATCTCGCCGGCGGTTAGGGACGGGTCGCGTAGCAGCACGTTTTCTAGGTTGACGTGCATACCGCCGTCACCGTTGGAGGCCAGCTCACTGGTGGCGCAGGAAATACCGGCGGCGCCTAGATCCTGGATACCTAGCACTAGATCCTGCTTGAACAGGTCTAGACAGCATTCGATAAGTACCTTCTCCATGAAGGGGTCGCCCACCTGGACGCTGGGGCGCTTGGCCGGCATACCATCCTCGAAGGATTCACTGGCCAAAATGGAGGCGCCACCAATACCGTCACCGCCGGGGCGGGCCCCAAATAGCACCACCTGGTTGCCGGCACCCGAGGCGTTAGCTAGGTGAATATCCTCGTGGCGCATAACGCCCACACACAGGGCGTTTACTAGCGGATTTTCCTGGTAGGAGGAGTCAAACTCGGTTTCACCACCAATGTTGGGCAGGCCCAGGCAGTTACCGTAACCACCCACACCGGCTACCACGCCGTGCACCACACGGGCGGTGTCTTCATGGTCAACCGCGCCAAAACGCAGCTGGTCCATAACCGCCACCGGGCGGGCACCCATAGAGATAATGTCGCGCACAATACCGCCCACACCGGTAGCCGCGCCCTGGTAGGGCTCCACGAAGGAGGGGTGGTTGTGGCTTTCTACCTTGTAGGTGACGGCCCAGCCGTCACCGATGTCTACCACACCAGCGTTTTCACCCATGCCCACCAGCAGGTGCTCACGCATCTGGGGGGTGACCTTCTGGCCAAACTGCTTGAGGTGAATCTTGGAGGACTTGTAGGAGCAGTGCTCAGACCACATTACGGAGTACATGGCCAGCTCAGCGTTGGTGGGACGGCGTCCAAGCAGTCGCTTAATGTCTGCGTACTCTTCCGGTTTGAGGCCCAGCTCCGCGTAGGGCATTTCCTTATCTGGGCTAGCCGCAGCGTCCTGAACGGTATCGGGGTGCTCCACGGGGGTAACGGAATTGGGCAGGGAGGTCATTGGCGCTCCTGAACGTGACGTTTAATTGCGCTTAACCGGCGTTGAGTGCGCCTAGCGCATTTACTCTCTAACTCTACTCGTCTTAGCTGGGAAGTTAACAGTGCAAGACGACAATCGGCCAATATGTGCACTCCAGCATTTTTCACATTGTTGTTTTCGGCGAAAATCCCAAAAGTGCTGTGCACCACAAGCAAATGATGTTGGACTGGTGTCATGAGGAACATCGACGTTACCCCTCGCCCCTTAGCGGAGTTAGCGAGCCACCTCAGCGACGCGGCCACGAAGCGCCTGGACGCCGTCGTCGACGCCGGACGCCGCCTAGGCCAGGGACGCACTATTTTCAACATCACCCCCAGTGCCGCTGCTGACTCAGGTGTGGCCGAGGCAGTAGAAACTATTACCGCGCTGGCACTGGATGCGGGTATAGACACCCGCTGGTATCAATTGGATATGCCCGCCCCGTTTAGGGTTTTAAGCGAGCGACTAGACAACTGGCTGCATGGCTACGACGGCGACGGCGGGGTCTTGCGTGACAAGGAACGTGATCTTTATGAGCACGTGTTGTCCTCGAACGCGGAAAACCTGGTGGATGAGATTTCCAATGGCGACATTGTGGTGCTGCATGAGGCGGCCACCGCTGGCCTGGCTCAGGCTTTCTCTGAGGCGGGTGCCTGGGTGGTGTGGCGCTGCCACGGCGGCACTGAGGATCTAAACGAGCACAGCCAGCTGGCCTGGAGTTTCCTGGAGCCTTATCTGGACTGGGCCAACCGCATGGTGTTCACCCGTGATGTGTACCGCCCGCCATTTGCCCCGCCGGACAGCTGCGACGTGATTGCCCCTTCTATTGTTCCCGACTCTCCGAAAAACCGCGTTTTGGACTTGGATGAGTCCTTGTCGATTGTGCGTTTAGCAGGAATTTTCGACGGCGTAGCTCCCTTTGATGCGGTGCCTTTCATACGTGAAGATGGGCGCCCGGGTGTGATTGAGAAGCTTGATGGCGTGATGCTGGCCGGCGGCCCGGTTCCCCAAGGGGCCCGCGTGGTTACGCAGGTTTCACGCTGGTCTGCACTTAAAGGCAATGTGCAGCTGATTGAGGCTTTTGCCGCTGATCGTGAGTTGCTTGCCGACGACGTGCACTTGCTGCTGGTGGGGCCGGCTTTGGATAGTAAGAGCCGGCAAACTACCCGGGTGGTTAACAGCGCTAGTGGCGAGCCGCAGCTAGCTCCCCACAATGGGCATCCTTCTGAGGCGGCCCGCGTGTTGGCGCAGGTGCTTGACGCTCATGCGGTGCTGCCGCCGTCGCTGGCTGAGCGGGTGCACGTGGCCGCTATCCCAATGCTTGACCGCGAGGTGAATGCGCTGATTGTTAACGCTTTGCAGCGCACTAGCACGGTGATTACGCTGATGAGCCACCAGGAGGGCTTCGGCTTGCCGGTCACTGAGGCCATGTGGAAGAAGGCCGTGGTGGTGGCCGCCCAGGTGGGTGGCTTAATTGAGCAGATCGACGACGGCGTCAACGGGGTGTTGGTGCCGGGCCTGTCTGCCTACAGCTGGGGCCAAGCCGTAGCTGAGGTACTGCGTTTCCCACAACAGTCGGCGGAAATGGGCCTGGCGGCCCATGAATCTGTGCGCGCTAATTACCTGCCGGACCGCCATCTGCGTGACTGGCTGGAGCTTATCGCCACCATGGTGGACGAACGCTAAAAGACGAACGCTAAAACTGGTGGAGGCAGCCCCTGACGGGACTGCCTCCACTTTTAGTTGTTGCGCCTGGCTGTTGGCCGCGAGCGCCGGCCATCCGCTAGTGCCCGCTGGCCAACCTGGCTGATCAGGCGGTGGCTAGCACTGCGTTTAGGACGGAGGCGAATACGCCTAGGCCGTCAACGCCGGTGCGTAGGCCGCCGGCGCCGGTGGGGCCGAAGCCGGGTTCTACGGCGTGTTCGGGGTGGGGCATGAGGCCCACTACGTTGCCGCGTTCGTTGGTTACGCCGGCGATGTCGCGGGCGGAGCCGTTGGGGTTGCCGCCTAGGTAGCGGAAGACTACGCGGCCTTCGCCTTCGAGGCGGTCTAGGTCTTCGTCGGAGGCGATGAAGTTGCCTTCACCGTTCTTCATGGGGACCACGATTTCCTGGCCGGCGCTAAAGGCGTTGGTCCAGGCGGTGTCGGCGTTTTCGATCCGTAGTTTCTGCTCGCGGCAGATGAACTTTTGGTGGTCGTTGCGGATTAGGGCGCCGGGTAGTAGGTGGGCTTCGGTGAGGATTTGGAAGCCGTTGCAGATGCCTAGTACGGGCATGCCTTTGTGGGCGGCGTCGATTACTTCTTGCATTACCGGGGCGAAGCGGGCGATGGCGCCGCAGCGTAGGTAGTCGCCGTATGAGAAGCCGCCGGGTACTACTACGGCGTCGACTGCGTGTAGGTCGGCGTCTTTGTGCCAGAGGCTGACGGGTTCGGCTCCGGCTAGGCGTACGGCGCGTAGGGCGTCGACGTCGTCGAGGGTGCCGGGGAAGGTGATTACACCGATACGTGCCAAGGTTTAGGCCTCCTCAGCGCGAACAGAAACCACGTCTTCCATGATGGGGTTGCTAAGCAGCTTGTCGGCGGCTTCGCGGGCGGCGGCTAGGTCTGCTTCGGTTACTTCACCTTCTACGGTTAGTTCGAAGCGGCGCCCTTGACGCACCGCAGTGAACTGTTCGAAGCCTAGGCGCGGTAGGGAACCCACTACGGCTTTACCTTGGGGGTCTAGGATTTCCGGCTTAGGCATAACTTCAACAACAATGCGTCCCATGGTTTCTCCTGTATGGGCGGGCGTAAGTCACTACCAGGTTACTAGCACCAACGGACAAACTACATACTTGCCAGGCGTTGTATATCTCAATTTATTGGTTTGGTTAGGTGTTTGGGGCTAGCGGGAAAGTAAGTAACTAATACTTTAGACTGGTGTTGACCGCGCGTGGCCTGCCCCGCCCCCTTTGTTTCGCTGTGGAAACGGCCGCTGACCACGCATCCATTAATCTCGATGAAGAGGACATAATGCGTTTAACTTTGCCTCGGCGTCGTTGGGCGGCCGGATTGGCTGTTGTGGCTATGACTTTGACGGGTCTAGCCCCGGTAGCTGTCGCAACTGGTCCGGTAGCTGTGCCGGCTAGCCCCACCCAAGCCGATTCCCATCCCCAGGTTTTGCCTGCTCCCCAGTCACTGAGTTGGGGTAGCGGAGCTGCCACGTTTAAGTCCACTACGGTGCATTTTGATGTGCAAAACCAGGACGAGCCCACTAAAGCTACGCTGAATGCTTTAGCTAAAGCCAATAACTTGCAGGTCACTAGTGCGGCTGAGGCCACGCTGAAGGTCACGGTTAAGGTGGCTTCAGCTGGTGAGCAGGGCGACGGCGCTGGCCAGGCCCCTAAGCACGCTGAGGGCTACCTGCTTAAAGCTGAGGGCAACAGCGTCACTATTACCGGCTCTGATACGCGCGGCGCTTACTATGGCGTGCAAACGCTGCGTCAGCTGGTTAAAGACGGCAAGCTCTATCACGCTACGGTGCGCGACTGGCCGCTGATGAGTGTGCGTGGCACGATTGAGGGTTTTTACGGTATTCCTTGGTCTCACCAGGCTCGCCAGGATATTTTGGCTTTCTCTGGCAAGCACAAGATGAATACCTACATTTACACCCCTAAGGATGACGCTTATCTGCGCGCTAAGTGGCGTGAGCTGTATCCGCAGGCGGAGCTGGCTAAGCTCAAGGAGCTGGTGGATGCCGCTAACGCTAACCACGTGGATTTTGTGTTTGCTCTCTCCCCCGGTAACGACATTTGCTATGGCCAGCAAAGTGACTATGACGCCACGGTGGCTAAGTTTGAGCAGCTACGCAAGATTGGGGTGCGCTCGTTCTATATTGCTTTGGACGACATTAACCCGCGTTTGAACTGCGATTCTGACGCCGCCCAGTTCCCTTCTCGGGGCCCTTGGACACAGCTGGCTGACGCCCAGTCTTACTATTTGAACAAGGTGCAAACTGAGTACGTTAAGGCCAACCACCTCAATGATTTGATGATGGTGCCCACTAACTATTCTGGTAACGCCACTGACCCGTTTAAGACGGCTCAAGGTGAGCGTTTGCACCAGGATATTCGTATGCAGTGGACTGGGATGGGGGTTTTCTCTGACCAGATCACTGTTGACCAGGTGACTAAGGCGGCCACCACCTACAACAATAAGCACCTGTTTATTTGGGATAACTTCCCGGTTAATGATGGCCAGCGGGGGCGACTGTTCCTTAACCCATTGGAGGGCCGTGACCCTAACCTGTACAAGTACATTGACGGTTTCACCTCTAACCCCATGATTCAGCCTTATGCTTCGCTACCTTCGCTAGCTAACTATGGTGATTACACCTGGAATGGACCTAAGTATGACGCTCAGGTCTCGTTTAAGGCGGCTTTGGCGGAGCTGGCTGGCACCAGTGATGGCCAGGTAACTAAGGCGCTTGATGCGTTTGTGGATCTTAACCAGTCGTGGAAGCCTTACCGGGCTTCTTCGCAAAGCGCCCCGCAGCTGTCTAGCGACGTTAAGGCTTTTAAGGATGCTTTAGCTAGCGGCAATGCGGCCACTATTAAGTCCACTGCCGCTACTTTGCGTGCGCGTTTGCAGCTGATCCAGCAGGCCCCGCAGCTGCTTGCCAAGATGGAATCTAAAGGTTTTTACAATGACATTAAGCCTTGGCTGGAGGCGGCCCGCGATTGGGCTAAGGCCAGCGAGTCGGCTGTGGATGTTTATTTGGCTATTGGCGCCAATAATGGGGAGCAGGCCACTAGCGCCCTGATGGCGATGCAAGCCTCACAGCAAAGCGCGCTTGCGCCCCGCGTGGATGATATGGATTCGGACTTTACGGTTAAGCCCGCTTCTATTACGGCTTCTGTAGGCGACGGCGTCTTTAACGCTTTCGTGGACGATGCCGCCAAGGCTTGGGATAAGTGGGCTGCTTTGACTCCCGCTAAGGGCGGGGCCGCCTTGAAAGTGAGCGAGGCTTCTACCACTATGGGCACTTGGGAGAGCTATGTGCCCGCTAATGCGGTTGATGGCCGGGAGGACACTTTCTACTGGTCTAACTCTGCCCCACAGCCGGGCTCTTATTTCCAGCTTGATCTTGGTAGCGAGCAGGAGATTGGTTTGGTGCATGTCAGCCAGGGCCGTAGTGCTTCGCAAACTGGCGACATGATCTATAACGCTGAGGTTGAAGTTTCTGGTGATGGCTCTAACTGGACTTCGCTGGGCCAGTTCACTAACCAGGCTGAGATTACGGCTAAGGCTCCCGCCGGCACTATGGCGCGTTATGTGCGCCTGAAGGCCACTGCGGCTAACGGTAATGGGGCTTGGGTGCAGATCCGTGAGTTCCAGGTTTCTAGCCCCACTAAGGGCTTGTCTACCACTTTGGTTACCGCTAAGGATCACCCGCTAGATAATGCGGTTGACGCTAAGGGGGCTACGGCTTTGGTGGCTACCCAGGTGCCTGAGGGCGCTAATTTGGTGCGCGAGCTACCCCAGGCGGCTAGCGGCAAGGTGAGTGTGGTTGTGGCCGGCCAGGTTGGGGCCACAGTTGAGTACCAGCGCAGCGATGGTACTTGGGTGACTTTGGGTAGTGCCGACGCCGCCAAGCACTATCAGGTGTTTGCGGTTGAGGGCCCGGTTAAGGCGATCCGGCTGACTTCCATTAAGGGCGAGGTTTTGCCCAACATTTTGGAGTTTTCTTACCGGGCTTGGCGTGCGGGTGATCCTCAGCCAGGCTCGACGCCGGCGCCCACCCCCACCCCGACGGTTGCGCCCACTGCGTCTCCGGCCCCCACGGCCAGCCCAGCGCCCACGGCTACCCCGGCGCCCACAGCTAGCCCGGCTCCGAGCGCTACCGTAGCTCCCACGGCTAAGCCCACTGCGGCTCCCACGGGCCGGCCTAGCGCCCTACCCAGCGCCTCCGGCAAGCCGGGCGCGCTGCCTTCAGCTAAGCCGTCCTCGCTGCCTGGACAGCGGATCACGCTAAACCCGACCCCTGGCCAGGCCCGCTACTCCAATGGCTTGCTGGCCCACACCGGGGCCAACCTTGCGATTGGTTTAGTGGCCCTAGCGGCCCTAGCTAGCGGCGGCTTGCTGCTGGCCCGGCGTCGTCGCCAAAGCTAAACCAAAGGCGCCGGGCAAGGGAACGGTAACCAAAAACCTTGCCCGGCCCTAAAAACACTTTTGGGTGGGACGCTTACAGCATCCCACCCAAATCTGTATCTAGCCGCTACAGCCACAGCACTCAGGCAGCAACCAGGGATCCAGCGCAGCAAAGCAAGTACTTAGCAGCACATCAGGCACCAAGCAGGGACATAGCGCAGCCAAGCACGCACTTAGCGGCGCGGCAAGCAGCAACCGGAGCTGCTGCGCGGCAGGCAACGCGGGGCGCTGCAGGGCGACAGTTGCTGTTACAGAGCCAGGGGCTTGCCGGTTAGGCGCTCGTAGGCCTCCAGGTAGCGCTCGCGGGTGCGCTCAACCACCTGCTCAGGCAAGGCCGGGGGCTGCTGGCCACTGTTACGATCCCAGCCGCTTTCCTTAGCTAGCCAGTCACGCACAAACTGCTTGTCATAAGAAGGCGTCACCTGACCCTCAACCCACTGGTCAGCCGGCCAGAAACGGGAAGAATCAGGGGTCAGCACCTCGTCACCCAAAACCAATTCACCCTGGCTGCCGCGCCCAAATTCAAACTTGGTGTCAGCCAGAATAATGCCACGCTGCTTAGCGATATCAGCGGCGCGCGTGTACAGCTCCAAGGTGGCCTGACGCAGCGCCTGGGCCGGCTCTAGGCCAACCATTTGCGCCACCCGCTCAAAAGAAACATTCTCGTCGTGGTCACCCAACTCAGCCTTAGCGGCAGGGGTGAAAATCGGCTCCGGCAGCGGCGAGGCCTCCACCAAACCAGGCGGCAAAGCCACCCCACACACCTGCTGGCCGGCGCGGTATTCAACCAGTCCAGAGCCGGTTAGGTAGCCGCGAGCCACGCACTCAACCGGATACATGTCCAGGCGACGGCAAATCATGGCGCGCCCAGCCACCTGCACGGGCACATCCAACGACAGCAGGTGGTTAGGCACTACCTGCTCCAGCTGCTCAAACCACCAAACGCTCAGGGCGGTTAGCACCTTGCCCTTGTCGGGAATCTGCGAGCTAAGCACATAGTCATAGGCGCTGATGCGGTCGCTGGCCACCACCAGCAGAACATCCTCGCCCTCCCAGGGCCCCTCGGGGGCAGGCACATAAACATCGCGGACCTTGCCGGAAACCAAGTGCTTCCAGCCATCTAGAACCGGTGCGGCAGGTAGTTCAATTCCCATTTTTAACGCTCCACATAGGCGGGGGCGGCGATATCACTACGGTGATAGGCGCCGTCGAACTTAATCTTGCTTACCGCCGCGTAAGCCTTAGCGCGCGCTGCGGCCACATCTTCACCCAAAGCCACCACCGACAGCACCCGGCCACCAGCAGTAACTAGCTCATTGTCGTCATTACGGGCAGTCCCCGCGTGCAGCACATGCACGTCAGGGTCAGCTTCAGCCTGCTCAATACCGCTAATCACATCCCCAGTGGTGGGGGTGGAGGGGTAGCCGGCAGCGGAAATAACCACGTCAACCGCAGCCTTATCACTCCACTGAGGCTCAGCCACCTGATCTAGGCGTCCCACCGCCGCCGCGTGCAACAGCTGGGGCAGCGAAGAGTCTAGACGCGCCAGCACAGCCTGAGTCTCAGGGTCACCAAAACGCACGTTAAACTCCACCACGCGCATACCCTTGCTGGTTAGCGCCAGGCCGCAGTAAAGCAGACCAATGAAAGGCGTGCCTCGGCGAGCCATCTCGTCAACCACCGGCTGCGCCACCTGCTCTATCACCTGCTGCCCCAGGTCATCCGGGGCCCAAGGCAGCGGCGTGTACGAACCCATACCACCCGTGTTCGGGCCGGCGTCGCCGTCACCAATACGCTTAAAGTCCTGAGCGGGGCTCAGTGCGCGCACAGTGCGCCCGTCACAAACACAGAAAACTGAAGCTTCCGGGCCGTCTAGGTAATCCTCAACCACCACGGCGCCACCCTCGCGCTCTAGGCAAGCCAGGCCGTGCCTAATTGCCGCCTCACGGTCAGAAGTAACCACAACCCCCTTACCGGCAGCTAGCCCGTCTTCCTTGACCACATAGGGGGCACCAAACTCATCCAAAGCCTGCTCTAGCTGGTCAGGGCTAGTGACAATGCGGGCACTGGCGGTAGGCACATGGGCGGAGGCCATAACTTCCTTAGCGAAAGCCTTAGAACCCTCCAGGCGGGCAGCCGCCTTACTGGGACCAAACACCGCAATGTCTGCCTGACGCAAAGCATCAGCCACGCCTGCTACCAGTGGCGCCTCCGGGCCCACCACCACCAGGTCAGCCCCCATCTCACGAGCCAAGGTGACTACTTCATCAGGGCTGTTGGGGTCAATGAACAAGTTAGTGGCGATCTGCGCAGTGCCGGGGTTACCCGGCGCTACAACAAGTTCAGTGGTTTCAGGGTCACGGGATAAGGCACGGGCCAGCGCATGTTCACGTGCACCAGAGCCCAGAAGCAGGATTTTCACGTACCCACTTTAGCCGCTCACTGGCCCTAATTAAACCGCTAACGGTCCCAAATGTCCGCTAGTAGTTAACTAGCGATACTTAAACAAAAGTTTCCCCCCGCCCAGTGGGCGGGGGGAACTATCTATGGTTAGCGGCCAGCTAACTGGTAAGCAGCTGCTGTGTTAGCGCTTGGCTAGCTGGTTACTTGCTAGTTGTTACTGGCAGCGCTCACTTGGCGGCGGCGATGCGCTCACGGAACTTGGCCAGCTGAGCGGTGATCTCGGCGGGAACCTTGTCACCGAACTGAGCCAGGTACTCCTCGGTGGAGTCCATCTCAGCGGCCCAAGCCTCGGGGTCGATAGCGAAGAGCTTGTTCCAAGCAGCCTCGTCTACCTCGTCCAGGCCCTCAAGGTTGAAGTCCTCGAACTTGGGGTAGCGGCCGGTGACGCCGTCGATGGCCTCTACCTGGCCAGCGGCGCGACGCACGATCCAGTCCAGAACACGGCTGTTCTCGCCGTATCCGGGCCACAGGAACTTGCCATCCTCGTCCTTACGGAACCAGTTGACCTGGTAAACCTTGGGGAACTTGTCGCCAGCCTTGTCCTGCATCTCCAGCCAGTGGCCCCAGTAGTCGGCCATGTTGTAACCGCAGAAGGGCAGCATAGCGAAGGGGTCGTGGCGCAGGGAGCCGGCCTTAACGTCGGTGGCGGCAGCGGTAACCTCAGAGGCCACGGAAGCACCGATGAACACGCCGTGAGCGGGTTCGTACTGCTCGGCTACCAGCGGCACGTTGGTAGCGCGGCGGCCACCGAAGAGGATGGCGTCGATGGCTACACCCTCGGGGGCTTCCCAGTCGCCGCAGATGATCGGGCACTGAGCGGCCGGGGTGGTGAAGCGAGAGTTGGGGTGAGCGGCCTTCTTACCCTCGGCAGCGTCAGCCGGGGTGTAGTCATTGCCGTGCCAGTCGATCAGGTGCTCGGGCAGCGGAGCGTCAATGCCCTCCCACCACACGTCGCCGTCGTCGGTCAAAGCAACGTGGGTGAAGATGGTGTTGGCCTTCATGGTGTCCATGGCCATCGGGTTGGTCTTGTAGCTGGTGCCGGGGGCGACGCCGAAGAAGCCAGCCTCGGGGTTGATGGCGCGCAGGCTGCCGTCCTCACCAGGACGCATCCAGGCGATGTCGTCACCAATGGTCTCAACCTTGTAGCCCGGGATGGTGGGCTGAAGCATGGCCAGGTTGGTCTTACCGCAGGCGCTGGGGAAAGCGGCAGTTACGTGGTACTGCTTGCCGCTGGCCTCATCGGTCAGACGCAGAATCAGCATGTGCTCGGCCATCCAGCCGTCGCGGCGGGCCATGGTGGAGGCGATACGCAGGGCGTAGCACTTCTTGCCCAGCAGGGCGTTGCCGCCGTAACCGGAACCGTAGGACCAGATCTCGTTGGTCTCGGGGAAGTGGGTGATGTACTTTTCCTCGTTGCAAGGCCAGGTGGTGTCTTCCTGACCGGGAGCCAGCGGGGCACCTACAGAGTGCACGGCGGGAACCCAGGGGCGGCCTTCGTTGATCAGGTCCATGGCCTTGGTGCCAATGCGGGCCATGATGCGCATGTTGACTACCACGTAGGGGGAGTCGGTGATCTCAATACCCAGCTGGGAGATGGGGCCGCCGAGGGGACCCATGGAGAAGGGGATCACGTACATGGTGCGGCCGGCGTAGGTGCCGTCAAACTTCTCGTTGAGGATCTTCTTCATCTCAACCGGGTCGTACCAGTGGTTGGTCGGGCCGGCGTCTTCTTCCTTCTCAGAGCAGATGAAGGTGCGCGACTCTACGCGGGCGACGTCGCTGGGCAGCGAACGGGCCAGGAAGGAGTTGGGGCGCTTCTCGGGGTTTAGGCGAGTGAACATGCCGGACTCAACCATTTCGCTGGTCAGACGGTCCCACTCTTCCTGGCTACCATCGCAGAAGTAAACCTTCTCGGGCTTACCTAGTTCAGCGATACGGGTAGCAAAAGCAATGACGTCTTCGGGAGCGTTGGCCGGAGCTGCGGCGCGAACGTCCTGCGCGGTGACAGTCATATGATTCCCTTCCTTGGGGGTGCTTATTTATCTTTGGCTTGCGCCGGTTAACGCGCTTATTCTCTCTCAATAGCCCCGGTCACTTCTTCCCAAAAGTCCTATGGTTCATGTCACATACATAGAAAAGGCGCAGATAAACCGCGAGATTTACCTGCGCCTGAACTACTCAAAAGCCAACAAAAAGCTTCTAAGCTGCTAGGAAACACGCCCTAGCTGTGTGGGTTTAGCTAAATAAGGCTTGCCCCACCATAGTGTCTGACTGACCGATACCGGCAGGAATCGCAAACAGGGCGCGTGCCTGGTGCTGCAAATATTCACTCAGGGCGTCCTTTTGAGTCATCTTGTCCAAGATCGGGTAGAAGTTTGTGCGCGGGTCACGCACGAAGGCAATGAAGAACAGACCTGCACTCAAACGCCCTAGTGCGTCTGAACCTTCGGTGTAGTTGTAGCCGCGACGCAGCATCCAGCGCCCCTTGTTTTGCTCGGGGTTAACGATGGCGATGTGCGAGTCTGCGGGCACCTCCAGCTCTCCTTCCTTGTTCTTAGCCTTGAAGTCGATCGGCTTGAACTCATCTTTGCCGCTGGTAGGAGCCGTAACGTTAAGCGGGGCACCGTAACGCTTGTCGCGCCCGAAGGTTTGTTCCTGCTCGATCAGACGCAGGTTGTCCCACATTTCAGCGAACATGTGGATTTTGCGCACCACAAAGTAGGTGCCGCCAGCCATCCAGTCTGCGCCGCTGTCATCTCCCTTTTGCACCCACAGGTGCTCGTTTAGCTTGGCGTCTCCGTCTTCAGACTTAATGTTGTTGGTGCCGTCCTTGAAGCCAAACAGGTTACGCGGGGTTTCCTGGGCTACCGAGGTGGAGGAGGTGCGTCCATAACCGGTCTGGCTCCAGCGCATTTTGGCCGTGCCCATGGCAATACGGTTTAGGTTGCGAATGGCGTGCGCACACACCTGGGCGTCGTTCGAGCAGGCCTGTACTAGCAAGTCGCCGTCTGAGTCAGCAGAGCGGATGTTTTCGTTAGCGAATTTGGGCATGCCCTCAGACAGGATCTTGGGCATTTTTTTGGCAATGCCGAAACGGTCTTTGCCGTCGCTGTCTACAAACAGCGAGCGCCCGAACCCGAAGGTGATGGTTAGTCCGTTGGGCTTGTAGCCCCAGGCTTCACCGGTGTCGCGGGGCACGGCCTGCTTGTTTTCGTTGGGTTCGCCGCCTACTAGTTCGCCGGCGGTCATTTGCTGTGCGGCTACGGTCCAGTCGCTTAGCAGCTGTTTGAGCTCTTCGGGGTCTGTGGTGGTGACATCGAAGGCAGCGCAGAACAGGTTGTCTTGGGCGGGGGTGAGGATGCCGGCCTGGTGCTTGCCACGGAAGGGGTAGGTGTCCAGGATTTTGTCTGCGGGGGCATCTTCTCCCCCGGCTGCATAGCCACCGGCGGCGCCAGCTAGGGCCCCGGCGGCTAGGCCGGCCCCAGCAAAACCGAAGGCGGCGCGGCGTGAGACGTGGTGGGCGGCTTTGTCCTCGTCTGCTCCGCTGCCAGTGGCGACGACGGCGTCGCCGGTGGTTTCGTTAGCCGTTTCAGCCGCGTTTTGGGTTACGTCCGAGGCCTCTTCAGCGGGAGTGTTGGCGCTTTCGGTAGCGTCTGTAGCCTTGTTGCTCATTAGGTTCTCCTTGGCTAAATACAAATTTCCCAGTCATTATTATGGGTGTAAATAGCCCGCAGATCAGCCCCTAGGGCCTAAATCTGCGGGCTATTTAAGTCACATTTGCCTTACCTTAATCTGCTCAGCCTAAGCAAAGTGTTAGCTAAACAGGGTGGGCGCGGTGGTTAGCAGCGTTTATCAGTGCAGCACGATGCCGCTGATCTCGCTTAGCTGCTTGGCCAGGGCGGCAACCTCGCTGGAGAACTGCTGCTGAGCCTTGGTGTAGGAGTTCTTGGCGGGAGCCTCACCGGCGTCCTTCTGAACGGAGGCGATGGTGTCGTAGCCGACGTACTTGGTGGCACCGTCGGTGGTCTTACCGTCAGCGTGGGAGTCGATCAGCTTGTGTACAGCCTTGAACTTGGCCTTGATCTTCTTGTCCAGCTCAGGGTTGGACTTGGCCACGATTTCAGAGACGTTGCCGTAGGCTACCTCGGCGCCTTCAATGTTGGCCTTGAAGTCGTAGAGGTCAGTGTGGGAGAAGGTGTCTTCTTCACCAACAATCTTGGTGTCGGCCACCTCGTTGACTAGGTCAACGGAGCCGGTTACTACGTCGTTGATGGTCAGTGAAAACTTCTTGCCGTCCACACCGGTGATCTTGCCGTAAACCAGGTCGTAGAGTTTCTGGGTGTTTTCTTCCAGGTTGGTAGCGGCTGCCTTGCGGTCAGCGTCGCTGGCGAACTTGAACTGGCTACCCCCCCACAGGTCGGCCTCGATGCGGTGCCAACCGGTCCAGCTCTTGAGCACCTCGGGGTCGGTGACAGACTTGCCGGCGTCGGCAGACAGGTTCTGGATACGCACGTCGAGTGCGCCGTCGAGGTCACCGGCTTCCTTGATACCGAACTTCTCAGCGGTCGGCTCGATGCGCTCGTAGTGCTGACGCGCTAGCGGGAACAGTTCCTTAGCCTTGGCGGTGTCACCGGAGGTGTAGGCGGCGGTGAAGGCCTTGGTGGCGGTTAGTAGCTGGCCTACCTGGTCCTTAACGTAGGAGGTGTAGTTAGCTACGGCCTGCTCTTCAAGCTTCTTGACGTCGCTGCCGACGGCCACTTCCTTACCCTTGGTGACCTTGAGCTGGGTAGCTCCCACCAGGGCGCCCACCATGTTGGGCTTGCAGGCGCTGTAGTAGGTGCCTTCCTTGAGGGCGGTGGTTAGCTCGGTGGAGGTGCCCGGGCCGATGTTCTCCTTTTCGGAGACGATCTGTAGCTTGTTTTCGCTCAAAACCTCAAACTCGTTGGGGACAGTGCCCTCGTTGGAGATCTTGAAGGTCACCTGGCCTGCGGGGAAGGACTTGGAGGAAACCTCGCAGCCCTTGTCGGTGATTTTGACGTTGATGGTGTTGGAGCCGGCTGCGTTAGTGCCGCCACTGCCACCCTGGTTGTTTGCAGTGCAGCCGCCCAGGACAGACAGGGCGACTACCGGCAGCGCCACCAGCGCGGCACGTACTCGACGTGTAATCATCTATTTTTCCTTGTCGGATGGGTTTTGGGTTGGGAAGGAAGGGGTAGTTGCTGTGGTCGCCAAGCTTCCTTCCCGACGCCGTCGACCACAAGTCTTTTAGGCTGCGGCTACCTCACTCGGCCTTGCTTTCCACCTTGGGGGCTTTACCCAACTTGGCGTGCGCCACCCGGGCGAAGAAGTACAAGGTGGGCCAGAAGTAGATGTTCCAGCCGATTACCTGCAGCCAGGTGGGGGTGGGGTTGACCTGGAACAAAGCCACACTGACCTCGTAAAGCCAACGCAACGGGTTAACCGAAGATTGGGGTACCCAGTTGGATACGTCCCAGGCGTGGTGAGCCCAGCCCGGCAGCAGCGAGGCTTCCTGAAGGTCACCAAAGCCGTAGGAGATAATGCCGGCGGCCACCACAATCAGGAAGTAGCCGGTCACCGTGAAGAACATGGAGAGGTTAATGCGCACTCCCCCGCGATAGATCAGGTAGCCCAGCACAATGGCCACCACCAGGCCACCGACCACCCCGGCGGCGATAGCTGGCGTGGATTTTTCTACAGCCGAGCGCACGGTCGCCCAAATAAATAGGGCGGTTTCGATACCTTCACGGCCTACCGCGAAGATGGCGATCCAGATAATGCCCCAGCCTCGCCCATCTTTTTCTAGCGAGGCCGATAGGCTGTCGCGCAGGCCTTGGCTCATTTGGCGCGAGTTTTTGCCCATCCAGAAAATCATCCAGGTAACCATGGCCACGGCCACCAGCGATAGTGAACCACCAATGATTTCTTGGGCCTGGAAGGTTAGGGTTTGTGGACCCCAGGTCAAGATGGCGCCAATGGCTAGCGGCACCAGCGCAGCGGCCAGCACCCCTAAAGTCAGCTTGCCAAACAGGTCTCGACGACCAATTTTGGCCAGGTAGGCGGCAATCACACCTACCACCAGGGCGGCCTCCAGACCCTCACGCAGGGCGATAATAAAGTTCGCAAAGAATAGGGACATGCTCTTACTTTTATTAGGCTAGACTCACTTCCGAAAGGTCAGCCTAACCTTTATCTGCCCTGTACTCAAGCAGTTTTAGCTAAGTTGAGACGCTCAATTGCCGTAACATGACTCACCCTTAAGTCCCAGACGCGGCGTCAGAATATTTACGCAGCTACACGCCCCATTTTTAGCCACACCACGCCATAAAACCGGCACCGACGGCGTCGAGAAAATAACTGCTTTACCCAAAGCCGCAACTGCCCTCCCCCGGCGCTACAACTACAATCGTTTAAACATGCGAAAATAGCTTTATGCGAGCATCAGCCAACCGAAGGCGTTTTGCGGCACTAACCTGCCTAGCCCTAGTCCCCACCCTTGGCGCCTGCCAGGCCCATATGGATCTAACCGTGCATCAAGAGGGCACTTATGACGCCGTCATCCGCATGGTGGATAACACGTCTTCGCAGATCACCAGCACTTCACAGTGCAAGCAGCTGGCTAGTTCCCTGCGCAGCTCAATTGCCACTAATAAGGGCAGTGAAATTAAGGTCAAGTCCATCAATGGCGACGAGGGTATTGGCTGCGAATTCACCTTTAAATCTATTCCGGTAGCCACCGCCGCCACCAAGCCGGCCCCCAGTGCCAGCGGCGCTAGCACTGCCAATGGCTCAGCAAACGCCTCAGCGAGCCCCGCCGGCGTCACTAACGCGCTAGTGTGGCGTCAGGGCAACAAGGTTTTTGTGCGTATTCCCGGGGTAAACACTGACAGAGACTCTGAGTCCGCCTCCCCTAGCGCCAGCACCTCAGCTGGCTCTGGCTCAGGTAACTCAGCCGGCTCAAACGGATCAAACGGCTCAGCTGGTTCAGCCGGCTCTGGCGGCTCTAGCGGCTCTAGCGGCTCAGGTAGCTCCAACGGCTCTGGCAAATCCGGCGGCAGCGATGATGTGGTTGAAAAATACAAGTCGCTGATCGACACCAAACTGACGGTAACTTTCCCCGGCGCAGTTATTGACGCTGGCGGCGGCAAGGTGCAGGGGCACAAGGTCACTTGGAGCGGCCCGCAGATCCTAGCTACTGGGGTCAGCGCCTCGGGTTACGCGATTGGTAATGGCGGTATGCCCTGGTATTCGGCCTCACGCCCGTGGGCTTGGCTTATTGTCGGCTCGGTCTTTGCACTGACGGCATTTGGTTTTTGGCGACGACGCCGTGCCCGCAGCTAGAGCGGCGTCGGCCCCATGCAGCTAAAACAGCACCACGGCACCAAAAAACCAACAAAAGCCCCGGAAACCTGACTGAACTGCCTCCCGTTTCTTGGACATCGAAATTGAAGTCCAGGGAATGGGAGGCTTTTCATGTCTGCGGGTTTGCGGTTGAGGCATGATCGTT
>ERZ1699235.209-NODE-209-length-27162-cov-3.871833_pt1 | contig 27162 bp, 15 predicted proteins | sample MGYA00581546_ERZ1699235 | MGnify/ENA primary metagenome ERZ1699235 (study PRJEB42319, sample SAMD00040334) | human oral metagenome | material: saliva | host: Homo sapiens | study: EMG produced TPA metagenomics assembly of PRJDB4115 data set (Metgenomic analysis of... | reverse complement strand
CATGGTTAATATCACCACCAGAACCTATAAACGTCCCTTGGTATGTAGGATAATTCGTCATCGAAATTTCATAATTCGTAGAACCATCCGCATTCGTACTCCTATTAACTAACAAATTCTCACTATTCGTGGAAACAGTAGAATCTGCATGAACCGTTAAACCATTTACACACAATACAGACAAAATACCTGCTAATACTAACAACTTCTTATTCATGATTATTCCCCTGAATTCATAGTAAAACATTAGCCATACAATCCCTTATAGTATGGTCTAACGAACTATACACATATAAATACCAATAGTAACCTAAATTTTCACAATATACTACAATTATAAGCTTAGCTTATTTTTATTTCAATGATTAACTTTGATAAACTTTCATTATTTATTCATTTTAAATAAAAAGACGCTCCCCTAAAAGAGCGTCTTTTTATTACCTTACATATACTTATATATATAGATAAATCATATGTGTATGGAAAAATTCTTTATATTCACCAATAGTGGAGAATGCCCCTTTATTTTCTTGTATAACAGACTCAAAATTAGGCTTCGTCACGACTACGACAGGTTGACTACTAGCTGCTGTAAGTTTTGTTTCAGTTATTGATGACTTAGTTCCGTTCCAGAGGCTGTTACATTTACTTTCATAGTAAGCCCAACAAGCTTGTGTATAGGTATGTGTAACATAGGCCTTATCATAGTACTCTTGCGCTGAATCTAGATGACCAAGGGCTTCGTCGATTTGAGCCATCGTATAGAAAGCAAAAGTGGACCAACTATAATCACTTGGTACGGGCTCACGCCAATGTCTTGCCCTCTCAAAGCTGGTGTGTAAATCCTGCTTAATTCGTTCTGCCACCGCTCTATCTCCCATGTACATAGCGAGCACAGCCATATACTTAGCACATAAGCATTCTGCGTAATAGTCTTGGAAATTTCGTTTACCATACATAGACCATAATCGGAGCAATTCATTCCATAGATTTCGGTCTAATTGATCTAGGTAGAAACGATGAATTGATTTCAAAAGAACTAAGAAATATACAATATCATTACTATTGAGTTTAGTTTCTATGTCTAGCAAGTTGTGTATTTGCCCATATGCCTTAAAAGGCATCTTGAAATACAGATGATCGATAGACTGAATACGCTGATTAAAGCTTTCACAATCACCTATTTCAATATCATGATGCAATAATAAGTACTGCAAGCATTCAAGATTAAAGACATTGTCCTGACAGCTTACATCACAAATATAGTTATTAAAATAAGGCTCATGAACCAACGGTGTTTGTTCCTGCGCGGCAATGAGTTCTTCCAATAGATTCCGATAGGCATTATTTCCTGTGAAAGCATGACCTAACATGCGATACCATTTAGATAGGCGAGATACTCTCTGCACATACTCAGCCTGCCAAGAGGAAGGAGATTCGATATCTACCTCACCGATAGCTGCGTCCAAAGCATCGACGATAGAAACTAGTACTTCATAATTCTGGTATCGTCGAACAGCCTCATAACAACCATCTAGAAGGCAATATATACGTTCTAATACCGTTAACTGAGCACCTTTATGAGACAGTGATTCTACATGAGACAATAAATCTACACCGATATTCTCAGCATTAGTTATATCATCAGGACAATCATCATCCTCTTTAACGCCTATGTGTATAAGCATTTTCTTTGCATGGCTAGTATAAGGCACCAAGAAATCAAAATACGCTCTAGCTTTATCAAAACCAGGATATAAATCGACGCGTAGCTTTTCTTGAGATAGTTCTCTAATAAGATCATCCGCCAAAGGACTCAGTATACGATGCCTTACGTAACCAAGTACACCTTCATTTCCTTCCTCCCAGTAGTCTATCCCCTCACTGAATCTATCATATAGATTATATATATAATCATGTAACAAGCTATCAGTCCAGTCGTTGCTTTCATCATATACAGAAATGATGGCATCATTGGTTAAATTCCTATAAAAGCGATGAACAGGTTCACAAACTTTGCGGAAAAAAGGATCTTTGGACAATGTATCTAGCTGTTCAGATTCTGTCTGACCATGCATGGCCTGCACCATATAAGCCCCTAGTGCATCAGCAATCAGCAGAAACTCAGACCGGTTCGATTCATCCATAGAATATGTATTATCTAAGGCTTGAACTGCAATCAACTCAGGTAAATAATATCTATCAACGCGATTTATTGCTTGATGAATGGTATAACACCGCAAAGGAGTGGTAATACGCTGTGCTCCTGCTGCCATTCCAAAAATGCCGCTCCTACCATATAAAGACTCTATTAAATATCCCACCATATGGTCAGATAAGAAAAGAAGCCCATTTGTATCCCCATAATTGCGTTGGAATAGTAAATCCCGTCCACGCTCGCTCTTGTACAAGGCATGGACATTGTAACTCCCTCTTCTCTTTGTTGAAAGTAGCTCCTCACCTTTATAGGTACCATCTAGCATAAACTCAGGCAAAGCCTTTACGAACTCATCTCGTAATTCGTTGTACGGTTTACCATGTTCTGCACAAAGAGCCGCCACAAAGGAGCGAATTCGTTCATGCTCTAACTCAATCTCAGGACCATTATCTGTAATATCATCGCCCTCTTCAAAAGGCAAAATATCATCCGTACTATACTCCAAAGCATTTATAAAGGTAATCCCTTCCTTGCCCTCTACAAGAGGGAACAATGATGGTCGAATTTCATCGAATATGCCTGTCGTCGTAATTGTTACATTATACATACAACATCCTTTTACTATAAAACTATATACATACTAATCTATATATACTGCTATACATTTATTTAATAACTGCCACCATATGAATACTGAACCTTGATACTACGCCTTGAAACTACATTTTGAATCAGCACAGCAACACTAAGAACGATACGTAATCTATAGCTATTGTAACATTAAAACTTGCTAGTAATATAGGAACTATAATATAGGCATATAATAAGGGCTTTACCCCATCCATTGGGGTAAAGCCCTTATTTATTCGTGTATTAAATTATCAATTATCCAAAATAGATTAAATTGTAATCCAAGCTTATTACTGACTAATCTAATAGCTATCTAGATCATCAATGCCTATTTATCATAAATTAGTGAATAATCCAGATGGCAATTGTACTTGTAATGAACGTAACGATGACAGGTACGCTTGTACGTTTTACAAGGTCGAAGCTGGAGATGTTTGCGATACCTGCTACGGCAATCATAACAGCACTGATTGGGCTAAGTAGACGGCCTACGCTAGCTGCATTTTGCATGCCAAGAAGGATAGTTGTTGCATTACCGCCTAGGTCAGCTGCAAAGTTAGGAACGAGTGGCGCAAATGCGAACATAGATGCAACACCAGAGCCCATTACGATACTTAAGCCTGTAATAATTGTAGATACGATAACACCTACTACGTCAGCGGAGATGGCAAGGCTTTGAATAGCGGAAACGAATTCTTTTACGATACCCAAGGAAGTTAAACCGAAGGCAAATGTTTCACCAGCAACGATCAATGTTACAGTGTTTGCAAATTGGTCGCCCATACCTTTAAAGAAGGTTTGGATACTTGCTGCCATTTTACGGAAGTCACGATGACGAATAAGTTCGCAGCCCATAGCGATGAATAAGCTAAGGAACATGGCAAGGTTTACGTTCATTTTAACACCTTGAATACCATAATCGCTGAAGCCAAGGATAAAGATTAATGGTAATAATGGCAAGAAGATATATGGTAATGGACCTACTTCAAGGTCATCAGATTTATGAGCTTCCACATATTCTGCAGGAACATGACCAGATTTTTTATCCAAGTATTTTTGCCATACGAAATGAGCAATAGCTGCCATCAAACCACAGATAATATAGACTTTCAACTGATAGCCAACAAAGTATTCATGAACAGGCATGTTTACAGTTTTAGATACGAGTAATGTAGTAGCAGATGCAGGACCTATATCGAGCAAATGGCCTGTAGCAACGGCTGCAGCCGCACCTACAGGGCTAACACCTAAGCGCACAAGAATTGGGAAAATTGTCACCATCATGAGCATCGCAAGGCCAGACGCACTTGGAATAACTAGGGACATAAACATATTGAGGATAAATGTAAGCGCCATTACTAGGTACGCAGATTTCATTTTACCAAGCGGTTTAATGGCTGTTACAACGAGGCGAGAGCTGGCACCGATGTGGTCCATGTACTTCGCAAAACCAGTACAAGTCATGATCATGAGACCAAGGTTAGCCGCATCTTTAGCAGTTGTAACATTAATGAATTCAAAAGCATCAAAGAAAAGAACCCCTGTGGCCTTCTTCGCTTCTACGAAAGATGTCGTATAGCCTAACAAATAAGCTGCGAACATCATAATAAGACCGCCTAACAACAATACGGTTTGCGCTTTAAACTTCTTAATAACCAGCGTCCCCGTTATGGCAATAACCAATAAACAAACTAACAAATTCATACATGTTCCCTCCATTCACAACACAATACTTAGAAGTTTTCCTTTGCCTGTTTGAAATCTTCTTTGATTTTCTCTAATAAGCCTGGTGTTTCAAGGATTTCTTCAACAGATAAAGCAATGCCCTTCGCACCATACATGATAGCGTCCTCAGCGAGCTGGCTTTTACCATTGTCTAACCATTCCTGAGAATGACTCGTTACGCCCTTGCCTACGAATTTCACGCGCAAACACGCACCTGGCACACGGAACGTCACGCTAGAGAAATCGGTGGACCCCGTCACCTTGCGAGGCTCAGAAATCTCTGGGGCCCCTACCTTTTCTGCATTTTTTAAAAGTATATCGTTCAAGGTTTGTACATTAACTTTATTGTCGTATGCTTTAACCTCTTCCCATTCCATGGTAGCGCCTACTTGTAGAGCTGCACCTTGAGCTACATTTTTCACACGGTCCACAATCTCATCGAGACGAATCCGACTGGAAGAACGAATATACCATTGCGTGCACGCATAATCTGGAACAATGTTCGCCGCCTTGCCGCCATCAGTGATGATACCATGCATGCGAACCTCAGTCGGCACGTGCTCGCGCAAGTACTCCATACCGTTAAAGAACAACAATACCGCATCAAGAGCACTGATACCCTTCTCAGGAGCAATCGCCGCATGAGCAGACTTACCATGGAACTTGATATTCACGAGATTGAGCGCCAAAGACTTGCCATCTACCGTCGTTGTATCGCTGCCATGCATCATGAAAGCAAGGTCTAAATCGTCAAACACGCCTTCACGAGCCATAACGAGCTTGCCGCTAGCCGTTTCCTCTGCAGGCGTACCATACACAACCAATGTGCAAGATGCTTTTAACGTACGTTTCAAAGCAATCGCCGCCGTACAGATGGATGGGCCTTGTAAATTGTGACCACACGCATGGCCCAAGCCCTCAAGGGCATCGTACTCGCAAAGTAAGCCGATTTTAGGGCCGCCACCGTTTACGTGGTATACCGCTCTGAACGCCGTTTTGAGACCGCTCACTTCACGGTCTACGGTGAAACCTTCCTTCTCCAATAAATTCGTCAACAACTCATGGGCTTGGAACTCTTCATTCCCGAGCTCTGGATGATCGAAAATGAAATCGTTCAACTCCTTCATGGGCTGTCTTAATGCTTCAATCTCTTGTAAAAGCTGACTCATTTCTACCTCCAACATACACACTATAAAAACATAAATTCATATACCTACCAATACAAGCCTTATTAAACCTGTATCTAATAACCTATTTTTATTTATCTATCTATTTTTTATTTATTTATCTATTAATACACTAACAATTGTTCCGAATAACGGAACGCCATTCCACAAATTAGGCAAAAATAAATTTATAAGGTCGCTCCCATTTGTTTGGAAATAGTTTGACCTAATGCCATCACGACAGATAGATACTCTTTGACACGGTCTTCTGTGTAGTCCCCTATAGGTCCAGAGATGGTCATAACCGCCTCTAGCTTATTGCCAAAGGAGAAGATAGGAACTGCCATCGATGCCGCATCAGGTACTCGATTACCTCGTGTTACCACATACCCATCATGACGAATTTGGGCGCTTTCACCAGCACTCATATCAGTATCATTGAAGTCCCCTAGATAGGCACCAAAAATCTTGCCGGCCGCCCCTTTAAAGATCGGGTACACCGTGCCGATCTTGATGTCATGACGCAATGGCTTATCCGCCGCAACGCGCTCGATACAGATGCGATAATCGCCTTGGGCCAAGAACAAATTCACGGACTGCTGCAACTGATCGCGGATAGCCACCATATACGGCTGCGCAATGGCACGCACATCCAAAGACGTAAGAAAGGACTTTGCCATTGGCAAAACACCCCAAGACAACTGATACTTCTTGGCCCCATTGAACTCAACCCAATGATGGGCCTCAAAGGTCTTGAGCAACCGATGAACCGTCGTCTTCGGCAACGCCGTCGCATTCGCCAACTCAGTTACACCAAGCGGTCCTGCCTCTAACAGCTTGAGTATCTCAATACCACGCTCTATTGATTGAACCATATTCATATCCAAAGAAACGCACTAGCCCAATGTGGACTAATACATTTCACTATTCTATTAAAACTAATAACAATATACGTAATGTGTTTGATTGCACATTATGCCTCTTAACAGTCAAAAGTGCATTTAACTCATTATAAATATAACAATAACACATTCATGAAAAATTTAAAAATAACTAAGATGCATGATTAAGGAAGATAAGAAAACTTATCGAAAAAATAGCCGCCCAACTTTTTGTTAGGCGGCTTCTTTTTTATGCTTATATGATTTTTATGCGATTGCTATACAATTTCCATGTGAGTCCTATACGACCTCTACATAGTCCTACTTATACATGTAAAATACATACTTATCTAATGCTCTTTTGTATTCTTCTATGGTTTGATAGGTCACGGTACTATCTTTGATCCAATCTTCAAATTTTAGATCTGGTCCACTATAGCCAAAATCTTTGTAGGTCTTCCATATTCCACCATGTTGTTCTTCGTATTGTTCCCAGCGTGCTTCGCCGAAAGTAGCCAAAGAAAGGGCCTTGTGATAATGTTCTTTAGCTATTTCTATATTTCCTAACGTTTCATTAACTTGAGCTATTAGATAGCAGTCGAAGAAAGGCCATCTATACCCACTCGGCGCATCCTCCATAGGTTTTTTCTTATTAGGAATAGCCATATCAAATTCTTTTTTATATTTTTCAGCTCGTTGGATATCTCCAAAGTGAACAGCTAGCTTAATCATATAGTTAGCACATAGCTCATAGTCATTTATACCATAGAAAATAGGTATGTAGTCCTGTTGTTCCCATTGTTCTGCCATTTCATTCCAAAACGCTTTATCAATATCGTCTAAATAGAATGTCCATAATGCTTTTAACCATAAATAGAAATCTCTGTTAGAATAATTTTCACAATATTTACCATCTTCACCGTATAACAGTATATTCTTTTGTACTTGATAATCTGAATCAATTCCTAATATTGGTGGATATAGTTCTTTAATATAACGCTCATAGCCAAGTTGATTATTGGTTTCTAAATAATAATGTAGCAAAGCATAGCGTAAATCTTCTATATTAAAAGCATGTTCTGGATCGTCTAAATTCTCAAAAATAGAATCCATCTGTTCTTTATACAAAACTGGATCTTGCTGTTGCATAACCATTAAATCTTGTAGTATTGGCTCTATTCTTTTATCTCCTAAACAAGCATAGGCTAAAGCTCGATACCACTGAGATATGCGAGATACTTTCACCAAATACTCAACTTGCCAAGTATCTGTTGCAGAAATTTGTACCTTTGCAAGTTGAGTATCTAACTTATCTACAATCGGTAAAATAGATGCATACATACGTCTATTAAAGGCATGTCGACATGCGTCAATCATACAATAAAAGGTACAGCATAGACGCACGTCTAGAGTTAGTACTTTTGCTAAATCTTGCTGTTTATAGATATCTCGTCCATCCAAACGTTTTTCATATATCTCCTCAAAAATGGACTGAACTACCTCATCATGAGTGAGTATAAAGTTAAGATAGTCCTTACGTTGCTCATTTTTTGGAGATAACTGAACTAATAGCTTTTCTCGTGTAAGGTCTTTTACAAGGTTATCTAGCAAAGGTTCTAAAAGGTACTGTTTCTCATAGCCGATTACCCCATCGTCATAGGATGGAAATTCATCATTATAAATACTAAGAATCTGTGAATAATCATGTACAGCATAAGCATCTAATAATTTATCTATCCAAATATTACATTCATCATAAATGGATATGCTAAAGCAGCTCCGACCAAACATAAAACACTTATGTAAACTACAACACATCTCACAGATAAATGCATCCTCTGTTAAAGCTGCTAACTGTTCACTCTCTGTATCTCCTTCCATGGCTTGTACCATGTAAGCGCCAAAGGCATCAGCAATCAATAGAAACTCTGAATTAATTGTCGTAGATTCGTCCATGGTATAGGTATTGGAGATTGAAGAGACCGACAATGGAGATGGTACTGCTTCACGCTCGAGATCTTCCAAAGTTTGTTGTACTGTTGTAACAGATACAGGTGTATCAAGATGAAATGCACCGTCATAATGGCCGAAAAAAGTATCCGGTGAAAAGTAAGCCTTTAAAAAGTATCTTAGCATATGATCGAATATATACTGTGTCTCCTCTTTAGAGGATTCATGTGTTGGGAATAGCAGCTCACGACCTTGATGGCTTTTATACATAGGATATACTGTATAGTATCCCTCACGACGTTCAAATAACAACGGCTCACCATTATAGGTACCATCACGAATAAATTCTGGTAAACAATTGATAACTTCTGTTCGTAACTCCGCTATAGGCTTTCCCCAGTCATTGCAAAGTGCTTTTACAAAAGCCCTAATACGTTTGCGCTCTAAATCATAATATTTTCGAGCTGTCTCAACATCCTCTTCTTCGCCAGATGAGAAGCTTCCATCTAATATATAATAATCCAAAGCAAGCAAAAATGTCGTTCTTTCCTTTCCTTCTATCGGTGGAAACAACGATGGTCGAATAGCATTAAATATACCTGTTGTACTTAAAGTTAAAAACTTCATAAATCCTCCATATCCGTAATACTACATAATAACAAACTCTCTTTATTCAAACGGTTTAACATATAACAACTAGTGCTTCGATTATTACAATCAAATCCTGTTTCTTTACTTTTTACTTCTTTATTTCTCTATTTCTTTATTTACTACCACCCTATGCAACCGCTTTTGCTTCAACAGCCATTACGGTCATGCCTAGTTTCCTAAGATGGTTAATAACCTCAGGATTGTCTTCGTGAAAGCATAGTTCCTCTGGTTTACAGTCAAAGAGCACACAGAAATCTTGCACTGCATGGGCTATATCAGTCTCCGTTTTATTGCTAAAGCGTATGGCCCTATAGTCAGTGACCATATGGTGTTTTAACAGCATACGAACCCGTTCAGGATTTGCCGCTGTCCATAAGGCACAGCACTCACTACCATATGTGCTGAGCACACGAGCTACAGAGTCATTTAACTGAGACATATCCAAGTGGCTTTCTACATATGCTTGTTTTAGGGTAGCCATATGAGCTAAGTCATACTCTGACAGCTGTGGATACCATTCCTGTACGATTTCACGGGTGATGCGTGGCACGACCTTACGAGGTTCTAACGCCACACATGCTAACGCATGTACATAGCCAGCTGTATTTAATTCGTCGGTAAAGACCAATGTATTATCTACATCTACAATGTGAAACATAAGAACCTCCTTTAGTCATCTATATCAAAATAGTTTTTGCTGTGTCTCCAGCGCTGGATTTACAAGGCTTACTAGGTCATCCACCGTTACCGATGTATACCCTGCAGTACCTACTCCACTTGGATTTGTCACCAGTTGCCGCGCTTTTTGTTGTGAAAGCAAGCTGCGGTTTAGTTTCATCTCTAACACTTCGCTGTCTGTTGTTTCATCGTACATAGCACAGGACAGATGTCCATAAGAATGTGCTTTTCCCATAGCATGACGGGACCCACTATCTCCATCACGTCCTTCATAGCTTGCGATGAGTACTACAGCCTTGGCGAATAATGCTTGTAACCGATCTCGCTCTACATAGCGGTTTATGGCTTCATGACGACTGCGAGGACCATTGTAATATTCAGAAATAACGAGACCACCTTCTTCTACAATTCGATGAGCCATCTCTCGATGGGCTGCCGGCGAAATCGCATCTAATGGTGAAGGCAAGATGGCAATCGTTTTTCCACCACAATCTATACAAACCGTATGCCCAATGGCATCACAACCTTTTGCAAGGCCACTCACGATATGCTGACCGCGCTCTACTAATTGCTCAACAATCTTACTTTCACGAGCAATGATGTCCTCGTTCGGCGTTGTATAACCGATGACCGCCACATTGCGATTTAAATCGCTTAACAGAGACAAGTCACCTTTGTAAAACAAGAGATAAGGACGATCCCCCTTAGGGGCGCTTTCATTAATAACAGGAAAATCTGCATCAAAGCAGCATACTGCACCGTCTATCCAGTCCATATTATCTACCGCAACGGATAGGTCATGCACTACATCATCAATGTTAGGAATGTCGCTCATCATGGCGAGGAATTCATCCTCTGTTTTCCAAGTATCGTGAAAGCTCTTTCTCGTTGTAATGCGACTCGTCGTATTATGGACGGCCCAAATTTTTAAAGCTATCGGTGAAATATTCATATTATGCCCCTTTTCTATAAGAAGAACGACGATAGGTGTATGCCACAGCGTAGAATACAACACGAGCTGCGCCCGCATCATATAACGCTTGAATACAATCCTCATCAACGTTCACTGTTTTCGTATAAATATCATCAATTAAAATTACAGTTTTGCCTCGAACTGCGTCGGCATCGATATGACAAGTGTCATTTGTAATCCCTACATAGGGCTCGCTACCGCAATTATCAAAGCCTGGTAAAAATTTATGAATATGTGTTGTCTTTGTATCTGTATGTCGTGTAATACATCCAATGCCATCTGTGATACCTGAGTATCCATTGGCCTGTAGTATTCTGATACACTCTTGCACCGCATCGCGAAAGCCTAACTGATCTGGTGACATAAATGCTTTAGATCGAGGTACAACGGCAACCACCGCCTCCTCAAGGCCTTCTACTTTCATAATATCCGGTATATCCCTTCTCACTCTATCATACACTTCCTGACGGGCAGATTTTAGGACACTAGGACAATAATTATTCAATGTATTTTTTAAGGTATTAAGAAAATCGGGATTTCCCGGCTCACGATAGCGCAAATACAAGTCACGGTAATAACCAACACAATCACGAGATAAATAAGCATTGCTAGATAAGGTAAAACGTCTAACTAACTGTTCCATAAGACCCTCCATATGTATAAACACGTATAACAAAACTATTTAAATTACCGTTAAACCTGAGAGACTATCATCACAAAATCTCAAACCATCAAAAACGGTCTCCATACCTCAGGGAGGCAATGTATGTAAGGAGGAGAAAATTTATTTAAAAAGGAGAATTATCATTATCATAGAAAGGAGGTAAAATATCTACTATATACTTCGTCCCTCAGGCTTAACTTGTGTGTTCATTATACGGATTAAACGAAAATGGAGATAATCAAAAAAACTAGGACTAATAATAAATATTAGTCCTATAAAAATATATTAAAATTTGATATAGTATTCATGAAATATTCATTTTATTCTTCAAGGAGAATCCATGCCAAGTGTAACGAATTACCTAAAAAACTTTAACAATATACGCTTGTTCTTTCGTAGCTTGGCCATGGGTTTGCATACGAGAAATACAGCTCCCAAGCGTGGCATAAAGAAAAGTTTGCATGATGACTATCTCAAGCGCCTCGCTTATTTCAATATGGGATCTAAAATTCGAGACACCCAAATTGGTCGAATGCATGTACACACTATCACTAAACAAGACTTTTACTGGGGACATAATTACCTGTCTTCCTTATATTCTCTCTATGCGATGAAACCTGAGACAATCATTCTTATTTTGGCCATTATCGATACAATTAGCGAGCTCAAAACTGCTTCTATTACAGACATATACGAGGCTATCAACGACCAGCCTCATATACTTTCAGCATATCAGGATTTTTTAGCAGAAAAATACCAACACACCAATAAATCGTTGCCAGATATCATCGAAAAGCAGATGATATGCCGCCTTATTAAAAGGCTAGTAACAATCGGTATAATTGATGAAATTTCTGAACGGAATACCTACATATATCGGCTAATGCCATCAGGTATCGAAAATCTAACAGATCAGCAGCTTGAGTTATTATCTAGAGCCATATTTGTATATAAAAATATATCGCTCTTTAGTACAACAGGTAATACTTTATTAAAGAAAATTCAGCCATTACATACTAATACATCTCTACTAGATGAAATCGAACAGCCAACTACACAAGCTTACGAAATGCAGTATTTATTTACCTATAACAATCCACTTCATGTGATTGATGAAAGCTTGCTCTATACTATTGCCCAAGCACTACAAGATGATAGAATGCTCGAGCTTAGCTTTTATAATAAACGTCGTCCCAAGGTCCTCGTTCAACCAGTTCGAATTGAATCAGATTACATTGGCAATCGAGATTATCTAATCGCGTATCATAAACAAACACTTGTCACCTATCGCATTGATTCAATCGATACTATTGTTATAAAAGGTGCCTTCATAAAGGCAAATCAAATACCACAAAAGGACACTAAATATAAAACAACACTGCACGTGCGCTTTTATAAATTACCCCAATACGAACCCGTATGGGATGAGTTTAACAATACACTCAGACATGTAACGATGATTGTTGAGCAAAATACTTCGCAGTATATAGATGTAAAGTTACAGGTGCAGGATGGTCAAGTTCTGTTACCTGTATTGCGTACATTCTTACCATATATCCAAATTCCGCATAGTATTCCTGAAAGTATCCGAACACGTTTTAACGACAATTTGCATCATACACAACATGAAATAGTATCTGAACCAAGTAGCTACACAAAGAAAATCCATCCTACTTGGAATCTACTTTCACCAGAACCTACTGATTCAAATAATGCCACAGTATCCCCCCTACTAAATGAGATGACAGCGATTACTTGTAGCACGCAATACCGAATCCAGCAAGATTTAATCAACGGCATTTCATATACACTAGATGATTTGCAGTACATTATAAATCATAGACCATTATTAGATAGCTATGCACCCGTTGAGGAAAATGACCAATATGAACAAATCTTACCTAGTTATTTAGTCATTTCATCTGATCAAGGCATACAGCCTTTATTCCCTCATTTACCGGATTTAGTATTAACCACTGCAGAACGCATGTTCCTCAAAGATTTACTAACAGATCGCCGCATCAACTGGATGTTGCCTATCGATATACAGCAACATTTAGAACAAACACTTGCAGAAGTACCCACAACTTTACCGGCAAATGCATGGGCTAATAAAAGTCTTGCTGTCGATAGAACCGCTGACAGTTATACAAATCATTGGCTATGTACACAAGCAATGATAGAGCAAACAACTCTATCTTGGGAAACGCATGAAGGCGTAACCACAGTTATTCCGTGTAAATTAGAATATAATACGGCAACAAATGGATTCTCACTTATCGGCTACCATGTAGCAGACGAAACTTTCCATTACTACGCACTAGACACATTGCCAATAGTAACTGTAGGTGAGGTTCCTGTAGAGATTGATACAAATGCCTTATACAAGGAATATCAAGAAACAAAACGCCAAACAGTAGTATTTACTATTTATGATTTGAATAATGCTATCGATCGATGCTTTAACGCTTTCTCTAACTATGAAATTGTAGGTTCTGAAACGGAACCAAATACATTTACACTCACCATAGAATACCTACCATTCCAAGAAAAAGATATAGTACGTATACTCTTGTCCTTAGGCGCTGCGGTTCGTGTCCATGAGCCGCAAGCTATTAAGGAAAAACTCGACACTATCTACAACCAAGCCATTACATTGTTAGTAGAAAATGATGAAACATCCTATACACCTTACGGTTTTGACACCGTTTAATTCTAAATTTTAATATGACGAAGATACGCTCAAAACATAATTGTATCGACAACAAATCTTCCACAACCTTAAGGAAAGCAACCTCGACATGTCATAGCAAATATTGAAGTCCTATGCTTCCCAACTTAAAGAGGATACGGTTAAACTACATGAGGATTTAATGAGTATCCCTCGTCCAACTTTCATGCTATGCTCACTATCATTCATTTCATGGTCTACCAACCAAGGTATCCAAATCAGTACTCTTGCATATGCGAACTTGGATAATTAACATAATACGATTACGGTATATGAAAGCAAGGATATTTATTTCCTATTTAACATGATTTCTGACTTATCCGGATTCACGCATTATGGTGCTGCCGAAACATTAGGTCATTATTCTGATCAAACTACATCGAAAATGAACTAACAAATCAACTACTAGCAAAATGCTCATTTTTTTTAGAAGCCATCCGTCTTTCTAGCCGAGAGTTATTCCAAACATCTATAGAGAGTATCAATACACTATTTACCAATATTACTAGTTACAAACAAGATAATAATCAATTTGAATTAGGTATCTTTCAGCTTATGCGTAATAAAATGCAAAGTTAAAAAGAATAATAACCCAAGTACCGAAATGCTACATTTCAACCAAATCAACGATGAAGTTGGAGCTTTTTTGTAGACCTACAAATCATCACCTATATAACTTAAACTATAATGGCCACTAAAAAAGCATTACATGCCTATTTAGACAAATTAGCAACAGGCTCTATCAGTATTAGTAAATTAGCAGTTTCTATCAAAAGCCCAATTCAAAAAGTAACCCAGCTACCTACATGGTAAACTAACTTTTATTAACCAGTAGATGATATAATGAATCAATATCACATCTTACTATACACAAATTATTCGCAATATTAATTTATACAAGCAGCCAAGATATACATAAAGAAATAGATCGATATTTGGGAATCATTAGCCAAGTTGCGATGTACATAAAAAAGTATTAAATATAAAGAGACCCAATTTCAACTCATAATTTTAGTTGAAATTGGGTCTTTCATCATATATTAGAAAGAAATAATTTGATTTTTAATTATATATCAAGATATTCTTTGATGATTTCATCATAATACACATTATGAACATCAGCTATATTTACCTTGCATTGACACAAATCATCAATATTTTTTTTAATGTATGTTTCCTCCAAATACAAGCTAGTATCTTCAGCCAAACGTGCGTCAAATAACAAGGATTTAACTTCAGATACAACATAATCATAATCTTTTTCATTACGATATGTATAATATAATTCTAGAATCTTAGCTATATGACTTCTTAACAATTCTGGAATATGATTATATTCATCTAAGTAGTCTAAGACAATATCCAAATCTTGCTGAATATAAGAGGTTTGACAGAATTTTTTATTAGTAAAACAATGATATACATCTATATACATTGAAAAGAACAAATAAAAAATTATTCCTAACCCTTCATTTAAACTCAATCCACTACTTATTACATCCTCATCATAGCTAAGCTTAAAGTCTAATAGCTCATTCACTCCATAACTATTAAAAGAATTATCTATATTTATATGCCCTAACTTATTTTCTTCAAATAATGTTAAAAGGCTCCCACAAAAATGCTCACTTAGCCCTCGATAATTTATAGCCGATACCCAATCTTTATTATAAAAAGCAATTTTAATTGGTTTTTGAATCATACTCCCATGTAGTGAATAGAAACATTTCTCCAAATCATCATAGGTCTTAGGTATAAAACCCAATGTTTGAATGATAACATCATTAGTATTAGTATAAAGCAAAACACCATCAGGATTAAGTTCAACATTAGGCTCCGTAAGAAACTCTGATTTTAATAGATGATAATATAATTGTAATTGAACAATTAACTGATTTGTATTAAATATTGTAAAATCCTTAATATAATATTTACTATATTTGGCGTCATATTCAGTTTTGACAAACTGTGCTTCTTCTACAAAATTATCAAATAACTTAAAGCTAGCTGCAATAAAGTCCCTTTCATACGGTGCTAATAAGGAATTAGGATATAACTCCTTCTCTATGCTCCAGTTAGACCTTTCTATTTTAAGATAATTACAAAGACCGTGCTTAAAGCTATTATAGGTTCTGTCACAATTACAGTTTAAATTATTAAATTGAGAAATATCATATATCCAAGATAATGTAGAATTAATCACATCTCTACGTAGCACCTCTACAATATTAAGCTTCAAATACTTTATCAAACTATCTAATAAACTTAAAACACATTCTCGTTGACCAGAAAACAATGAATGTTGAGATACCGGAAGATACTTAATAAAGTCAAAATCATTTAGTAATTCACCTTCATCTTTAACTAGATGCTTCGATTCTGACTTACTATTAGAGGTCATATTATGCATCAGTAAATAATCTTGATCATATGAATTTAAAATTGCTAAAGTTTCTAATGATACTTTATGTATTTTAGCTTCCTCTATAAGTTGACCATTTAATTCTAAGAAATTAAAATCATCAAAAAGTTTACTTTTATTAATATACCCTAAGAATTTAGATAAGATATTATTATCATATGAAATTTCTGCAGTCAACTTAACAGCTATATCATATCCATAGTTTATTACTATACGTTTTGGGATTAAAAAAGCATTATTGATACAATCACTTATTTTTAAAAGTACGAAGTAAATCTTATCTCCATATATATCATAAATATCAGTTAACTTTTGAGTTACTAGTTGCATAAGTATAGGCATTAATACCTTATCTTCTCGAATATAACAGTTCCAAAACTCTGGTAAATTTATTGGCAAATATTTAAATGCAATAGAAGCCCCTATTAAATCTGAACCACTTAGCAGTTCACCTTCATTTATCTTTGATACCAATGATTTTATTAACTGTATCGCTAATATATCAATATCAGAAGACCATAATTCTAATATTAAATGTTTAATATCTTGATGTGAAATAGTAAAGCCAGCAACTCTATTATACATATATTTACTAATAAATGGCTTTATATCAATCAACATATTTTGAAGATAATATCGATCTTCTCCTAGCTCTGCTAAAGTTACTAAATCTTTAAATGCAATTGGAATATCACTTAAAGCTAATAATAACAGTGTATTTCTAATAGGTTTAAAGTACTTTTCTCCATAAATATACTCTAGTTTTTTTAAATAATATTCAAACAATCGTGCATATGAGATTTTTTCTGTCTTATCAATAATTTCAGGAATGTATTGTAATAAACTTGCCTCTAATAAAGTACTGATATCTCCAAATCTCTCAATCTCTTTAGTAACTGATGATATATATTTATTTACTAAATCTTTATTTCTAATATCATCAGCTATTATCAAACTACGATTAGTAAAAGGAATCGTACTTAAGCTTTGAGCTATAATTGAATTGGGATTTCTTATAATACGAGATGTTAATATAATATAAATATTCTTTTTTATTAAAGACTCATCAGGTAAGAAATCAAAAATATTAAAGTTATTACCTAATGTTTCATCTATACCATCAAATATTATGACCAGTTTACTCTTATAATCAAAATCTAATGCTCCATTATAAATTTCTTGAAAATACGCAAGGAAATCTACTATAGAATTGCGGTCAGCTATATGTGGTACTTCTATTCCCTTAATAGAAAATGGTTCACCTGTGTCCAATCGCAACAAAGCTTTTTTCAAAAGTTCTTTGAGCTCATTTACAGTAATTGTATCACCTTGTCGGAAATAAAATGCTCGCACAGTGCAATCTGATAACATCATATGATTTTTACCAGATTCCTGAGCAAGTAAAGGATCTAACATTTTAATAAATGTAGATTTACCTATTCCTGACTCTGCTTCTAGAAGAAATAATCCTTTATCATACGTATTTAACCATCCCTCTAATATTTCTTTTAAATAAATAGGTTTTATTAGTTTCTTATCGAGCCCCTTGCTAATCACATTTAACTCATCTGTATCTTTTTGTATTATGCAAGAGCCTTGCGTGACACGGAGCGATGATTTAGACATAACATCTCTGTAAAAAGCTTTTAATAATGTTTCGGATTTCTTCACCTTATTATTGGTTAAATAATCCAAATAGCCTATATTTCTTTTTTTATTAAATAAGTATGCATCAAAAAGATATAGTGATCCATTCAAGACTTCAATAAATGGTGCTAATGATATAAACCGTTTTCCATTCTTAATCTTTATTTTAACTATACTACTAAGATCATCTAGTGATTTAATCCGCTCTTTGCCTCTATTAGATTCATAAATCCAAATTAGTCGAGAAAATGCATTATACGTATTTTCAAAATACCTTTTTAATGACAACAAAATCTGTTCTACTTCTAACTTATGTTCTTCTTGCAAACTACTACTATAAGACCCATGTCCAATTCGATCATTTCTCCAGTTTGTAATATCAAACTGATAATTTTTAGGATTAGTGGACTTATATCTAGTAGCAATTTCATTTAATAAAATTTGATAGTCCTCTGAAAGATTTTGCTTTTTAGATAGTCTATCTGCAACAACAATCCATGTACCCAAGGATAGTGGTCCACCTAATAATAGAGCTAAGCTATTCTCATAGCCTTCTTGCGGATTACGAAATAAGTCTGCTACAACATAAATAACAGGTAATTTAATCGTTAACTCTAAAACATCCTTTAATTCATAAAAAGCCCCTGCATACTCTCCTCTACGGAACATATTACGTAAATTCTGATACTCTTGAGAAAGAATGAAAGGGAATACTTTAAAGTTGCCATTAAACCATAAATCATTATTATCAGCTATTTTTACACTCCAAAGCTTATCTTGATTTTCCATTTTTAACACTCCAAAGATTAATCAATTAAAACCTTTTCTCTAAATTAATTATCACTTTCAATCACAAATAATATATTTCTATCTAAACATATACACCAACAACTCTTTATAGTTATCTCTTATCAAATCATCAGTAAATAGTTCTTTTGATTGTTCCGCTAAATCATTATTACCAACCAATGTATAGTATTCAACCAATCCACCAGCAATGATATTATCAATGGCCGCAGCACGTTCTTGTACAATAGTTTGAGTTAATTGTATAAACTCTTCAGCTAATTCATTTTTATTAAATTTAACAGCTAGTAGTGCAAAATATTTATAGATAAGTTCCCATGGATGACCATTCACATGTTCAGCTTTATTGCCTTTATGTAAGTTCTGTATCCAGCTTAATAGATTGCGGCGCTTTTCCGAGTTCAACTCATCTACATAAAATCTATACAATGCCTTAATATACACATACAACGCAAATTTAAAGGATTGCAACTTTTGATCCGCTTCTGTCATATCCTTCAAATAGCTAAATTGCTCCCATACATTATCATGTCCGCCAAAATACGGGGGTACATATTTTTCATAGCCATCACGATTATTCATATCAATGTAGTGATGAAGCAAATAAGACAGAGTAATATTATAATCGATTGATTTTTTATCAAATTGAGCCAACGCTTGTTCAAAACACTCCTCAGCGTGAGTATCTTGTAAATAAGCATACACTTGACCACACTGGCTTAATGCACTGCCTTTACTAATGCTAACTATATCATCAGACTCAACTAATAATTGACGTAAGGATGCCAATTCATCATCGTACTCGAGAATTTCTTTTGCTAGTGAAAATGCCTCTTCATAACGATATTGATCATTGAGCATAACCACTCGACGTTTGAGGGTTAACAAGTAATCTTCAACATGACAGTATTTAGCAAATCCTTTTGCAATTTCATAGCATCGTTCAGCCATTAAGCTGTCTCCAATATGGTTATATGCTGTAATCCCCGCATCATAAAATGCATATTTACTAGCTCCAGATTTTTCTAGATTCGCTACTAATGGTTCTAAATGGTTATATAAATACACCAGCTCATCCTGTTTCAACAAGTTAGAATTTGCATACTTGGCAAACTGGCGAACTGCTTCCTCTATCGCTTCAGCATCTGCGGCCTCTGAAATCCATTGCTCGATTTTCGGGAACCATTGTTCCCAATAATAGTCTTTAAAATCACTGCGACTTTGTTTTGTTCCAAAAAGTGTAGATAGTACTTTATAATAGTCTTTTTGTTGATATGCTATAACAGCTTTTTCATAGGCTATGTCAATATCATCATATGTAAAGATGAGATTTTGACTAGAGCCATTAAGTCGAGTAGCTTGTTCAATAAACGATTGATACCAAGCTAAAGGACTTTCACCAGTTTTATTATGATTTAAAATCGCACAAATCGTATCTGCTAAATAGAGAAAAGCATATCGTGTAGATTCAGATTCATTAGCATTGTAATAAATAGAACGTACTGAGAAATCCTCAATCTCTAAATCTAAACGATTGGTTTCCAATAATTTACGATCTAAAGCAGCACGGTAATTATAGTCATTTGCCACTTGGAAAAAGCGTGTATCGTTATTTTTATTTGCTTCTGGTGTACTGTTTTTGAAATCAAAATCTTTATAGCCTAAATTAATATATTTCTTGCAAAGCTCCTTATCGCTAGCTTTCACAGGAACCAAACGTGTGGCCAAATCAAATTTAACCTTAGACACATGCAAATCAAATGGATTATGAAACACGAGGCGTGATACCGTCGAATAAGCCATATTCATATATAAATTACTAGCATATTCATCATTAACAAGCATACTAGTAGACTTATGATTCAAGATGGTCTTACCTGTTCCGCTCTTAAGCATCATAACAATACGATATTGACCATGTCTCTTATATTTACCAATAGGTATGCCTTTATACGTACATTGTTGAAAGAACTCTGGCAGGGTTGCTTGCAACTCCGTTTTCATTAATTTTACATTATACCCATTGGTATTACGCTTATTAGTATGTAAGTCATCCGGATACTTACATTCAACTGTTTCTGCTACAGCACGGAAATAGTCATCTAAACGCTGCTTTTCATTCCAAACATCATTATCATGACCTTTATCATCATATACAATACCTGCTATAAAGAGAGGTTCTTTATTTCCAAAGCCCTTAAACCCTTCAAAATCCCCATTTTCATCTAATGCAATCGTAATCATACTAATCTTCCCTTACATGTATATGACCTATCTAAACATATAGGTCATATATTTCTCTACATTCTCTACAGACTCACTTAATTGACCATATAATATATCATATTTACCTTGATTTCCTTTACATTGAGCAAATCTTAATTCACCATAAGTCACGATATTACTAATCGCTTGACCTGCGTTCTCAACAGAGCGACCTATACAGGATCTAAAATATTCTGCCTCTACCTTATAACCCTTTTCATAAGCTAACAATGCAAGGTATGTGAATATCAATTCCCATGGATGACCTTTAGGAGCTGCATCTAAAGTGGCCCCTACGGTACGACCTAACTTAATAAGTCTCTCCATGAGTTCACTGCTCATTCCATCTCTATAAAATTGGTACAATGCCTTGATATATACATATAATGCATAGCTTTCATGTTGAACTACTTTTTCATCACTAGTCATATTCATCAAAAATCTTAACTGATCTTCGATATTAAGGTGACCACCAAAATATTTAGGTGTCCATTCTTCATAAGTATCTTGCTTATTCGCATCAATGTAATAGTGCAATAAATAGGATACTGTTCGATAATAATCATCTGTATCCACTGCAAAAATATCTATAGATTGTAAGAAATAGGACTCGGCCTCAGGTCGCTCCATATAAGCATAGACCTGACCAAGTTGACTATAGGACTGTCCTAAACTGATAGCCCGTTTTCCCATCTGTAATGGAGCTCGTATAGCTTGAATTTGTTTCTCTACATCAACAACGTACTTAGCAAGCTCTAAAGCCTCTTCATAGTCATAGCCATCTATTTTTGCCACAATACGACGGCGAACCGTCTGCATATATGTTTCAAGGGGTATCGTATGAGTCAACGCCTGACATTTGTGGAAGCAATCTACAGCTAAATCACATTCACCAAGATGATTAAATGCCGTCATACCACCATCATAAAAGGCATATACTAATTCTTTATCTACACAGGACATATCCTTAATATCTTCTAAGATATACTCAAGCTGTTGGTATAGATAATGTAATTTACCTTCATCAAGACGACTCTGATTAGCATAATTCACAAACGACTGAACTGCTCGTTCTATAGCCTGTCTATTATCTGCACTATGAATGAGCTCCTCCACAAATGGGAACCAATTCGTTTCATAATAGGATTTAAATCTGCTATCACAACATTTCGCCTCATATACATGACACAGCGCACTATAATAATCCTCATTATGATATGCTTTCATAGCCTGTTCAAAATAAGCATCAATATCATCATACACAAACATATAATTAGGATATTTCGGATTGATTTGATTTGCAAAATCCACGAGTGTTTTGAATTTAAATATATCTTTAGTATCTCGTTCAGCACCGTAGTAAATAAAATTACCACAGATATGGCCGGCTAAGTATAGGAATACAAAATTAGCAGTCGTCTCTGGGCTATCATCATCATACTGAACAGAAATAGATTTCAACTGCACTACGTCTAAATCGGGACGATTAAACTCAACCATACGTCGATCTAAAGCAGCACGATAGGTAAAATCATTTCCCACTTGATAAGTAATAATTCCCTCTTTTTTTAATTGCTCATTCTGAAAGTCGTATGGCTTATAGCCCAAACGACGATACTCTGCCAAACGATCATATTCAGTTTCTTTCACATCTACTAATTGTGATGCTAAATGCAACTGAACACTATTGTTATGTAGCGCAAACGGATTAGATAGTACAAGGCGAGATACTAAACTATCCGCCATATGCCAGTATAAATTACTTGCTACACCATCATGCAATAACTCACTCATATAAGGCTGTAAGAACTGTTTTTTCCCGGCTTCACTCTTCAACATAAGCGTAATAGAATAGTGACCAATACGAGGCATACCCACGAGATTTTGCCCCTGGTAGGTCCCATCAGTAAGAAATTCTGGTAAAGCGGCATCCAGTGCATCTCGATAGCGTTTCATATTTCTTCTTATCTGGGATTTGTTTTGGGAGTTCTCCTCTATTTCGGTAGCCCCTTCCAAATCATTAGCTTTAGTATCACCAAAGAACCCCTGTGGATAATCACTATTTGAGGCCTCTGCTACAGCTCTAAAAAAACGATCCAAACGAATCTGCTCATTACGCAAATCTTGCTCGCTGCCTTCATCATCATACACAATGCCAGTAATAAAATGGATGTGTTTTAAACTATCTTCCTTCTGTCCTAAATGATGAAAATCCCCATATTCATTCAATGCGATTGTTAACATACTACCCCCACATATACGCATACTATAATATATATTCATATTGTATCATCTTATCTTCATAATCAAAATACAAGGACTTATATAAAATTAGAACCACCCGTAAAACAGGTGGTTCTGATTTTTATTGCTTATCGTAATTTAGTACGTAATTGACCATCAACAATACAGCTGTACGTTTGACTACAATAGGTACACATTACTAGTGAACCTAAGATTCTGATTATACATATAATTAATTAATAGAATCTATAAAATTTGCAATTTCAATATCACATCGGTCAAATTTTTTATCTCGATATATTTTAGCAGCAAGTCTTTTTCCTTCTAGAGATCCATATTGAGCTGAACGTAATGATAATTCTAACGCTATATAAATATCAGGAAGCCATTCCAAAATTCTATTTTTAGTAAAGTTATACTTAATAATATTCCATTCTTCAATATAATTCTTTCTCAAGTCTTCGGTAACTTTTCCTTCATAAAACTGTTGAGCTAATGCTAGATAAAATTGAGATTTAGATAAATCTTTTTTCCTTGCCTTTAATAAAGTTCTCATCAACTCTTTTATGCTAGCACGCTGTTCATCTTTATCACCAATCAGCACTTCCATCTCATTAATATCACAGGATATAGCTTTATCTGTATCAATCAACTGTTGCCAATAAAAATATCCTATTTCATAAAAAATGACAGCAAAGGAGAAATATTTGAACATAGCAAAAAATGTAGGAATAAACATAATTAATGACTTACCTACAATAACGTCAGCACGCATTTGATTAATATCAGAAATAGGAATAACGCCTTTCATATTTTTAATCCCCAAATAGTTATGTCGACTTAAACTTATATATAATAATTGTATATCTAACGCATGACAATACATATGTAAACTATTATAACAAACAGTAAAATCCTGCAGCATATTAAAACTAGGTAGCTCTTCATAAAAATCAATTTCAAGAAGCTGTAAAGCCGTTTCATACCTCTCAGCAGTTAACATCGTATCAACCCAATCCTCATTTCGATAGTTACTCGCTGCCTTCCATTCTACATCAGCACGTAAAGCTAAATAGTTTTGAGATTGTATTAAAGTAGTAGTGTCATTTTCATTATCTATACGTCCAATAATTCCTACTTGTCTTTGATGTAATTTGGACCAATTTATCTTATTAAATAAACTTAAAACTTTCTCGGTATCTAAATCTGCTTTATCTTTTTGGTTATACCTATAATATATACCTCTACGATTGTTAATATTTTGTAAATATATAGATAAATCTATATATTTACCTTCAGCCCTTCCCTTTTCAATTAAATCGATAGCCTTATCATACCAAACAATAGCCAACTCATATTCATTCTTATCTCGATATACATTACCTATGCTATTATACAAACTTGACTCTATAAAAATATCAATCTCTATATCATGTTTTTTAGCATTCAAAAGTATTTCATTTGCTTGATTATAACAAGTTATCGCGCTATTATAGTCCTTCATAACTCGATATAATTGTCCTTTATCTAAAAATAAGGATGCATTAGACTCTGAATGCTGTAAATTTTTACTATCACATTGACTATTATAATTTTCTGCTAATTCAAAATATTTCATAGCAAGTTTAGGATTGACCCTTTTATGTAAATTTCCCCATGAATGATAACAATTTCTTAATATAATTATTATGGGATCTCGCTTTGAGCTATCAACTTTTAATAACATATCTTTAGCTTCTTTTTCAACTTTCTGAAAAAGAATATTAGCCTCTGTAAAACGAGAGATATTCTTATGACTCACAGCTTCAGATAAACGTCCTTGTAAACTTTTATAAGCTAAATATAAATTCTTATCATCCGCAAAATCAATAAATTTAGCTTTATAATCTTCAGATTCTGCTATCTTATCTACTAATTTAAATAATTTAAGTGCTTCATTTGATTTATCTTGAATCTCATATATAGTGGCTAAAAATGTATATAATTCTACTAAATCAACTTTATCTATAGATCGATTATCTTCTAGAAACTTTATTATTTCCTCTAACATCTGTGACGCTAATTGTATATAACCACTCTCTTTTAAAAGGAAAGTAGCACTAGAGTACATATGAATAATAAATTCTGATGATAAAGTCAGTCCATTTTTATCAATAATATAATCATGAAAGGATTCTAATATCTTCTTGTGTAATATAAGCATTTCATTACTATAAATTCCAAAAAATAATTTCAAATTAGAGAAGTATATTGATATGTACTCTTGATATTTACGCAAAGGGATTTCTTTATAACCTTCTAATAACATAAAGAAAGCAAGACTAAATTGTCTAAAACTAATAAAATCTAATTCTTTTCTATCTTCATCGATATAAAAATCTAATTCATCTTCCCATACTTTTTCTAATTTTAAATATATATTTGCTTGAGATTTTTTCCATAATAAGAATTCTGGCTGTGAAATAAATAATAAAGTATCTGTTCCACATCTAGATGAGGAAATAAAATGTTTTAGGACACCAATAAAAGTTTGAAGTTTAAATGTAATAGCATCTTCACCCAATAAGAAAGCCACATCTCTAACATTAATAGGTATTGGTGTAGAACATAATATCAACGATAACTTTATAAGTTCCTCATAATATATAGATCCAAAAAGTTGTTTGATACTAGACCAGTAAAAATCAATAAAACTATTTTTCTTAGATAAATTATCTAAAAGAGTGTCACCAACATCTTTATATAAATTAATAATGTACTGCAATTGTAAGGCATTATAATCTGCAACTTTCAGAAGATAATTACTGGTAGATATATCTAATGATAGCTTTGATATTAAACTTTGACTCAAACTCTCTTTATAATCTTTAAAAACATCTGTAGAAGGAGTAACTACCATAGTATCTTTAAAATCTAATTTTGATAATATATCCATCTGAGTAAATAATGATATATTTTCTTTATCTCTACTTGTAAAGATTATATAAATCCCTTCATCTAATAATAATGAATCCGGAATTAAATTTATGATAGATGTATTATTTCCCGTATTAGGAATCTCATCCAACCCATCAATAAAAATTATTAATTTTTCAATATCAAAATATTTCTTATAATTAATATATATTAATCAGAAAAATCGGGAGGATTACAACTATGACTTTTAAATTACCTGAATTACCTTATAATTTCGATCATTTAGAACCAGTTATCGATGCTAAAACTATGGAAATTCACCATGACAAACACCACGCAGCTTACGTTAACAACTTAAACGCTGCTTTAGAAAAACACCCAGAAGTTGAAACTGGATGTGTGTGCAAATTATTAAAAAACATCGAAAACGTTCCTGCTGACATCCGTCAAGCAGTTATCAACAACGGTGGAGGGCACCACAACCACTCTCTATTCTGGAAATCTCTAACTAAACCAGATTCTTCTGAATTCGGTGGATTAGTTAAAGAAAAAATTGATGCTGAGCTTGGTGGATACGAAGAATTCGTTAAAGCTTTCTCTGCAGCTGCTGCTACAAGATTTGGTAGTGGTTGGGCTTGGCTAGCACTTGATAAA
>ERZ1699235.204-NODE-204-length-27382-cov-4.657237_pt1 | contig 27382 bp, 11 predicted proteins | sample MGYA00581546_ERZ1699235 | MGnify/ENA primary metagenome ERZ1699235 (study PRJEB42319, sample SAMD00040334) | human oral metagenome | material: saliva | host: Homo sapiens | study: EMG produced TPA metagenomics assembly of PRJDB4115 data set (Metgenomic analysis of... | reverse complement strand
TGGGGCCGCCCGACAGGTCGAGGATCTCGTCGGCGTGGTAGCCGGCGAGGGCCACCTCGGACGTGCCCGTCAGGTACAGGTCGTCGGCGGGCAGGTAGTAGATCTCGTCGGAGTGCTCGTTGAGGAAGCCGGTGCCGCCCATGACCTGCGGGGTCACGAGGGTCGGGGTCATCATCGGCACGAAGCCGTTGGCCAGCGCCTGGTCCATGGCCATCGTCATGAGGGCCAGCTCGAGGCGAGCGCCGATGCCCTTGAGGTAGTAGAAGCGGGCGCCGGAGACCTTCGCGCCGCGCTTGGTGTCGATCGCGTCCAGGCCCTCGCCGAGCGCGAGGTGATCCTGGGGCTCGAAGCCCTCGGCGGCGAAGTCGCGGGGGGCGGGGCCCTCGTGGCGCAGGACCACGAAGTCGTCCTCACCACCAACGGGCACGCCGTCAACAACCAGGTTGGGCAGGAGGCGCGCGAGGCGGTCGGCCTCGGCGTCGGCGGCGTTCGCGGCGGCCTCGGCGGCCTTCACCTGCTCGGCGAGCTCCTTGGCCTGAGCCAGGATCGCCGGACGCTCCTCCTTGGAGGCGCGACCCACGGACTTGGAGACCTCCTTCTGGGTGGCTCGCAGCGTCTCGAAGGCCTGCAGGGCCTCGCGGCGGGCGGCGTCGGCCGCGATGATCTCATCGACGAGGCCGGGGTTCGCTCCGCGGGCACGCTGGGAGGCGCGGGCGGGTTCGGGGTTGTCACGCAGGGCACGCACATCAATCATGCCTCCCATCCTATGCCAGGTGGGCGCGCCGTGTCCCCTACCGGAGCCAGTTCGAATTCAACACAGCAGGTCAGGGTTATACACAAACTACATTCTGAGAGTTCTCAAAAGACTGAAAGTTATCCACCTTTGGTGCATAACCGTGTGGACAAGATGACTGTAAGCACACGTCAGCTCGTCTCTGGTGACACGAAGTGCAACGAAAAGCCACTTCACAACCCGTCCACAGGCATAAAGCGGGATACGCTAGGCATATGGACGCAATTTACTGGGCACTCGCTGCTTCCGCCGGAGCCGGAGCCATCGGAGTCGCGCGTCTGGCAACCGCCATCACCCGCCGGCATCGCCGCCGCAAGGCCCTCGATATCCCCGCATCGGTGGACGACCCGACGCGCGGACGGCCACGTCCCTGGATCATCATGAACCCGTCCAAGCACGAGGATCCACAGGCATTCAAGGACCGCATCAACCGCAAGGCCAAAGAACTCGGCATCGACCACGTGCACTGGCGCGAGACCACCCGCGAGGACCCCGGCACCGGGCAGGCCGTGCGCGCTCTTGAGGAGGGAGCCTCCGTCGTCATCGCCGCGGGCGGAGACGGCACGGTGCGCGCAGTCGCCGCCGGCATGGCAGGATCCGGCGTCCGCATGGGCATCATCCCCGTGGGCACCGGCAACGTCCTGGCCGGAAACCTCTCCGTCCCCGACGACCCCGAAGAGGCCCTCGCCGTCGCGCTCGACCGCAACCACCGCGCCGTCGACCTGGCGTGGGTACGCGTCGAAGACGTCACCCAGGAGTCCACTCAGCCAGCCGAAGGCGCACTGCGCCTCGCGGCACGCACCGCGCTACACCCCGAAGCCAGCGCTGCGGACCAGGACGCCCCAGCCTCGTCGATGGAGCCGCGCGCGGATGAGTACGCGTGCCTCGTCGTCGCGGGCATGGGCTACGACGGCGCAACGATGGCGGACACGAACCCCGAACTGAAGAAGCGCATCGGATGGATCGCCTACGTGTGGGCTGGCCTGGGCGCGATGGGCGTTCCGCGCATGAAGGCGCGCCTGACCCTGCGTTCACCCGCCGCTCGAGTAGCGGACCCCCTCGGTGTCGGCGACCAAATCAGAGGAGAGGCCCTGGACGAGACCTCCTCGGCGAGCGCCGAACCCCTGCGCTCACCTGCGGATGAGATCACCCGCGTCGAGGCCCGGTCCGTCATGTTCGCGAACGCGGGCGAGATGAAGATGCTGGTCCTCGCGCCCGATGCGGAGCTGTCGGACGGCCTCATCGACGTCATCGCGGTTGACGCGCTCGCCGGCCTGCTCGGCTGGGCGGACGTGACCTGGAAGATGCTCGGCCAGCTCATCGGCCTGCGCCCCATCAACCTGCCCGTCTCGACCGGCAAGGTCGCGTTCCGCCAGGCGAAGGGAGCGTCCGTGACGGCCGAAGAGGCCCAGGTGTGCCAGGTGGACGGCGACGCGATCGGCCTCGCCCACACCATGCACATTCGCATGCAGGCGGGCGCCCTCGACATCGCCGTACCCGCCGAGCGCACGTGGATGGAGCTACTGCCCGCCTGATACCGCGTCCTTACCCGACGCGCGCCGCGCACGAGCTTGCTGCCAAGCAGCAGTGCACTATTTAGCGCACCGTTGCACTACTTAGCGTGGCATTCCACTAGATAGGAAGCAGTGCAATGCCCTCACAACTAGTGCATCGCTGCTGTATCAAGTGCAGTGCTGGAGGATCTCGCCCATCGAACACTGGCGGGAGGCACTGTCGGCGACAAATTCCACGATGACGCTTGTTACCGATGAGGTGTTACACCCGATCGGGAACATTCAACCCCTTCTGATCGGGTGGAATCTTCCCGATCAGGTTGAATCTTCCCTAACGGGTTAAATCCCGACGATGGGACGCTAGATTTCTCGTTGCACCTCGACCAGGCATCTCGTTACGCCTCGGCGCGGAGCCTCGAGGCTAGGGCTCGTATATCTCCAACACCAATCCACTGTACATCTCCACGATCTGCCTTGTTTCTAAGTGGTGTTACACCACTTAGAAGGGTATTACACCAGCTCGGAGGTAGTGCAATGCTCCCTAACTGGTGTAATGCTCCCTAACTGGTGCAGACCTGCCCGATCTAGCTCGATTGACAGTTAGTTGGAGCGGCAGATGCCGTGACCCGGCTTATCCCTCAGCGCTGCAGACCTACCCGGGCGACGCCTATCGGATCAGCGCGGCGACGCGAGCGTCAGACCAGCGGCCAGGACGGCGCGTTGCCCGCAGCCTCGCCCGTGCCGTCCCCGCCGTGCAGCAGGTCCGCGACCCACGCGCGACCCGCGCGGAAGGCCTCGTCCGTCGTTCCCGGGGCGACCGACGCGCGCACCCCGTCGACGCGCGGATAGGACCCCATGAAGCGGACCTCCGGCGAGTAGCGGTGCAGGCCGACGAGGGCCGCCTGGACGCGCTCCTCGCGGATGTGGCCGACGATGTCAATGCTGAACGTGTAGTTGCCGAGGCCGTCGCCGCTCGGGCGCGACTCGATGCGCGACAGGTCGACGCCGCGCGCCGAGAACTGCTCGAGAAGGGTCAGCAGGGCGCCCGACTCGTTGACGGGCAGGGCCACCTGGATGGTCGTCTTATCCGCGCCGGTCGGCGGGGGGACGGCGCCGGGGCGGGCCACCAGAACGAAGCGCGTGATCGCACCCGGGTTATCCGCGACGTCGGTGAACAGAGCCTCCAGGCCGTAGGTGTTGACGGACACCGCGTTGCACAGGGCAGCATCGAAGGATGCGTCGCCGTCCGAGAGAAGCTCAGCGGCTGCGGCAGTCGACGTGGCGGGCACGTGGATCGCGCCGGGGAAGGTCTCCTCAACCCAGCCGCGGCACTGCGCCCACGCGTGCGGGTGCGTGCCGATGCGGCGAATATCCTCGGGGCGCGTGCCCGGCAGAACGGCCAGCTGGAAGACCACGTGCACGTGCATCTCGGCGACGATGACGAGGGGGTCGCCGTGCGAGAGGGAATCCAGCGTCGCGTTGACGCCGCCCTCGATGGAGTTTTCGATCGGGACGACGGCACGGTCGGCCTCGCCGCGGCGCACGGCCGCGAGCGCCTGAGGGGCGCTCGTCATGGGCATGAGGATCGCTCCGGCGGGCGCGACCTGGTGGACGGCCTGTTCGGTAAACGTGCCGAAGGGGCCGAGGAAGGCGATACGAAGCTTGTCACCGAGGGGCGCGGGGCCGGGAATGTTCGTCGTCATGGTGTCAAGGGTAACGAGAGGGGCAGGCACGACGCGGCCTCGTTTCAGCACACGGGGCGCATTGTGGCCAATCGCGCGGGATCTGGCGAGCGCGGGATCTGGCGAGCGCTGCCGGTTCCACGGGGCGCGACCCCAGGTCGCAGCGTGCGGATGTCAGTCGCGGTTCGCGCTCACACCCGTCGCAAAAGCCTCGCGTCCTCCACCCGGGGTGACGTCGCCGCACGCGGTGATCTTCCACAGCTTCGCGGTGCCACCAGCGTCGACCAGCTCGAAGCCGACGGACGTGTCAACCCCGTAGAGGCCGGGGTTACGGGCAGAGCGCATGAAGTTGTAGTAGGCGCCGTCTTCCTCCTCGTAGAAGTGCGTAATGCCGAGACGTTGCACGACCTCGCACACCTCCGGGTCGGTCGCGATGTCGTGGAAGCGCTGGGTGAGGACCTTCTGCGAGGCGCCATCCGCGTTGACCGTGCTCAGCTGCGGGAACACGGCTTTGCGCCCGCCGAGCATCTCGGAGTATGCGGCGCCCGCGATCGGGTCGCCGAGGATGAGCGCGTCGGGCGCGGTCGTGTACTGCATGCGGCGCAGCATGGCCAACTCGCCGGTGGTGGCCATGCCGGGCTTGCCCAGGTGTGCGGGGTCGTACACGTAGGCGACCGCAGCATGACGGGCATCAATTGCCCCGAAGCTGGACAGGACGAGAATGAGGACGCCGACACCCGCCTGGATCGGCCAACGCGGCGCTTCGACCTCGTCGTCGACGCCGCGTTCGGCGAGGATCCGCTGCAGGGACCTGGTCCAGGCGGCATGCAGGGCGTGGATGATCGCGGCGACACCAACCGCCATGAGGACCGCGAGCGCGATGTCTTCGACGCCCATGATGCGTCGGGCGTCCTTGTACCAGGGGGCCAGCAGGTACGTGCGCAGCGCCGAGTCGGGCGAGTAGGCGAGGCCCGTCAGGCCCGCGAGGATCAGGTAGGAGATGAGCGGCCAGAACGGCAGGGGCAGCGCCTTGTCCTCGTCGGACGAGGCCGCGTCTTCCTCGTTCGTATCCGTGCCCTCGGTCAGTCCGGCCTGTTCGGCGGCACGTTCGAGGGGGTCGGGGCGGCTCAGGAGAGTGTGCAGGCGGGCGGTCGCGGCGACGCCCGCGATGAGGAGGATCAGCTGGACGAGCGTCCAGTGGGTGATGCCCGACGTGCTCGTGAAAGGCGGGTAGGGCAGGAAGGCGTGGGCGAAAGCCTCGCTCCAGCCGCTGCCATTGCGGGGGTACTTGCCCATGGCCTGAATCTTGGGGGAGGCCAGCGCGAGGAGGGGCAGGGCGACGACGGCGAGCGCGAGGCCACCCCACGCGAGGACGGCGAGCTGGCCTCGGCCCTCACGATCGAGGGCGCGGCGCGCAAAGGAGGCGATGGACGCCAGGAGCGGCGCGATCAGGAGGGCGAGCAGGGAGAAGGCGGCGCTCGGGTGCGCGCCGACGAGGCCGAGGGCGCCGATGATCAGGAAGATACCCTGAGGGATGCGTCGCACGAAGGCTCGCAGTCCGTCACCGGCTCGCAGATCGGCGGCGAGCCTACGGCCGACGACGACCGCTGCGGCGGCAAGCCCGGGAACCAGGGCGGTGCCGGTCGAATTGGGCCACTGGTTGTACATGGTCAGCGCATCGGCCGGCATGTTGAGCAGCATCCCGCCGATGATGGGCGCCGCCATGATGGCGCTGCGCGACGCCGTGAGGACAGAGACGAGAGCCGCCAGACCGATGACCCACACGGCCATGAGCGCCAGAGAAGACACGTTGGAGGCCTGAACGACGGAGTCGTAGCGCGCGAAGAGCGCGACAAAGGCGTGCCAGCCCGTGGGGTAGTAGACGCTCCTGCCACCGTAGAGCTCGTGGAGGCCGCCGAAAGGGCTCGCATTCTTTCCGTACAGGATGGCGTGCACGCCGTTCTGGTGAAACGTCGGATCCCACTGCTGGACGGGGTTTGCAGGGTTCGCACCCGCGATGAGCGGCCAGGCGGCCACGAGGAAGCCGAGGGCAATCGCCCCCCACGTGGTCGCGCGGATCGCCGCCTGCGCGCCGCCAATCGGGACGCGCACGCCGATGGCCTCACGCAGGGGGACTCCCCGCAGCGAGAAACCGCTGTTCGTGCGATGGAAGAAGCTCAGGCTCCACGCGGCAGCTCCTCCGAGCGCGCTCAGGCCGAGGATCGGCAGGGCGGTGGAGGACTCCCACTCGATGTCGAGGAGCGGGTAGGCCACCGACATGATGGTGACGAGGCCGAACGTGAATGCAGGTGCGGCCGCAACAGCAACGAGCGACGAGCGCCCTCCGGCCCGCAGCCACATGAACCCCGGCAGAACCAGGGCGACCATCATGGCCAGCAGGGTCGGAACCAGCATCCACCAGGCCAGCACGGATTACTCCTTTTCGGAAGCGGCGCGGCGCTTGCCGACGATTTCGATGATGACGGGCAGGACCGACGCGAGGATGATCACGCCGAGGATGAGCGTCAGGTTGTCGTGCACGAAGGGGACGTTACCCAGGAGCGCACCCACGAGGATGAAGCCCGCACCCCACACGATGGCACCCAGCGTGTTGAAAGCCAGGAACTTCGGGTAGGGGTAGCGTGCCATGCCCGCGGCGATCGGGATAAAGGTACGCACGAAGGGGATGAAACGGCCGATGACCAGCGAGCGGCCGCCGTAGTTCGTGAAGTAGTGCTCCGCCTTCTCCAGGTGCTCGGTCTTGAGGATGCGGGCGTCGGGCTTGAAGAAGCGGCGACCCCACTTGGCGCCCAGGAAGTATCCGATCTGCGCACCGATGAAGGCTGCAACGACGACGAGGAGGATGAGTGTCGGCAGGTGCAGGCCGAGGCGGTCGTGGAGCAGGCCAGCGGTAAACAGCAGGGACTCGCCCGGCAGCACGGGGAACAGGACACCCGACTCGATGAGGACGATAAGCATCGTTCCCCACAGCACCCACGGCCCCATGGCGACGAGCAGAGTCTCGGGATTTTTAAACCACTCGATAACGGTGTGCAGCACCGACGGATCCGATGCGGTCACGAGTGTCGACCAGGTCACGATAGGGCCCTTTTCTGCCGGGAATGTATCACCCTAACCCTACCTTTGTTGACCGCGAATATAGGATAGGCGGCATGAGGAAGCGCAAGGATTCACACGACGGCTCGCCGGTCGCTGACACAAACCTCCTCTTCGTTCCATCTTCATCTGACGATTCCTCGGAGAGCGGGGTCGACGCCCTGATGGGAATGATCGACGAGGCCGGGGCGCAGGTCGAGCCGCCGCCGCCCCCGGAGGCTCCCCTCCCGCCCGCTCCCCCGGCCGAATCCGACGACTCGGCCGATTCCGATGACGCGGCCGACGCAGTCGAGCCCGCCCTGGCCTCGTCCACGCACGAGGAAAACGATTCCGAACAGGCCATCGACGCTGAGGAGGCCACCTCCGACGCTTCGGCGGACGAGACCGACCAGACCGATCACAATGCCACGGGCGCGGACAGCGAATCCGTCGATTCCCTCACCTCGCCCCTGACCGGTGAAATCGCCGCGAACCTGCCCGTGCGCCGCATGCGCCTGCCCCGCCCCGTCTACATCGCGGACCGCATCACGAACGTGCGTCGCCGCCGCGAAGACCTTGTCGACGTCGTCCTCTCACTCATCGCGATCCTCATCATCTGGACGATCGGCACGGTGGCCAGTGCCACTACACACGGCGTCACCATGGACGTCCTACAATTCCAGCTCATCCGCAAGATCCTGATCCTGCCCGTCAGCCTGGTCGAGGGCCTCATCATCCTGATCACGCCGATCCTCGTGATCATCTCCCTTGCCTTGCGCAAGCGCCTCCAGGCGATCATTCAGGCCCTCGTCACCAGCGTCGTTGCGGCGATCGGCGGATGGATCATTGCCTTCTTGACCGGGCTACTGCCCGCTTACCTCACCGCACCACTGAGCGTGGACCGCGCGATAGCTACGCAGGGCTCGCAGACCGGCAGTGTGATCGCCATCAACCTGGTGATCGTCACCCTGTGCGCCCTGTTCACCTCCGCCGGCGAGGCCCAGTCGATGAAGGCCATCAAGTGGGGGTGGACGGGCCTGTGGATCATTCTCGTTCTGGGCGTTCTACGCTCATCGATGACCCTGCCCGTCGCCTTCATCTCCGTGTTCCTGGGTCGCGCATTCGGCTCCGGCTCGCGGTGGGTCATGGGCTACGACGACCAGAGGGCAAAGGGCACCAAGCTCGTTGAGGGCCTTCTCAGCATCGGCATCACGCCCTCACGGATCGTGCGCACCGACCTCGACACGACCAAGGAACCTCTGGCTACGTGGGTCATCACGGAGAACTCGCGCGGTCACCTCACGCAGATGCCCGCCGACCTGGGCGACATGGGCGTCACGGTCACGAAGCGCCCCAACCAGGACCACCACCGCCACTACCAGGCGTGGAGCGACACGGGCCTAGCCTACGAGATCATCGCCATGGACCCCGGCCAGGAACTGACCGGAACTCTCCTCGAGATGTGGAACAACCTGCGCCTGCGCGGCATCAGCCGATGGGTCTCCCCCTCGCTCAAGGCACAGGCGGAACGTTCCTCCTTCACGACGCTGCAGGCGTTGCGTGCGGGCGTGTTCACGCAGGAGCCGATCGGCATCGCCGCCTCTGCGGACTCGATCATCATGGTCATGTCGGCGCTGCCCCCGACAACGCCGCTGACGGAACTCGGTGAGGACGCAACGGACGAGGTCCTGGACCGCGCGTGGGAGCAGCTGCGATTCGCTCACTCACGTGGAATCTCTCACCGCGCTCTCACCCCCGAGGCGGTCGTCGTCGATGAGTCGTCGGACGTGTGGCTGCTCGATTGGGATTCCGGCGAGGTTGCGACCACCGAGCTGAATCAGTCGATCGACATCGCGCAGATGCTGGTCCTGACCGCCCTCGCGGTGGGGCCGGAGCGCGCGCTCGAGGCGGGCCGCCGCAACGTCGGCGAGGCGACGCTCGTCGCGTGCGCGCCCGTCATCCAGAAGCCCGTGCTTCCCGCACAGATCAATCAGCGCCTGCGCCGTTCCGACCTACTGGGCGACCTGCGCGCCGCCCTCGTGGGAGACTCCGAGGCCGAGACCGCACCCACCGCCGACCTGCAGCGATTCCGCCCGCGCACGATCCTCACGGTCGCGATCGCGTTCATCGCCGTCTTCATCGTCGTCGGCTCGCTCAACTTCAGCGACATCGTGACCACGGTCAAGAGCGCGAATCCATGGTGGATGCTTGCTTCCGCGGTGCTCGCCTGCCTCATCTGGGTCGGTTCCGCGGTCCCGCTTGTTGCCCTGTCGCCTGAGAAGCTGCCCTTCAAGGAGACGTTCATCGCCCAGGTCGCGGCCTCGATCATTACGATCGTGGCGCCCGCCGGCGTGGGACCCGCGGCCCTCAACCTGCGCTACCTGCGCAAGCGCCGCGTTCCCACCGCAATGGCGGTGACGACGGTGACGCTCATGCAGATCTCTCAGGCTCTCGTCACGATTGTCCTCCTGCTCCTCGTTATGGTCATTGCAGGATCGTCGCTGTCTGTGTCGGTCCCCTACGGCACGATCCTCGGTGTCGTCGCGCTCGTGATGGTCGCGGTCGGCGTCATCGTCGCGGTGCCAAAGGTGCGGCGCTGGATCTGGTCGAAGATTCAGCCGACCTGGCAGCAGGTCTACCCGCGCCTCCTGTGGATCATCGGTCAGCCCCGCCGCCTCGCTGCGGTCCTGGGCGGCAACCTGCTGATGAACATCGGCTACGTGGGCTCGTTCTGGACGGCGCTGCTCGCCATGGGTGGTTCGCTGAACTTCTCCACGGTGTCGCTCACCTACTTGACGGCGAATGCGGCCGGCTCGTTCATCCCCTCACCGGGTGGTATCGGTACCGTCGAAACGGCGCTGACCTCAGGCCTGACGGTCGCGGGCATCTCCTCGTCTGTCGCCATCGCGACGGCGCTGCTCTACCGTCTCGTCACCTTCTACGGCCGCATCCCGTTCGGCTGGCTGGCCATGAAGTACATGGAGAAGAAGGACCTGATCTAGGTTCCCTCTGAGCGCATCCGCATCCGCGCTCTCGCGTGACCGACAACAGCCGGTTCGTTTCTAGTTACTTCTAATTTTCATCAAATTAGAAGTAACTAGATGAATACTTGCTACCGACAGCAATTTCGCATGCAATTCCCCCACATGTCTTTTGATTTTTGAAATCAAATCGTTGAAATTCTGCGAATTTTGAGATGCACCAACGAACGGGCCCGGAGGAATTGCATGCGACTTTTACTGTGCCGCTAGCTTACTGGAGGCTGTTATTACCGTCCGGGTACGCCGCTTGGACGCCGCTCACCGCTCGAATGACGTCGATCGACCCGGCGGGCACGCGCAGCGCGTAGCCGCGCAGAGCGTTGCGGTACTCCCGCTCCACGGAGACGGAGGCGCCCGGGAAGGACGCGGCCACGGCCTCGTTGATCGAGGCGAGGGTCGTCTCGCCGTCGGCACTCTCCTCGAGCTGAACAATGACGACGACCGAGGTGTCGGCGTCCTGGCCGGACTGCGTGCTCGGTCCGCTCTGCCCGTTTTTGGAGGTCAGCGCCGTGTCTGGGTCAACCGTCGGCGAGGACGTGGCCCCCGGCGCGGACTGGGCGGAGTCGCTGCCCGGGTTGGACTGCGGCTCGGGCGTCGACGAGGACGGTGCGGTGGAGCAGCTCGCAACCGCGAGCGCGCACGAGCCCACTCCGGCCAAGAAAACGGCTGGCTTCTTCATGGACGGCACTCCCATACGTTCGACGCAGATACGAGGCGACATCGAGGTGTGTCGCTACGTCCAACTTACCGCAGCGGCCGCCGGACATGGGGAGTTCATGCAGGCGTGAGAAGGGGCCCGGGACCACTCGCGGTGAGCGGTCCCGGGCCCCGGCCTCGTGAACCAGTGAATCAGAAGAGCCGCGCGTCAGCCGACCCAGATGCCGTTGGCATCGAACACGTAGGTGCGTCCGTTGATGACCTGGGTGCCCGTCAGCATGACGCCGGAGGGTGACAGGTAGTACCAGGAGCCGCCCACGTTGAGCCAGCCGGTGGCCATCTGTCCGGAGGCGTTCAGGTAGTACCAGGAGCCGCCATCGTTCACCCAGCCGGTGGCCATCGCACCGGAACCCGTGAGGTAGTACCACGAGCCGCCGTCGGCGACCCAGCCAGTGGCCATGACCTTCGTGGCCGGGTCGAGGTAGTACCACGATCCGCCGTCGCGCACCCAGCCGCCCACGAGGGCACCGGACTCGTTCGCGTAGACCCACTGGCCGTCCGCGCGCTTAAGGAAGCCGGTCGCCATGTAACCAGAGGGGCCGAACAGGTAGTCCGAGCCATTGATCGTGTACCAGCCGTCCTTCAGGTAGCTCGTACCGTCGGCGCAGGTGTAGAACCAGCCGGCCGCGTCCTTCGTCCAGTGGCCGCCCTCGGTGCTTGCGCACGGGTCGACGGTGCCGGTGTTGCTGCTGGGCAGGTTCAGGGTCAGGGCCTCGGAGTGGTTGAGGCCGTAGTCCCAGGCCAGCAGGTACGGGTGCGCGATGACCTCGCCGTTGCCACCCTGGTCCGTCCACGCCTGGGCAATGTCCTTGAAGGGGATCTCAACGTGGTAGGCGCGCGTGCCGTCCGCCGCGGTCGTGGCCTCATTATCGGTGAAGATGTGGCGGTAGAACCACAGGCCGTCTGCCGGGTCGTGCAGGTCGATCGCGGCCAGCAGCGACGCGTCCGTGATATCGAAGGACAGGACCGTGTCAGCACCCTCGCCCTTGTACTCCAGGTTGGAGACGACGGGCGCGGCAGTGTCAAGGCGGAACTCGTAGGAGATCGACTGATCGGCCTGCGAGGGGCCGTCGTTGTGCGCGGACAGCGTCAGCTTGTACGCGCCATCGGGCAGGTTCTTGAACGCGTCTGCGCGCGCGTCCAGGGACATCGGATCGTGTCCCTGCTCGAGCCAGGTCATCTTGCCGGTGGAGGGATCCACCCCGGACTTCCAGTTCATGAATCGCGTGAAGGACGCGACCTTCTCCCCGGCGGCGTTCGTGTACGCGGCGTTGATCGTGTGGACGCTGCGCAGCGTGCCCGTGCGCGGCTCCAGGACCGTGGGAGCACCCGAGGCATCCGAGCGAGAGATGATGTTCTTGCTCGGGTTGGGCAATCCGATACGATCAGCGTCCTTGACCAGGGGGTTGTATCCCAGCTGCTGGCCAGTGGTGCCGTTGTAGACCCACGAGGCGAGCGTGTGAGCACCGTCCTCGGAGGCGAGGGCGTCGAAGATGGGTGCCTTACCCCAGTTGCCGTAGAAGCCCAGGTAGGGCACGGTCAGGTCGGGCTGGGACGCGGTCTTCGAGGCGAAGCGCACGAAGCCGTCGAGGAAGGTACCGTTGGGGGCGTTCTGCACGACGGAGGCATCGAAGTCGGCGCCAGGCTTGACGTCCACACCCACGGTGGCCTCGCCGTTCGCGGGAACGGTCACGGTCGCGCCCTCACCGGTGCCGCTCACGGCTGCACCGGAGTAGGCGATGTCTACGCCCTTGCCTCGCCAATCGGCGGAGTGGCCGGTGAAGAAACCGCCCTCAACGATCTCCGACAGTGCCTGGGAACTCAGCTCGTAGGAGGCCTCGGTGCCGGACAGGTTGTGCAGCGTGACGTCAAAGTGCCAGCCCTTCGTGCCGTCCCCCAGGTCCGCTTTGGGGCGAGACCGCTCGGGAGCTCCAACGACGGTCGGATACACGGACGAGGTCGTGGCAGCCAGGACGTTCGCCAGACCCGAGCCCTGCTTGCGCGGGGAGTACGGGGCACCGGTGTCCTGGAGCGGGTCGACGATGGGGGCCGCCGTGCCCATGATGAGGTTCTGGACAACGTCAACCTTCTCGCGCGCACTCATGGACGCGAACAGCGGATCGTTCTCGACGCGCTGCAGGACGACGGCGCTCACGCCCGCCATCTGCGGTGTTGCCATCGAGGTGCCGGACTTGAACTCGTAGGTGCCGCCGGGCACGGCCGAGTAGATGTTGCCACCGGGGGCGCTCACCTCGGGCTTGAGGCGCAGGTCCGGGGTGACGCCCCACGAGGAGAAGGCCGACATGGAGTACTTCGAGCTCGGGGGCACAACCTTGCCGGGGGCGACGCTCAGGTGGTGGTCGGCGGCAGCCAGCATGGCCTCGCCGTCAGCCTGAGAGATGAACGCGGCGGGCACACCGTCCGTCGCCAGGCTCATCACGACAAGCGAGTCACCGGGCACGTTGTTGTAGAGGATGAAGCCTGCGGGCTTGGAGTCTGCGATGTTGTTGAACTTGGCCTGGAAGGTGAGGGAGCCTCGCTTGACCAGCACAATCTTGCCCGCGAGGCCCTCGGGGTACTTGGCCTTGAGCGCGGCGCCATCCTCGGCCGAGCCAATGCCGCCGTCGACGTACTCGAAGGGACCGCCCGTCAGGTCGGACAGGTCGGGCATCTTCTGGCCGTCGGCACCACCGGCGCGCTGGTAGGCAACAACGCGGTCACCGACGGTGAAGGCGCTGTGCGCCAGCGAGTTATCGACCGAGGCGACAGAGACCACGGAGGAGTAGGTCGCTGGCTCACACTGGGTGGAGGAGTCTGGGTCGGAGGCGAAGGGCAGGTTCTTGCCGGAGGTGTTGCCGTACCCGGACGTGTGGTGGTTGCCGGCTGCCGCATTAACGGTGATGCCAGCGTCCTGCAGACTCTTGAAGACGGTCGCGTAGACCGAGTCGGCCTCGTTGTCCATGCCTCCGAGCTGGCCAAGCGACAGGTTCACGACGTCGGGGCGCAGGACGACCATGTCGTCGAGGGCGGCAAGCAGCGCGGAATCGGTGATGTCACCCTGGACACTGCGGGCGACCTTGGCGACGATGATCTGCGCGTCGGGGACGATGCCAACAATTTCACCCGCGTTGCCCGCGGTGATGCCAGCGACGTGCGTGCCGTGCGATCCGGCTGCGCCGGTCGGCGAAGCATCCGGGTCGTTATCCGCGTAATCGTAGGCGAAGGGGAACTTTTCCGACACGTAGCTGCCGGTCTTGCCGTCGCCCAGCTGGGGGGTCAGGGCCTCAACCTTATCCTCGGAAAGCCCGGGGGTCCCGTGCAGGGCACCCGCGAACGCGGGGTGCGTCATGTCGACGCCCGTGTCGATGACGGCGACGACCTTGCCATCGCCCTTCTGGGTGATCTGGTCGGCGTGCATCATCAGCTGCGCGCTGAGGTTCGCGGGGTCCTGGGTGGATGTGCGCGAGGAGTTCGTCGCGCCCTCTCCGGCGACCTGGTCATCGACACCTTCGACGTGGGTGTCGCGATCGAGGAAGGCGGCCTTAACGCCGTTCACCGCGCGGATCGCGTCGAGGGATCCGGCGGGGGCGCTGAGCGCGAAGCCCTGCAGGGCCTTGTCGTACTCGCGCTCCACCTGGGCCGAGGAACCGGGGAATGCGGCGGCCACGGCCTCGTTGATCGAGGCGAGGGAGGTCGCGCGGTCTGCGCCGTCGGCGAGCTGGACGACGATCGTGACGACTGCGGCGGGGTCAACCTCGTCGGTCATCGGTGCCTGAGCACCCTGTGTGGTCTCCCCGCTCTTCGAGGTGAGCGCGGTATCGACGTCACCGACGGGCAGGGACGAGGCCGTGGCGCCCGCGTCGGGTCGGGTGTCCGTCGGGGTTGGCGGGGATGCGAGGGCCGCGGGGCCGGAAACCACGAGCGCAGCGGTGCCAGCCAGCGCGAGGAGCGTCGCTGGTTTCTTCGTTGTCATGTGCGTACTCCAATGTGTAGAGGGGCGGCCATGCCCACCTGCGGAGGAACCGCATCGTGTTCGCCGCCACTGCCAACATACCGCAGACAACACATGTGACAAACTTTGTCCCACGAAGAGAAACAGATGACGGTTATTTTACCCAGTAATGAATCCCGGGCCCGAGAACGCTACGTAGCAACGTTCTCGGGCCCGGATCAGGGTCTTGACAGAATGAGAGACGGAGAGCTTATCGCACCCAGGCTCCCGAATCGTCAAAGACGTAGGTACGCCCGTTGATCACGTGCGTGCCCGTGAACATGGCGCCGTCGGGTCCCAGGTAGTACCAGGTACCATCGAGGTTCAACCATCCGGTGTGCATCGCGCCCGAATCCTTCAGGTAGTACCAGGAGCCGCCATCGCGCACCCATCCGGTGGCCATCGCACCGGAACCCGTGAGGTAGTACCACGAGCCACCGTCGGCGACCCACCCGGTCTTCATGACCTTCGTGGCCGGATCCAGGTAGTACCAGTAGGAGCCATCGGAGGAGGCATCGAACACCCAGCCGCCCACCAGGGCACCCTCGGTGTCCGCGTACACCCACGCGCCATCGTCGCGCCGGAGCCAGCCGGTCTTCATGTATCCGGTCGCCCCGAACTGGTAGTCGCGGCCGTTGATGGTGAACCAGCCGTTCTTAAGATAGCCCCTGCCGTTGGCGCACTGGTACCACCAGCCAACCGAGTCCTTAGCCCACTGGCCACCGTCGGGCTTGATGCATGATCCATGGTTATCCGACGGTAGTTCAAGGGTCGAGGCCTTGGAATGGTTGAGGCCGTAGTCCCACGCGAGCACGTAGGGGGTGTCGATGACGTTGCCGGTGCCGCCCTGGTCAGCCCACGCGGCATTGATGTCCTTGAAAGGAATCTCAACGTGGTAGGTGTAGGTTCCGTTGGCTCCGATCACGCCTTCCTCATCCGTGAAGATGCGCCGGTAGAACCACAGGCCGTCAGCCCGGTCGTGAAGGTCGATCGCCGCCAGCGGAGAGTCATCGGTGACGTCGAAAGACACAACCGTCTCAGTCCCTTCCCCGCTGTACGTCACTCCAGAAATAACGGGCCCCTTCGTGTCGAGGCGGAACTGATAGGAGATCGACTGCTCGGCGCGCGACGGGCCATCGTTACTCGCGGAGATTGTCAGCGTGTACATTCCGTCGGGCAGTCTCTCATAAAGGTTGGAGCGCACGGGCAAAGACGTGGGATCATGCCCCAGCTCAGCCCACGTCATCATGCCACCAGGACCATTTGCACTCGACTTCCTCACCTCGTGGGTGACATAAGACGCGACCGTCTCTCCTGCGGCATTCGTGTAGGTGGTGTTGAGCGTGGGGACACTACGCAGCGTACCGGTGTGCGGATCCAACACCGTGGGAGCTCCCGAGGCCTCGGAGCGGGACACAACATAACGGTCAGCCCTGGGATTCCCGACCCGATCCTCATCCTTGATGAGGGGGTTGTATCCGAGAGGCTGGCGTGTTACCGCGTTGTAGATTCCCGAGGCGAGGGTGTGCGCTCCGCCGTCCGAGGCGAGGGCGTCGAAGATGGGTGCCTTACCCCAGTCGCCGTAGAAGCCCAGGTAGGGCACGGCGAGGTCGGGCTGGCCCTCGGTCTTCGACGCAAAGCGCACGAAGCCATCGAGGAACGTCCCATTGGGCGCATTGTCCGCGACGTAGGACGCAAACTCGCTGCCAGGCGTGACGTCAATACCGACGGTCGCCTCACCACTCGCGGGAACGGTGACGGTCGCGCCCTCGGCGGACGCGGACGCGGCGCCCGAGTACGTGATCTCCACGCCCTTGCCCCGCCAATCGGCCGAATGCTGCGTGAAGAAGCCACCGTCCACGATCTCGGAGAGGGCCTGCGAGCTCAGCTCATAGGTGGCCGGGACACCGGAGAGGTTATGGAGCGTGACGTCAAAGTGCCAGCCCTTCGTACCATCCCCCAGGTCCGCCTTGGGCCGGGACTGCTCGGGCGCACCGACCACGGTCGGGTACACGGACGAGGTCGTGGCCGCCAAGGCATCCACCAATCCCGCGCCCTGCTTACGCGGGGAGTACAACGCGCCCGTCGTCTGAGCCACGTCGGTCAGCGGATGAGCGGTGCCCATGATGAGGTTCTGAACCACATCGGCCTTCTGACGCGCACTCATCGACGCAAACAACGGATCAGACTGGACACGCTGCAGGACGATCGTGCTGACACCCGCCATCTGAGGGGACGCCATGGAGGTTCCTGACATCAACTCGTAGGTGCCACCCGGGACCGCGGAGTAGATGTTGCCACCGGGCGCCGCGATCTCGGGCTTGAGGCGCAGGGCTGGGGACACGCCCCACGACGAAAACTCCGACATTGAGTACTGTGCGCTCGGCGCGATCGTCATGCCCTCAACAAGTGTCAGGCGACGATCCGCTGCCGCCAGCATCGCCTGTCCATCAGCCTGCGTAATGAACGCGGCGGGCACGCTGCCCGTCGTCAGGGACATCACTAACAGCGAGTCGCCCGGAAGGTTGTTATAGATGAGAACGCCAGCAGGCTTGAGCGGGGCGACGTTGTCGATTTTGTCGCTAAAGTTCAGCTCTCCGCGCGACATCAACACGAACTTTCCCGCCAGCCCCTCCGGGTACTTCGCACCGAGGGCTGCGGCATCCTCTTTAGTACCCAGTCCGCCATCCACGTACTCGTAGGTGCCGGCGGGCAGATCGGTGATCTCAGGGATCTTGATGCCATCATCTCCGCGCGCACGCTGATAGGCGATATCTTTCCCGGCCGCTTGAAACCCGTTGTGGCGCAAACTGTTGTCGACGGAAGCGACGGCCACCACCGAGGCGTACGAGGCGGGTTCAGAGAGGACGGAGGAGTCGGGGTCGGAGGCGAAGGGAAGGTCCTTGCCGGACAGATTGCCGCGCCCAGCAGAGGAATCATTGCCTGCTGCCACATTGACGGTGATACCCGCATCCTGCAGTTTCTTGTACACGGTCGCATACACCGAGTCGGCCTCGTTATCCATGCCACCCGACCAGCCGAGCGACAGGTTGATCACGTCGGGATGCAGGACCACCATGTCATCGAGGGCCGCCAACAACACAGAATCCGAGACTCCTTCACTACCGTCTCGCGAAACCTTCGCAACGATGATCTGAGCCTGTGGGGCGACTCCGACGATCTGGTCAGCGTTGCCCGCGGCGATACCGGCGACGTGCGTGCCGTGGGAGCCCGACGGGGAAACATCCGAATCATTGTCGGCGTAGTCGTAGGCGAAGGGGAACTTCTCATTCAGGTAGACCCCGGCTGCGCCCTCACCCAGCTGAGGTGCCAGCGCGGCGACATCCTCGGCAGTCATTGCCGGCTTGCCTGTGAGCGCGCCCGCGAATGCCGGATGGGAGGTATCGACGCCCGAATCAATGATGGCGATGACCTTACCCTCACCCTTCTGGGATACCTGGTCGACGTGCATCATCAGCTGGGCGTTGAGGTTGTCCGGGTTCTGGCCGGGCAGGCGCGAAGCAGCAAAACCGCCCTCGGAATCCACTGCCTCATTCTCGCTGAAGCTGGCCTCACGCTCGACGAACGCGCACTTGACGCCGCTCACCGCACGGATCGCATCAAGGGAGCCGGCGGGCACGTTCAGAGCGAAGCCCGAGAAGGCATTCGCGTACTCGCGCTCCACCTGGGCGGAGGTGCCGGGGAACGTGCCGGCCACGGCCTCGTTAATGGAGGACAGTGCGACATCGCGCTCCACCCCATCCTGAAGCTGGACGACAATTCCGATGATCGCCGAGGGATCCTCTCCCCCGTCATTCGAGTCTGGCACTGTCATCTCGCCGCTCTTCGATGTCAGCGCAGTATCAACATCGCCCACGAGCGACGATGAGGCCGCAGCATCGGGCGCGGGTTGGGCGGGGGTGGAAGTCGGAGGCACTGCGAGGGACGCCGGCCCCGTCACCGCTAGCGCGCAGGAACCCACGAGGGCAAGAAACGCCGTTGTTGTCTTCATTGTCATGTGTGTTACTCCAATGTATCGATAGCCGAGCGCAGGCGACTCGACAAACGAGGCCCGAGCCGCATGCGGGACAGCGTCCCGGGCCTCGTCGACGTCGCCTGATGAGCTCAGTTCATCCGACCCACGCGCCGCTGTCGTCAAAGACGTAGGAGCGCCCGTTGATCACGTGCGTGCCCGTGAACATCGCACCATCGGGCCCCAGGTAGTACCAGGTGCCACCGTCCTTCACCCACCCGGTGGCCATCTTGCCCGAGGCGCTCAGGTAGTACCAGATGCCAGCGTCGTTGACCCAGCCGGTCGCCATCGCGCCGGAGCCCGTCAGGTAGTACCAGGAGCCGCCATCGGCAAGCCATCCGGTACGCATCACCTTTGTCTCAGGATCGAGGTAGTACCAGTAGGGACCGCCGTAGACGCTATCGAGCACCCAGCCGCTCACCGGGGAGCCCTCGGAATCCATGTACATCCAGCCAACATTGTCGCGCTTGACGAAACCGGTCATCATGTACCCAGCGGGCCCAAACTGGTAGTCGCGGCCGTTGATGGTGAACCAGCCGCCCTGGAGGTAGTCCCTGCCGTTGGCGCACTGGTACCACCAGCCGCCCGAGTCCTTGATCCAACGCCCACCCGCGGTATCCGTGCACGAGCCTGTCGCACTGTGAGTACCGATGGGCAGCTCGAGGTTCACCGGCTCGGAGGGGTTCAGACCGTAGTCCCACGCGAGCAGGTAGGGGTTGTCGATGACTCCGCCGACGCCACCCTGGTCGCTCCACGCCCGCCTGATCTCCAGCAACGGGATCTCGACGTGGTACATGTACCGACCGTCGGGGCCGACGCTACCCTCACTCTCGGTGAAGACGTGGCGGTAGAACCACAGGCCGTCGGCCGGGTCATGCAGGTCGATCGCCGCCAGAGGAGAGTCGTCGGTGACGTCGAAGGACAGGACCATATCAGGCCCATCTCCGCCATAAGTCAGTCCAGAGATGACCGGCGCCGTCGTGTCGAGGCGGAATTGATAGGAGATCGACTGCTCGGCGCGCGACGGGCCGTCGTTGGATGCGGCAATCCGCAGCGTGTAGGCACCGTCGGGCATGTGCGCGAACTTCTCAGCGTTCGCATCGAAGGTCGTGGACTCGTGGTAGGCCTCGACCCAGGTGTTCTCCTCGGTGCTCGTCAGGTAGACGGACTTCCAGTTCCGGTGGTTGGTCACGGAGGCGACCTCGCTGCCCTGGTAGGTGTAGGTGCTGGTCAGCGAGTGGACGCTGCGCAGCGTGCCCGGGCGGGGTTCGAGGATCGTCGGCGCGCCCGAGGCCGTGGACCTGGAGATCACGTAGCGCTTCGGGTTGGGGTTTCCGGTGCGGTCGGCCGCCTTGACGAGGGGGTTATAGCCGAGGGAGTCCCCGGTCTTGCCGTTCACGACGGCCGAGGCCCGGGTGTGCGCTCCGCCCTCCGAGGCGAGGGCGTCGAAGATGGGGGCCTTGCCCCAGTCGCCGTAGAAACCCAGGTAGGGCACAGCCAGATCCGGCTGCCCCTCGGTCTTCGACGCAAAGCGCACGAAACCGTCGAGGAACGTCCCGTTGGGCGCATTGTCCGCAACGTAGGACGCAAACTCGCTGCCAGGCGTGACGTCAATACCGACGGTGGCCTCGCCGCTCGCGGGGACCGTCACCGTCGCACCCTCGGCGGACGCGGACGCGGCGCCCGAGTACGTGATCTCCACGCCACGGCCTCGCCAATCGGCGGAATGCTGCGTAAAGAAGCCACCGTCCACGATCTCCGACAGCGCCTGCGAGCTCAACTCATAGGTGGCCGGAACACCCGAAAGGTTGTGGAGCGTGACGTCGAAATGCCACCCCTTCGTACCATCCCCCAGGTCCGCCTTGGGCCGGGACTGCTCAGGCGCACCCACAACGGTCGGGTACACGGACGAGGTCGTGGCCGCCAAGGCATCCACCAGTCCCGCGCCCTGCTTACGAGGCGAGTACAACGCACCCGTCGTCTGAGCCGCGTCGGTGAGCGGACGGGCCGTGCCCATGATGAGGTTCTGAACCACATCGGCCTTCTGACGCGCACTCATCGACGCAAACAACGGATCAGACTGAACCCGCTGCAAGACAATCGTGCTGACGCCCGCCATCTGCGGAGTGGCCATCGACGTGCCGGAGGACTGCTCGTACGCTCCGTCCGGTATCGACGAGAAAACCTCGCCACCGGGCGCCGCGATCTCGGGCTTGAGGCGCAGGTCCGGGGACACGCCCCACGCGGAGAATTCCGACGCCTCGTACACGGTGGACTGCGGCAGAACCTGGCCCTCGGCGATCGAGAGCTTGTGCTCGGGGGCGTCCAGCATGGCCTGGCCGTCGGCCTGAGAGATGAACGCGGCGGGCATGTCCTGCGTCGTCAGATTCATGGCGATGAGGGATCCGACCGACACGTTGTTGTAGACGACGATTCCGGCGGGCTTGAGGTCGTAGAGGTTCTCGACCTTCTTCTGGTAGGTCATCTTGCCGCGGGAGACGAGCGCGATCTTGCCGGCGAGGCCGTCCGGGTACTTCGCCTTGAGGGCGGCGGCGTCCTCCTCGGAGGCGAACCCGGCGTCCACGTACTCGTAGGTGCCGGCGGGCAGGTCGGAGAAGAAGGCGACCTTCTCGCCGTTGAGGCCGCGAGCGCGCTGATATCCGATGTCTTTCCCATTGACGGTGAAGGCGTTGCGAAGCAGGGCGTTTTCGACCGAGGCGACGGCAACAACCGAGGAATACGTAGCCGGCTCGTCCATGACCGAGGAGTCGGGGTCCGAGGCGTAGGGCAGGCCCTTGCCGGAGTTGTTGCCGTACCCGGTGGAGAAGGCGTTGCCCGAGGCCGCGTTGACGGTGATGCCCGCTTCCTGCAGCTTCTTGTACACGGTCGCGTACACCGAGTCGGCCTCGTTATCCATGCCGGCCGTCCAGCCGAGCGACAGGTTAATGACGTCGGGATGCAGGACGAGCATGTCGTCGAGGGAGGCGAGCAACGCGGAGTCCAGCAGCGCGTCATCCTCGCTGCGCGTCACCTTCGCGACGATCACCTGGGTGTTCGGAGCGGTGCCGACGATCTTGTCGGCGTTACCTGCGGCGATGCCGGCGACATGCGTCCCGTGGGAAGCATATGGGGTCTTCGCCGGCGACGCGTCGTTGTCGCCGTCCGCGTAGTCGTAGGCGAAGGGGAACTTCTGCGAGACGTAGACGCCGGTCTTGCCCTCACCCAGCTGCGAGGTCATCGCGGCGACCTTCTGCGGGGTGAGCGGGGGCGTTCCCGCGAGTTCGCCAGTAAAAGCCGGATGCGCCATGTCGACGCCCGTGTCGATGACGGCGATGACCTTTCCTTCGCCCTTCTGGGCGACCTGGTCGATATGCATCATGAGATGGGCGCTCAGGTTAGCGGGGTCCTGCCCGCCGGTCTGCGAGGACTCGATGCCACCCTCGGCATCGGGCGTGGCCACATCACTGACGCGCCCCTCGCGCTCAAGGAACGCGGCACGCACGCCCGGGGCACGGCGGATTGCGTCGAGCGCACCGACGGGTGCCTTGAGGGCGAAGCCCGACATGACGTTGCCGTACTCGTGCTCCACCTGGGCCTGCGTTCCCGGGTAGAGGGCGGACACGGCCTCGTTGATCTCACTGATTGCACCCTCGCGGGACGCGCCATCCTCGAGCTGGACGATGACGCCGACGACGCGCGCCGGGTCCGCCTCTGTACCGGTCGAGGAGGGCACAGACTGCCCGCTCTTCGAGGTCAGCGCCGTGTCGATGTCGCCCACGGGCAGGGCCGCTGCGCCATCACTGACGGCGGAGGGGCCCGGGGGCAGGGGCGAGGCCAGGGTGGCCGGCCCGGTGACCGCGAGCGCGCACGCGCCGACGAAGGCGAGGAGGGCAGCCGGTTTCTTCGTTGACATAAGCCTTCTCCGATATGTTGGGGGACGGAGTGCCAGTGGCACCCGGTACGTCGGTGTACCAGCCGTCTCCTTACAACATACCTCACGTGATCCCCCTGACAATCACGGTATTGCTTACTGATATGTGAAGCGGGGCTGAAGTGTCTAACACGACCGGGCCCGGGAGCGCGTTGCTGCGCTCCCGGACCCGGAGTATTGCCTGGCGGTAGGCGGATATCAGATCACGGCATCCACATACCCGAGGCGTCGAAGTTGTACATACGACCGTTGATCATCTGCGTGCCGGTCACCATTGCTCCCGAGGGAGACAGGTAGTACCAGGCGCCACCCAGGTTGAGCCAGCCGGTGGCCATCGCGCCAGAGCCATGCAGGTAGTACCAGACACCGTCGACCATGACCCAGCCGGTACGCATGGCACCGTCCGAGCCGAGGTAGTACCAGGAGCCACCGATCATCTGCCAGCCGGTTGCCATCGCGCCCGAGCCGTGCAGGTAGTACCACGTGCCACCCAGGTTGATCCAGCCGGTGGCCATCGCACCGGAACCGTGCAGGTAGTACCAGGTGCCGTCGACCATGACCCAGCCGGTACGCATCAGGCCGTTGTCGCCCAGGTAGTACCAGGTGCCGCGGACCATCTGCCAGCCGGTGAGCTGAGCGCCAGAGGCGTCGTGGTAGTACCAGGCGCCGCCGTCCATGACCCAGCCGGTGCGCATGTAGCCACGTCCATCGAAGCGGTAGGTGTGTCCGTCGATCATCATGGAGGTGTTCGTCGGGTAGCTGCCATCAGCGTTGCGGTACCACCAGCCGACCGAGTCCATCACCCAGGCGCCCATCGGGGCGGGCGCAGGCTGCGGATCGGGGGCAGGCTGCGGGTTGGGAGCGGGCTGCGGGTCCGGCGCAGGCTGCGGATCAGGCGCGGGCTGGGGGTCAGGAGCAGGCTGCGGGTCCGGCGCAGGCTGCGGATCAGGCGCAGGCTGGGGATCCGGCTGAGGCTGAGGATCCGGAGCAGGCTGCGGGTCCGGCGCAGGCTGAGGATCCGGCGCAGGCTGCGGATCAGGCGCAGGCTGGGGATCCGGCTGAGGCTGAGGATCCGGAGCAGGCTGCGGGTCAGGTGCGGGCTGCGGATCGACCCACGGGGCGGGTGCCTTCGCGTCCTGCTTCACGGACTTCACAACGGCGATCGTCGTCGCCGTTGCGGAGGTCCCATCGGGCAGGGTGGCGGTCAGGTTGACCTGATCCCAATCAACAACGTTGCTACCGGTGATCGTCGCGCTCTTGCCATCCTCGGCCACCTTCAGGATGACCGCGCCACCGTACTCCAGGCTCCAGGACAGGGTGGCATCCTTGAACTTCTTGGGAAGCAACGGCTTGAGGGTAACAGTCTCACCCTCCTCCATGTCCACGCGGAGGTGATTGAGCGCAATCTCGTCCTTGTCCAGCTCGCTGACGCAGACCTGGACGCTGGCCATCACCGGGTCGAAGACCATCGGATCCATGTAGTCGGCGACAGCCCTAACATCCGAGCAGCCTTCCTTCTGGGCAGTCACGAGGCCCGACTTCTCATCGACGTTGAGGACGTCAATGTCGTCGCCGGACCAATTGACCTTCGTCATGTTGGCATTCTCCGGCATGTGCGTGACGCCAATGTTGGTCTGCTGGCCAACGTACAGATCGAGTTTTCCTGACTCGATACCGAAGTCGAGGGAAGTCATCGCGACCGGTTCGATGGCAACGGCCGCGCGCTTGGACGGCATGCCGTCACTGCCCCACGCGACGAGCTTGACCGTCGCGGGGAGCGCCTCGGTGTGGCCGGCCTTGGCCCAGGCGGCCTGGATATCGGAGAATGTGATGGTGAACGTGTAGTGGTGAATACCGTCAGCCGTGACATTGCCGGGGAAGTCGACGACGCGGCGATAGAAGATCGCGTCGGACGCCGGATCGCGCAGGTCGATGCTGGACAGGCCGGGATTGTCGACGACGGAGAAGGTGACCTGACCACCAATACCTTCACTGGTGGTGGCGAGGTCGGAGATCACCGGACCATCCGCGTCGGGCGCGGGGGTTGCTGCCAGGGTGGGAGCGCCGAAGGCGACGCCGGACGCTGCCATTGCGCCGGTCGCCAGGGCTGCTATCCACGCCCTGTGAAATGTGTATGACATGCTCACTCCAATGTTGATTCAGGCGAGCTATACCGCACGGTTAGGTTATGTGCTCGCAATTCGCACAATACTGCGCAACCAGATACCTAGCAATGCATTACTCACTTACCATCACATAGATACAAGAGCATTTGAGGGAAAACAAGGCGTCCTGAGAGTTCTTTTTCTTGAGATTTACACGCGGACCCTGACCACTGCACATATGTTCCGCGACAAAAGTACAGATGCTCACTGAGAACACTCTTAAAAGACCGAACTTTCAGACGATACAGAATTCATTCGACACGGTAACTACCGTAGCGAACTAGCACAAACAGCTACATAACAGGCCCGTGACCTTGACACACATGTCACGGAACGCCCCAGGCGCCCTACTGGCGGTCCGACAGCTCCAGGTTCGCACGCACAACAATGCCGATGCGCTCGACCATGTCATCGTCCACCCACGCCCCATCCAGGCCGGCCAGGCGCGGGTGGGTCGGGGCCTCGTCGAAGAGCAGATCAAAACCGAGGATCGCCCGCCACAGGGGGATCAGCTCCTCGTTGTAGGTATGGCCGTGTCCGCCGGGGGCGGTGCCCGCGACGGGCAGGTCGGCGAGCACCTGAATGAAGGTGACGAAGCGCGTGAACTCGACGAAGGGAGAGACGTCGCGGCCAGCGCGCTCACGCAGCCAATCCGGCTGGGTCCACAGGAGCTTGCGGTTCCACCACACGACCGGGTCCGAGGGATGCTGGGCGTAGACGAGGCGCGGGAATCCCCACGGGCCGAGCTCGCGCCCGTAGAGGTCGGTACGCAGGTCGGAGGGCTCGTTGACGAAGCGCACGCGCCGACCGTTGTAGACGACGGGTGCCACCTCGGGGCTGCCCTTGTGGCGGGCGGCCGTCAGCTCCACATGCATCGGAGTAAAGGCGGGCGTGCCCACCCACAGGGCGCCGTCCACCTGGGAGAGCACGTCCTCGACCGAGGAGAAGACCGACTGGGAGGCGAAGGCTCCCAGGGACTCACCGCAGACGAAGAGCGCGGGTCGGTCGGCCTCGTCCATCGTGTCGAGCTCAGCGCGCACGGCGCGGAAGAGCGCGGCCGAGGCCTCCTGCGCCGGCTCGAGGCCGGTCAGCCAGTTGAGGGCCGAGGGCACGTAGGAGTACTGCAGCGAGGCGGTCGCGCAGTTGCCGCGCGTGAGGAACTCGAGGGGCTGGACCTGCCACTCGTCGACCCAGCCCGAACCGGTCGAGGCGGCGATGAGGATGACGGCACGGTCGAAGGCGCCCGTGCGGCGCAGCTCAGCGACCACCGTCGCCGCTGCCTGCTCGATGCCAGCCCCACCCGTAGGCATGCCGGAATAGACGCGGATCGGCTCCATTGCCTCGCCGCCGGTCACCTGCGCGATGTCCAGGCGCGAGGGGCCACGCCCCAGAAACACGCGCCCCTGACCGCCCACCGACTCCCAGGTGACGGGCGAGGCCGGGGAGGCGGAGCGCTCGGGGACAAAAGGCTTGTAAATGCCGCGCGCGGTGCGCGTGTTCATGCGCTCGGCGTGATGGCGGAAGAAGCCGATACCGCCGCGCAGGATCACGTTCGATGTCAGGAAGAAGACGATGACAACCAGGATCGCGACGCCCACGAGGATAGCCGCCAGGTGCGGCATGTAGCCGTCGAGCATCGCGACGAGCATGCGACCGAGGCTATTCAGGGCTGCCACGATCGTGATCAGCGTCCACGCAATGACGACGGTACCCGCGGTTCCCAGCAGGTATTCACCGAAGGTCTCGCCCGGCATGTTCACGAGCCTGGCGGCGACGCGGGCACGGCGGTAGGACTGGATGACCGCGTAGAGCCACCAGATCGCGAAGAGGGCGGCAATGCAGACGCGGAAGCCAATTTCGACGGGTTCTGAAGCCCGGATGGTCAGGCCGGTCATGGCGATGACACGGGCACCCACGTTCTGGACGATGACGCCGGCGACGTAGCCGCAGGAGACGAGGACACCCGAGGCAACCGCGTGCCACGCCCAGGAGCGCGCCATCAGCGACGGCGCCACGCTCACCGCATACATGGCGAGCGCCGCGATCACACCGAGGAACGACACACCCATGGCCCCCATTGTGCCAGGCACAGCCTGCCCGTTCAGGAGAGGAACGAGGCCCGGACCGCCAGGCGCATGAGACCGACGGTCGCTGTCGCCCCGCTCACGCCCCAGCGCGAAACGACAACCGCACCTGCAACACATACACCCGACTATCGACGAACAAACAACACTCTCCATCCGCGCGACACGGGTTTGCTTGACAGGCGGTCAGTGGATTTGTAGGTTGAGAGCATGAGCGCGGATGTAGGTTTTACTCCTGGGAAGCTGGTTGAGGCTGCCCAGGGTATCGAAGATAACGCTGAGCCTTTTTCTCAGGCGGTGTCGACGATCGGCGAGGATGTGACGTCTGCGTCGGA
>ERZ1699235.201-NODE-201-length-27615-cov-7.588184_pt1 | contig 27615 bp, 25 predicted proteins | sample MGYA00581546_ERZ1699235 | MGnify/ENA primary metagenome ERZ1699235 (study PRJEB42319, sample SAMD00040334) | human oral metagenome | material: saliva | host: Homo sapiens | study: EMG produced TPA metagenomics assembly of PRJDB4115 data set (Metgenomic analysis of... | reverse complement strand
AAAAAGAGAGTGGGACAGAAATCGATAATTCGTTAGAATTCGATTTCGTCGTCCCACCTCCGCACAGTTGAGTAGGGCTGTAAAAGCTGATGAAATCAGCGTAGTAGAGCCCACTCAACCACTGCGTTTTGCTCGACAATCCAAAAATAATTGAGAGGCTAGGACTTTTGTCCCAGCCTCTTGACGGACCTTCCCATAGGATGGTTTAGCCCAATTTATTATTGGCCATGATTTCATCAATAAAGCCATATTCAAGTGTTTCTTGCGCGCTCATCCAATTGTCACGTTCAGCATCAGCATGCACTTTTTCAATGGATTGACCTGAATTTTCCGCAAGGATTTTTTCCAAGTTATTCCGTGTTTTGAGCAAGTGTTCTGCTGCAATCGCCATATCGGTTTGTTGGGTACCACCACCAGTACCACCCATTGGTTGGTGAATCATGTACTCGGCATTTGGCAACATGAAGCGTTTGCCCTTCGCACCGCTTGAAGCGATAATAGTTCCCATAGAAGCTGCCATCCCCATGACAATGGTTTGGACATCTGACTTGATAAAGTTCATAGTATCTACAATGGCAAGACCTGCTGAGACAGAGCCACCTGGGGTATTGATATACATATAGATATCTTTTGTATTATCTTGGGCATCCAAGAAGAGCAATTGAGCGATAATGGAGTTAGCCATTTGGTCCTCAACTGGTCCTGTTACCATGATAATTCGATCTTTCAACAGACGGGAATAAATATCGTAAGAACGTTCTCCACGACTGGTTTGTTCAATAACTACTGGAATCATCTATTCTTCTCCTTTAGTATCCATTCATTCTCACGATTCGTGAGGTTCAAAGTATATGTGCTATTATAAACCAATGGTCAAAAAAGGTCAAATCTTAAGCACCTTTCGGACGAATCATAAATGGTTTCTTATTTGGTACCGAATAAACGGTCACCCGCATCTCCAAGACCAGGAACAATGTAGCCATGTTCATTCAAATGATCATCGAGGGCTGCTGTAAAGATATCAACATCTGGGTGAGCTTCTTGAAGAGCTTTCACCCCTTCTGGCGCTGATACAAGGCAGACAAATTTAATATGGCTAGCGCCACGTTTTTTTAAGGAATCAATCGCTAGAATAGCGGATCCACCCGTAGCAAGCATCGGGTCTACTACAAAGATACGACGTTGATCAATATCTTCTGGCAATTTCACCAAGTATTCAACTGGTTTCAAGGTTTCTTCATCACGGTACATCCCGATATGGCCAACCTTAGCAGCTGGTACCAAACTCAAGAGACCATCAACCATCCCAATCCCTGCACGAAGAATTGGGACAATAGCCAACTTCTTCCCTGCGATTTGTTTTTGAACCGTTTTAGTAATAGGAGTTTCAATCTCAACATCTTCAAGAGGCAATTCACGCAACACTTCGTAGCCCATCAACATAGCAATTTCATCTACCAATTCACGAAAGGCCTTCGTAGAGGTATCCGTGCGGCGGAGAATAGACAATTTGTGTTGAATCAGTGGATGTGTAATAACTTCTAATTTTCCCATTTTGAGATCCTTCTTTCTAAGCTGTTATTATTCAAAAAAGAGCTATGATAAAAGTGGAGTCAAGCTCTACTCTTTCTTTCAGTCCCTCTTTGATACTCACAGCACATGGAAATCTTCATTTCCAACTTTACATTCTTCTTATTATACCAAATTTTACAAAAAAAAGAGAGCCCTTACACTTAATTTTTTAAGTTCGGACTCACTCTTTCTATCAATCAATTACAACCATTCTTTGTATTTCTTAATATAGATACGTTTGACAACCGTCACACTCAGCATATAAAGGACGATAATCGCAAACAATAGAACAAAGTACAATCCATTTAGTTGGCTCAACTTCAAGATAGAAGCCAAAGGACTATATGGAAGGGAGGTTACAAAGAAGGCTGCTGCTAGGGTCGTCACCACGACTGAGAAGGCTGGACGACTTTGGATAAATGGCAGTTTTGGTGAACGCAACATATGGATAACCATGGTTTGAGACCACATGGATTCGATAAACCATCCAGTTTGGAACACCATGATAAAGGCTGCTGCATCTGCTGCTCCATGGTTGTAGCCATGACCTAAAATCATAGGAACAACAAGGAAGTAAAGAAGCATGTAGGTAATAATATCAAATACAGATGAAATGGGACCAATCCAGGCCATAAAACGCATGATAGAGTTTGCTTCCCAGATACGAGGTTTCTTGAGGAATTCCTTGTCGACATTGTCAAAAGGAAGGGCGATACAAGAAAGATCATAGATAAGATTGAGCACAATCAAATGAACGGGAGCCATTGGAAGGAAAGGCAAAAAGATGCTGGCAAAGAGCAGAGAAAAGATGTTCCCGAAGTTAGAAGAGACCGTCATCTTGATGTACTTGGTCATATTGGCATAGACCTTGCGGCCTTCGACCAAGCCTTTTTCAAGAACCATCAAGTCCTTATCCAGAAGGATGACATCTGCTGTTTCCTTGGCAATATCCACAGCGGTATCCACGGAGATCCCAACGTCTGAGACCTTCATGGATGGAGCATCGTTAATCCCATCTCCCATGTAACCCACCTTGTGGCCATTGTTCTTGAGACAGAGGATGATCCGCGCTTTTTGATCTGGTGATAATTTGGCAAAGACCGTTGTTGTTTCCACAACTTGTGCTAACTCTTGGTCTGTCATCGTATCGATTTCGCTTCCCAAAAGTATCCGCTCGACATCTAGTCCTACTTTTTCACAGACAGCTTGGGTGACCTTATCATTGTCGCCAGTTAAGATCTTAGTGGTAACCCCATATTCTGCAAGAGCTTTGATCGCTGGAGCTGCAGAAGGTTTTGGTGGATCAAGAAAGGCCAGGTAACCGGTTAGGATCATGTCTCCTTCATCTTCAACACTAAAGATTTCATTTTCGTCCAAGTCGGTTTTGTAGCTGACGCCCAAAACACGAAGACCTTGTTCATTTAATTGAGCGACCTCAGCGAGGACCTCTTGACGGACCTCGTCTGTTAATCGTTTGATATCACCCTTGTACTCAACATAAGTCGATACAGAAAGCATTTCTTCCAAGGCACCCTTGGTCACCATGCTGACCACACCGTCTTCGTCTTTGACAATGACACTCATGCGACGACGTTCAAAATCAAAGGGCAATTCATCAATCTTATGGAAGGTTTGATCCAGATCGCGAACAATCTCATGTTTCTTGGCTTCTTTCTGGGTCCGATTGATAATCGCCCGGTCCATCAAATTTTTTAGCCCGGTTTGGAAATAGGAATTCAAGTAAGCCCGGCGAAGGACTGATAGATCCAAATCGCCATGGATATCAAGCGGATACTCCAAAACGATTTCATCTTGGGTCAAGGTTCCTGTCTTATCTGTACACAAAATATCGATAGCGCCGAGGTCTTGGATGGCATTGAGTTTTTTGATAACGACTTTTTCTTTTGCCATGATGATGGAGCCCTTAGCAAGACTCGCTGTAATAATCATCGGCAGCATTTCCGGAGTCAAACCAACCCCAACGCTGAGGGCAAAGACACCCGCTTCTAACCAGTCACCATCTGTGAGACCATTGATCACAAAGACAACGGGCACCATCACTAACATGAGCCGAATCAAGAGCCAAGAGATGGTATTCATTTCTCTCTCAAATGAGGTTGGTTCGTCATAGGTGTTGATGGTTTGCTCAATAGCTCCCATCATGGTTTCATCCCCCACGACCAAGACCAAGGCTGTCGCCCGGCCGGAGATGACATTGGTCCCCATGAAGGCCAAGCTTTCACTCTCCAAGAGACTATCTAAATTTTGACTGTCGGCTTTTCTGAGACAAACCTTTTCAACAGCATCACTTTCCCCTGTGAGGCCAGATTGTTGGACAAAAAAGTCACGAGAATCAATCAAGACCACATCTGCTGGGATCATATCGCCGGCACTCAGTTTGATCACATCTCCGACAACGATTTCATCGATCGGAATTTCTTGTTCGGATCCATCACGCAGAACGGTCGCTGTATTGACAATCATACGTGATAAGTTGCTGGCAGCTTTGTCGCTTCGCAATTCTTGAATGAAGCGGATCCCACCAGAAATCAAGACCAAGGTCACAATGATGATGGAGGTCGTTGGGTCCTGCTCACCTGGCTTCGCTAGCCAGACATTGGTGATGAAGGAAACCAGCGCAATGACCAACAAAATCACCGTAAAAGGATTGATGATCGATTCGTAGATCTTTTTGATCATAGAATCTTCTTGACCTTTTGTGATGACATTTTCGCCATAGGTATCGCGGTTTTCTTCTACTTGATCGTCAACTAAACCAAGGGCACTGGTTTTGTAGGTGGCAAAGGTGGTTTCAAGTGGTTCTTGAAGAGCAGTAATGAATCTTTCTTTATTTGTTTGCATTGGTATCTCCTTTTTCAATCAGGAGCCAATCACTTTTGGAGTCCCTACGACACAAATCAGCGATTGGCTGGCTCGGTGCGGCTCGGGATGATCGTCGATTTGTATCATAGCTCTCTCCTTTCACTTTTCTTGGTAAGGCATAAAAAAGAGTCCTACCCTCGATCGGTAGGACTCATGAAACTCATCATTTATTTTTTAATCAAAACTCTTAAAAAATTGACCGTTCAAGCTTTAGCTCCGCAAGGCAATGAAATGAGCTTAGTCTTGACCTTTGCGATCAGGACTGTTGACCAACGAGTAGTGTCTCCACTGCTTTGCGGTAGTCATCCGTATCCTTGTGGTAGCCTCACCTACCGTATTTCGAGTTTATTTTACTCCTTCACTTACAGAAAGTCAACACTTATTTGTGAAAAGTATCAACTAAACGTTTGGTAATTTCTTCAATAAGAGAGAAAGGAGCCGCTACATTAAGGCGGGCGTGCAAGGTTCCTTCTTTTCCGAAATCTGTTCCACGGTTCAAAATCAATTTGGCTTGGTCATGGATTCTAGCATGTAGCTCATCATCGGTATAAGGATAGGCTGAAAAGTCCAACCAAAGAAGATAGGTTCCTTGGGGCTTCATGACTCGGATATTGGTCTTTTCCTGCAATTCATCTACAACATAGTCAATGTGTTTTTCAAAGACTTGCTTGAGCTCTGTCAACCAAGGTTTGCCATGGCGATAAGCTGCTTCTGTAGCAATATAGCCCAAGCCTGAGATTTCATGTTGGTTATTGGCCAATTGCCGTTGTTTAAAAGCTGTGCGAAGCTTTGGATTTTCAATAACCACATAAGAATTTTTTGTTCCTGCAATATTGAAAGTCTTGGTCGCACTGGTTAAGATCAAGCTAAAGTCTTTAAAGCTTGGGTCAACTGTGTTAAAGCTGATATGACGATGGCCAAACAAGGCCAAATCTTGGTGGATCTCATCTGAAACGAGTAGGACCCCATGTTTATGGCAGAGGTGACCGATTTTTTCCAAGACCTCACGATCCCATACACGGCCTCCAGGATTGTGCGGATTGCACAAAACATAGAGTTTAACCTCTTGCTCCACAATATCTTTTTCCAACTGATCAAAATCAATTTGAAAAAGTCCGTCTTTTTCGATCAACGAATTTTCGATCAATTTTCGACGATTGAGCTTAACGCTTCGTGCAAACGGAGGATAGACTGGTGTATTGATTAAGACAGCATCCCCTTCCTTGGTGAAGGCTTGAATGGCTGTTGAAATAGCTGGCACAACACCCTCGATAAAGACGATCGCTTCTTTGTCAAAGGAATAGCCGTGCTCATTTTTTTCCCAATCAAGGATAGACTGGTAGAGGCTATCTGAGGCATAGGTGTAGCCGTAGACCATTTGGTCAGCATAGCCAATTACCGCTTCTCGCACTTCTGGAATGACGTTAAAATCCATGTCCGCGATCCAAGCCGGAATGATCTCTGGATCCGTCTCTGTCTCTTTCCACTTATAGGTATGGTGGGTCAAGCGATTGGGTAAAGTCGTGAAATCATATTTGGTCATCTTAAGCCTCCAATGCTTGTTTCAAATCGTCAATCAAATCATCCGCATCTTCGATTCCGATAGACAAACGAAGCAGGTCATCTGTCAAGCCGTATGAATGACGAACCTCTGCAGGGATATCTGCATGAGTCTGAGTAGTCGGATAAGTGATCAAGCTCTCCACTCCACCCAGACTTTCTGCAAAGGTAAAGACTTGAAGAGAATTTAAAAAATTAGGAATTTTTTTCTCATCTTGAATTTTAAAGGAGACCATCCCCCCTTTTCCAGTGTAGAGAACTTCTTTAACCTGAGGAGATGTTTTCAAGAATTCGACCACCTTGCGAGCATTCTCTGTCGAGCGCTCCATCCGGATCGAAAGCGTCTTGATCCCACGGATCAACAGATAGCTGTCAAATGGGGAAAGAACAGCACCGGTCGTGTTCAAATTGTAAAAGAGTTGGTCATACAGGTCTGGATCATTTGTCACGACAACACCAGCCAAGACATCGTTGTGACCAGCTAGGTACTTGGTTGCTGAATGAAGAACAATATCAGCACCCTCTTCAATTGGGCGTTGGTAAATAGGGCTATAGAAGGTATTATCCACCACGACTTTGGCACCTTTTGCATGGGCCAATTTCGCTAAATGAGCAATATCAAATTCCAACATCAATGGATTAGTTGGTGTTTCAATATAGAGGACATCTACTTGATCCTTTTCTAGGTATTGGAGCAGTTCTTCTTCTGTATTGGCATAGGTAAAAGAGAAGCGGCCTTCTTGCTCTTGTTGGTTAAACCAGCGGAAAGAGCCTCCATAAAGGTCACGAACGGCTAAGACTTTTGTACCAACGGGGAAAATGCTAAAAGCAAGCACAATCGCTGACATTCCAGAACTTGTCGCCAAAGCATAATCTGCACTTTCGATAGCTGCCAAAGTCTTCTCAGCTGTTGCGCGTGTTGGATTTTTTGTACGGGTATAGTCAAAACCTGTAGACTGACCAAATTCTGGGTGTTGGTAAGTTGTTGAAAAATGCAACGGAGTCGTCAAAGCTCCCGTCGCTTGATCTGACTTGATTCCTGCCTGTGCCAAAATCGTATTGATATTGCGTTTTTTACTCATATTGCCCTCCAATAATCAATTAATCTAACTGCTTACTATTTTATCACTATTATGAGGAGAGCGGTTTTCCCATTTTCAAGACCCAGCTATAGTTTCAAACTATAAGAAAAGAGAGTGGGACAGAAATCGGTAATTCGTTAGAATTCGATTTCGTCGTCCCACCTCCGCACAGTTGAGTAGGACTGTAAAAGCTGATGAAAGCAGCGTAGTAGAGCCCACTCAACCACTGCGTCTTGCTCGACAATCCAAAAACAATTAAGAGGCTAGGACTTTTGTCCCAGCCTCACAGGTTTATTTAATCCGGAATTTTTGTCTGAGACGTGCTGCTTGCCCTCCGATAAAGCGGTCAAAATACCGTAGCCATAATCCTAAGGCTCCATATATAGCAACTCCTAATCCGCCAATGACGATGATATAAATCATGCTCGATACACGACCATTTGGTGGGAAAATCCAGCCCAAAATCAAGCCAGCGATCAAGACTCCAAGTAGCATCACCATAGTCAGGATAGAACCAAGCAAGGTCCGCTTGAAGACGATGGTGCGATTAAACTGAGTGATGGTTTGGATCTCTCGATACATGAGAACGATTGGCACCATTAAGGCAATGGTCGTTGACAAAAGTGGTCCATAAGAACGAAAGACCAAAATAAATGGAATTTGTAGGACCAATTTCACCACTACACCATAAAGGAAGTAGCGAATGGCCTTGCGATTTTGAAAGAGAGCTTGAATCATTGGCGATAAGACCGTGTAAAGACCGAGAATTACGGTCTGCAACATCGCTACGATGAAGAGTCCTAAGGCCAAGCCATCTGGTTGCCCATAGAAAACCGTATAAAGTGGTTTTGCGACTGCTACTGCACCAAAGGTGGCTGGAAGCAAGAAAGCTAGCAACATGGTCAAGTTATCCTGTACGAGCTTGCCTGCAGCTTTTAAGTCGCCCTTGACATAATTCTCAGTCAACAGAGGAATCCCAACTCCCCCAATCGAAGTCGCTACTGCGATCAAGATCATGGTGATTTTGTTTGGATTAGCAGAGAAATAACTAAACATGACCAAGAGCTGCTTTTGACTATAATCTGTGAACCAAGACATGACATTGATAAAGGTCATCTGGTCAACAATTTGGAAGAGCTGAATGGCGGAACCAGTGATAATAAAAGGAATGGCCTCACGAATCGTATCGATCAAGAGAGCCCGAGTATCAATCCCTTCACTTCCCTCTTGCTTTCTAAAAATAGAAGAGAGCAAGCCTGTCTTTGCAAGGTAATAAAAGAGCACCAGAAGGCTCGCTCCCATACCGATAAAGGCCGCAAAGGTCGACTGCGTCACAGCCTGCACATAGTCTCCTGAGCCAATCTTCATAATGAAGAAGGTCGTGAGCAACATCCAGATGACCCGGATCACTTGTTCAGCGATCTGGCTAATGGCGTAAGGCTTCATGTTGTTAAAACCTTGGAAAAATCCCCGAATGACACTCATCGAAGGAAAGATCAAGACAGCCCAAGAAAGGCTCTGCATGATCGGAATCAACTCTTTTCCCCCACCTGAAAGACTCGCAAAGACAGGAGACAAAAGATACATGAGAATGGCAAATCCTAGGCCTAGAATTCCCATAAATTTCAAGAAGCCCCGAATCAAGGCAAAGCTATGATCGGCTTGGTCCCGGGTATTGTACTTGGCTACTTGCTTGGCAACAGCTACAGGCACTCCGGCTGTCGAAATCAAGAGAAACCAAGCATAGATATTGTAGCCCATTGTAAAAAGACCATTGGCTTGTGGCCCATATTTTCCCATCCAAATATACCAAGGAATAATATAAGCGGCTCCTAGCAAACGGCTGATAAAGTTGCTGGTTGTCATCCAGGCAGTCCCGCGTAGCATCTGGGCTTGCTGGTCATTTTGTTCGTGACTCATTGGTGTCCTCTTTCGTTTCTTCTTCTCTTCATTATAAACTTTTCCATGACACTTGTAAAATAGGGACTTTAGGTTTACAATAGTTTTATGATTACAATTGAACAAACCCTCAACATTTTAAAACATGACCAAAATTTCCGAGAAATTCTAGTAAATGGTGAATACTACTACCATCTAGAAGGAACAAGTTTTGATGCTATTAGCTATGATAGCCGGAAGGTTTCTGCTAGCACCCTCTTTTTTGTCAAAGGGGCCAACTTCAAAAAAGAATACCTGGAACAGGCTATTTCTAATGGACTCGGCTTTTATGTCTCTGAAAAAGATTATGAAGTTGGTATTCCTGCTATCCTCGTCAATGATATCAAACAGGCCATGAGCTTAATTGCCATGGAGTTTTATGGGCACCCTGAGAAACAATTAAAACTATTGGCCTTCACAGGGACTAAGGGAAAGACAACCGCGGCCTATTTTGCTTACCATATTTTGGAACAAAGTCACCGACCAGCTATGCTGTCTACCATGAATACGACACTGGATGGTAAAAACTTCTTTAAATCGACCCTGACAACGCCAGAGAGCTTGGATCTTTTTGCCATGATGGCTCAGGCAGTAGCCAATGATCGGACCCACTTGATTATGGAAGTTTCCAGTCAAGCTTATCTAGTGAAACGGGTTTACGGTCTGACCTTTGACGTTGGTGTTTTTCTCAACATCAGTCCTGACCATATTGGACCGATTGAACACCCAACTTTTGAGGATTATTTCTACCACAAACGTCTCCTCATGAAGAACAGCCAAGCCGTTGTCATCAATAGTGATATGGATCATTTCCAAGTTTTAGCGGACCAAGTCGCGAACCAAGACCACGATTTTTATGGAAGCCAGTCTGAGAATCAAATTGAAAACTCTAAGGCCTTCAGCTTCTCAGCCACTGGTAAATTAGCTGGAAACTATGAAATCCAACTGATTGGACATTTCAACCAAGAAAATGCTGTAGCAGCAGGTCTTGCCTGCCTTCGCCTAGGTGCGAGCCTCGAGGATATCCAAAAAGGGATTGCTAAGACGCGCGTTCCAGGCCGAATGGAAGTCTTGACTCAGCAAAACGGCGCTAAGGTCTTCATCGACTACGCCCATAATGGTGATAGCTTGAAAAAACTACTCTCTGTTGTCGAAACCCATCAAACGGGGACCATTTCACTAGTTCTCGGATCAACTGGGAATAAAGGAGAGAGCCGCCGCAAGGACTTTGGCTTACTCTTAGAAGACCATCCTGAGATCCAAGTCTTCCTCACAGCGGATGATCCCAACTATGAAGATCCTTTGGCTATCGCTGAAGAGATTAGTAGTTTTATCACGCGCCCTGTCGAGAAAATCGCAGATCGCGAACAAGCCATTCAAGTGGCTATGGCAACAACCAGCAAGCCTGAAGATGCCGTCATTATCGCCGGAAAAGGAGCTGACTGCTACCAAATCGTCAATGGCGTAAAAGAAGAATATCCAGGCGATGCCGCCATCGCTGAACGTTATTTATAATCAAATGAAAGAAGGCTAGGAAATTTTCCTAGCCTTTATTTTTTTATAAAAATGAATCGTTCTTTATCAAATTCGACAGCTAACTCATACTTTCCATCTTCATTTTGAATGATGTAGCCCAATAAAACTAAACTGTCGACAAAGATATCTCGACGTTTCTGCATGAGCTGATCTTTTTTAAGAAATTTGAGCAAAAAGCTAGTCATATACTTAAGAGCATACTCGGGATTGACATCTCCCAAGATGGCATAGAGCTTTTCTTGATCCTCTGTCAATGGATATTGGTGTTTCACCTTGTAGAAGTAATTGGAAAGGGTCTGTGCATTTCGCGCAAAGTCCGTCTCTTCCACCAAAATCGCTTCGTTGGTAGTATTGCGGAGTTCTGTTTGGAAGACCTTTGCTTTTAATTTTTGATAAACTGCACTGTCCTCTCGAACAAAGACCTCCTGATCCAAGTCAACAAGATCAGCTGACTTCAAGAAGGGCAGGTTGAGGGTGTAACGTTTATTTTCTCGAAGGATGAAGCCCGCTTTGATATACTCCTCCATCAGCTTATCCACTGGTTGATCTGGAAATTGGGCCTTGATTTGCCGCAGGATCACATCGTCGTGCTGATCCAAAAAGTTGATCAAGTCCTTAAGAAATGGCTGACGTGTCAAACGTGTAGGATTAATGATTGTAATCATAAATAGGTCTCGTTTACTGTTTTATCGGTTCGTTCTTATTGTAACATAAAAATTAGTTTAAGCGAAATCAATACCAAAGGACAAAATCTTCAATTTATGGATAGGCAGACAAGAGGGGAAAATAAGGCAATAAAAGAACTTAGTCTTTTCAATCCAAGTTTACTGTAGAAGCCCCATAAGTTATTCCAACTCATTTCATTTCTATTATTTTAAAAGAAATAAAATCAGTCAGTAGTTGCTTAATGCGTTCTGGACATTCTTCATTGTCCCTACTGTAGATACTCACTAAGCCATGTAAAAAAATAAAGATTACACTACGAATATTTAGCGCTTCTGCATCAGATAAGTCTTTCGGTAAAAAGACATCAATAGCTTCTTCCAATAAACGATAACTTTTCATTCTCAATTGCATCAACGGTTGCGAACAATCGCCTGAATCTTCATGCTCTCCACGGTAAAAAATCAATAATTCATAAAAATTACGTTCTCTAAACCCAAAATCCACGTATGTTTGACAGATTTGAAGCAGACGTTCCTTATCATTCTGCTTGGAATGACTGATTTCTAAGCAAGTATGATAGAGGTGAGTTAACGGTTTTTCCGCTACTGCATATAATATATCCTCTTTCTTTTTAAAATACTGATAAATAGCTGTATGTGAACATCCTGCAGCTTGAGCAATCTGCCTGATTCCTACTTTTTGCTGAGATTCTGTCCGGTAAAGTTCCTCGGCTGCTTTGATAATTCTAGACCTTGTATTCTTTGCCATTACAAACTCCCTTTAAACCCATCCGATGCCTCAAAATCTCGTACGGCATCTTTTACCTCACTGCCATGACAAACACTAACAAGGGCCTGCGAATAATCCTTGAGAATTCTTTCACCACTAGCTAAAGCTTGTCTCATATCTGCTGTATATCCTTTCATTGGTGGACGCAACTTTCCATTTCTCGTAGCTGTATAAAGATCTCCAGCAATTAAAACTTGATCCTCTTCATGGTAATAAACAACATGACCAGGGGAATGACCAGGAGAAAATAGTGGTTTTAGTCCTGCACTACTTATCAAGTCTTGACCTTCTTGACTTTCAACAGTTATAAAAGTAGCCGGATCAAAAATCACTTTTTCCGTCTCTTTTCTATTAGGAAAAGGTTCTTTGCCTGAAATATAGGGGAATTCCTTCTCACTGATTAAAGTCGGGATGTTCCCAAAGTGCTGTCTAAGATAGAGCAAACCTTTGATATGATCTGGATGTCCATGGGTCAGAAAAATTGCTTCAATTTTTTGTGGGAGTAAAAACTGGGCAGCGTACTTCTCCATTCCTCGCATTCCCGTATCAATCACATAAAAGCGACTAGATGATTCAACTAGCCATATGCTGACAACAAAAACACCCAATTCAAACTCAAACTTTCTTATATGTGGACTGATTTGTTTTGTACGTGTTAATAAACGATACAAGAAAGACATATTTACTTCCTCCTTTGATTTCCATCAAAAACTAACCAGTGGTTAGTTTTTTTGTGAAGTATATCATATTTTATCTGTCTAAACAAGAAACATCCAGAGGATATTAGAAAAAAATACAACTTTTACAAGTTGTATTCGAAGGTAGAACATATTTTTAAAATATTATTTTTCTTTAGTTTGATGTAACTCTTATAAACTGTATCAAAGATTCAGATTGTTGTTTCATGAATCCAAATCATCCAAATACCTTTCTTTAAACTGTAGCTGTGGTGATTGGGCTAACTGACTCGGGTTGGTCCCAGGCTGATCCAAAGGAACCGCTAGACCAAGCCCTCTGTAGTAATCTTCCCAAAACGAACTAATCTCTTGTTCTCCTTCCCCAAACTTCATAGAAATGGTTTCAAAAATAGGGAGTAGTTCAGCGATGAACTGGGAACAGTAATAACCATCTCCATCCGGATAAAAGGAAGCATTGTAGGGAGCCCCTAAAAGACTCTCTGCTTTCTTTTTGACCTCTGGACAATCAATCGCCGCATAGCGATAAAGGTCATATACTTTCTCAGCTTCAAAGAAATCCTCAGGGGACTGGGCAAGAACGCCACCTTCTACCGTGGCATGATAAATGGAGCCGTCCAAAAAGATGGCCACATGGCTATAGTTGCCAGTTGATGCCTGGATGGCCTGCCCCATTTCTGTATTTTCACTGACAAAAATCAAATCACCCGTCTCTAACATGGTCTTCTCCTAGCAAAAAAGGAGCCGAAACTCCTTTTTAATAATGGGTTTTCCCACCTATCATTAAGCATTAAAGCTTTCAGTCAATTGAGGTACCACTTGTTTCTTACGTGAAACAGCACCTGGAAGGAAAGCATGGTTGTTTTCAAGTTTGAAGTTGAAAGCTGCTTCTACCTTGTCCATGTTGGCACCAAGAGCCAAAATTTCTGAGTTTGAGTTGACGATATCTGTAATCATCAAAACAAAGTCAGAGTAGCCGTTAGCTGCATTTGTGGCTTGGATGGCTGCTTCGATTTCAGCTTGGCGTTCCAAGACTTCCGCAATATCAACTGTATTCACTTGAGCCACACGAACGTTGTTTCCGTTCAATTCAAAAGTCTTGGCATCGATATCGATCAATTCTTCTGCTGATTTGCTTGCCAAGTTTGTACCAGCCTTGAGCATGGCAAGACCGTATTCTTCCAAGTTGACACCAGCCAATTCAGCCAATTCTGGCGCAATAACTTTATCAGATGGGTGGGTAGTTGGAGATTTCAAAAGAAGGGTATCTGAAATCAAACCTGAAAGCATCAAACCTGCCAATTCTTTTGGCACTGCTACACCGTGATCTTTGAACATGCGGTAAACGATAGAAGATGCTGATCCAACTGGTTCCAAACGCATGTAAAGTGGGCTAGCAGTTTCAAAGTTAGCCACACGGTGGTGATCCACTACACCATAAACTTCTACTTCAGCAATATCTGAAACAGATTGTTGGAATTCATTGTGGTCCGTCAAGATGACTTGTTCTGCACCTTCTGCTTTAGCTGATGTGATGACGCGTGGTGCTTCCACACCAAAATAGTCCAATACGAAAGCTGTTTCTTCATTTGGAGTTCCAAGAGCCACTGCTTCTGTATCCAAACCATAAGCTTCTTTTGCAAGATAAGCAAAAGCTACAGATGAGCCGATAGCATCTGAGTCAGGATTTTGGTGACCAAAAACGAGAATTTTTGACATGTTTCTACCTCTTTATTTCATTTATAGATTCACTCTATTTTAGCACGTTTTGCTATTTAAAGAAAGGGAATAGTTGTGCATTTCAATAGAAAAGACAGCTGGAAGGCCCATCTGTCTATACTTTTTATCCTTTGACCCGTTTCAGGTAATCTTGGTAACTTTCTGTTTCCATCAAATCTTTTGCATTTTGGACCCGTTCTTTTGTCGGTGGTTTCACACCCTCCAATTTGTACGGAATTCCCAATTCACGCCATTTGAATTCCCCCATAGTATGGTAAGGAAGGATCTCAAATTTATCGACATTTTTAAGGGTTTTAACAAATTTTCCAAGTTCGATCAAGTCGTCATCTCGGTCTGTCAAACCTGGCACCAAAACGTGACGAATCCAGACTGGTTTTCCAATATCAGATAGGTACTTGGCACAAGCTAGAATCGTTTTATTGGTATGGCTGGTCACAATTTTGTGTCGTTCATCATTGATTTCCTTGATATCAAGAAGCACCAAGTCTGTCACTGCCATCAAGCGGTCAAATTTTTCCAAATAACGAGGCGTATTCCGGAAAGGAAGGGCACAGGTATCCAAAGTACAATGAATGCCCAACTCTTGAGCCTTGGTAAAAAGTGCAATCAAAAAGTCAATCTGCAAGAGGGCTTCTCCACCACTGACAGTGATTCCCCCTTTTTCGCCCCAAAATCCACGATAGCGGAGTGCTTCTTCTAGGACATCATCCACCGTCCGCTCACGGGACTTGTTGGTTTCCATTGCCCAAGTATCTGGATTGTGGCAGTATTGACACCGCATTTGACAGCCTTGAAGGAAGACAATAAAGCGGATCCCAGGCCCGTCTACTGCACCAAAACTTTCTGTTGAGTGTACCATTCCTGTTACTTTTCCATAGTCAACTGTTTCATTTTCCATTGAGGAACCTCTTCTCTTGAAAACGTTTTATGATTTTATTATAACACGATTCCATCTATTTTAAAGAGTTTAAGCCTCTTTTTGAAAAGAAACTGTTCTTTTCAGTATGTTTCATTGTCCTAGTACAGTTTCCAATATGGGACTAACTGTCCTGTATTTTAGTAGAAAAAAGGAGCCAGTGACTCCTTTTTTAGATCTTTCTTATGAAACACGTTAGTAAGTCATCCTTTTTTCTTATACAAGACAAGACTCATCGTAGCTACTGCAACTCCAAAAAGAGCTAGATAGCTTGTTTCTTGTCCAGTAGATGGAAGGATTTTCCGTTTACCTGGTGTCTTGGTTTCTGTTGTTGCCTCTTCCTTGTCTTCTTGCTTCTCATCTTCGTTCTTGTTCTTCTCTTTGTTTTCAGCTGTTGAACTCTTTTGTTCATTAACTTGAGACTGATGAGGGGCTAGTTGAGACCCTGTATTCGATGAAGAAGGTCTGGTTTGATCCGTTGCTTGTCCTGTATTTCCTTGTTGATCATCCGTCGGCGTTCCTGGAGTTTGTGCTCCACTAAAGTCGATTTGGACCAAGACAGGATCATGGTCTGATGCACGACCGTGTTCCTTCATAAAGGAAGCATTGATATGGACTGGTTCAAACGTTGCTTTGGCTGCCATGTTGTTTGAAATAAAAATGTTATCCAAAACTTGATTGCTTCCACGATAGAAATAAGAATAGCGATCGCCTGCATCATGTTGAGACATTAAGTTGGTTAGTTCATTGCCCGCAAGGATCTGTGCTGTGGTTGAGAAATCGTAATCATTAAAATCACCCGTCAAAACGAAGGTAGTCTTCGGATTTTGCTTCAAGCCTTCTTGGACGAATTGATGAATGACACTTGCTTGTGCTTCACGAGTTGGCAAGGTATGTTCCACTGCTGGTTGGCTTGCCCCATAAATAGCATCATCTCCGATTTTTGATTTCAAGTGATTGGCAATCACCACAACAGGTTGGCCTTTGAATTCAAACTCAACAGCTAAAGACTTGCGAGTATGATCAAACGATGGATCGCTAGGGGCAATCCGAGCTGGATTTTTAACCAGGTGTCCCTTGTCAAATTGCGCCGCTTCGTTGCTAGTCGCTGCCTCTTTTTTGGCTAAGCTCACGCGTTCTGGATTGTAGAGGATTCCCAAACGAATATTAGAACCGGGCTTTCCACCGTCAGCGCCATCTAGTGGAGCAACCTCCGTATACTCATAGCTCTTGCCACCCAATTCCTTGATCCGACTAGCTAGTTTGCGTCCACTTTCCACACCACTGGTCGTCCCGTCATCCACACTACCATTATTGTCCTGCACTTCGATCAAAGTGATAATATCCGGATTGTGAATTTCATGGATAAAGGAATTGGCAATCAGCGTCACCTTATCCTCTGGCGTTTCATTTTTGGCATTGTTGGCCGAGAAATTTTCAATATTATAGGAAGCGATGGTCAGCTTGTCCTCACTTGGTTGGGTTTGAGCTGCTTGACGCTGCAAGCCACCATCTTGGACTGTCAACTGTTGAGTGGGCTCTACCTTATAAAAGCTATTCCGATACGTTACCACTCCTGTCACATCTTCTGCAAAGTAATCTTTGGCTTTTGCGACAAACTGATTACCAACATAAATCGGGATCGTCGCTGTATTTTGCGCATGTGGCCGTAGATTCAGACCTCCAATATTGTTTAAAGGAAGGCCTGTAAAATCTTCTCCCAATACATAGATATCTCCTTTATACTGGGGACCTAGAACATGCGGTTTCTTTACTACAGTGAGCATGCCTTCCAGACTTTCCCAATAATCGAGGGCATCGGTTTCTGGAGCATAAGCAGTTGGATTAGTCTTCACCTCTGCCGGCATCCCCGCAGTGATATTCACAGCTTCTGGAAGTGGGGCTGTCCCGTCTTTTGTGATCCAAGCATCAACCAACATGGTCACCGTTAAACTATTCGTCAGTTCCTTAAAGGTCTTCCCAGCTCCCAAGGTGACTTCTTCCATATAACCTTCCTTGACAGTACCGGTAATTTTTACCTTGTCACCGACCTTGACCTTGTATTTAGAAACTACATAAATCCCATCTGAAGTCCGACTATTACCATCCGATTCAATGTCTTGAGCATAAAAACCATAGCGGTCTGTTTTGGTCACGACCGCATTTTTGATGGCTACCTTTTGGCCTTCAAGTGGAGAGCGTTGCGCTTCCCCTTGAATCTCCCCAATCTTAACCGTTTTCTCTTCGGTATCCTCCGAGGAACTGCTAGATATCTCTCCTCTATCACTCGAAGCTCTCGTCGTAGCTTCTGTAGTTGTTGTTGCGGAAGTCGAATGATTTGTCAAGCCTTCCTCGCTACTAGTGTTCGTCACAAGCGCTGGCTCTGAAGTCGAAGCTGTGGTCTCGTCAGCAACTACCGTGAGGGCACTGTTAAAGACCCCCAACTGACTAACCAATAAGGTAGCTACTGCTAATAATCGAATCTTTTTTCCGTTATTTCTCATGCTTCTCTCCATCCCTAAAAAGTTTTCCTCTTTTATTATAAGGGAATGGTTTTACATTTTCAAGCGCTTTCAAAAATATTTTTCAAAAAAACAGACAAGCGAGTCCAAATCATGAAAAAATAGCAACATATCTATCAAATTTTAAAAGAGCAAATAGTAGAAGAAAAATATCTAGTCGGGGATTTTCTGCCTAGCGAAAACGACTTAAAAGAGCACTACCAGGTCAGCCGAGATACCATCCGCAAATCCCTCAAGCTCTTGCAGGAGGAAGGCTTTATCGAGACTGTTCAAGGGATGGGGTCTCAAATTTGTAGGCAATCCCATTTTGACTTTCCTGTCTCGCAATTAACCAGCTACCAAGAAATCGTCAAAGCTTCGGGTCTTCAGTCAGAAACCAATGTCATTCGTTTGGAAAAAATCACTATCGATGAAAAAGGAGCCAAAAAACTGGATTTCCCCTTCACCGCTTAGTTTGGAAGGTGACCCGGCAACGAGTGGTGGATGGCGTCGCTTCTGTCTTAGATATTGATTACCTGGATAGAGAACTGATTCCTGGCCTAACCAAGGAAATTGCCCAGCAATCTATTTATCAATATATAGAAGAAGACTTGAAATTGCAGATTGGCTATGCCAAGAAAGAAATTTTGATTTCACCAATCGATAATCTCGATAAGATCTTACTGGATCTTGGAAAAGACCAACACGTGGTGACGGTCCGTTCCCAAGTTTACTTAGCAGACGGACGACAATTCCAATTCACCGAAAGCCGTCACAAATTAGACAAGTTTCATTTTGTCGACTATGCAGAGCGGAGGAAATAAAGGAGGCTGGGACAAAAGTCCTAGCCTCTCAATTATTTTTGGATTGTCGAGCAAGACGCAGTGGTTGAGTGGGCTCTACTACGCCGATTTCATCAGCTTTTACAGCCCTACTCAACTGTGCGGAGGTGGGACGACGAAATCGAATTCTAACGAATTACCGATTTCTGTCCCACTCTCTTTTATTTTATCCTAATACCAATTCATCACTAACCAAGGTTTCACCACTGTTTTGTTGGAAGAGGCGCATCAAATCTTCAACCGTTAAGTTTTTCTTTTCTTCTCCTTTGACGTCGACAACGACCTTGCCTTGGTAGAGCATGATCAAGCGGTTGCCGTATTCAATTGCATGGTTCATATCATGCGTAATCATCAAGGTTGTCAAATCATGGCTTTCCACGATCTTTTGTGTCAATTCCATGACCATTTCACTAGTCTTAGGATCGAGCGCTGCGGTATGTTCATCCAGAAGCAAGAGTTTGGGTTTGACCAAGGCTGCCATGACCAAGGTCAAAGCTTGACGTTGCCCACCAGACAAATATTGGGTATCCACCTTAAGACGGTTCTCTAAACCGATATTCAGTTCCTTCAAGGCTTCACGGAATAATTCGCGATCTTTCTCCCGAACTCCCCAGCCCAAACCACGAGATTTCCCCCGACGTTGGGCAATGGCCATATTTTCTTCAATGGTCAAACGAGAAGCTGTCCCCATCTTAGGATCTTGGAAGACACGCGCAATATCTTTCGCACGCTTACGAACACTCGTATTTTTGATAGAGTTACCTTCTAGCAAGATATCTCCTTCATCTACGACCAGATTTCCTGCCAAGATGTTCATCAAGGTTGATTTCCCAGCTCCATTTCCACCGATGACCGAAATGAAGTCCCCTTCTTCTACTTGGAGATCCAAGCCTTTTAAGACATGGTTTTCATTGACTGTTCCTGCTTCAAATGTCTTATGAATACCTTCAATTGATAATAATGTTGCCATACTTTTCTCCTACTTATTTCCTAACTTCAATCCACGAACGCGAAGACGTTTTTGCGCCTCAGGAGCGAACAAGACAATCGCGAGCAAGATCGCATTGAAGAGACGAACCATATTTTGATCGAGATTTGGGATCTCGTAAATATTTAAGATAATCAAACGGTACACAATAGCTCCAACCCCGATGGAAAGCAAGCGCCAACCAATGGTCAATTCGTGGATCAAAACTTCAGCGATAATCACCGCACTCAAGCCGACTACGATCGTCCCTGTACCAGAAGTCACATCTGAGAAACCATCATTTTGTGCAAACATGGCTCCACAAAGGGCAATCAAGCCATTGGAAATCATGTAGCCCAACATCTTCATGTTATCTACATTGACCCCATTGGCCTCACTCATTGGAATGTTATCACCAGTCGAGCGCAAAACCAAGCCAAGTTGCGTCTTCATTAAGAGAGTCAACAAGATACAGACGATGATCAAGCAAGAAATACTAATCAAAAAGACAGCTTCTTCATTGGACAAGCCCAATTTCATGACACTTTTGAAAATGGTACTGGCATCGCCAATAGAGAGGTTGGGTACTCCCCCCATGATTTTAATATTGATAGAGTAGAGACCGGTCAAAGTGACAATCCCTGTCAAGAGGGCTGGAATTTTCATTTTTGTATGGAGAATCCCAGAAACCAATCCTGCGATCATCCCTGCTAGGAAGCCCAACAAGGTTGCAAGCCAAGGGTTTCTTCCTGCTTGAATTTGGGAAGCTACAACTGCTGCCCCAAGTGGAAAGGCTCCTTCTGCCGTCATATCGGCAATATCTAAAATTCGAAATGTTAAGTAAACACCGATCGCCATGATCGACCACAATAAACCTTCTGATAAACTTGATAAAACAAAATTCATCTCAAACCTCCTATTTTTCTACCTTCAACGAGCTAATATCAATTCCAAGCTCTTTCGCCATCTCTTTATTGGTGTGCAATTCTAATTTTTCAGGTGTTTCAACTGCGACTTTTCCAGGTTTCTCACCCTTCATGATGCGAATAGCCATCCGAGCAGCTTGTCTTCCCAATTCCTCATAATCGGTACCAAAGTTGTACAAACCGCCAGTAGCCACCATCTCAGCAGACCCACCAAAAACTGGCACCTTATGGCTGATAGAAACCTGTTTGACAGTGTCCATTGTAGAAGAGATAATATTGTCCGTCGGAACAAAGACGATATCTGCCTCTGACATGATACTATCTGCTGCAGCTTTCACATTGTTACTATCAAGAATTGTTTTTTCAACCACTTGATAGCCTTTAGCTTCTAAGATCTTCTTCGCATTGTCTTTTTGGACGACGGAGTTAGGCTCACTTTGCGTATAGAGAATCCCAACTATTTTCGCCGTTGGAAGCACTTGCTTAATCATGTCTACCTGTGTAGCGATCGCATCTTCTGACTGGTCACTTGTCCCTGTGATATTGCCACCTGGTTCTTTCAGGTTTTTCACCAATTTCGCTGCCAAAGGATCTGTGACAGCTGAGAAAACAATAGGTGTTGATTTAGTGGTATTAGCCAAACTTTGTGCAGAAGGGGTTGCAATCGCAAAAACTAGATCACTTTCTTCTGCCAATTGTTTAGAAATATTTTTCAGATTTCGTTGCTCCCCTTGAGCATTTTGGAAATCGATCTGAATATTTTTCCCATCTACATAGCCTTCTTTTTTCAACTCCTCGATAAAGCCTTTTCGTGTCGCATCGAGCGACTTATGGGTGATGTACTGGGAAATCCCAATTCGAAAGACATTGTCTTTTTTAGTATCCTTTAGATTGTGTAAGGTCACCAATGATGTTAACAGAAGTCCTACAACCAGGACAGGTGCTAGCAATTTTTTCACTACTTTCATTTATTGACTCCTTTTCTGCAAAATAAACAAAAAATCCGCTTAGATGATACTCTAAACGGATGCTTGAAATTCTCCAACAAGTTACAAAACCTCGGTCCATTTAGATACTAGCTCTATGGACCATCATCAAAAATCTTAGCCACATAGATACAAACAAATTGCTTGGGTTGTTTGCATCCATGAGATCATGTCTACAAACACTATCTAAAGTAGCTAAAGTAAAATTTTTGAGTTGAAATGGCTTGTTGCTTCATGTTTATTTTCTGCTTTCTTTTTTTATGGGTATTATCTTACCTTAATTTTTTTTGGCTGTCAAGACTATTTCAGAAATTTTTGAAATTTTTTGAAAATTCAACTGTTCCTGACAAGAAAAAAACAGAGGCTGGAACACGTCCAAGCCTCTATTTTTTAATCTTCTTTTGATTTTGTTTCTTCATCTTCCTCGACGATTTCAGAAATTTCAACTTTCACCTTGGTCACACGACCATTTTTTACTTTGTCATTTGTCAAAATGAGGTGTTTCTTTTGACTATCGACTTCACAGCTGAGTCGCTCTTTCAAGGTTGGAATTCGCCCAACCTCTGTCAGATAATACCCTGCAATGGTATCCACATCATCACTTTGCAACTCAACATCAAAATATTCGTTAAAGTCATTTAGTGACATGGCTCCTTGTACGACATAGGTATTGTCCGCAATTTCAAAGACATCAATTTCTGCTTTGTCAGTCTCATCGTCAATTTCACCGACGATTTCTTCCAAGAGGTCTTCAAGAGTAACCAAACCAGACATCCCACCATATTCATCAAGCAGAATGGCCATTTGATTTTGGGTATTGCGCAATTCCTTCAAAAGATCATCCACAAAAATGGTCTCTGGAACAAACAAAGGTTCTTGTAAAATCTTTCTTAAGACAATATTATCAAAGCCATTGATAAATCCTTCGTTCAAGAGACGTTTGGTATGGATGAGGCCGATGACATTGTCCTTGTCATCATCATAGACAGGAATCCGTGAAAAGTTTTGCTTAAGGATACTTTCAATAATTTCTTTGGTATCATCATTGATATCGACCATGAAGGCATCTGTCCGTGGCACCATGACTTCACGCGCTACCATTTCATCTAATGAAAAGATCCCTTGGAGCATCTCAATCTCGTCCGCATCTAGTGTTGCTTCACTATTGGTCAGCATATACTCGATTTCATCCCGCGTCATCTTTTCATCCGGATCATCGAATTCCATTGGCGTGATACGGCTCAAAAGGTTGGTCGATGCTGAAAGCAACCAAACAAAGGGGCTGACAATTTTTCCTAATAGAATCACAATCGGAGCTGTTCGAACAGCCAACTCATCTTTCAAGTTCATAGCGATTCGTTTCGGATAGAGTTCGCCAAACACGATCGAAATATAAGTCAAAAATGCTAGAGATAAAAAGCTTCCAGTTGCCAGAGCCGTTTTGGTATTGCCCATCCATCCAGCAATGACATGTCCAAGGCTATCCGCAAGACTCGCCCCAGATAAGATGGTAATCAAGGTGATCCCCACCTGAATAGTGGATAAGAAATGGTTCGGTTGCTCCAATACGCTAAGAAGACGAATGTATTTTTTATCTCCTTCTTCAGCCTTTTGCTCTACACGAGAGCGATTCAACGATACCATTGACATTTCAGTCGCCGAGAAAAAGGCATTCAACAATGTCAAAACAATCAATAAAATAAATTCCAGTAAAATTTCCTGACTGCCAGGGTCTTCCATGGATAATTTCCTCCAGTATATAATATTGTATATTATACCACAAAATAGGAGAGCCTGCATTCTTCTATAAAATTTTCTTTTTTGACCATCAAAAAATCAGGAACAAGTCCTGATTTTAGTGTTCTGCACTGGTAAAATCATAAAAGAAAGCGTTGAGTTTTTCTACTAACTCAAGGGACGAGAGGCTACTTGTACAGATAAAAGGTTTTCTCTTTAGTTCTGGCATCATAAAGTTGGCGACCACAACATCAGCATCCGAAGCTTCGATATCGTCCACTGTTAGATTGTACTTGATCATCTGTGTGAATTCAAAATTATCCGTACAGTAGAAATCAAGGAAGTCGATCATGGATTTGGCATGGTGGTCATCAAAACGACTGATAATCAAGACCTTAATTGATTTCCGACGGCGCAATAATTGCGGTAAGAGACGCTCCCAGTGTGTGTAGACCGTGTAGATCATGTGTTTGATGATCTCATCATTCAGATCATGCTTCATGGTCTTCATATAAGTGATGATATGCTCCTTCAAATCATCATAGAAGGCTGGGAAGATGCTCATGAAATCTTCGTTGGTATTGGTCTTGGTATCAAATAAGAGAAACTCAGAGAATAATTCCTTCCGATCGAGATGAGACGTGTTATGGACATGCATCAACATCTCATCAAGATTTTCAATGTCTAAATCATAGGTATAGCATAGATCCTTGAACATATCTCTGATGAGCGTCGTTGATTCTTTGGCATAAGGATCTGTTTCTGCAGCTTCGATCAAGCTTTCTGGACTGAAATAGAAATTCTCTTGAATGAAGATGATGAAGAACTGCTCCAGCACTTTTTCATTCAATTCGACACCCAACTGCAAGCTAAAGTAGCGCAACATCTCCTCGACATTGGTCACCCCTTGATAATGGTCCTTATACACATCATAGTTCGTTGGCATGTCAATAAAATAGCCCTGCTTAATCCGTGACAAGTAGACTGTCAAGAGAACTTTATAAGACCTGAGTACTGAGAAGGTCAATGGATAGCCATAGAGCTTGAAGAAGAAGGTGATCAAATCGGTCACAGCCTCTTCCTTAAATTCTGGGAAAGGCCACTCCATATAGTAATAACGTTCCGCAAAATACTGGGCATAGAAGAAACGAACGTCAATCTCATCCCCGACAAGATTCAAGGGTTTCAAATCAATCTTTACATTGTATTTGGTTTGAAGCTTCTGATTAATCGTCCGAATCAAGCGGTAGAAAGATTGGTAACTCAGATCAAACTTTCTGCAAATATATTCATTGGAAACATCCTTGTTGAAGAAAAGATATTCAATCAAGGCGAAGGCTTGTGATTCTTTTAAAAAGTGATGATAGATCACTTCTAGCCCAACCGAATCCTCATAACTGATCTTGATCCCATTGGTAGAGGATTCAATTAAAAAGTCATCAAATGTACTACGAAGATTAGACAAATCTTCTTTTAACGAACGTTCTGTACAATCCAAACGCTTGGCCAACTCTTTTAAGTGGAACCATCTTTTTTCCTTAATCAAGATTTCCAATAATTGCAATTGGCGTCTCTGTTTTTTCGATAAGAGCAGTCTCATCTTTTCCTACCTTTTCATATTTTCTTTCAAAATCACTTATATTTTAACACATTTCATAGCACTTGTTGACTATTTTCCAGCATTTTTTCAAATAAATGTACAAAAAAGACTCCAAGGCCCATATAGGCGCTAGAGTCTATGATTTATTAATGATACCAAATTCTTCTTTTTTCTTCTGCTCCTTAGCAGCACGGTGGTTATCATAAAGATTCACCAAGAATTTTACAATTTCTTTTCCAATCGAATAGACTGGAATCGCAACGACCATCCCGATAATGCCGTAGATATTACTTGAGAGCAATAAGAGAACCATAATGGTAATCGGGTGAACCTTCATCACGCCTCCAACGATACGCGGATAAAGAATATTCCCATCGATCTGCTGGATAATCAACATGTAAATGACTGCTTTGATCATCATATCCATATCTGTGAAGGCATAGGTGATGATCATCGGAATCAAGCCGATGGTTGGTCCTACATATGGAATGAGGTTGGCCAGCCCAGAAAAGATGGCAAAGACCAAAGCGTACTTCAATCCAATAAAACTATAGCCAATGTAGGCTAGGGTTCCAATGATAAAGGCATCGATCGAAATCCCACTAATATAGCGAGAGACCGTTTCATTCAAACTAATCAAGAGGCTTGAAATGTGGAGTTTGTCATTGCGTAAAATGGTCCGCTCCAACATCGGCAATAACTTCTTCCCATCGACCAAGAAATAAACCAAGAAGACAGGGGTCATGATCAAGATAAAGACCGTATTGACAATGGTGTTAACCACACTTCCTAAACTGTTGGTCACACTATTCAAGAGATTTTGTAGGATATCCATATAAGAGAGATTCAACTGCTGAATCGTCGACTGGATATTCACATTCTGGAACAAAGGATTGGTCGAGAGTTTTCGAACCAAACTTTGAACTTCCCAGTAAAGTCCTTGAGTTGAATTGATCAAGCTGGTTAACTGATTAATTAAGATAGGGAGCAGATAAAAGATCCCTAAGCCAATGATCCCAAACAAGAGTACTAAGGTGATCAAAATCCCAAACACACGCTTGATTTTTAAATGTTTTTCCAACAATTCAACAATCGGATTGGTAATGTAATATAAAAAACCTGCAATTAAAAATGGTAAGAGGATGGTATTCAGAACAGATACAAATGGAGAAATTAAAGTCCCCATTGATTTCCAAATATAGAAAATCACCGTCAATAATAAAATCTCACATGTCCAGAATAACAATTTACTATTTCGAAACATTCCTTACCTCCTGTTTTCTATTCTACCATATTTTATGATAGAATTTCAAACGGCATTTATTAGAGTATATTAACAGTCTATAACCTTGATTTAATAACATTTTTTAGCTTTTAATGGGTCATTTAATATCATTAGATCACTCCCCGAACTCCACAAATAACTGAACAAAAAAACGACCCTCAAGGGGTCAATCATTTACGAGTTCAGCAGGCAAGATCTAGCACCCTTTTGGGGTGCTTTTTATTCATTTTTTTCAAGACTTTTGTTGTCGCTGGACTTACTCTTAAGAAAGACACCTATATAGGTCGCTGAAGCTCCAATCAATATAGCAAATCCTTGAATACTCCTTTTATTATAAATTAGGAATATTGCTCCCAATACAATAAGAATTGCGATAATTCCAGCAAAAACAACACCCAAAAAACTATCTCTATTATTAGCATTGACCACTTTATCTTCTATATTAATGCGGTGTTCAGATTGTTTTTCTGCCATTGCCATTATTCTGTCAGCTCCGTTAGGAATTACATCATTAAATTCTTTTAATAACATTGGATGCGGAATAGGACCAGAATAGCTCATACTCTCAACACGTCTAGCAAGTAACATGTCTGCAACTTTTTCTTGAACGTCATCTGGTTGCTTTTTGATATACTCAGTAACTTGATTAACAGTAGCTTCATTAGGCTTCTGCTTTGATTTCTTCTTTGAGTTTGTCATAGGCACCTCTTATATCATCACCAATTATATACCAATCATTAAAAATGGCTTTCCTATCAGCTTCTTCTCCTGATTTTGATGTGTTATAGATTCTCTTATTTCTTGTAGACGCAATATCAAGGATCCTAGATACACCTGATGCAAAATCATTTTTAGCAACTAAGAAAGTAGTTTTGTTATTCATAACCCGCCTCCTTATATAAAGACTATTGCTTTTAATATCTTAAATGTTACTATTATACACTTATTAAGTATTTTTGTCACTAATTTTATTTGGTACTTTAAAAACCAACATCTATAAACTCACATTCCATTATACCATTAGATTTTTTTCATCTAGTTATAGTATAGCACGAATCAAAACTATTTTACACCCTGAACCAAGTGAAATAAAAAGATTCTTTCAAAAAACGAACCATAGAGGTCAATATTATAATAACTTTTAAATTCTTACTCTAGCAAGTATTAAAGTAATATACTCGTACAGTGCTAATTTACGTCTAAATTAGACCATATAAAACGACAATTCTTAATTTGAAGTAGTTTATCTTACCGAATAGATGAAAAAACTAGCAGAATAGATAAACCTTAAAAATAATATTCAGATTCTTGTTACCATTTTCTTATGATTCAAGATATTATTTTACAAATTAAACTTAATGCACTAAAGCTAGACGAACGCCTCAATATTGAAG
>ERZ1699235.198-NODE-198-length-27715-cov-4.531245_pt1 | contig 27715 bp, 17 predicted proteins | sample MGYA00581546_ERZ1699235 | MGnify/ENA primary metagenome ERZ1699235 (study PRJEB42319, sample SAMD00040334) | human oral metagenome | material: saliva | host: Homo sapiens | study: EMG produced TPA metagenomics assembly of PRJDB4115 data set (Metgenomic analysis of... | reverse complement strand
GTGGCGAATTCCCGGCTCCCTCTTGAGGCCCGCGGCGAGTGGCACCGCCGGCACTTTGGGCCAGGCGCCGTCCACTAGTAGTTCGTTGGCGCGGTTAGCAATCCAACCAGTGGCGTCGGAGCCGGCAGGGCCACCGGTGGGCGGGTTGTACTTGAAGCCGCCGTCGCGCGGGGGGTTGTGGCTGGGGGTGACGACAATACCGTCAGCTAGGCCGGGGCCGGAGGTGCGTACACCCTCGGGGGTGCCAGCGCCGTTAGCTACCAGGATGGAGTGGGAAACGGCCGGGGTGGGGGTGTAGGAGTCGCGAGAGTCGATAGCGACCTTCACGCCGGCGCCTACCAGCACCTCGACGGCGGAGCGCCAGGCCGGTAATGATAGGGCGTGAGTGTCGCGGCCCAGGTAGAGCACACCGTCGGTGCCCTGGGAGGCGCGGTACTCAACGATTGCGGCGGTGGTTGCCACAATGTGGGCTTCATTGAAAGCAGTGTCTAGGGAGGAGCCACGGTGACCGGAGGTGCCGAAAACTACTCGCTGAGCGGGTACGGCAGGGTCCGGCACCAGGTCGTAGTAGGCCTGGCGAACTTCTTCGACATTGATGAGATCTTCAGATAAGGCGGGTTGGCCAGCTCGTTCATGCATGTCTGTAGTGTGGCACAGCTTACCCACAAAAATCACCCCATCACATGCAAATACTCACAAATACAGGCAAAATCATCCCTTCCCTATGATTTTTCCATGGGGTTTTATAGGCAACGGACGAAATGTCAGTTTTTGTGCGGCCCATACTGGCGCACCAACACTGCCACACATTGGCGCACCCCACCGGTACCAGCGCACCCCGCGCCGCAATACCCAGCCCCAACGCCCCAAACTAGAGCCACCCCAAACTAGGATGGACCTATAGGCACCAAGCCAATCTAGGAGGTCCCATGCCCACCGCAATTTCCACCCCTAACGCCCCCGCCGCCGTCGGCCCCTACTCTCAGGCCGTTTCCACTGGCGACGACGCCGGCGCCCAGGTTTTCATTTCCGGCCAGATTCCCCTAGTTCCGGCCACGGGACAGCTGGTCGAGGGCGACATCCAGGCCCAGGCACGCCAGAGCCTGACCAACATCGGCGAGATCCTAAAGGCTGCCAGCCTGAGCTTTGCCGACGTAGTTAAAACCACCGTGCTACTGGCGGACATCAACGACTTTGTGGCGGTTAACGAGGTGTATGCCCAGTTCTTCACTGGTCCGGTCCTGCCCGCGCGCGCAGCTTTCGGCGTGGCCGCGCTACCTAAGGGGGCCCGCGTGGAGATTGAGGCCATCGCGGTTCGCCCCTGATCAGCGCACTTTTGGAGGTTGCAGGGTTTCTCGACGTAGTCATAGCTACCCGCAAACACTTAACGGTCCGGTCGGCTAATGTCTACCGAACCACTTTTATGCCCAAAGTCCCAGAATCCGCTAGACAGTTGAAAGTTAAACAACCTAGACTCAAGTTATCGCAGTACGGTCCAGCTCAAAGCCAAATTTTCAGCCAGGCCGCCTGCCCTCAAACTTTCAATCTTCTAGACAGTGTCCAAATACTTAAAGGAGCACATCATGACCAAGATCGGTATTGTCGTCGGTTCCGTCCGCGAGGGTCGCGTAGGTGACCAGATCGGCAACTGGATCCTGGAGCAGGCCCGCGCCGCCCACCCCGAGGCCGAGTTCACCGTAATTGACCTGAAGGACTACGACCTGCCCATGTTCGACAGCCCGGTTGCCCCCATGGTTCTGGGCGGCAAGTATGACAACGACGCCGTCGCCGCCTGGGCCAAGGCTCTAGACGAGCAGGACGGCTTCATTTTCGTAACCAGCGAGTACAACCACACCATCCCCGGCGCCTTCAAGAACGCCGTCGACTCCATCAGCCCCGAGCTAATCGGCAAGGCTGTGGCTTTCGTGGGTTACTCCTGGGACGGCGCCATCCGCGCTGTTGAGCAGTGGCGCACCCTATCCGCACAGTTCGACATGTACGATATCCGCGCCCAGCTAGCCCTAACCTTCCCCATGGACTTTGAGGGCACCGACACCTTCGCCCCCAACGAGCGCCGCAACGGCGAGCTAGAGGCCCTGCTCTCCCGCCTGATCGAGGTCAGCGCCAAGCTCGCTGCCTGAGCACCAAGCTCGCTGCCTGAGCCCAGCATCAATCTGAGCCCAGCATCCGCCCGAAAGCCGCGCTAGCTACCTAAGCCCAGCTCACTTCGCTTTAACGGCGCACCTCCCGCACCTCCCACCCGGCGTGGCTCGGCACACCCGGCCCTGCACACCTCCCGCGTGGCCCGGCGTAACCCTGCCTTAACGGCATAACCCCGCCCCAACCCTGTAGGGTTGACTTATGTCGAAAAAGAGTCAGCGCCGCGCCCGCGCCCAGGCCAAAAAGGCCGCCCAGGCCGTACAGTCCCCCGCCAAGCCCAAGAAGGTTGAATTCGTAGCCCGCCCCTTCGCCGGCCTTAAGAATGAAGCTGAACTGGTCGCCATGGCGCAGATCATCCCCGCCGCCACCATGACCGTTAAGCTCAACGACAGCGAGCACATTCCTGCCGCTCACCGTGGCGCCACGGTTGAGCTGGCCACCCTGCTGCCGGACCTAACCCAGGGTATGCGCCGCGCCGACGACTGCTACCTGGTTGCCATGCAGACCACCAAGCACTCCGGTGACGCCTCACGCGACGTCGCCTACGCCCTGCTCAACACCCTGGAGCTAGAAAACAACACTGGCCTGCAGCTAAGCACCCTACCTGAGCCCGGCCCGCGCCTACAGGACCTGCTAGACGCCGACTTTGAGCCGGTTTTCCAGCTGCACGACTCTTTTGGTTTCTGGGCTGCCCCCGGCGAGCTCAGTGATGAGGAGCTAAACAACCTGGTCAACCAGTCTCGCGATGAGATTGTGGCCACCCGCCAGGTCCCAGGCGTGGAGCACGCCTTCTGGTGCCGCATGGGCGGTAAGGAGTACGTGCGCTGGGTGCGTGAGGAGGATGAGGACGCCTTCTTCAACGCCCTGGCCAAGGTGCACGCCGCCCGCGAGTCTGAGCTTAGCGACGACGGCGCCTCCCTGGGTTCCTTCCTGGGTGCCTTCCGCGCTTACGGCATTGCCATCCCGGTGTGGCAGCTTGAACCGGGCACTACCGCCGAGCAGCTAACCGCCCCCATGCAGGCGCTGGGTGCACGTCTTCAGGCCGCTTTGGCCGACGACGCCGCCTTAAACGCTGATGAGCGCCGCGCCAAGGCCGGCATCATTTCCCGCCAGGTGAACCTGTAAATCAGCGATTTTAAGGAAGCACCGTGACCCTCACCCCAGCACAAGAGGTTGCTCAAAAACTTGCCCAGCTGGAGGCTCACTCGCAGGCACCAGCCGCTGACGCCGTCGCTGGCACCCCTGCGCACACCGTTGCCCCTGCTGAGGCTGCCCCTACCGGCGCCGTCGCCCCTGCGCACGACGACGCCAGCAGCCAGCCCGGCGCGCAAGCCCAGCAGCCAGGCGCTAACTGCTGCGCCGCCAGCGAGTATCTGCCTGACCGCGCTGTTGCCTACGTGGTTGACCAGCGCGTTCAGTATGCGGATTATTTCGGTAAGCTGCCGGTGGCGGTGATTATCCCGGCCTATAACGAGGCTGAGCGCATCACCGCAACCGTGCAGGCGGCCTTGGCGATTGCCGGGGTGGAGCGGGTCGTGGTGGTTGATGACGGTTCTACCGACAATACCGCCAAGATCGCTAAACGCGCTGGTGCGGAGGTTATTTCTAAACCTCACAAGCGCGGCAAGGGCGCGGCCATGGGCTCGGGCGTGGCTTATTTGCGTAAGTCTGCCCAGCCGGGTGCGGACTATTTGCTGTTGTTTGTCGACGGCGACCTGGGCGCTAGTGCCTCGGCTTGCGAGGTGCTGATTGAGCCTGTGGCCAGCGGGCGTTGCTCTATGAGCATTGCGGTGCCACCAGCTTTTAAGGGGGCTGGTGGGCATGGTTTCGTGTTGGGCACGGCCCGCAAGGCCATCAGTGAGGCTACCGGTTGGGAGCCGCAGGCTCCGCTTTCGGGGCAGCGTTGCATGAACAGTTTTGTGTTTGAAGCTTGCAAGAATCAGCTCTCTAGGGGCTGGGGCGTGGAAACCTGGTTGAGTGTGAAGGCACTTGAAGCTGGTTTCACGGTACTGGAAGTGCCTTGCTCGATCACTCACCGCGTTAGCGTCAATAACTTGGCTGGGCGCTTGCACCGCCTGGAGCAGTTCCGTCAGGTTCGTAAAACTACGCGTAAACTGCGTCCAAGCCTTGTCAGCCGCCTTTTGAGTAAGCGCCGGAGCCAAGAAAACGTAAACCAGGCGGCAGCTTCACAAGCTCCCTTTGAGCCTTACCGTATGCTGCGGCCCACAGCCTAAAACATGCTGCACCCCACGACTTAAAAACAGCCTGAACAGGGCTTACTGAAGTAACGTGCCCACCTCATGGCGCAGCCACTTTGAATCTACGTGGCTGCGCCATCGTTTTAGTAGCTAACCGCTACATCACCCGAGCATTTCGATCTGGTTCTGCTGTTTTGCCGGCAGTTCCAAGGACATCAGGCAGGCCAGAGGCACCAGCAAAAACAGACTGTAGAGCGCCATTGAGGCACCCGAATCATTTAGGGCCACTTCCAGCAACAGCAGTACTGTTAGAGTGTCTAGCTGCAGCCGATACACCTCGGGCACACCCTGCCGGCGCGTGGCGCGGTAAAGCCGCAACCACACTGCCAGCACAATGCTTACCACCGCTAGGGCCACAATAATCTTCACAATCATCAAGGCTATCTGGCCATTAGCATCAATGAACGGGCCCACTAGGGCCTTAAATTTTTTGCCAATGGTAGCTAGGAAAGTGCCATCTAATAGCTGCCCGCCAAAACGGCCCAGGTGGGTGGAGTTTTCCCCACGCAGCAGCCATTCCAAAATGGCTACACCTGAAAGTAAGCCAGCAGAAATAAGGCCGAGAAGCACCAAAATACGTGGGTGCAGGCTGCGACCAGATAGTTTCACTAGAGCTACGCCTAGTGTGGGAATTAGTGCCAGCGCCCCACCAAGGTCGGCACCTAAGAAGGGGGCGGCGTCGGCAATTACCAGCAATAAACCAACCCCGGACACTGCCAGCAAACTAATGCGCATGCTATAGCGGGATTTGAGCCAATCAGCCCAGGCTAGAAGGGCAATCATGGCCCCTACCGCACCGAAAGCAAAAGCTGTATTGGACACCCCATAGAAACGCCCCGCCACCAGCGCGTTCATGGTTAAAGGACTGTTGAAGGTGAGGTGATTGCCGCTAATTCCATCGCCAAACCAAATTAAACCATTTAATGCGGCAGCAACAATAAAGCCAGTAGAGTAGCTCACAGATTTTCGGGTTAGCCAATTAATTAGCGCAGTTAACACTAAAGCTATTAGTGCCGCGCCAGCAGTAGCGGTTACTACTTGTAGCGCAACAGTTTTAAAGGTATCTACCACTTGATAGACACTATCACCTATGGTGTAAGACCAGGTAATTATCATCGAATACCAAGGGACTAAATTAATTAGCAAATACCCTACCGATAGCACGGCAGTAAATATACTCAGACGCTGCAAGGAAAGGAGTTGCTTGCCACTAAATTCTATGCCTCTTATGCCACAGACTCTACGTTCTAACGATTTACGCCTCCATAGCCGCACTACGGCCAGAGTAAAAACAACTATGATTATAGTATTGTAAACCATCACAGCACGCGAGGCACGAGCGTGTTTATCCTGGTTAATTAATGAGTGAATTAAAGCCTGACGCGCGGAAGTGACTTTAGTTGTAGCGGGATTATCGGAGGAATTTTGCTCCTGCTTTAAAGTATCTATGCGATTACCGGCAAATACAGACTTATTAATGCTTTGCGAGTTTTGCGCCAGGGCTTGCCCAGAGGCGCGTTCAGGTGATTTAGCGCCATAGCGAGCCGCAATAGTTGTGGAAATATCGGTTAGTTGCACCAGGTTGTTTTGATGCGTAGAGGGTACTCGTATCTTTTCTTCAGCACCACTAGCGCCATGTAGAGACGGAATTAACGCTAAATAAAGTCTGTCATCGCCGCCAGAAAGACTACTTTCAGCAGCAATTGAAACCGTCATGACATCAACACTAGAGCCATAACGAGCCTTTAAGATGCGTAATTTAGAGGCAATTTGACCCGCACTATCAGAAACCGCTTTTACAACAGTAACATCCGCTAAATCACGCTTTAACGGTTTTCCATCAGTGTAATAATATCTATAAGTCAGCGAGGGATCTATAGCAAAGGTGCAACCAGCCGCTTTTAGAGTTTTAGCTAGCGGAGAGTTAATAATGTCGCTATCGCGATATTCGCCAATGAATTTATCGCGTAGACCCGAAAATAGCATAGCTAGCTGTTCATTTGGGCTAGTGCCGTCTTTATGGCCGCGTACCACCAGGTTCATGGGCGTGGCCGGATAGCCCATTAGATAGTTTTTTGTGTCCGAGTCTTGGCTTTGTAAGTTTTGCCAGGTTATTCCGCCGGCAACCACTAAAATCAAGGGCTTAATTCGCGTTTTTGTACCAGCCCCGCACTTACCAGTTGTGTTTGCACTGGCGACGGCGCCCACTCCAGCCCAGTTTTGTGCTCTAGCTGCAGTTTTATTGCCAGCTATACCTGGCGCAGGCGCCACGGCGAAAGTTGCTGCACTAGCGCCACTAGAGAGCAGTAGCAAACAGGCAATCAGCCCGGTAAAGATTTTCGTAACTGCTCGCATCAAAGCCGCCACGCCGGCGTCGGCCCTACTCACACTGGCCTCACCAGCGAAAGCCACGCCAACATCTGCCCTAAAGGCGCCCTCCTTAAAGCAGTGAAAAACGTCCGCAAACCTCCTAACTTTATACATAATGCCTGGCCACCTGCACGGTTTCGTAACCGTAGCCGCCCCCAAACAGCATCGCGTGCACGATCAGCATGTGTACGCGGTGTAGCCCCACCCGCTCACTCCAGTAGGACTCTAGCGGCGACACGCTCTGATAGCCCTCATAGACGCTGTCTAGATACTGCTGCCCAAACAGGCCTAAATCAGCCAAATCAGTCTCCGCATGACCACCGTGTGCAGCCGGATCAATCATCACCCCAACTACCGGCCCACCAGCGAAGGCTTCCAGCCGCTGGGCGCTGGTCATTATGGCAGCGCCACCTTTCATTATGGCTGCGCCACCTTGTGGCTCATCAGCGGTTTTCTCGCTCAAAAACTCCTTGCAGCTGCGCGCCACATCCCCCACCGGACACCACAGCACGTTTCCGCTCCACAAATCCCCGTGCAGGCGGGCTACGGCTGTTCCAGCTTGGGTTAGCAGCTGGGGTTGGGAGTGGTTAAAGTCCCCGTCACGTAGGCGTTCGCAGAGTTTTTCGATTACGATGGCGCCCGAGCGGTCAATCGATCCGTTGTCGCGGGCCGGGGCCAGCATGGGCATGATCCGGTCTGTCGCAAAAAACTCGCCCCAGCTATCGGTCCAAGCCTTAGCCCGCAAAGGTAGACGCGCACGACCCATCCAGCCGTCACCTTCCCAGCCCTGCGGCGGTGCACCCCAGTGTGAGGCTCCAGCGGCGTGGGTGTGGGCTAGTGCGCGACCGAAACTGAAAGCGGCTTTAGGGGTGCAGCGCCTGTCATTAAGCTGAGGTTCTTCTAGCCACCCACGACCGCTACGCACGGGCACCACAGCCGCGCCGCCGTCGTCCATGGCGTCAGTTAGCCAGCGCAGGCCGGTAGCTTCCAACGCGGTTGAACCGGGGATACCTCGATCGTCTTTGCGGAACATAACCAAAGCATAATGCCCGCAATGTGCCAGTTGAGGGTTTAGCTCGAAGCGGCGAGCGTTTCTGGCTTAGTTTCGACGGCGGTCACCCTAAATAGCTTTAGCTCTACGCTCATCACCAACGCCAGTGGCACTAGCAAGCACAGGCTGTAGCGCACCATCGTAAAGCCGGCATCGTTTAGTGCTAGCTCAAGCAAAGTCAGGGTAGTTAAGGCGTTGAAGGTAACCACGTAACGTGCCGGCACATCTGGGCGTCGCGTAGCGCGATAGACCTTAATCCAAGCCAAAATCACTAGCGTCGTGGTTATCAGTGCAAAGATTAGCTTGGTGCTTGCTTCATCATCTGCCGCGAAAACTGGAGTCATTAAAGCGGCAAATCGTGCAGCCATCACATCAATGAAGGTGCCGTCCAAGAATTTCTGACCCAAATGCCCTAAATAACTGGAGTTGCTCCCAAAACAGCACCATTCAATAACTGCTATTACTGATAATAAACTAGCGCCAATTAAGCTGGAAATAACCAAGTCACGCAGGCGTAGGTTATGGTTCGCAAGCTTCAGCATGGCCACTACCAGCGTAATTGCCAGGGCTAGCGCGCCCGCAGCGTTATCGCCCAGGCTCGGCAGCCCAACGGTGACCACACCCAAGGTGCCAATAATGCCCGCCACTATCAGGGACGTACGCAAACCTCGGCGGGGTTTTAGCCAGCTGGTCAAGGTCACCAAAGCCAGCACAAAACCCACCGCACCAACGGCAAAACCAGCGTCAGACAGGCCGTATAGGCGCTGTGTGGTCAGAACACTTACCGCTAGAGGGCTGTTAAAGGCCAAGTTGCCGCCAGTAATACCGTCGCCTAGCCACAGTAGACCGTTTACTGCACAGGCAATAATGAAACTGACAGAATAATTTGCAAATTTAATAGTGACCAGTTCCAGTAGGCAGGTAAGTACCACAGCTATAGCTACTGCCCCCATAAAGGTCACTAAATGCAGCTTCGTTAAACCAACAATAGCCTGATTATCTTCAGGAATACTGCCGGTAACTATAAATCTATAATCATTTGGTTCAACCCCAAATAGGTACCATGAGGTGGCGTTAAGTAGCAGGTAACCTACCGGCAAGCAAGCAGTGAACACTGCCAGCCAGCGCATGAGCAGCAAGTATTTCCGGCTTAGATCTGGGTTATCTGTATAGAAATCTAGTTTCGGGAACTTATTACGCCACACTAAGACAATAACCAGCATTGCTAGCACCACGCACAGCATATTGAAACCCATCACTTTTTGTGAGGCCTGGCTATGAGTGCTTTGATCCATTAAGAAATTAATTAGGTTTGTGCGCGCATCAGGTACAGTTCCCTCATTAATTGAGTACTGTTGGGCTTCCCAAAAGTCCACGCATTTCTCTATGGCCGACGAGTTGTCGACTCGCCCAGGAGCCTGCGGCAATGCTTTACCAGTAGCACCCAGTGGCGGTTTTGCCCCATAACGAGCCGCAATTGTAGGTGCAATATCTGTTAACTGAATTAAGTTATCGCGCTGCACAGAAGGCGCCTGCACTCGCCCAGTTTTGGCGTTCACATCTTTTAGGCCGGGCACTAGAGCTAAATATAATTTGGCAGCTTGACCGTCTGAATAGTAGGTTCCGTTTGCTAGCGAGAGCAGCATTACGTCAACATTATCGCCGTAATATACGCGAATTCGGCTTAAATAACTGGCAATCTCGGTAAGTGGTACCGATGCGGCATCCACAACCGTTACATCGCTTAGATTTTGACCAAATGGACGCTCGGTCTCATAGCTGCCGCCCACCCGGTACTCAGCGAAACTGCATTCGGAGGCCCGTAAAGTTTGCCCTAGTGGCGAGGTGGTTAGATCATAGTCGGCAGTGGTGTAATTGCCTCCCCTGCCGGAATACAGCATGGCAAATTGCCCATTTTTACTTAGAGAATTAGCGCTTTTAGGAATTAGCAGGTTCATTGGTGTAGCTGGATATCCAGCTATATATTGCGCATATTTTCGTATTTCTGCGCCATCGCCGTTCGCGCCAATGTTTTTCCCATCCAAAACGCCATTTAAATCGCGCCAGGTCAGGCCGTAAGTAACCACCATTACCAGAGGTTTAATGCGACTGGTTGCTGTGGCCCCGCAGTTGCGAGTAACCGCAGATCCCGCTGCTGCTTTGCTTTGGACGCTCGCGCCGTCTTGCACACTGCTTACATTGAGGCCACTTGCGCCAGTCGCCGCGTTGGCCCCGCTGGCTAGCAGTAGGCAGGCAAGTAGTCCCACAAAGAGTGCAGTCAGCATTCTTGGCTTTTGGGCCCTCACGACGACGCCGCTCGCCTCCCCCAAGCCTCGCGCCTCCTTTGAGCCGCATGCCCCGCCGTCGTCGCCTCTAAACCAACGCAGCCCAACGCCCCTAAGCAAGTTACCTAACGTAACCTGCAAACTGCGCAAACTTCGATGATCCTTGCCGAACATAAAATCCAGCATAACGCCCATTTAGTGAGCGATTTGACGATTCGCTAAAACAAATTGGGCCGGGAACCTTTAAAAGTCCCCGGCCCAATCGGCTCGGTTTACACTCGTCACGGCGCCGCCTCGGCCACCCAAGCTAGCCGATTGGGGCAGCTGCTCGTTTGGGTTAGCTACTCGATCGGGGTAACCACCATGCGGGTTTTATCCACATAGTCGCGCAACCGCTCAGCAATCTCCTCGAAAGATTCCTGATGCACGGTGGAGGGCCGGTGAATCAGGGCCAGGCGACGGGTGGGAACAGGCTCGGCGAAGCGGGCCACGCTAACGGTCTGCCCTTCGCCTGTACGCAAAGCCCCCTCGGGCACAACCGCTAGCCCGCCACCAACTTTGACTAGCCGCAGGGCGGTTGCCATGTCGATGGTGGTTGCGGCCACCTCATTAATGGGGATATTGCATAGCGCCAGGGTTTGGTCACGCAGGCAGTTGCCGGCCTCCATGAGGATCAGCGGCTGGCGGCTAAGCTCGGCGGGTTTGACGTTGGTGCGCCCAACCCAAGGGTGGGTGTCGGGAACAGCGATTACCAGGTCTTCATCCCATAGGGGCTCACTGATAAAACGCTCCATGCTCTCATCCAAGGCCACCAGGCCTAGGTCAATATCTCCGCAAGCGAGTGCGTCTAGGATGTCCGGGGTGGTCATCTCCCGGAACTCGGAAATTCTGCCAAAATCAGCAATATTGGCGGCATTAGGTACGCCGCTGGCCACAGATTCAGCCAGGTAGGGTGCGGCGGTGGGGATGATCCCCAGGCGCACTTGACCGTAACGCTCCTGACTAATGCGGCTGGCGGCCTCAATAAACCCTTCGGCGGCCAGCACTGCATCACGCGCGAAGGGAAGCAGGTCCTGGCCCAGAGGGGTGATTAGAACCTGTCGCGTGGTGCGCTCTATAAGGGGGCCATCAACGCGCTTTTCCAACGCGGAAATGGACTGGGACAAGCTGGGCTGGCTCACACCAAGTGCCGCTGCTGCGTCACCGTAGTGTTTGTGATCGCAGAGCGTTACAAAGGCCCTCAACTGTGAAAATGAGGGCATTGAAAGTGATGGCATCACTAACCCCCTTTGGTAATTTCGGCTAGGCGAACTTTGCCTGGCCGTGGTTGTGTTTAAGTTTACGCTGCATCCCCCCTAAATTTTCTTGAAATATAAGCGGAAAGTGAGGATTTATAAGGGTTTCTTCACGCTCCGCCTGTGCTTACACTTCAATTATATATGCGCAGGTGAGCGGCTGTTTAGGGGGTAGGTGTTGCTCTGGGCTAAAATTTGCCGGGCTCGCCGGCGCCCAGCTGGCACGAAAGCACCATTTTACTTAGATAAACTGCCCTTCACCTGCTGTTTTTGGGTAAATTTTGCGCTTAGCTTACGGCTAATTTTGGTATCTTTTCCGCGTCCTGACGCCGTCGCCTGCCCCTTTTTGCATCCGCACCACCCCCCACCTCACTGCGGCCACACGCGAAAGCAACACATTCACCCGAGCTGCACCAAAAGCTACCAAAACTCCCCACATTAATGTGACTCGGCTCTCTATGTGCCCTGCGACACGGTGACCAGTATGTGAGCAGCGGTTCTAGGGTAGGTAGAATTTCCAACATGATCGATCTGCGCGCCTTACGTGAGAACCCAGAGCCTTTCCGTGCCAGCCAGATTGCCCGTGGCGCGGACGTGTCCCTAGTTGACCGCATCCTTGAAGCCGACGAGCGCCGTCGTTCATCGCTAAGCGCCTTCGAGACTGCCCGAGCCCAGCAAAAAGAGGTCTCCCGCTCTGTGGGTAAGGCCGCTGCTGAAGAGCGCCCTGCCATCTTGGCCCACGCCAAGGAGCTAGCCGCCCAGGTTAAGGAGCTGGAGGCACGCTCCAACGAGGCCGCCGTCGAGCTAGACACCCTAGCCCACCAGTTCCAGAACCTAATCGAGGGCGCCCCCGCCGGCGGTGAAGAGGACTACGTGGTGCTGCGCCACGAGGGCCCCGCCGTGCGTGACTTTGCTGCTGAAGGCTTTGAGCCCGCCGACCACCTGGCTCTAGGTGAAGGACTGGACATTATCGACGTGCGTCGCGGCGTTAAGGTTTCTGGCTCGCGCTTCTACTTCCTAAAGGGTTGGGGTATGCGCCTGGAGCTGGCGCTAATGACCGCCGCCCTAGACACCGCCGTCAAGCACGGCTTCACCCCGCTAACCACCCCCACCCTGGTTACCCCCCAGATCATGGGCGGCACCGGCTTCCTGGGGGCACACAGCGACGAGATTTACTACCTGCCCGCCGATGACCTGTACCTAACCGGTACTTCTGAGGTGGCCCTGGCCGGTTACCACACTGACGAGATCCTGGATCTAAGCGCCGGCCCCAAGCGCTACATGGGTTGGTCCACCTGCTACCGCCGCGAAGCTGGCGCTGCCGGTAAGGACACGCGCGGCATTATCCGCGTCCACCAGTTCAACAAGGCCGAGATGTTCTCTTACTGCCGCCCTGAGGACGCCGCAGATGAGCACCAGCGCCTGCTGGCCATGGAAGAAGAGATGCTGGCCAAGGTTGAGCTGCCTTACCGCGTGATTGACACCGCCGCCGGCGACCTGGGCTCCTCCGCCGCCCGCAAGTTCGACTGCGAGGCTTGGCTACCCACCCAGCAGCGCTACATGGAAGTCACCTCCACCTCTAACTGCACCACCTTCCAGGCACGCCGCCTAGGCATCCGCGAGCGCCGCGAGAACGGCACCAGCCCCGTGGCCACCTTGAACGGCACCTTGGCCACCACTCGTTGGATGGTTGCGATTTTGGAGAACCACCAGCTGCCGGACGGCTCCGTGCGTGTGCCTGAAGGCCTGCGTCCTTACCTGGGCGGCCTGGAAGTTATTGAGGCTCCCGCCGGCGCATGAGCAAAATCGCCGCTTCCGGCATGCCTATCACCCCTGAGGGTGAGTTGAGTGCTGCGGCTGCTGCGGCGCGTGCTAATCCGCTTGACGACGCCGCTTTTGGCGCTGCTGTAGCGGCCATGCGCGCCCAGTTGGAGGCTTGGGCTGGGCGTGCCGGGGGCTCTGACCTGCCGCCGCTTGACCGCTCTACCCTGCTGGCGTTGGATATTGACGGCACCATTTTGGACATTAACGGCGAGGTGCCCCCGCGTACCCGCGCCGCCGTCGTCGCTGCTGCCCAGGCGGGCGTGCAGGTAGTCCTAGCCACCGGGCGCGGTATTGAGGCCGCCCTGCCGGTGGCGGATTTCCTGGGACTAACCCGGGGCTGGATGGTGTGCGCCAATGGCGCGCTAACCGTGCGCCTGGACCCCAAGCTGAAGGGCACGGCGTCTTTGCCCGGCGGCTACGAGATCACTAATTCGGTTACTTTTGACCCCACCACCGCCATTGGGCGTCTACATCAGGTGCTGCCTGAGGCTATTTTCGCGGTGGAAATGCCGGGCCGGGGCTTTTTGACCAGCGCCGACTTCCCGCCTGGGGAGCTAATTGAGAACACCACCACGGTGTCGCTGGAGCAGCTGTCAAGCCAGCCGGTTAGCCGCGTGATTGTGCGTGCCCCGGGGATGGCGCTGGCTGACTTTGAGGCGGCGGTGCGTAGCGCCGGCCTGCACGCGGTGGAGTATGCCATTGGTTGGACGGCTTGGCTGGACGTCAACGCCGCCGGGGTGTCTAAGGCCAGTGCGCTGGATGCTTTGGTTTCTGGCTTGGGGGTTAAGCACACGGTGGCTATGGGCGACGGCGCCAATGACTTAGAGATGTTGCGTTGGGCTGATCTGTCGGTGGCTATGGGTAGCGCCCCTGCGCGCGTCAAAAACGCCACCAGCGTAGTCACCGAGCCGGTGTGGCATGAGGGGGCGGCTATCGTCTTGGCGGCTCTGTCCCGCTAAACCCGCTTTGAGCTGGTTGTAGACTATAACCAGGACTTAGCGAAGGAGCTTTATGCGTGCCGGCACCTATATCAAGTACGTCGCTACTTGCCTCCCCACTGCCCTGATTGGCATCGGCATTTTTCTGGCTATTTTCCGCGCCAACCCACACCTGGGCCTCTATAGCGGCATTGCCGCGCTGATCGTGTGGGGGCTGACTATGGCGGGCTTGGCGCGAGCCTTGCAGGAAGTGGGTGGCTTAGTGAAGGTGGGGGACGACGTCGTCACCAAAGCGGACCAGGCCAAAACCAGCGCCCCGGGCAAAGACAAGGCCGCCCCGGATGAACCCGAAGCGGCCTTGATCAGCAATTGGTTTAAACGCCGCGAACGCGGTTTCCCACGCTGGATGCCTTACCTATTTGACCTGGTAGCAGCCATTCCGGCGGCGGCAGGGCTAGTAGCGGGGGTGGCTTTCTTTAGCGGACAGAGCGCTTCCCTGACCACTATGGCGGCCCTGATGCTGACCTGCATCCTGTATGTGTCCTGGCGTCAGCAGGCCTTCAAAACCGTCTAGCGCCAGGGCTAGAACTTCACCTCACGCTGGCTGGGCGTGGCCGAGTAGATCTGCTTGCCGGCGCGCCACGAGCCCAGCACCGGCGCACCAAAGCTGAGTGCGTGGAACCAGTCGGGGGCGTCAAGCATGATGAAGTTGGCGCTGTTACCCACCTGGATGCCGTAGTCGCTTAGGTGTAGGGTGCGCGCGGCGTTGTGGGTGATGAACTTGTAGGAGTTGAGAATTTCGCTCCGCGACATCATCTGCGTGGTGTAGAGCCCGTTAAACACCACGTCACGCAGGTTGCCCGTGCCCATAGGGTTCCAGGGGTCCTCAATGTCGTCTTGACCGAAGGAAACGTTGATGCCGGCGTCGGTTAGTTCCTTAACGCGGGTGACGCCTCGACGCTTGGGGTAGGTGTCCATGCGGCCTTGCAGGTGGGTGTTGACCAGCGGGTTTGACACAAAGTTAAGACCGCTAAGTTTTAGCAGCCGCAGCAGGCGGATGAAGTAAGCATTGTTGTAGGAGTGCATGGCGGTGGTGTGGGAGGCGGTGACGCGCTCGCCGATGCCGGCCTCTAGGGCGCGGGTGGCTAGGGTTTCTAGGCCGCGTGAGGCTTCGTCGTCGATTTCGTCGCAGTGCACGTCCATGAGCAGGTCAAACTCTTGGGCTAGCTCCACCGCATAGTTAAGTGATGACACCGAGTATTCGCGGGTGAATTCAAAGTGCGGGATGGCGCCAATGCAGTTGACCCCCATTTGGGCGGCGCGGCGCATTAGTTGGCGCCCGTTGGGGAAGGATTCGATGCCTTCTTGCGGGAATGCCACGATCTGCAAGGTGATGGTGTCGGCGATTTCTTCACGCAGGTCGATTAGGGCGCGTAGGGCGGTCAGTTCGGGGTCGGTGACGTCCACGTGGGTGCGCACGTACTGCACACCGAAGCTGGCTTGCTGGCGGATTGCGGCCAGGGCGCGCTCGTAGGCGTCAGCGTAGGTGAGCGACTTTTTGCGTTCGCTCCACACTTCGATGCCTTCAAATAGCGTGCCGGACTCGTTGTAGCGCGGCTGCCCACTGGTTAGCGCCGAGTCTAGGTGCACGTGGGATTCAATGTAGGGCGGTAGTACTAGCCGCCCGCCGCCGTCGACGATCTGCTCCCCCGCCTGCGCCTCTAGGCCCGCCTCAAGCTGCGCAAACTTTCCGTCCTTGATGCGGATGTCGGTTAGCTGGGGGGCGTTTTCGATGCGTACGTTTTTAATCAGTAAGTTCATTTTCTTCCCTTTCGCTGGTTTTTAAGGCCGACGACGCCGCCCGGCCTGTGGGGACGACGTCGCCGTTTAGTTGGGCTTAGCCCCGGCTATAGCGGGCCGGGCCGGCATCTCAAGCCGGGCCGGCGCCCCAAATCGGGGCGCCGTCTGTAGCTCCGGCTAACTTGCAGCCCTGGCCACTAGCGCCGGCGCAGCCGGCCAGCACAGTTACAGGTCTTGCGGCTCACCCACAGTGAATTCCAGGCCCAGGGCGTGCTCCAGGGCCATCCCACCCAGGTACACCACCACCGTGGTCACCATGGCGTTAATGGCGGGAATACCTAGGTCTTTAACAAACCAACCCACCAGGGCCCCGGCCAGGATAGACAGCACCGGCACCCACTTAAAGGCCACGATCCCCGCACTGTAGGAGCGGCGTCGGGCAAAGTAATCCACAATCAGGACCGTGCCCACGGGCGGCAAAGTGGCGTTCAAAATGTTGAGCCAACCCACAAAGTTGTCGTACAGCCACAGGGCAGCCAGCGTGCCCAGGATGCCGGCCACCAGCACCAGCGGCTTCTTGGGGATCTTGGTGATGTTGGCGTAACCCAAACCGGTGGTGTACAGGGCGTTGTTGTTGGTGGTCCAAATGTTGGCGCCCAGCACCACAATGGCGGGAATGGCCAGGCCCTGGGCGATCATCACGTAGAAAATGTCGTCTTTGCCGGTAAACGCGCCGCCTACCGCACCGAAAGAGAACATCAGGGTGTTACCCAGGAAGAAAGCCACCACGGTGGTGATCACGGCGGAGGAGGTGGATTTAGCGAAACGGGTGAAGTTAGGGGTGGCGCTACCGCCAGAAACGAAGGAGCCCACCACTAGGCCCACGGCGCTAACCACGCCCATGCCGGTGCTTTTAGCGAAGATGGCAGACAGCCCACCGCCGTCGGCAGTGGCACTAACCATGGAGTAGGTGCCCAAAATAGCGATCAGGGGCACGGAAATGAACGAAACAATTTCAATTGCTTTAATACCGTAGTAGGCGCTGGCGGTCATCAACCCACCAGCAATAATCACAATCACCCACACGTTTACGTGCAGCAGCTCGGCGGTGGGTTTAGCGAACATGGCCACGCCCACGCCAAACCAACCCATCTGGGTCAAGCTGATCAGGGCTGAAGGCAGGAATGAACCTTTAGTTCCAAATGTGCGCTGGGACATCAGGTCGAAACTCAAACCGGTTCTCGCGCCGATATAACCCAGCGCGCCGGTGTAAACCGCCAAAATTGCGCCGCCAATAAGCACAGCCAGGATGTAGCCGTTTAAATTTAGGCCCTGGCCGAGTTTGGCGCCCACGCTCATGGAGGCGGAGAAGAAGGTAAAGCCCAACATAACAAAACCGACGGCCCAAAATGACCGTCGGCTTTGTGTGGGAACAGCTTCGAAGGAATAGTCTTCGTCAATGGCACTAGAGTGCTGGGAAATGAGTGCGTCTAGATCTTGTGCAGAATTTGCCGCGTCAGCAGCTGCCGCGCTGGATGCGCCGGAACTGGTGGATGCGCCGGAGCTGGCGGATGCGCCAGGAGATGATGAGGCTGCGGCCGGGTTGTGGCCGGGATGAGACGAGCTCATGGGTTTCCTTCCAAAAGGTAGCCAAAATCCACGGTAGGTTACTGGTTAAATTTAGGCTGATTCAAGGCTTTAAGCACTAAAGCTTGCCAAATGTGCATAAAGCTACTTTCTGGAATGGTTTTGACGGTAGGCTGTGGCTAGCAGGCGCCATAGTGGGTGCTGCTCAAGCTTGCTGCCTTGCTGCTTTGTTGCCTGGTGGCGCTTTTCAGCCCACGCACGCCCGCTAAGGCAAGAGCCGCTAGGCAAATATTTATCTGTACCAGGAGGCCGCGATGGCGCTGCAATGGATTGGTTCCCCCGAACACACCCGCTGGTTGGGTCAGCACACTCAGGCTTTGCTGGATTTTGCGCGCCGTAGCCGGGTGCCCGGTGGTTTTGGCTGGATCGGTCCCAACGGCGTCGTTGATTCTTCCCGGCCGGTAGAGCTGTGGATCACTGGGCGCATGACCTACGTGTTTAGTGTGGGCGTGCTGTTGGGTGTGCCCGGGTGCCGGCGCTACGCCGACCATGGGGTGCAGGCGTTAACTAACGCGTTTTGGGATGAAACCAATGGGGGCTGGTTTAGCGCCATTGAGGGTGAGCTAGATGAGGACGGCCATGGCCGGCCAGCCCCCGGTTTTACCCGTAAAGAGTGCTACCAGCACGCTTTTGTGTTGCTGGGAGCGGCTACGGCCCTGGCGGCGGGGCGTCCGGGGGCGACGGCCCTGCTTAAGCAGGCCCTGGAGGTGCATGAGCGTTACTTCTTTGACCACTCCCAGTCCATGCCCACCGAGTCTTATGCCCTAGATTTCACTGACCCGGAGGATTACCGGGGTATTAACGCCGCCATGCACACGGTGGAGGCCTACCTGGCTATTGCGGACGCCACCGGTGATGACCGTTGGCTGGAGCGCGCCCTGGGGATTGTGGACTTTGCTATTAACCAGCAGGCCCGCGCCCACGGCTGGCGTATCCCTGAGCACTACAGCACCACTTGGGTGCCGGATCCTGACTACAACATTGATGAGGTAGCTCATCCCTTCCGCCCCTTTGGTATCACCCCCGGTCACGGCCTGGAGTGGGCTCGCCTGACAGTACAGTTGCGGGCGGCTTTGCTAGAGGTTGGTTTGGAGGCGCCGGATTGGATGCTGCCGGCTGCTTTGGAACTGTTTACCCGTTCGCGCGCTGATGGTTGGAATCGCGACGGCGCCCCCGGCTTTGTTTACACCGTTGATTTTGTGGGCACACCGGTGGTGCACGAGCGTATGCACTGGGTGACTTGTGAGGCTATTAGTGCTGCCGCCGCCTTGCACTGTGCGCTAGTTAACGAACCGGTGCCGTTGGCCGCTAAGGCCACCAGTATGGCCTATTTGGAGCACGCCTACCGCAGTGCTTGGGATTACTGTGAGCAATACATTATTGGTGGTGGGGACCCCTTTACCCGCGCCGAGATTGACCCGCAAAATGCGCCCTTAGACCAGGCCGGGGCCTGGGTGCATGAGCTAGATCAGGCCAACCAGCCCTCCACCCGCACCTGGGCTGGCTACCCGGATATTTACCACGCTTTGCAGGCCACTTTGATTCCGCGCGTGCCGGTGTGGCCGGTACTACCCGGCGCACTGCGAGATGGCCTGTTAGACCGTTAGTAGTGCGTGATAAAGTTACGCGTGCTGACCGCCGGAAACGCATAAGGATCTGTGGCGTTTGTGGAGGTCCAGCTGGAGAGGTGACAGAGCGGCCGAATGTGACGGTCTTGAAAACCGTTGTGTCTGCAAGGGCACCAGGGGTTCGAATCCCCTCCTCTCCGCCGGCCAGTTTAAAAATCGCTTTGCTAGAGAGAGATTTTTAAGCTAGGCTTAGTCGCGGTCGTTGACCGTTTGGAGACGTCGCATAGTGGCCTAGTGCGCCTTCCTGCTAAGAAGGTTGAGGTTGATAGCCTCTCGCGGGTTCAAATCCCGCCGTCTCCGCCACCAAACCCCGCCTCGGCGGGGTTTTTTGTTGCCCACTACCCAGGTTTGTTGCCAGCGCCAGGCAGCGCCGTGCCGGGCAGCGTCGTGCCGGGGCATCCCTGTCATCCAAGCTGGCGCCGTCGTCCTCGCCACCGCCCCGTCAGCTGGGCTTTTAGCCACCCAAGCAGCCCAGATTTGCGCCAAAACATAGCTGTTTGCACAGACATTTTCAGAGCTTTCCCAGGTTCACTGGCGTCTACCTCAAGCTTACGATGCAACTATTTTTCTGGTACTGCTCGCTAATTTTTAGTAGGTATAATGCAGAAATTACGTAAATACGGGGTTTTCACCCTCGCTCTAGCAATGAGTGCTAGTGCGTTAATTCCGACTGCCGCCGCCTCCCCCAAGGCAGGCACTGCCCTACCGGCAGCTACGTCGTCGGCAACCCCGCAGATGGTGGACATGACCACCTCCTGGTCCCAGGCCCAGAAGCTAAACCAGCAGGTGCAGACCCTAGGTAAGCAGGTCGCCCCGCAGATCACTGATTCTTGCAGTTACGTACCCCTGCCCCAGGATGCACGTCAGGGCTACGTTGACTACCTGAACACCTTGCGCGCCTTCAACAACATTGGCGCCACCAAGCTCAGCCCCAACGAGACCATTCACCGCGAAGCCCAGGAGGGCTCAATCGCGATGACCACCGCCAGCGGCATCAGCCACGGCCTAAAGCCTGAAACCCAGAAGGGGAACAGCCGTTTCCGTCCTGGCCCTAACGGCACCTGGCCTTGCAGCACCGCCGGTGGTGTCCGCTCCACCCTCTCTGGCCTGCTGTCTTGGACCACCTGGCAGTCCGCCACCATGGCCTACCACGCCGACAACCTGGCCGCCGACTCGGGCGTGTCCAGCCTGGGCCACCGCATGTACATGTTCAGCCCCAACCTGGTTTACACGGCTGTAGGCGCTAGTCGCTCTAGCTCCTCACGCAGCTCCAGCGTCAACCAGGTAGTGCTTTCCTACGCACACGGCTCACGCTACGCCGACATGTCCTACGAGAACGGCTCTATCACCCAGCCCGACTCTAAGGTGAAGCGCCCGGCCACCATGGAGTGGCCCGCCGCCGGTTACTTCCCCTACTCGCTAATGAGCAAGGACGCCGAGTGGTCACTTTCGGTTCTCAGCAGCGAAGCCAAGCTGCTTGAGGGCGCCCAGGTGGAAATCACCGCCCCCAACGGCACCGTAACTCGCCCCACGGCCCGCACCACCGGCATCAGCGAGTCCTCCGGCTACCAGAGCGTGGCTTTCGCAGCCCCCGCGCTTGTAGCCAAGCCGGCCGCCAACACGGTAGCCACCTACACCGTTAAGATCACCGCTAAGGGCAAGTCCTGGACCTACCCGGTGCGTCTGTTCAGCTCGCTGAGCGGCGACGCCCTGTCCTCCAGCGCTGACAAGACCGCCCCGGTCTTCTCTATGCCCGCCACCTCCAAGGTGGCTTACGGCGCTAAGTTCAACGCACTTGAGGGCGTTACCGCTTTTGATGACCGCGACGGCGACGTCACCAAGTCCATCACCGTGGTTAACAACCTGAACACCTCCCGTCCGGGCACCCAGACTGTGGTTTACCGGGTCAAGGACAAGGCTGGTAACTCCACCGAGTTCAAGCGCTCCGTGACCGTGCTCAGCCAGCAAGAAAGCAAGGCTAGCGTGTTCATTGTTGGTAACGCCGTATCCAACAAGGACGCTATTGTTCAGGTAAACGGCCTCAAGGGTGACTACCAGATCACCATCAAGTGGGTGACCACTAAGAAGCAGGGTAATTCCACATACTGGTACAGCTACTGGCGTGGTCCCTACAATGTCAGTGCTAACCTACAAACCCGCACCACTGTTTCGCTTAAGGACGTACCTTCTGGCGCAAAGCTAAGCGTAATCCTCAAGCAGGGTGGTAAAGACATTCTCACTAGTACTGAAGTCACTGTTAAGTGAGATTCTGATGCGATAAACCGGCGAATTTTGATAATTAAATTCGCCGGTTTACGTCTCAGATTATGAAAACTCGCCACAATTTCGCTTAAAGATGTGGCAAGGTTAAGGGTGGTTGTGTAGCTAATCTACATAAACTCCCGCATAGCAAGGAGAAACCAGTGCTCAAACCCAGTTTGAACCGGAGGAGGATCACGGCGTTTACGCTGAGCGTGGCAACTGCCTGCGCGCTTGCGGCTCCCGTTGTGGCATCTCCTACCGCAAATATTCCGTCAGGGACTTTCACTTCAGCCCTGCAGCTTGCCAATGGCACCCAGGCCACTAATGTGCCCGGCCACTGGCTAGTAACCCTGTCTGCGCCTTCGGTATCCAACGGCGGTAGCGCGTCCTCGATTGAAACCCAGCAGGACAAGCTCGCCGAGGCCATCAAGGACGCCGGCATCAACGCTAAGATCACCAACAACTACGACCAGGTCTGGAACGGTGTTTCCGTTTCTGTCAGCGACTCTCAGGCCGCTCAGCTGGCCAAGCTGCCTGGCGTTGTAAGCGTTCAGCCCGTTATCGAGGTTCCGCGTCCCGAGGTCAAGACCTCCAAGGACCTGACCACCAGCGAAGGTGAAACCAAGTACTCCTGGGGTGCTCCCCTGGGTATGACCAACGCTGACCGCGCTCAGAGCGAACTTGGCCTGACCGGTAAGGGCGTCAAGATCGGTATCATCGACTCCGGTATTGACATTGACCACCGTGAATTCGGTGGTACCGGCGTTTCTGGTTCCGGCACCTCCCGTGAAAAGGGCGACGGCGCCAAGGCTGACGGCGCTGTAGGCTTCCCGAACTCTCGCGTCATCGCTGGTTACGACTACGTTGGTGACGACTACGGCGCGAACGGCACCTACGACCCCAAGCCGGACCCGATTCCGGATGACTGTGGCGGTCACGGTACCCACGTTGCCGGTATTGCTGCCGGTGGCGGCGCCGCTGGTTCCAGCACCGAGGTTCGCGGTGTAGCCCCTGAGGCTTCCCTGGCTGCCTACCGTGTGTTTGGCTGCGACGGCAAGACCAGCACCGACATCATCATCACTGCCATGGAGCAGGCCACCAAGGACGGCATGGACGTAGTCAACATGTCTCTGGGTGCTGCCTACATGGTTCTGCCCGACTACCCCACCACCAAGGCCGTAAAGACCATGGTTGACGCTGGTGTGGTTGTGGCTATCGCTCAGGGTAACGACGGCGCCGACGGTCTGTGGACCCTGGGTGCTCCTGGTGCTGCCACCGAGGCCATCACTGTCGCCAGTGTGGACAACACCGTCGAAACCAACTACTACTTCACCGCTAGCGGCGTAGACAACAAGTTCTTCTACAACGTCGGTAGCAACGGTGGCGACTTCGCTCGCTCCAACGTTGCTTACCCGGTAGTTGCCTCCGGTGAGGCCGACTCTGAAGACGGCAAGCTGTGCACCGCCCCCAGCGACACTAACGCTTTCAAGGGCAAGTACGTGCTTATCCGCCGTGGTGGCTGCACCTTCGGCACCAAGGCCGCTAACGCTCAGAAGGCTGGCGCCGTCGGTGTAATCATCGACAACAACCAGGCCGGCACCATCGGCATGAACCTGGCCAACGAGGCCGACCCGGTAAAGATCCCCGGTGTTTCCATCACCCAGGCTGACGGTGACGCTCTGCGTGCAGCCCTCAAGGCTGACACCACTGTCACCTTCGGTGAGACCTTCGGCGACCGCCCGGTCAGCACCGGTGGTCTGGTTTCAGACTTCTCCTCTTGGGGTCTGAACGGCAAGCTGGAAATGAAGCCGGATGTAGCCGCCCCCGGTGGTCTGATCTGGTCCACCTGGCCGCTTGACCACGGCGGTCCGTTCAACACCATTTCCGGTACCTCCATGGCTACCCCCTACACTGCTGGTGCAGCTGCCCTGATCTTGCAGGCACACCCTGAGCTCAAGGACGCCAAGAACGCCAGCACCAGTGAGGGCGTGCGCGCACGTCTGCAGTCCACCGGTTCTCCGCGTCTGTGGAGCGAGGGCAACGGCGACAAGAGCCTGCTTGAGCCCACCGCCCGCCAGGGTGCCGGTCTGATCGACGTCTACCGCGCTGCTTCCACCAAGGTTCTGCCGAGCGTTTCTCGCCTGAACCTGGGCCAGCAGATTGCCGGTGAAAAGACCCACGAGATCACCCTGACCAACTCTGGTTCTGAGGCTGTGACCTACAAGCTTGGTCACGTGGACACCGTCACCACCACTGGTGAGTCCTCCAAGCCCACCCGTGGCACCACCAACGGCGCCACCGTTTCCACCGATGGCACCTCGGTAACCGTTCCGGCTGGTTCTTCCGCCAAGGTTGCCGTCAAGGTCAGCGCCCCCGAGGGCATTGGCAACGGTGACTTCTACGGTGGTTACGTCACCCTGACCCCGGACAACGCTGCTCAGACCCTGCGCATCCCGTTCGTGGGTGTAGGCGGTAACCTGGCCGAGTCCAAGACCCTGTACAAGACCGGTCCGGTTCTGGCTACCGAGAAGCTGAAGGTTGTTAACAAGGCTGGCCACCAGTTCACCATGTTCAACGACCGTCCGCACGTCTACTTCAAGGCTGACGTACCGCTGATCCGCTCCGGCCTGGTTGCTATGCGCAAGACCAGCGAAGGCAAGTACGAGGTCCTGTCTGACAAGGTCTTCATCTCCATGAGTGACAAGGGTTGGAACCGCACTAGCACCCGCCTGGTGCGTTGGGACGGCTCCTACCTGGACGCTAACAACCAGCTCCAGCAGGCTCCTGAAGGTACTTACCAGCTGTGGGAGCTCAACGCCCCCGCCGGTGCCGACACCACCGTGCTTGAGCAGTACAACATCTGGATGAGCAACGACTTCACCATTGACTGGCGTCGTAGCGACTACCTGCCCACCATCACTCTTAAGGCCAGTGGCGACGTTACCGCCGCCGCTACCACTGCCACTGCGGACGCTTCTGCCTCTGACGCTGACCCGCGTAACGGCAAGCCTGAGGCAATGGTTGACGACAACGTCTTCACCTACGCTGTGGTTTCCTCTGGCGCCCCGATCACCCTGGACGCCGGCAAGGTCTACAACATCTCCAAGGTGCAGTACGTACCCAACCAGGGCAACGACGGCGTGGACTCCATGCCCGCCACCGGCTGGAAGGCCGAGGTCTCCGTTGACGGTAAGACCTGGACCGACGCCGGCTCTGGCAGCCTCAGCGGCGAAGCAATGGTTCCCCAGGACCTGACCCTCAAGTCTGGTGCTAAGGGCCGCTTCGTGCGCATCACCCTGACCAGCGACAAGGGCAAGGTTGGCGTAGCCGAGCTGCGCATCGCCGGCACCCCTGCTGGTGACGCCACCGCTCAGCCGACCGAGCAGCCCACCGCTGCTCCGACCGGTTCTGCTGCCCCCACCGCGCAGCCCACCGGCTCCGCTGCTCCGACCAACCCGGCTCAGCCCACCGCTGCTCCGAGTGTGTCCGCTTCCAGCTCGGCTTCGGCCCTGCCTGGCAAGCCCAGCGGCAAGCCCTCTGCTCTGCCCGGTAAGCCCGGTAAGGGCGACGACACTCGCGAGCCGCTGGCCCGCACCGGTACCACCATCGCCATCGGCATTGGTGCGCTGGTCCTGGCCGCAGCTGGTGCAGGCGCCCTGGCCCTGCGCAAGCGTCGCGACGCTGAGGCCGGTAGCGAGGCCTGATCTCGGTTAAACAGCGCGGCTAACGCGTTGATTTAACCCCTGTGGGGGGCGGCTCGAAAGAGTCGCCCCCCACCTTTTTATTCTCAAAACCTAGTATGTCCAGCGTCACACCATTTGGATTTGCGCCCGCGCATATAGGTGTGTAAAGTTCTTTCTTGTCGGAAACGACATGCGCCCGTAGCTCAATGGATAGAGCGTCTGACTACGGATCAGAAGGTTGGGGGTTCGAGTCCCTTCGGGCGCGCCAGCAGCTCGCCGTCACTGTTTAAACTTTGGCCGCGGGCTGTTTTCAATTTTAGGGTTAATTCTCCCCTACTTTGTCGTAGCCCTACTTTCTGTAGAGATAATGAAAAAAATATCGGTTACCAGCAGGTACGTAAATTTTTTTAGTCGCTCCCAACAGCTGCCGGATCCTCTACCCACCACAGCTGGCGGTATTTGGCGCTATTTATACAAAGAATCCTGGCAAATTCTGGCCCTCTGCCTAGTTTTAACCCTGCTTCAAGGCATTGGGTTTGCCTTAATCCCCAAGCTGCTAGGTACCCTGCTCGACGACGCCCTCACCCCCGGGGTGAGCTTACGTGGGACGGTAACTGCACTAGTTCTACTATCCCTAGTGACATCCCTGGTGGGTTCTTGGCGCACCGTGAACTACACCGCCTTGATAGTGATGCATGAAGTTTTGGTTATGCACATGCTGCTAACCAAAACCAGCCAGCTTGGTAGCGCCATGAAACGCGATATTTCCCTAGGTGACGCCGTGGCCACAACCGGTTACGACCCAGAAAACCTGGGATCGTGGATGGTGTCGCTGTGTAACCTGCTGGCTTATGTGCCGGCGCTGATACTGGTAATTTACCTGATGCTGACCCAGTCATTGTCGCTGGGTTTAACCATCCTGATCGCCCTGCCCATTATCACGGTGCTTATCAGCTGGATCACCAAGCTAATCGAAAAACGTATCCGCACTATCCGTGAAGAAAACGGTGAGCTCACCAACGTGGCCACAGACGCCGTCGTCGGCCTGCGGATCCTGCGCGGTATTGGCGGCGAGAACGCCTTCAACGAACGCTACCGGGCCCAATCCCAGCGCGTTAAGCAGGCGGGCATTGAAGCCGCTCCCTCCCAGGCGGCCCTGGCGGTTTTCTCTGAGGCCGCCCCCACCCTGCTGACCGCCGCCGTGGTGGCTTTGGGCGCCCAGCAGGCGCTCTCTGGACAGTTGCAGCCGGGCCAGCTGCTGACGTTCTTTGGTTACACCAGTTTCTTGCTGCTGCCCATGCGGGCTATCACCGAGCTGGTGATAGTTAATGCCTTCACGCGCGTGTCTATGCGTAAGGTGCTGCGCCTGCTGAACATCCAGCCGCGCGTAAATGATCAGGCCAGCCAGGCCGTTACGCTCAACCCGCTAGGGACGCTACATGACGAGGCCAGTGGGGTCACTATTAGCGGCGGTAAGTTAACTGCGTTGGTGGCCTCCGCCCCCGAGGTTAGCGCCACTTTGGCCATGCGCCTGGGCCGTTTCGACGACGCCGACACCGTAACCCTTGATGGGGTGGATTTGCGTAGCCTGCCACTGGATCAGGTGCGCCGCACCGTGGTGGTTTCACCTACCACCGCCCAAGCTTTTGCCGGCCCGCTCTACCAGGCGGTGCTGGGTAATGACGCCCCCAAGCCCCAGGCGCAAGACACCTTGGAGTTGGTGGCTCAGCAGGGGCACGCCAATTCGGGGGTGATGGCCACAAGCCCTGTTGCTGATCTGCCCAGCGAGCTTGAGGCCCAGACCCAGCAGGCTTTGGACCTGGCCCACAGCGATGACTTGGTGGATTCGGTGGGTGGCCTGTATGGGCTTTTAAATGAGAAGGCCCGCAATATTTCTGGCGGTCAGCGTCAGCGTCTGGCTTTGGCCCGCGCTCTGGCAACTGGCGCCCCCGTGTTGGTGCTGCTGGAGCCCACTAGCGCGCTTGATTCGCACACTGAAAACAATATTGCCGCCGATTTGGCTGCTGAGCGCGCCGGACGCACCACGGTTATTACTACCGCTTCGCCACTGATTTTGGGGCGTTGCGATGAGGTTATTTTTATTGATGACGACGGCGCCGAGATAGCTCGTGGCACCCACCACCAGCTGCGTCAGCAGGTGCCCGCCTACCGGGCGGTAGTTGAGCGCGCCCAGGGCATCCAAAGCGAGCCCAACCACGGACAGGAGCGCTGATGAAACGACTTCCTGTAGCTAACTCGCGCCAGTCGGGACGCGCTGCCGCCGGTCTGATGCGCCACCACTGGCTAGCCCTAACCGGTGTAACTGCCGTGCAGCTGGCCGGGGCAGCCACCGGCGTGATGATTCCACGTATTGTGGGCAAAATCGTCAACCTAGTGACCTCCGCGAGCGCCACTATCCCCACCAGCGCTTTGAGCAGCCAGGTAACTACCCTGGTGGTGTGGGCTTTGGTGCTTACCGGCGTGGGCATGGTGTGTACGGGCCTGGGTGAGTGG
>ERZ1699235.183-NODE-183-length-28723-cov-4.389670_pt1 | contig 28723 bp, 19 predicted proteins | sample MGYA00581546_ERZ1699235 | MGnify/ENA primary metagenome ERZ1699235 (study PRJEB42319, sample SAMD00040334) | human oral metagenome | material: saliva | host: Homo sapiens | study: EMG produced TPA metagenomics assembly of PRJDB4115 data set (Metgenomic analysis of... | reverse complement strand
ACCCGGTCCTCGCCATCCCCGAGCTCATGCGCATCCTCATGGACGAGCACGGCCTCGGCTGGGAAGAGGCCTGGAAGGTCGTCTCCAAGACCTTCGCCTACACGAACCACACGGTTCTGGCCGAGGCCCTCGAGACCTGGGACATCCACATCTTCAACCGCCTCTTCCCGCGCATCGCCGAGATCGTCCGCGAGATCGACCGTCGCTTCCGCATCGACATGGCCGAGCGTGGCCTCGACCAGGGCACCATCGACTACATGGCCCCCGTCTCTGGGAACACCGTGCGCATGGCCTGGATCGCCTGCTACGCGTCCTACTCCATCAACGGCGTCGCCGCCCTCCACACGGAGATCATCAAGCGCGACACCCTCAAGGAGTGGTACGCCATCTGGCCTGAGCGCTTCAACAACAAGACCAACGGCGTGACCCCGCGCCGCTGGCTCAAGCAGTGCAACCCCCGCCTGGCCGCCCTCCTCGACGAGGTCACCGGTTCCGACGCGTGGGTCCGCGACCTCACCGTGCTCTCTGACTTCACCGAGGCTGGCACCGATGATGTGCTCACGCGCCTGGGCGAGATCAAGCACGCCAACAAGGTCGACTTCGCCGCGTGGATCAAGGAACGCGAGGGTGTCGAGATCGATCCCGACTCGATCTTCGACGTTCAGATCAAGCGTCTGCACGAGTACAAGCGTCAGCTGCTCAACGCCTTCTACGTCCTGGACCTGTACTTCCGTATGAAGGACGACCCGACGCTGGACACCCCCAACCGCGTGTTCATCTTCGGTGCGAAGGCTGCCCCCGGCTACATCCGCGCCAAGGCCATCATCAAGCTCATCAACGCCATTGGTGAACTGGTGAACAACGACAAGGACATCAACGGCCGCATCAAGGTCGTCTTCGTCCACAACTACAACGTCTCGCCCGCTGAGCACATCATCCCCGCCGCCGACGTCTCCGAGCAGATCTCGATGGCCGGCAAGGAGGCCTCGGGCACGTCCAACATGAAGTTCATGATGAACGGTGCCCTCACCCTGGGCACCCTGGACGGCGCGAACGTTGAGATTCTCGAGGCCGTGGGCGCGGACAACGCCTACATCTTCGGCGCGACCGACGATGAGCTGCCCGAGCTGCGTCGCCACTACGATCCCCGTTGGCACTACGAGAACGTCCCCGGCCTCAAGCGCGTCATCGACGCCCTGACCGATGGCACGCTCAATGACAACAACTCCGGCTGGTTCTACGACATCCGCCACTCGATCCTCGAGGGCGGCTACGATCCGGCCGACGTGTACTACGTCCTGGGCGACTTCGCCTCCTACCGTGAGACCAAGGATCGTATGGCCGCCGATTATCGCGACCAGAAGGCCTGGAACAAGCGCGTGTGGGCGAACATCTCCCGCTCCGGCCGCTTCTCCTCGGACCGTACGATCTCCGACTACGCTCGCGAGGTCTGGCACATCGAGGGTGCGCCGATCGCCTGACGCATTCGCGTAGGAAAGGCCCGGAACCGCATGGTTCCGGGCCTTTCTCCGTGTCTGGAAACGTGCGAGTGTGTCAGCATGTGACTGAACTGTATTAGTGGATTGACACAGTTTGAAAACTGTGTCATTGTATTAGTGTATTAATACAGCAAGACAGGAGGGACACATCGATGCGCATCGATGACACCCGCCCCATCTGGATCCAGCTGGCCGACAACTTCCGCGCCCGTATCACCGACGGCACGTGGAAGCCCGGCCAGAAGATCCCCTCCGTCCGCGACCTCGCCATCGAGGCCGGCACCAACCCCAACACCGTCCAGCGAGCCCTCGCCGCCCTCGACGACGAAGGACTCACCGTCCCCAAGCGGACGGCCGGACGATTCGTCGCCACCGACGACACCGCGCTACGCACCCTCCGCCAGGAGGACGCTCGCGCCGCGGCAGACGCCTTCATCCGCGCCTGCCAAGCCCTCGGTGTTGACCGCGAAGGTGCCCACGGCCTCGTAGATGAACGCTGGGATGCGGACCTGTAATACAGGAGGACAACTCTCATGACCACCCAACCCACGGGCGCGAGCGCGACCGGCCCAGGCCTCGTCGAGGTCGCCGGCCTGACGAAGAGCTACCGCTCGACCCCCGCTCTACGCGACTACAACCTGAGCCTGGAGGCCGGGCACATCGTCGGCCTCATGGGCCCCAACGGCTGCGGCAAGACCACGCTGCTCAAGATCCTCGCCGGCGTCCTCTCCGACTACGAGGGCACCGTGACCATCGACGGGCACGCGCCCGGCGTCGCCACCAAGGCGATCGTCTCCTACCTGCCCGACGCCGACTTCCTGAACACCGACTGGACCGCTGCGGATGCCATCCGCGTCTATTCCACGTTCTTCGCCGACTTCGACGCCGACAAGGCCGCCTCGATGATCAACTTCTTCGGCCTGCCCACCGACCGCCGCCTCAGCGAGATGAGCAAGGGCATGGGGGAGAAGCTCCAGATCAGCCTCATCATGTCCCGGCGCGCCCGCGTGTACCTGCTCGACGAGCCCATCAGCGGCGTCGACCCGGCGACGCGCGACGTCATCCTCGAGGGCATCCTGCGCGAGTTCGACCCCGCGTCGCTGCTCATCATGTCCACCCACCTCATCTCCGACATTGAGCACTTCGTCGACTACGCGCTCTTCATGAAGGACGGACAGGTCCTCCTACAAGGAGACGCCGACGACCTGCGGGCCACGCATGGCGATTCCCTCGACGCCATCTTCCGGAAGGAGTACCGCTGATGTACACCAAACTTCTTGCATACGAAATCCGGTCGCGCCTCGTGGCGGATGCGCGTTCCTGCGGGGCGTTTATCGCTGTTATCGCGGTTGCCGCAGGAATCGTCGCCGCAGGGCTGCCGGGGATCAGCGGCTCCACCGCGATGCTCGCCTACGCCCTGTGCGCGCTCACACCGGCCGCATGCGCGATCGCGGCCCTGGCCGACTACTGGAAGACCCTCTACGGGCAGCGCGGCTACTTCACGATGAGCCTGCCGATCTCCGGCACGGTCATCTTCTGGGCGAAAGTGAGTCGCATCGTGATCGAGTGCCTCCTGGCCCTCGCCCTGGCCGTTGGGGGAATCATCGCGGTCGCGGCGTCTGCCGCGTGGAGCGACGGCATCAGCCTCGCCGAGTACACGGCCGGACCGCGTTCCGTCGTGGCCGGAATGCCCACATCTACCGTTGTCATCATGATTGCGGTGCAGATCGTTTTGTCGATGTCGTGGATCGTGCAGGGCTGCGCCGTCATGACGATCGGTGCGGAAGGCCGCTTCAATCACCTCGGCTTCGGCGCGCCCATCATCGGTTTCGTCCTGCTGTACATCGTGAACCAGGTGCTTTCCACGGTTGGCACGTTCTTCCTTCCGCTGTCCGTCACGACCGACGGCCATTTCTCCACCGAGATCATGTGGACCTCGTACCGGGCGACGGTGGGGACCGACGGCCAACCCAATGTCATCGGCATCGGCTCCTACATCCTCGTGCCCCTGTTCGCCCTGATTCTGGGGCTGTGGGCGTCCCGCTCGATCGAGAAACACACGTCCTTGCGCTGATGGCGTGATGCGCTGATCGGTGGTCGGCGGTGGGATAGGGTGGTGACATCCGATCCCGCCGCCGACTTTGTATATGAGGAGCGCAGATGACCGCTGGAGGGCCGCAGTTTAGGGCCACGCCTCAGAACCCCGACCTGCTGCGGTGGGTCGGCATCCAGGTCCTCCTTCTCGTCATCGCATGGCTCATCGGCTTGGTCGTGCGTCGCCTCCTGGCCTCGCGCATGACGATGTCCACGGCCTCGGCGACCCTCACCGGCCTCGGGGGCCTGTGGGGAGGCCTGCTGGTCGCAGGCTGGATCTTTTCCTCCTCCGACATGTGGCGCCCCGCGATGATCGGCGTGGCCGCGGCGGTGGCCGCCGTCGTGGTCATCATCGTGTCCCTGATCGTCGCCTACCTGCACCCGCGCCCCGGCCTCGAACCCATCGCCGAGGTCGCCAAGCGCGGCGAATCCGACTCCCTCGAATTCAAGTCCAGCGCCCGCTGGAACATGCGCGCCGGCAAGCGCGACGACGCCATGGAGACCGTCATCGCGAAGACGGTCGCCGCGTTCATGAACTCCGGCGGCGGCACCCTCCTCATCGGTGTGGACGACGACGGGCGACTCATCGGACTCGGGCCCGACTACGCGACCCTCAAGACCCCGGACGCCGACCGCTTCGAGCTGTGGATCCGCGACCTGTGGGGCCAGCGCCTGGGCACCAACGCCGCCGCGCTGCCGCTCCTCGACTTCGCCGAGGCCTCGGACCCCCAGGAGGGCTACGGACCCCAGGAAGTATGCCGGGTGACCATCCCGCCGTCCACGCGCCCCGTGTACCTCAAGGGTCCCAAGGGCAAGGGCGAGGCCGAGCTGTGGGTGCGCGTCGGCAACTCGACGCGGCGCCTTGAGGTCGCCGACGCCGTGCAGTACGTGGCCGCGCGCTGGCCCGAATCCGTGCGCGTCTCGCCGCTGAGCCGCATCCGTCTGTTCCTCGCCATGAGCCGCCACCGCGACACCCCCACCCGCCTGCCGCGCGTCGTCGAGCGCGTGCTCACGGAGCGCGCGAAGCACGGTGTCGGGTCGTCTGAGGGGGAGTAGGCGCGCGGTGAGGCTGGCCCCAGGAACTCAGAGAGGAGAGTAGGCATGCGCCTGCGCAAGACCCTGCCCGCGGACATCAAGCAGATCATCGCATCCGGGGACGTCGAGGCCGTCGCTCAGGCGGTCGAGCGCTGCGAGGTCGGCGCGTACCTGCGGGGTTCCGCCTATGAGTCGCGGCTCATGCATTTCCCGGCCTCCGAGGAGATCACGGACTTCCTGCTCGCGCGGGGCGAGGACATCAACTCGCGTGATCGGTACGAACGTACCCCGATTCACGCGCGCGTGAGCTCGCGATGCCTCGACCAGATTCCGATGCTGATCGCTCGCGGAGGCGACATCAACGCCCGCGACACCTCCGATCAGACGGCGCTGTTCGGCGTCGTTGAGCGTTTTCCCATCGCCGACGTGTCGCGGATGATTGCGTGGGGCGCGGATCCGATGGTTGTTGCCGACTCGAGGGTGTACGGGAAGGCGACGCTTGTCGAGAACGTGGTGTCCTGGCACAACTTCCTGGACGCCCCACGCGCGCTCGCGGTGATTCGGTTGCTTCTGTCCGTTGGGGCACCTGTCGGCGAGCGTGTGCCCATCGCGCTGCGGGCCATGGACCGGATGCGCTGCACGTTCATCACGCACGGTCTGCCGGAGACGGTGTCTCAGGCGACGTTCGACGAGGCCTCGGCTGCGTTGTCGGAGCTGTGCGCGCTGTTCGGGGTGGAACAGCGGGAGGCGCAGCGTGCGCCTGTAGTGGGGGAGCGGCTGGAGCTGGATCCGTCCGTGCCTGCTCTGCGCCAGTACGGGCAATTATGGGATCTTCTCGTGCCCGACAGTGGCCAGTGTCAGACGCTGCAGGGCGAGGTCATTCGCATTGCGGGGCGGGTTGGCCACGAAGTGTACGACAACGGCGGCATCAACTGGGATCGTTCTTTTGGGAAGCTGCTGGACCAGTATCTCAGTGTTGTCGTGCGTTCAGGCCTGCCGATGCCGCCTGCCTCCGTGGCTCGGGCCGAGGCCGCCGTCGCTTCCTTGAAGTGCCGCTCCATGTCCCACCAGGCAGCCGACGACGTCACGGAGCTGGCCGTGGAATGGGTGCGCTTGAACCCCGTTCTTGTGGAGCTGGATTTGCCGAACGTGGGGCGGTGAATCTGCAGGAGTAACTGTAAGGTTAGTTTCCCCTGCTAAAACGCGGATTAGCATGTTGCGTAAAATTCGTGTGTCTGTTACACTGCCTCTATGAGTGTTGAAACAATTCAGTCATCGAAGACTTGGAAGATTATCTTTTATGTGACGGCAACTGTTCTGCTTCTTATTGCTGTGGGATGTTGTGCTTGGGAGGGTTTTAGGTATGTTGGTATCTCAAGGATGTTCGTTCTTCTCCCGTTGCTCTTTTTGCTTGGTCTTCTTCTTCTTTTTATTATTGATGGCGCAAAAGGATTATATTATTTGAGGTCCGCTTATCTTGCGTTCGTGTTTGGCGTTCTATTTGTTGTTTTGAAATTTATGCCAACGGAATCTCTAGTTCTGTCAATCGGTGATTTAAGTGGAAGTGTTTCATTCATTGAGCCTTTTGTTATTTTTGTGATCTTTATGGGTTCTGTTGCGCTACAAATGTCTCTGCTTGGAAATCTTGAGAATGGGAAGGGGCTGTCATATGTTTCGTATGCTTTTCTTGGTGTAATTGGTCTTCTGTTTCCGCGGATGATGGATTCGTATACCTTGGTATGGGGGTGTGTTCAGAAGGGATGTCAAGAGGGTGGTAATGAATTTACCGTTTTGGTTCCTATGTATAACGTGTCTTTCTCGTTTGCTACTACCCTGTGTGTTCTTGCATTGGTAATTTACTTTATTGTGCCGATTCTTCCTAAAATGCCTAATTTCTCGCAAGTGAAGTGACTTTTGGTCTCTGCTGTGCAGCTGAATAATCTGTTGGTTTGCGCACTGAGGTTCGGTGGGCGTATGTCTCGATAGTCGATGTTTCGATTATTGGTTGAAATGTGCCACCTTGATCCTTTCTTGGTTTAGTGTGGAATGGTGTGATGATCTTGCGTGAATTTAGCTTACGAAAGTGGCAATGGTGGGGAGTGGTGTTGCTGTCGGCGTGTAATTCTCGGTGGTGAACCGTCTCCTCAGTCGCCGCTGAGCTGCGTTGCCTCGTGTTTTGACTGGAGAGTCGTGGCATGTCGCCGCACTGATACTTGTTGCTCAGTGGTGTTACACCACTTAGCTGGGTATTACACCAGCTCGGAGGTGGTGTAACGCTCCTTAACTGGTGCAGCGCCTCTCGTTCGGAGCCGGGGTGAGCATGTCGAGGCCATGTGGCGGCGTCCGATGCAGACGGTAGGGGTCTGTGGGGAGGAATTGCCCGCGGTTGGGCTTGTTGTGGGAGGCGGTGCACCCGATCCGTAGGCATTACACCCCTTCTGATCGGGTGCACCGCGACGGATCGGGTGTATCGCGACGGATCGGGTGTATCGCGACGGATCGGGTGTATCGCGACCTAACGGGTGCAACGGCTCTTGCGCGGAATCGGTGCGAGTGTGTCGAGGTCGTGTGGCGGCGTCCGATGCTGCCGGTTGTGGTGTGTCGGGAGGGAGTGTCCGCGGTTGGGCTTGTTGTGGGAGGCGGCGTTGCACCCGATCCGTAGGCATTACACCCCTTCTGATCGGGTGTACCGCGACGGATCGGGTGTATCGCTGCGTGATCGGGGCCTGTAGAACGCGGGTAGGGGATGTGGCTACCCGCCAGATCCGCGATGACGCTTGTTGTCGATGAGGCGCCACATCCCCAACGGAACCAGTATCGCCAGGCAAGGTGACTGTGCAGCGTGCTGGTCGTCCAGCCGCAGGTGTGATCGCCGGGGGAAGCAAGCCCGGCCATGTAGCACGCGAATTCCTGAGTGGAACCAATGCAATCGAACCGTGCGACCCCCGCCAGCTTCATGAGGCCGCGCATTCCTGGGAGCCCGCTGAGAGAATGCCAAACGATAGACAGGGACAGCGGCGTGCAACTGGTTTACGCTGAAAACAGCTACCAGAAAGGAGCCGCTGATGCCAGCAAAACCCCAGATCATTGCCGATCCTCAGACCAACCGTGGGACCGCCTTCACCCTCGATGAGCGCAAGCGCTTCGGGCTGATGGGTCGTCTTCCCGCAGCTGTCGAAACGCTTGAACAACAGGCCGCACGCGCCTACAAGCAGGTGTGTCGACTCGACGACGACCTCGACAAGTACATCTACCTCGAACAGCTGCACGACCGCAACGAGACGCTGTACTACAAGGTCATCATCGACCACATCGCCGAACTCCTACCCGTCATCTACGATCCGACGATCGGCGAGGCCATCAAGAAGTGGTCCGCAGACTACCGCCGCTCGCGCGCCACCTACCTGTCCGTCGATCGAGTCGAGGATGTGCGGCCCACGTTTGAAGGCCTCGGCCTCGGCCCCGATGACGTCGATCTCCTGGTCGTCTCCGATGCCGAACAGATCCTCGGCATCGGCGACTGGGGTGTGAACGGCACCGACATCTCCGTCGGCAAGCTCGCCGTCTACACAGCCGCAGCCGGTATTGACCCCTCGCGCGTCATCGCGGTCAACCTCGACGTCGGCACCGACAACGAGGAGCTGCTCAACGACCCCGATTACCTCGGCAACCGCCATGGTCGTGTGCGCGGAGAACGCTACGACGCCCTCGTCAATGAGTACTTGAGCGTCGCATCCGAGCTGTACCCGCGCGCACTCCTGCATTTCGAAGACTTCGGTGCTTCGAACGCGCGCCGCATCCTCGTCAACAACCGGGATAAGTACCGCATCTTCAATGACGACATGCAGGGCACCGGAGCGATCGTCATCTCCGCTGTCATTGCGGGCATGAAGACCAACGGCACGACCTTCGCGGACCAGCGTCTCCTTGTTTACGGCGCGGGCACTGCGGGAACCGGCATGGCCGATCAGATCCATGCGGGCATGGTGCGCGCTGGACTGACACCCGAGCAGGCGAAGGACCGCATCTGGCTGATCGACCGCGCCGGACTGGTGACCGATGACATGGAGGGGCTGCCCGATTACCAGGCGGCCTACGCGCGCAGCGCCTCTGAGGTCACCGACTGGGAGCGCAAGGACGGTGCGATCAGCCTGCTGGAGACCGTTCGCCGCGTCCGCCCGACGATCCTGATCGGAACGTCGACGGATCACGGCGCCTTCACGCAGGATGTCATCGAGTCTTTGAACGAGGGGTGCGAGCGACCCATCGTCCTGCCCTTGTCGAATCCGACGGAGAAAATCGAGGTCATGCCGCAGGACATCATCGCCTGGTCTAAGGGGCGCGCGCTGGTGGCCACGGGCATTCCGATCCTGCCCTTCGACTACGAGGGGACGACCTTCCACATCGGGCAGGGAAACAACTCGTTGCTGTACCCGGGCCTGGGGCTTGGAACGATCGTGTCCGGTGCCCCTCGCGTGACCGATGCGATGATTCTGGCCGCCGCCGAGGCCGTGGCCAGTCAGGTGACGTCGCACGAGCTGGGTGCGTCCCTCCTGCCGCCGGTGGACCACTTGCGTGCGTCGTCGGCGACTGTCGCGGTTGCCGTCGTCCGTCAGGCTATCGCAGATGGCCAGTGCGACATGGATCCGGGTGACGTCGTCGAGGCCGTTCGCCGCGCCATGTGGCAGCCGGTCTACCAGGACCTGGAGAGCTGAATTGTGAGAGCAAGGCCGCGCCGGTTGCCGAGGGGCAGCCGGCGCGGCTTCTTGCGAGACGAAACGTTTTCGCGGTTGGGCTTGTTGTGGGCGGCGGTGCACCCGATCCGTAGGCATTACACCCTTTCTGATCGGGTGCATCGCGACGTAACGGGTGCATCGCGACGTAACGGGTGTAGCGCCTCTCGTGCGGCCCTCGTGCTGCAGGCGTGGAGTGCGTCGGTGACAGACTCAGGCTGCGGCCGTGGGTGGGCGTGGAAGCCTCCAATGCTCACCACACCCGTGTGCGCGAGCCGGAGCTACGTGCGTCAACGGCGCAGCGGGGCTTCGCCGTAGGAAAACAAACAGGGGAGGGACCCAAGCCGTGTGGCTCGGGTCCCTCCTATTGCTGTACGAACGCGGCGCGATCATCGCGTGGGTGCTGTGATGACCGGCGTGCGCATCAGATGCGCAGCGTGGTCACTGACTGGCGGAATGCGCATAAACGCTGAGCGCTATCAGCGCCACGCACTAACGCCTCACGCCAAGGCCGTGCCACGCTACCGCGTCACTCTGCGTTCTTGCGGCGGCGGATGCGCTTGCGGGTGCGGGGCGCGCGCTCAGAACCAGCAACAGAACCGGAGCCAGCCGAACCAGCGGCACCAGCATCACCGGAACCCGAACGCTGCGAGTGTTCGCCGCGGCCACGGCCACGCGTGCCGCGGTCGGAACGACCGCCTTTGCCGGCGTTCAGCGTGCGATCACCGTCCTGGGAGCCGCGACGCGATCCGCGCGAACGCGACGCGTCCGAGGAAGAAGCCGAAGCACCACGTGACGAACGCCCACGGCCGCCACGCGAGCCACCACGCGAACCCGAACGCGACCCGGAACGCCCGCCACGGCCTCGTCCCTCGGAGCGGGGAGCGGAGCCGCCCAGATCTTCGAGGACCTCGGCGTCCAGGCCCGCGCGCGTACGCTTGGCGCGCGGCAGGCGACCGGTCGTGCCCTCCGGAATGTCCAGGTCGGTGAACAGGTGGGGGGAGGTGTGGTAGGTCTCGAGCGGATCCGGCACGCCCAGGCCCAGGGCCTTGGAGATGAGCGACCAGCGCGGTGTATCGTCCCAGTCGACGAAGGTGACGGCTGTACCGGAATGCCCCGCGCGGCCCGTGCGGCCGATGCGGTGGATGTAGATCTTCTCGTCTTCGGGGCACTGGTAGTTGATGACGTGCGTGACGTCGTCGACGTCGATGCCTCGCGCGGCGACGTCGGTGGCGACCAGGACGTCGACCTTGCCGTTACGGAAGGCGCGCAGAGCCTGCTCGCGGGCACCCTGGCCGAGATCGCCGTGCAGCGCGCCAACCGCGAAGCCGCGGGCGGTCAGGTCCTCGCCCAGACGGGCGGCGGTGCGCTTGGTGCGGCAGAAGATGACGGTGCGACCGCGGCCTTCGGCCTGGAGGATGCGGGAGATGACCTCGACCTTGTTCATGGCGTGAACGCGGTAGATGACCTGCTTGACCGTGTTGACGGTCTGGTTCTGGTCGTCGGGGTCCTGCGCGCGGATGTGGGTCGGATGGACCATGAAGCGGCGTGCGAGGGCCACGACGGGGCCGGGCATAGTCGCGGAGAACAGCATGGTGTGGCGGTTCTCGGGGACGCGGCCCAGCAGGGTTTCGACGTCAGGCAGGAAGCCCAGGTCGAGCATTTCATCGGCCTCGTCGAGGACGACGGTTTCGACGCCGGACAGGTGCAGGTGGCCCTTGCGCAGCAGGTCGATGAGGCGGCCGGGCGTGCCCACGACGATGTCGGCGCCACGCTCGAGAGCCTCGATCTGGGGTTCGAAGGCGACGCCGCCGTAGATCTCAACGATGCGGGTCGACAGGTACTTGGCGGCTTCGCGCAGGTCCTGGGCGACCTGCTTGGTGAGTTCGCGGGTCGGCAGGATAATGAGCGCCTGCGGCTTGTTCGGGTTGAGGAGGTCCTCGTAGCCCTCTTCGTCGGGCGCGATGACGTCCTCGAGGACGGGGATGCCGAAGCCGAGGGTCTTGCCGGTGCCGGTCTTGGCCTGGCCGATGATGTCGTGGCGGTCCAGCGCGGGGCCGAGGGTCAGGGCCTGGATCGGGAAGGGGTGCGTGATGCCCTTGTCTTCGAGGGCGTCGACGATCGGGTCGGTGACGCCGAAGTCCGCGAAAGACTTCTTGTCGAGGTTGTCGCCGCCCTTGTCAGTAATGTCAGGGGTAGCCTCTTCGACCTCGGGGGCCGCGGGCTTGATGTTGCCCAGGCGGACGACGCCTGCGGAGTATTCGACGGACGAGGCCTGGGCGGGGGCCTGCGCGGAGGACACGGCCTGCGTGGCGGCGTCGTTGTCGGGGGTGGGCTCGAGGGCCTCGGTGTTTGTGGTGGTCACGATCTGCCTTGTCTCCCGGGCTTTTCCGGGGTTGGGGTCGGTGCCGATCGCGCAATGTCTAGCGCGGGGAAAGTCGTCCGCGCGAACGTGTGATGTGCAAAAAGAATGCGACCGGGCGTCCGGTGGTCGCTTTTCAGTGTAATCGTGTGAAGCGGGCGAGCGGGGGAGGTGCTGGTCACAGAGGGGGTGAGAACGTGTGGATTGTGTGGACAGTGGGAGCCAGGGCGCTTGTCAGGCACTATGCTGGACTCATGGCTCACGAATATGTTTCTGTCCCGGCCGACGACACTGATGTCCTTGGTATTCTCGCGTATTCTTCGCTCGCGTTTATGACGCGCCTGGCGAAGGACGGAGAGCAGGCCCCCACGTTTGAGGCACACGTGGAGCACGCGCGTATGGCTGCGCAGTGTTTTGCGCTGTATCAGCAGCTGGAGGTGTGGTGTGAGCACCGTGACTTTGATTTGCTGGAGGCCGCTAGTGCGTTTACGAGCGCGTATGACGATTTGGATGCGCGCACCCGTCCGACGACGTTTGCGGAGCGCGCGGTGAAGACCTTTATTACGCGCGGCATGCTCGGTGACATGCTGATTCGTGTTGCCCGTGTCCACGGCCTGTTTGAGGGTATCGAGGACGTCTGGCCATTCGAGCAGGGGCATTGGGTGCGCGCGCACCTGGGACCGCAGATTGAGGCGGACCCGCAGTTGGCGGATCGCCTGTCTCTGTGGGGTCGCCGCGTGGCGGGTGAGGCCCTCGGCCTCGTGCGGGCCACGCTGTTCACCTATCCGCAGCTGGCGATGACGCCGGACAATGTCGATGAGATCACGGAGTACGTGATCAAGCGTCACGGTGAACGTATGAAGGACATTCACCTGAAGGCCTGAGGCCGCAGGGTGTAGACGAGGCCGGGGAGCGCGAGCGGTTCAGTTCCGCAGTGCGTTCCCCGGCCTCGTTTGTCTGTGCGGGTCAGTGGATCGCGAAGCCGACGCGACGCTCTGTCTTGCTGGCGATCTGCACGTAGCCGAGGGCGTTGGCGGGAACGAGGGTGCGCTGGCCCTTGGTGTCGGTGAGGTCGAGGACGCCGTTGGGGGAGGTCAGGGCCTCGTGAACTTTGGCCATGAGCTCGCCTTCGGTCATGTCGACGTCGAGACCGAGCTGACGCGTGTTATCGCGAATGCCGATGAAGATCTCCATGTTGACTCCTTGCTGGTAAATGTCGTCACGCCCATCATATGTGCCGCAGATGTGGGTGGGGTCTGCCAGTATTGCGTCATGAGCGAAATCAAGGTCAGGTTGCGGCGTCGCCCGGAGGGTTGGTGGCGTCTTCCTGCGCTGAATGAGGCGCAACGCGCGGTTGTCGAGGGAGCGCAGCACTCGGATACGATTGCTCGCGGGGCGCCGTCGTCGGGGCGCAGTACGTGTGCGCTCGCGGTGTTCGAGCAGGCGGTTGCTCAGGGACATTCCGCGATGATTCTCGCTCCTGATCGTACGCGCGCTGACGTACTCACGCCGCGCGCGCAGGCGCTCGGCCCGTCGGTGGTGCGTCCGGTGCGCACGCCTGCGTCGTTTGCGTATCAGGTGGTGGCGACGTGGCGCACTCAGCGCGAGATCCCTCTGGAAGGCGTGGAGCTGGTGACGGGCGCGGCCCAGGATCAGCTGCTGGCAGAGCTGTTGCAGACCGTGGAGGCACCCTGGCCCGAGGATATCGGTGAGCAGATGCGCGCGATGCCGGCGTTTCGCGCGGAGCTGCGTAACCTGGTGGCGCGCGTGGGCGAGGCCGGGATGGACTCGGAGAAGCTGGCGCAGGCCGGAGCATGTTTCGGGCATCCCGAGTGGGAGGGGGCGGGTGCGATTGTTGCCGCCCTGGAGGAGGGACCCGAGCGATCCCCGGAGTATCCGCAGACGCTGCGCGTGGACCTCTCGCGCATCCAGTCCCTTGCTGCGGACTTGATTGGCGCGTGGGAGAGGGATGCTGAGGCGCATGGCGTGCAGGCTCCGTGCCCGGTGCCGGATGTCGTCATCGTGGATGACCTGCAGGATTGCACGCCCTCAACGCTGACGCTCCTGACTGCATGCCGGGACGCGGGTGCCCGCATCGTCGCGTTCTCGGATTCGGACGTGGCCGTGGCCGGGTATCGTGGGGGAGAGCCACACCTGGACCGCAGGCTCGCTAGCACCCTCGGTGTCGAGATCACTGAGTTGGGTCAGGTGTATGACATGTCCCGCGTCGTGCGTGACTTGGCTCGACAGGCCTGCTCGCGTATCGCGCAGTCGGGGTCGCCCGCGCGACGCGACGCGGACGTCGCCCACGATGCGCCCACGGGTGCTCTGGTGACGCACCTGGGTGCCACGCCCTCGCAGATGGGCGCACTCATCGCCCGCGCCCTGCGTGCCCGGCACCTGCATGACGGCATCGATTTTGCGGACCAGGTCGTCATCGTGCGCAGCTCCTCCATGGTTGCTGAAACCAGGCGCTACTTGGCGCGCGGCGGCGTTCCCCTGGCCGGCGGCGGGCGTGCTTTCGACTTCGCGTCGCAGTCCACGACGCGCCTTCTCTTGGACCTCGTGACTATTCCGACGGGGGAGAGTGACACGGACGTGGCCATTCGCCGGGAGCTGGCCGAGCGCCTCTTGCCGTCGGCTCTGGTTGGGGCGGACGCCCTGGCAGTTCACCGGCTGCTGCGCCGTCTGAATGCCGCGCGCGCCTTGGCCGCCGAGGAGGCGGGCGACGAGACCGCGGTTATCCCGCTGACGGTAGCCGACCTCGTCGATGATCCCGACACGTGGCGACCCACGCTCGAGAAGGGGGCCGAGGCCCCGGGGCGGCGCGGGTGGAACGACCGAGCCCTGGCGCGTGTGCTGACGAAGGCAGCGCGCATGTGGGAGTTGGCCCGCCAGCGCGACGCGCGCCCGCAGGAACGCTTGTGGGAATTGTGGGAGGCGTGCGGCGTCGCCGAGGACTGGCGCTCGCGGGCCATCCGATCGGACGAGGCCTCGGCGTGGTTTGACGATCAGCTTGACGCGGTCGTCGCCCTCCTGCGCGTCGCGGACGTGTGGGAGCAACGCAACCCCGCCGGATCCGCGCGTGATTTCGCCTCGGAGCTGTTGGCGGGGTCGGTTCCCATCGACACGATTTCGCGCGTGGGCGTGCGCCCCGGCGGCGTCGAGGTCCTCACACCCGCGCAGGCGATGGGGCGCCACTGGCAGGTCGTGGTTCTCGCGGGCCTGCAGGACGGAGCATGGCCGAACATGCGGCTGCGTGACCGGATTCTGCGCGCCGACCTGCTCGCAGACGTGGGTGCGGGCCGCACGGTCATCGGCGATGACGGGCGCGAAGAACTTATCGACTCTACGCGGGCCGCGCGCCGAGCCGTGCTGGACGACGAGTATCGTCTCTTCGTGGCTGCTGTGACGCGCTCGCGGTGCTATGTGCACGCGGGGGCTGTGCGCTCGGAGGATGCCGCGCCCTCCGTGTTCTTCGACCTGGTGGCGCGCCTGGCGGGCACGCCCCGAGAGAACGACGTGGTGCCGCTCGATGTTGTGGAAGCGCCCCTGTCCCTGCCTGGGCACATCGCGGATCTGCGTGCGCGTGCGGCCTCCTCCGATGACACGGTGGACGCCCAGCTTGCGGCGACGCTCCTGGCTCTCATGGCCCGTGAGGGCATCACGTTGGCGCAGCCGGAGCGCTGGCTGGGCGCGGGTGGTACACCTACGACCAACGAGGAGTATCAGGGCGACGTGAAACTCTCCCCATCCCAGTTTGAACGGGCGTTGGCCTGCCCTCTGCGTTGGTTCCTTACTACTATCGGCGCTGACGGGCCGTCGAATGCGGCGGCCAGCTTGGGAACCCTCGTTCACGCGCTGGCGGAGGAGAATCCACACGGCACACCGGAGGAACTGACCGAGGCGCTCGAGGCGCGTATCGAGGAGCTGGGCTACAACCTGGACACGTGGGCCGGACGGCACGCGGATCGTCGTGCGCACGCCATTGTTGACAATCTGGCTTCCTACCTGGTGGGCGTGCCCGGCCGGGTTGAGGTCGAACAGATGGTGGAGGCCCAGGTGGAGGGCGTGACGATTCGTGGCCGCATGGACCGCCTCGAGCACGTTGACGAGGGAGTGCGCGTCACGGACTTGAAGACGGGCAAGGGCGGACACAGCGCAAAGACCGTCCCGGACAATCCTCAGCTGGCGGCCTATCAGATGGCCCTCCTCGCCTCGGGGGAGCAGGTGGCCGGGGCGCGCATCGCGCTGCTCGGTGGGGACAAACCGAAGACTTTCGATCAGAAGCCCCTGGAGGGGAAGACGCTGGAGGAGTGGCGGGGCAAGGTGCGCGAGGTCGCTGCCATTGCGCGCGGCCCTTACTTCGAGGCGACCCCCTCGGAGGATGCGTGCCGGTACTGTTCCTTTGACCGGCTGTGCCCGGCGCGTGAGCGCGGCCGCAAGGTGGTGGAGTGACGTGGGAAAGGACAACGCCATGAAGCTAAGCGCGATGCAGATCCAGGCAATCGTCGACGCGACGAAGACGCCGACGCCGGAGCAGGTACGCGTGGTCGAGGCCCCACGCCGCCCCCTCTTGGTCGTCGCGGGTGCCGGGTCGGGTAAGACCGAGACCATGTCGATGAGGGTGCTCTGGCTGTTGGCCAATCACCCGGACCTGACCCCGGCCTCGATCCTGGGCCTGACTTTTACCCGCAAGGCGGCGGGGGAGCTGGGCGACCGCCTGCGCGAGCGTATCCGTCTGCTGTCGCGTGAGATGCCGCAGATGCGCGAGCGTCTTGACGAAGACCCGGTGGCCCTGACCTATAACTCGTTCGCGGAGCGTATCGTGTCCGAGCACGGGATGAGGATCGGCATCGACCCCGATTTCGCCATGCTTTCCGAGGCGGGTGCGCTCGACCTGATGACGCAGATCGTCGAGGCGTGGCCCACCGACTTGGACGAGACTCTGAGTCCCGCGGGCGTGGTGGGCAAGATCCTGCACCTCGCCGGTGAGATCGCTGAGCACGGCTACACGGTCGAGACTGCGCGCGAGGCCTTGGAGGAGTTCGGCCGGGAGCTTGAGCAGGTGGGGCGGGGAAACGACGTGGCTCGCAATGTCATTGATGCGAACCGCCGCCGTCTCGCGTTCCTCGGTCCCATCGAGGCCTATCAGCAGCGCAAGCGCGACATGGGTGTTCTCGATTTTTCGGATCAGCTGGTCCTGGCGACGCGCATTGTGCGCGAGGCACCCGCTGTGCGCGCCGCGCTGCGCGACGAGTTCCGCGCGGTCCTCCTCGACGAGTTCCAGGACACGTCCGTCATCCAGATGGAGCTGCTCTCGACGCTGTTCGGCGATCACGCCGTTACTGCGGTGGGCGACCCGAATCAGGCGATTTACGGGTGGAGGGGGGCCTCGGCCTCGTCCCTGGAGACGTTCCTGGAGCGCTTCCAGACGGGGGTCGCTGAGGAGGACCAGACCCTCACACTGTCCACCGCGTGGCGCAACGACGTGTCGATCCTGGACGCGGCGAATCGCGTGGCCGCGCCGCTGCGGGAGGTGGCTTCCTATCAGCAGGGTAAGGACGCGCTCAAGGCGCAGTCTCCTGTTCTGGTGCCTCGTCCGGGCGCGGGGCAGGGAACCGTCGAGATTGCATACACGCAGGCCTACGACCAGGCCCTGGCGGCGATGGTCGACTTCGTGCAGCGGGTGCGCTCGCAGCCGGTTAAGGACGGCAAGCGGCGCACGGTCGCAGTCCTGAGCAGGCGTCGCAAGGACTTTCCGCTGATCGACGCCGCCTTGCGGGAGGCGGGGATCCCCACGGAGATTGTCGGGCTGGGTGGCCTACTGGATCAGCCCGCTGTGCAGGATGTGCGCGCGGCCCTGGAGTTGGCGTACGACGTGGCGGCCTCCCCGTGGCTGGCGCGTCTCCTGGCGGGCATCGACCTGGGGGCCGCCGACCTGATGGCGCTGGGGGACTGGGCGCGCTTCCTGGCGCGTGCGGAGGGGCTGAATCCTCATCAGGCCGTGCTTCTCGATGCTGTGGATCGTCCGCCGACGCCCGGGTGGGCCGACGAAGGCCGCCCTGCGATCAGCGAGGAGGCGGTGCGCCGCGTGCGCCTGCTGGGAGAGCGCCTGCAGCAGGTCCGTGAGGGCGTGGGGCGCTCAATCACGGAGCAGGTCGAGCGTGCGATCCTCATCATGGGGACCCTGGATGACGTCATCGCGGATCCTCTATCGATGGGTGGGCGCGCCGCGCTGGACGAGTTCATCGCCGTGACTGCGGCCTACGAGAAGGAGACGCCCGGTGCGTCCCTTGGGTCTTTCCTGGCCTATCTGGATATGGCGGATAAGCGCGAGGATGGACTCGATGCTCCGCTGGGCGAGCCGGACCCCAAGGCCGTGCAGATCCTGACGATTCACGGCTCGAAGGGCCTGGAGTGGGACGGCGTCGTCGTCTTTGGCATGAGTGACGGCGTGTTCCCGTCGCATCGGAGCAAGACACGGTCGTGGCGGGATGAGCCGCCCAAGTCGACGGCTTGGGTGACGGATAACGGCGCGTTGCCTCACCCGTGGCGCGGGGATAAGGCCGATCTGCCTCCCTTCGAGTTCGATGTCGAGGGCGAGAAGAAGCCGTCGACCGCGTTTAAGAAGTGGTTGGATGGCGAATACGGTGCTTCCCTCGGCGAGCATGCGGAGCGTGAGGAGCGTCGCCTTGCGTACGTGGCGATGACGCGTGCGCGCAGCGCGCAGTTGCTCGTGGGTTCGTGGACCTCGCAGATGGACAAGAAGGTCAGGCATCCGTCGCGCTACCTTATGGAGGCCAGTGCCGAGTTGGTGGGTCAGGCGGAGACGGTCTCGGAGGATGTTGTTGAGCGGTTGGGCCAGGGGATCGCGTGGTCCTCAGGCTCTTGGCGTGACGTGGGGGTCGAGTCGGCCGACGGATCAGCTGTGTGCGTGCTTGCTCCCGCACCGTCGGAGGAGGAGCAGGCGAGCCTCGGCGGGGCGCAGACATCGGAGGCTTTCCCGCCCGCCCCCGGCCCGTCGCGTCAGCGCGTCGCGGATGCGGCAGCCTCTGTGCGCGCTCAGATGGGGGAGCTTGCGCAGGATCGGGACGTGTTCGAGGTCTTGGCGGAGCTGGGCGATGACCCCGCGGTGAGGGACACGGTTGCCCTCATTGAGGAGGATCGATTGGGGCGTCAGGTGCCGGTCGTGGACCTGTGGGCCGAGCGTGTGCCGGCGACGTCGGTGTCGGCGATGCTGCAGGATGCGGATGAGTTTGCGCGCGATATGCGCCGACCGATGCCGGTCAAGCCCAGCTCGTTTTCCGCCCTGGGCACGGTTTTTCATGCGTGGGCCGAGCGCGAGCTGCACGTCGCGGGAGCTGATCCTGTGTCCGAGGCCGTGGATCCTTCTGCGGTCGCGTCCAGCGAGGACGTCGCGTTGGCTGGCGGTGACGACGGGGCAGACGAGGCCCTGCTGACGGTGAAGGAACGCGAGCTGCTCGAGAGGCTGCGCGAAAACTTCCGCGCGTTCGTCGCGGGGGAACTGGCGGACTATCGGGCCGTCGCCATCGAAGAGGCCTTCTCCGTGGAGGTGGGTGGTGTGTCCGTGCAGGGACGCATCGACGCCGTCTTCGAACGCGTGAGCGGGGAGGGACAGCGCTTCCTGGTAGTCGACTGGAAGAGTGGTCAGCCGGTTACGCGTCAGACGAAGCCGGAGAAGCTGGCCTATTTTGCGACGCAGCTGCGCCTGTACCGGCGTGCATGGGCTGCCCGCATGGGCGTCGATCCCTCAGAGGTCGGCGCGATGGTCGCGTTCTTGGCGGGTCCGTCGCACTACACGCTGGAATCGCTTGAGCGGATGCTTGGCGGCGGCGCTCAGCCGCTGGACGAGGCCGTGAAGGGGGTGCTGGGGCAGTGAACTGATGCGGGTGTACTCTCGTCGAGTGCTTCTCGTAGAGTTGCCTGAGTCGTGTCCCGCATAGTGGTGTCACTGTTACAACCAGTATCCTGCAACCTGTGAGGACGAATTATCAAATTCCTTGTTATTGCGCGAAAAGATTGGCCTCGAAGGAGTAGCGCGATGCTCGGTAGATGTGGTCGCCGTACTCCACGATGCGTCCGGAGGGATCGTATGTCGTGCGCTGCGTCGTGAGCAGGGCGGCACCGCGATGCTCGGACAGGAGCTTGGCTTCCTTGGTGGTAGCGGTACGCGCCCCGATGACCTGCCGGGCTGAGGTGAGGATGACGCCTCGCTCGCGCATGAGGCCGTAGAGGGAGCCAGACTCGAGTTCCTGCATCGTGGGGGCAATGTCCGCTGGGATGAGGTTTCTGAGCACAGCGATCGGTTCGTTGTTCGTAAAGCGCGTGCGTTCGATGTGAACGATCAGCGTTCCTGCCTCGATCTTCAGCGCCTCGGCCTCGGCCTCCGTGGCGGGGTGCGCCTCGTAGCGCTGGATTGTCGTCTGTACCTTGTGGCCGGCCTCAACCAGGTCCTTCATGAGGGAGGTGAGTTCCATGGGGCGGTGAACCTGGCTCGGGGAGACGATCGTGCCGACGCCGCGGCGTCGTGTCAGGAGGCCGCGGTCGACGAGACGCTGCAGGGCCTGGCGCGCGGTTGGGCGTGAGACGTGCAAGCGAGCAGCCATCGATAGCTCGTCTTCGAGTCGAGTGTCTGCGGGCAACGCTCCGGTGTTGATGAGTTCAGCGATGGGTTCGGAGATCTGAAAGTACAACGGAACGGGAGAAGAGCGATCCAGCGTAATGTCCGGGATGTAAGGCGTGCTAGTGGCAGCCTTGGATGCGTTGGGCATAGGTGACCTTCAGTATGGCAGGACTTTGGCCTCGTGAAATAAATACAGTTACATGGTATCAGGATCCATGGGGAGCTGGAGTAGCGGCGCGTCGAGCTATATTGCATGGATAAAGTGAGGTGATTGTGTGTCGATCAGGCATATGTGGTAGGTCAGGCTTGAGAGCTGCCCCAATGGGGAGAAAAGGCCAACATGTTGCTGGATCGTCGCACTGTAGATATCCCGACAATGGGCCGCTTGGGCATCGACGTCAAGCTCAAGGGCCTGATCCCAGCGTCATTCCGAAATCAGGCCCTATAGGAAGCCGCATAATGGCTACGAATGAACGCGGCCAAGTTTTAGGATATAGGACAGAGCTCCCCTGGGATGGCGGTCCCGCCTAGCGCGCCACGGCCTCGTCGATGACGGAGGCGACTTCGCGTGCGACGGACGCCCAGGTGAAGTGCTCGCGCACGCGCGCCCCGACGGCTGTGGCACAGGAGGCGCGGCGCACGGGGTCGGTGACGGCTTCGCGCAGGGCGGGTACGAGGGCGTCCGTGAGTTGCGCGGACGACGCACCGTCGACGATCCAGCCGAGGGCGGGGGAGGTGATGACCTCTTCGGTGCCGCCGCGCGGCGTCGCGATGATCGCGCAGTCGCCGAGGGCTGCCTCGAGGATGGAGGTGGGCAGGCCTTCGGGGTACATGGACGGGTAGACGAACACGTCGGAACGACGGTAGAGGCTCATGACGCCGGGGAAGTCGAGCTTGCCGAGGAAAGAGACCGCGGGGTCTGAGCCGTACTGGGCATGCAGCTCGTCCTCGATGGGACCCGAACCAGCCACGGCCAGGCGGAGCGGAACGTCGCGCAGTTCGGCGCGCAGGCGCGCGAAGGCGTCGAGTAGCGCGACGATGCCTTTTTCGGCGATGAGGCGGCCCGCGTAGGAGATGACGATTTCGGAACCTTTGACCCCGCGTGGCCACTGGCGTTCGTAGCGGTCGTCGGCCACCGCCGTGTCCTCGGGGGTCACCGCGTTGTACCACACGCCCGAGGCCTCGATCCCGAAGTGCTTTAGCCACTTGTTGCAGTTGCGGGAGACCCCATAGTAGGAGGTCACGTGCTTCTTGACGAAGTGGGTGAGGCCGTGCTCGTAGATGCCGCCGAAAAAGTCGAGCACCGGGTTGCCGACGCTCATATGCGCGGTGCCGTGCTCGATGAGGGCGACCGGGCGGCCCAGGTGATGTGCGAGGCGCGCGCCGAGCAGGCTGGTCAGGTGGAAGCGCGTGTTGACGATGTAGAAGTCCGCGTTCTCGGCCTCGACGGCCGCCATCGTTTCCTTGAAACGCTCGTCGCGCTTGAAGAAGGGGTAGCGCTGCTTGAACAGGCCTTTGGTCGGCAGGCGGTAGATGCGCAGGCCGTCCTTGTCCTCGAAACGAGGCAGGGACTCGTCGTGCAGGGACGTGACGATGAAGACGTCGTAGCCGAGAAGTCGCAGCTGCTCGCTGAGGCGATCCTGGTAGCGTTCGATCCCACCCAGGTAGGGCAGGAAGAATTCCATGAAGATGGCAACTTTGACGGGGGAATGAGAGCGGTCAGCCATTGACGGACTCCGTTTCGATGGGCGCGTTGCGGACGGGGATGAGCATGAACGCGACGAAGAGGATCGCGAGCAGAGCCATGGTTGAAGCATAGGCCAGGGACGCGCCCATCATGGCGAAAGAGCGCACGAGCGGCGCGGCTGCCAGGTAGGCGGTTCCTCCCGCGATCAGGAACGCCACGAGGACTGCACGCAGGCGGCGCATGGTCGCCAGCGCGTAGTAGAGGATGACGCCGGCCGCGTTGAGGGCACCACCGAGGACGAGCACCATCAGTTCGGGCACGTAGTCGGACACGTCCGTGCTGTACACGAGGGTCAGCAGGGGAGCGCCAATAAAGTAGGTGACGACGGCGACGAGCACGAATGCGCCCGCGGTCGTGACGAGGCCTCGGCGCACGATGGCGAAAAACTCGGAGCGCTTGCCTTCGGTCCAGCGCAGCGCCATGCGGGTCAGCAGCGGGCGGAAGACGAACAGGGAGAGCATGTTGATCGCGACCGCCGGCATGTAGATGATCGCGAAGACGCCGAGCTGCTCGTCGCCGAGGGCCGAGTGGATCGCGAAGCGCGGCGCGTTGGCCAGGTACTGGTTGAGGAATGCGGCGATGAACAGGGGGAGGCATTCCCACAGGATCCCGCCGATACCTCGCAGATTAAACGAGGGAAGCAGGGGAAAGAGGCCTCGCGCGGGCAGCCCGTAGGCGACGACCAGCACGAGGCAGGTGACCGCGAAGGTGACGAGCGTGGACAGGAGCAGGTCCTGGGTGAACCAGTACAGGCCCGACCACAGGAAGGTCGTGGTGAAGATGCGCGCGAAGCAGGCTTTGCCCGCGATGTCGAGGCGGCCCGAACGCTGGAATTCCGAGTAGTAGACGTCCTCGAAGGCGTCGAAGATGCGCAGGAGTGCCATAGCCGCGATGACGGTAAAGGCCGGGTAGGCGTCCTTCGTCGACGCGGTCCACGAGTGGTAGGCGATGAGGCCGACCATGACCAGGCAGGTGAGCAGGCGGGTCGACAGGTAGGTGCCGAAGTCGAAGCGCCGTCGCACGTCGGTGACGTGGAAGGTACGCACCTCGTACAGGCCGACGGTCTGGTACTGCTGGCCGATCGCCAGCGCCAAGGTGAACAGGCCGTACTGGGCGCGCGCGAACGTGTCGGTTGCGCCCGAGCGCATGATCGCCACGCCCATGATGACCACGGCCAGGCTGGACATGAGGGAGGCTGCGGTGTTCCACAGGTAGTCGCGTCCCAGCTGCCCGCGTGACTCGAGGGCCTCCTCGGTGGTTTCGACTGCGGTGTCCGGGTCCGAGGCCTCGGGCAGGGACGAGGCCGTGGTGTCCTTCTCGCTCACTCGTCTGCTCCGTCCTGCGAGTCGGGGCCGGGGTCGCACGGGCCAAACACGATGTGGAAGGGTTCGTGCGTTTCGCGGTCCTGCGGGTCCGGCACGCGCATGTAGTCGCCGTAGCCGCGGGTGAGCACGACGTCGTAGGCCGCCGGGATACGCACGGTGATGTCGTCGAAGGGGACGGACTTCGCGGGGAATAACTCGCCCTCCGACGCGCTCCAACGCCGGGGATCGCGCGTCGAAAAATCGCCGTACAGCGTCGTGCCGTCGGGAGCCATCTGCGGGTTCTCGCGACCCTTCAGGGCGGATCGCAGCCAGCGGCGGTACAGGGAGGCCTCGTTCACCCGCAGCGCCCGCATCCCCCAGTGCGCGCACGCCATGGCCGCCGAGGCCAGCTGGCGTGCCGGCGTGGGTAGCCCCGTTGGCGGGTTGGGGATCGAGCGCAGGAACATGAGGCGCGCCCACAGCCACGTGCCGCGCGACTGGGAGCGGAAACGCGCCGGGTCTGCCGCGATCTGGTCCAGGACGAACAAGTCCACGCCGATCGGCATACGGAAAGAGCGGTCCTTGGCGACCTTCGAGACGAACTCGGAGTCCTTCAGCCCCAGCACGCCGAAGCTGATCGGGTAGTTGGGGTGCGAGGCGGGGGACGCGATGAAGAACTCGTCCCCGAGGAGCGCAGGAGCCTCGGCAATGAAACGCTCGTAGTCCTCGCGCGGCATGCATACGTCACCGTCGTCGTCCCACGGGATGAAACCTTGGTGACGCACAGCGCCGATCGCTGTGCCGCCGTAGGCGACGTAGCGCACGCCCAGGAGGGAACATACGCGGTCAATCTCAGCCAGGCACCGCCTGGTGACGCGCTGGATAGCTGCCAGAGTTGCGGGATCTGCCGCGCTCATATTTCTCCGATCCTTCGATGGGACCTGGGGTCTACAGGGAGTCGGCGTAGGGGCCGAAGTCGATGACGGCTGCCTCGTGGTTGTACCGCTTCTCCGGCGGGGGCAGCTGCATGTAGTCGCCGTATCCGGCGCGCAGGAGCGAGTCGTACTCGTGCTGGATCATGACGGTGATGTCTTCGAAGGGGACATCCAGCGTCGGGAAGAACTCTTCCTCGCGCACGATCCAGTTCTGCGGGTCGCGCATCGTGAAGTCTGCGTAGACGCCTGTGCCCGTTCCCTCGTAGCGGCGAACCGCCTTTTCCCAGCGTTCTTGCAAGCTGCGCGGTGTTGCGCGCACGGCTTTCAGACCCAGGTGTGCCACGGTCGTCGCGGAGAAGATCAGCGCCTTTTTCCACGCGGGCGTGTTAATCAGGTGGGGGCGAGGCGTGCCCTGCAGGAAGAGGAGGCGGCCCCACAGCCACGACTGGCGAGACATCTTCCGGAACGCCTTCTCGTCGGCAGGAATCTCATCCAGGGGCAGAATATCCAGGAAGAACGGCATGCGGTACGTTGAGTTCTTGTCCGCCTCGGGGATCAGGAGCGTGCCCGGCATGACCATCTTCGTGAACATGAAGGGGAAGTCCTCGCGCGTGCGCGTGTTGTCCAGACGGAAACGCTCATCCAACAGCGCGGGAGCTTCCGCCAGGAAACGCTCATAGTCGGCGCGCGTCATCATCACGTCGATGTCGTCGTCCCAGGGGATGAAGCCCCCGTGCCGAATCGCGCCAATCGCGGTGCCGCCGTAGACCGCGTAGGACACTCCGATGCGTCGGCACACCCGGTCCAATTCAGCCAGGATCAGCGTCAGGAGTTTTTGGACCTTGCGCAGGTCGGCGTCGGGCGTCGTCATAAGTCCTCCGAATACGACTAAGCGGGTGGACGCAAGCGCGCCCACCCGCCATTGTCTCATGCCTGGGAGCTGGTGACCTTCTCCGTGCGCTTGGGAAGCAGGTCACCCCAGTTGGACGTGGCCGCCAGGACCGTGCCCACCAGGATAACGATGCAGCACAGGACCTGGGTGGCCGTCGGAATCGTTCCCTGCAACACCAGGGCAAAGATGATCGCCCACGCCGAGTAGGAGATGTTCAGGGCCATGCCGCGCGAGGCACCGATGGCCGACAGGGCCTTGTAGTAGAAGAGGTACGAGGCCGTGCCCGCCAGGCCGGCGAGGGCCACCACGCCCGCGGACAGGGTCGCCAGCGAGTGCAGCGTGAAGCCGAAGACACCCGCGATGGGAGCGACGATGAAGAGATAGACCATGGCCGATGTCGTCTCGCGGATCTGCAGGGCCACCTCGTTATCCACGGCCTCGTCGCGCATGCCCCACGTGAGGATGACGGCCTCGGAACCCCAGCCGATCACGCAGGCCAGGGCACCGGCGACGCCCAGGATTGCGTTGCCGCCCTCGATCGGCTCCGCCGTCGCTGACCAGCCCGTCGCCACGATCGCGCCGAGCGCGACCAGCAGGGCAATGATCTGACGCGGAGCCATGCGCTCCTTGAGCAGGGCGAACGCCAGCAGCGTTCCCAGGGCCGGGTAGAACGTCGAGATAATTGCTGTCAGGCCGGGGCCGATGTTGTCGATCGCGATGAGGTAGCCGCTCATGCCGATCGGGCCACCCAGCAGGGCCGCCACGACAACTGACATGCCCGGGCGGGTGCGAAGCCCCTTCCAGGTGTCCTTCAGGCGACCGCGAATCGCCATGTAGACCAAGAGGATCACGGCGCACGCGACGTCGTGCAGGACCGCGCCCGCCAGCGCCGACTGGCCAAAGTCCAGGAAGGGGGTCATCGCTAGAGCGATCGCTAGCACGACCGTGTCGAGGCCCCACAGGGCACCCGAGAAAATACCGTAACGCTTGCCGCCGTGCTGAGTTTTCATGCCAGCTCACCCTCCTGGGAAACCTGCGCGCCCGAGGTCGCGGTGGCCTTGTACGAAGCGAGCAGGGAATCGATTGTGCGTGTCGCGTGCGAGTAGTAGATGTAGAGCCATTCGCCCACGTCGTCGCCTTCGGCCTCCTTGACCAGCGCCCACAGGTACCAGCACCAGCCGGCGAAGACCTCGTAGGCGAAGAAGTGGCGCGCCTCGCGCTCGGTGGGGGTGTGACCCAGGTAGTACTCGAGGGCGGCGGCCGCGCGCTCGCGGGTCATCTCCGCCGTGCACACGGTCATCGTGCCGAAGTCGGCTGCCATGTCCGACATGCCCGCGTACTCCCAGTCGATGAGGCTGATGTTGCCGTCCTTATCCACCAGGAAGTTCGGGGGGAAGAAGTCGTTGTGCGAGGGGACTTTATCGAAGCCGTCCGCGTCTGCGAAGGCCTTCAGACGCAGGACCTTGTCGCGCAGCTCAAAGTATCCGGGCACGTCGATCGGGCCGAAGGTCTTCAGGAGGCTCTCGTAGCGCAAGCCTTCGGTGACGAAGTCGAAGGAGCGGTCCAGGACTCGGCCGGAGGCGTGCAGGGCGCGGTCCATCTCCATGGCCGCTTTCAGTTCTTCGGGGCGGGTCACGTCCAGGTTGCGCACGTCGCGCACGAAACGCGAGAGCTTCCATCCCGCCGCCGGGTCGCCCGTGATGAAGGTATCGTCGATGCCGAGTTCGGCGGCCAGGTGCAAGCCGGCGAACTCTGCGCTGCGGTCCACGATCTTGTCCGTGCCGATGCCGGGGTGACGGTAGACATATTCGTCATCGCCCACCGTGAAGTGGCACGACAGGTTTGTGATGCCCTGCTTGAGGGGGTAGAAGTCGCGGATCTCCGACTTTGCGCAGCCCAGAGTCTCGACGATGTGGTCGAACACCTCGGAGTCGACGTTTTCGATGAACAGCGGATCGAAGTCGCGCAGCTCGTCGACCGAATCGAACTCGTGGATGACGCCGTCGGGGTAGCGGCGGATCACCATGTCGAACGACTTGATGTGATCCAGGTAGATGGACTCCCACAGCTTCGAGACTGTCTCGGGCTTGTCGTAGACCTGTTCGAGGATCTCGCGGAATGTCGTGGAGAAGTTGCGGTCGAAGTAGACGTGGCCGAGCATGACCCACGCGTCCTCGCCGCCCACGGTCGCGCCCGTGATGCGGTCGCCCGCGCCCACCTTGATGCACCATTCGTCGGTGGGGCCCTCAACGTAGTTGGCCGAGTAGTAGGACTTGTAGACGTAGGGTTCGAAGGGGTTCGTCGTGAAGTAATCGTCCGAGGAGCACACGTAGGTGTTGTCCAGGCGTTCCCTTACGCGCCACAGCGACCCGTTGTTGTTGCGCGTGGCGTACTCGCGGTTGACGACGATGTCGACGCCGTACTTGTCGGCCAGGTAGAAGAAGTATTCCTTCTTGTAGCCGACGACCAGCGCGATATTCGTGATGCCGACCTCGTGGAGCTGACGAATCTGACGCTCGACCAGGATCTCGCCGCGCACCTTGAGCGTGCCCTTGGGACGCTCGTAGCTGATGGGGGCGAAACGTGAGGAGAGACCGGCGGCCATGATGACGGCACCCGTGACGCGATAGGGTTCCAGTGCTGCGCGCCCCGTGTCGGTGATTGCGCGGTCCTCGATGTAACCGGCGGCCTCGCACTCGCGTGTCGCTGTGTTGACGCGGCCCAGGCTCATGTCGGTGGCCACGGACAGCGCGCGCTGCGTGAGGGCTGCACCCTCGCGAGCAAGAGCGGTCAGGATGTTGAATTGGGGTTCGCTGAGAGTGCCAACGTTCGTCGCGGGCATGCGATCACCTTTCGTTCACGGGAGATAGCTGAGCGCTACGTGTTCGAGCGTAGCATTCATAATGCTAATTATGAACATATGGTGGTGGTTTCCACAAGGTCGATGTTCAGCTCGTGGTCTGGCGAATCTTGACAGATCGAAGCGCGAGGTCCGTGGGCGTCCAGCGCTCCGCAGTATTACTCGTCTGACGCTGTGCGACAGTTGCGCAGCGATGAACCTGTCAGCTCATCGTAGACAGCGCGCAGTTGATCCACCGACCCGCGCAGTGAGCGCTCAGCATCCACCCACGCGCGGCACGCCGCCGCGCGATCCGCGCGCTCCTCGTCCGACCACGCCAAGGCCTCGTCGATGGCGCAGCCCAGGGCATCCGGCGTGCGTTCGCCGGTGAGCAGCGAGGCTCCTGGCGCGGTCATCTCCGGCGTTCCGCCCGTGCGATACGCGACGACGGGCACGCCGCACGCCTGCGCCTCCAGCAGCACGAGGCCTGCCGCCTCCTGTCGCCCCCGCGTTGGCTTCGTCGGCAGCGCCAAGACGCGGGCGCGTCGCATCCACTCGCGTACGCGCCCGCGCGCAACCGGGACGGGCAGCGGTCCGCTCGCAGGGGACCTCGCCACCCGCAGGGAGGCCCACCGG
>ERZ1699235.165-NODE-165-length-29798-cov-3.200701_pt1 | contig 29798 bp, 20 predicted proteins | sample MGYA00581546_ERZ1699235 | MGnify/ENA primary metagenome ERZ1699235 (study PRJEB42319, sample SAMD00040334) | human oral metagenome | material: saliva | host: Homo sapiens | study: EMG produced TPA metagenomics assembly of PRJDB4115 data set (Metgenomic analysis of... | reverse complement strand
AAACGAGAGCTTAATCTTCCAGTCTTGCTGAACTTAGCTCATAAGTTTTATAGCCTCTTTCCCAAGTTAGCAGATAAGTTGGCTGGGGAAACCTTTAATTATAAGTGATAAAGCTGTTCCCTTGAGGAATGGCTTTTTGCTTTAATTAGGAGAAGTTGTTCATCGAAAATAATCCCTAAAAATACTGGTATTTTATCTCTATTTGATAGTTTTGGAGTATAATTGAGATAAGAAAGTTCATTAGAAAAATGAAGTCCCAAACCAGCTAACTTACCCTAGATAATGACCTATATATAGTCGGAGGTCGACAATGGAATTATTGACAATTGACCAAATCATTTCCCTTACCCAAGAAGAAACACAAGGACTGGACCCTGAGATAAGAGAAGGGATTGTCCTGAATAAAACAGATTTGCCAGTGTCTGAACTGGATCGTTTGAAAAGCCAACTTCAAATCCAAGATTTGAATCCGATTTTTAGGAGGTATATTCTGGCCTATAACTGGGGGCAGATAGGTTTTTTAAGTTACCAATTTGGATATGGGGACGGCACTAGTCTTACTTGGCTGATCATTCGCAATTTGGAATACTATGATTACTCAACTCTACAAGAAAGCAGCTTGATCATCGCAAATGGAGATCCCTATACTATTTTGCTGGATTGTCAATCTGGGGCGGTCTATGCTGTTGATGCAGAGATGACCTATGATGAAAAAATATGGCTGGCACCAGATTTTCTAGCATTTGTTAGAGCCATGGGAACGGCTCAATCTGCAGTTTGGAAGGGTTGTGAAAGTGACTTCATCCACTTGATGACTAGAATAGGTCATGCGTCCAGTTTGATATTCTGGCAGAGTCTGGTCGGATTTTATGATTGAAAATAGAAGGAGCAGGTCATGGAATTTATTGTAGCTGAGGAAGGGATTCCTCAAAATATCGGATGTCAGGGAGCCTTGATTGCCTATTATGGCAGTGAGATAGAATTTCATTATGAAACCGTGCCACCGCACGGGGATGAGATTTTTTCTGCCAAGTTGCCTTTGTTAGAACTTGAACTGCCCTTTTGGATCTATGGGAGAAATCTCATATTTTTAGACGCTTACTACCTTTTAGCTGAAACTGTTAAAAAAGGGACTTGGAATCCCATAACCAGTATACTTATCAACATTCATATGGGGAAATACGCCAGCCTAGACCACTGGTACAATAATATATCTATTGAGCAAGACGGTCTTGAGTTGAAAAATGATTATGATGGACAAGTCCTGACTTTGAAAACTGTTGACAATCTTCATTGGCTTGCCCTAGATGATGTATCAGAAGAAAGGAACTAAAGATGGCAAAGAAAAGAGTTACATTACCAAAAGAGTTTAAGGATTTAATGGATGAAGGAAATATTGAAGCCCTTAAAGCAGTCTATAATCGTTGTGAATTAACCGCACATGATGGAAGATTTAGCTTATGTACACCACTTCATATGGGAGGAGTCCCGGATGAATTGGTTATCTGGCTGGTGGAAAAGGGCTTGGATATCAATATCCCTGATTATTATGGAGCGACTCCTTTGTACCGTCAAGCAATCTTGGGGAGAGATACAGTAAAACTCTTGTGTGAATTGGGGGCAGACATTGAAAAGCCCAATACCTATGGCGATACCCCTCTACATATGGCAGCTGAATTTTTTCATCCTAGAACAGTCAAATTTTTAATTGACAAGGGAGCAAATGTCAATGCTAAAAATGATATGGGAAGAACCCCACTAGCTTCAGTCTTGATGGTTTGTCGGGGGATTTATATTGCCCAAACTGCTGAAATCGCATCTATGCTTCTGGATGCTGGTGCTAAGAAAACCTCTAAAATGAAGGAAAGAGTTGAGCAAATCGGCAAGGATTTTGAATTTCATCGAGAAAGTATCCATCCTGACTACATAGAGGCTGCAGATAAAGGATTAACAAAACTCTATGAGCTCTTTGATGTCAAGCCTGTAGCCAAACGAATAACCCACGATGGAGTTTCTCCGATTCTCGTAAAAGAAGGTAGCTGGGAGGAGCAATATGAGGAACTTTGGTCCTTCTTGATTCCTTCAAGTGGAGCAGCAAAAACTGTTCAGGGAGAAGTTATCCGTATCCCAGGCAGAGTTCGAGATGAACTGGATCGCAATGGTGGGGCAAACTGGGACAGGGATTACCGCAAGATGCTACAGGCTATGCCTCACTACCTGTCTTTAGGAAGCTCTCTTTCAGATCAAGAATTGGAAGAAATCAAGCAAGTCATTGCGCAAATCCATAGCAAAGAGAATGATGATGAAGCCTGTCTAGACCGTCTCTGCCAATTGGCTCTTGCTTGGATAAAGCAAAATCCTAAACCAATTGACTTAAAAGAACCAAGTTATAATCGTTGAAAGAAATTTTAAGATAGTTAAAATAAAGAACTCATGGTGAAATGATGCAACTAATTGACCAAGTTAAAAAAATAGAAACTTATATTTGTGAGTGTTTTGAAGATTGGGATTTGGATGATCCTGTAGAGGAAGGATATCTGGAAGATTATCAGGGCATTTCTGGTGCTACTGAGGAAGAGCTTCAAGCCTTTGAGGAAATATTTGGTATTCGTCTACCTAGTGACTTCAAAGAGCTTTATAGCTATAAAAATGGGAGTAAATACCTCTCTATTTTACCTTGTGTGATTGACCAGAGAGATTTGACTTTTTCTCTCATGAGTCTACAGGAAATTGAGGCATGTAAAAAGTACTTTCAAAATAGAGATGCTCTGTTAACAGAATTTCCCGACTATTTTTCTAGTCAAGACCTGGAAAATATGCGTGATAGCAGGATTAAGCCCTATCTTTTTAATAAAAAATGGCTTCCTTTTGCCCAGTATTGTGACTCTTGTTATCTTATGCTGGATTTTGATCCAGACCAGGAGGGTCAGGAAGGGCAGATTATTTGCTACATCCATGATCCTGACCAAGTGATTTATGTAGCAGAGAGCCTTAGAAATCTGATTGAAGGGATAATGGATGAGATCATATGAACGGACAAATGTATCAGATAGCCTGTATCGTGGCAGCAGCTAGGAAGGCTTTAAAAAGTGGTAAAGAAATATGCTATAAGCCTGAAAAATATACAAATAAGTTGAGCTTTCAAATTTTGCCGTCAGAAAATGGGGAAGCTACAGAACTTTCTGTATCTGATTGGTTTGAAAACCTTAAGGAAAAAGGTTTGAAGGACTTAAAATTATTTTGCCCCATTTCAGTTGAAGACAGAGGTATTTTAGGTTTCTCCAATACAACACAGAGTTCAATTCTCTGTTTTTATAAAGATGGGAAGGCAAGTTATTTCCTACCAAATTGGGACGTTGCTTCCCCAGGCAGGGGCTGGGATGTTACCTACACCGAGTATGAATGGGAAAGGTCTTCTCAAGACATTCCCCACTATGAAGATAATATGGAAGAATTTAAGGACATACTGGCTCGTATAGAAGATTTAGCAATTAAAATTGAATGTGAGAACTTTGCCAAAGTCTTTCACTCTGCTAGAAACTTTTTGCTAGACCCAGAATCTGGTAAAGGACTGGCAGAACCTCAAATTCCACCGCAACATCTAAGCATATTTAGAGCTGCAAGTGCAGCGGATGTTTTTGGAGGAATGGGCTCCTGGAATGATGAACCTGGATGGCTGGCACAAGATAAGGGACTGGGTCAAGTATACGATGAACTTTCAGATCAATTGCTAAGAAATATTAGCTCAGCCATTCTATTTGCCATCAACGAGTGGTGATGGATTAGGAGAGAGAAAATGGGGAAGTTAAAGTTAAGTCTATTGAATAAATGGGAACTAGACAAGGACTTCAATAGTGTTTTCAATTCTGTCATGTTACATGATGGTAGAGCCTTTGTATTGACCAGTGAGAAGGAAGCTTTTAATCGATACTGTCTGCTAGAAGTGTCTCCTTTGGGAGTCAAGGAGATAGATGCTTGGGCTTGTAACCATGTTTGGGAGGAAGAGCCTCTACTCTATACAGATGGACAAAATATTGGCATCATCAAGGCTGGCAAGGAAATAGTCTATTATACTGGTGATTTTTCTCATCCAGAAATCATTGCCATAAAGGATTCGCAGAGTATACTTCCTAAAAAGGCACAAGAGAGATATTTTCAAATAGTATCAGATAGCGACCAGATACCCGTGTGTTTTGAAGATCAAGTTTATACAAATCAGGCAAGAAACTTTGCCCTTTTAGAATTTGATAGAGAGAAAAAGCAGGCGAAGTGGACCACTTATTCGCATATTGATAAAAAAGCTTTAAACTACCACGACACGAGCTCAGATGCTTGTCCTAAAATCGATAGTCTGAAATATTGGCAGCAAGAGCTCTATGCCTTTAGCTCTGGAGAAAGTCAAACCTCTGTCAATAAATGGGGCATGGACTATTATGCCCTAGTTAAAATCTCTAGTGATGGTCATATTCTCGAAAAAATCTTAGAATCTGAACATTTAAAGGCTTTAGGCAAAAAAGCTGGTGTCAATGGAATCTTTACGGATTCGCCTTATCTTATCCTGAGCCCCCTATTTAAGAATGATGACTGGAAGGGCAAGCAAAAGCTATTTTCTCTGGCAACAAGAGAATGGTGCGATATAGCCTTGCCTAGAGGAATGAGTAAACACAAGCTTCAAAATATGACAGACAACTTTTGTTTAACCTTCCTGTACGACAGAGGATTAAAAGAACTTGCCCTTTGTCAGATTGACTAGGCTGTGAGGCTGAATTTGGGAGCTTTTTATTGATAGGTGCTGAAATTTCTTGATTAGTCTACAGAATTTATTTTGAGTTGTTTTCTCGTTAAATTTGACCAAGTATTGCAAATCGAATCTTAAAATAGTATACTAGTTCTGTTAGTTATGAAAACGTTTGCGTTTTTGTTGATGATGATTATTTAGGAGACAAGACATGGAATTAACAGCCATTTATCATAGACCAGAATCAGAGTATGCTTATCTTTACAAAGAAGGTCAGCTACATATCCGAATTAGAACCAAGAAAAATGATGTCCAGAAGGTTATCTTACACTATGGAGATCCCTTTATTTTCATTGAGGATAAGTATGAAGCCAAGAAAGAAATGACCAAAGTAACCTCAGATGCCCTATTTGACTATTGGCAGGTTACAGTCTCGGTTGATTTTGCACGGATTCAGTATCTCTTTGAGCTCCTCGATGAGGAAGGTCATGGTGTCTACTATGGGGATAAGGGTTGTGTAGAACATACTCAAGAAAACTTGGATGCTGATGGAAACGGCTTTAAGCTTCCTTATATTCACGAAATCGACGGATGTCAGGTTCCTGACTGGGTTTCAAATACCGTTTGGTATCAGATTTTCCCAGAACGATTTGCAAATGGAAACCCTAATTTGACCCCAGATGGAGCTCGAGAGTGGGATGCTGCCATTGCACCTAATATTGATGATTTTTTTGGTGGAGATTTACAAGGGATTATCGACCATTTAGACTATCTTAAAGATTTGGGAATCACTGGACTTTATCTATGTCCGATTTTTGAAGCTACAACCAATCACAAGTATGATACGACGGATTATTTTGAAATTGACCGTCACTTTGGAGACAAGGAAGTTTTTCGTAATTTAGTCGAGGAAGCTCACAAACGTAGCATTAAGATTATGCTAGATGCTGTTTTCAATCATATCGGCTACCAGTCTGCCCAATGGCAGGATGTTCTAAAAAATGGAGAAAATTCTCCTTATAAAGATTGGTTCCATATCCAAGAATTTCCAGTTACTGAGGATAAACTTCAGAATCCAAGACAACTCCCTTATCATACCTTTGCCTTTGCTAGCTATATGCCTAAGTTGAATACAGCTAATCCGGAGGTTAGGGACTATCTTTTAAGTGTTGCGACCTACTGGATTGAAAATTTTGATATCGATGCTTGGCGCTTGGACGTTGCTAATGAAATTGACCATCAGTTCTGGAGAGATTTCAGAAAGGCAGTTCTCGCTAAAAAACCTGATTTGTATATCTTAGGTGAAATCTGGCATACCTCACAACCTTGGCTACAAGGGGATGAGTTCCATGCAGTTATGAACTACCCACTCTCTGAAAGTATCAAGGATTATTTCTTGCGTCAGCGTAAAAAGACAGAGCAGTTTATTTCAGAAATCAACAGCCAGTCTATGTACTACAAGCAACAAATCTCAGAGGTGATGTTTAACCTTTTAGATTCTCATGATACAGAGCGTATCCTTACAACTGCCAAAGGAAATATCCAGCATGTCAAGGCTGCCCTAACTTTCCTCTATCTTCAAAAAGGGACTCCTTGTATCTATTACGGAACAGAGCTTGCATTAATAGGTGGACCAGACCCTGATTGCCGTCGTGTCATGCCTTGGGACCGTGTTTCTGAAGACAATGACATGCTGAATTTTATGAAGAAATTAATCAAGGTTCGTAAGGAAGTTGCAAGCATTATTCAGCATGGAAATTATCGCTTGGAAGAAGTGAAACCAGATGTCCTATCTTTGAAGTGGAACTACCAAGGGAAAGAAGTTCAGGCCATCTTTAATCAGTCTTCTGAGAATTTTGTTTTAGAAAGAGACTTTGTTGATTTAGCTAGTCATTGCCATCTTAAAGATGGACAACAAGTTATCTTGCCAGCTGGATTTGTGGTTTATTTAGATTCGATTTAAATCGATTTTAACTCCAGTACAGGTTTGTTTTAAACGAGAAAGGGAAGAATGATGGAAAAACTTCAAGTTTCCGAAGAATGGTTGCAAAAATACCAAGAAATCAAGCATATTTTGACCTCGTCTGTCAATTATGTAGCATGTTTTGAGACGAAAGAAATAGACGGCAAGGAAGTCTTTGTCCTAGATATGGGGGAAGTGACCTTCCCAAGTGGAGAAATATTAGTTAGGGATCCCTTGGTCTGGCTCCGTAGGAATGAAAAACCCTATCTAGAGACAGTTCCCAAAGGAACATTTCCTCTCAAAACCTTAGTAGTCAAGATCGAAGAAGATCATTATCGGTATGTTGCAACAAGAGTTCAATTTACAGATAAGCTTCCAGTTGTTTACTATGAAGCCTTAACTGGTACTGAAAACCTGGCTTCGGTTGAAGAAGATTCTTATTTTGGATTTTCAGTCGATGCAGGCTTGGCAACCATTGTGGATGTTGAGACTAAAAATGCCTACTGTGATTTTGAAGAAAAATGGTATCAAGAAAATCCCGAAAAAAACATCTATGATGATTTCTTTGCGGAAATTTTTGCTCAAAATGCTATAGAACATCCCCTATATCAGCGAGAAGGCGGTGATTGGATAAACTTTAAAATCCCAGATACAGACCTGACTATTCCAATGATTCAGTCTGGTTTTGGAGATGGAAATTATCCTGTTTACTTTGGCTATGATAAGGATCACCAACTATGTGATGTGGTTATCGAGTATATCTATCTTGGATAAGGAGTTGGATAATGGCACTCAAGGAAGTTTATGAGTATTTTCGTCACTATGATAAGGAAACTTATCAGGTTGTCGCCTGCATGGGCAATGAACCATCGGAAGAAGATGTTCAGGATTTTGAAAATCAATACGGCATTCGTCTGCCAGAAGATTTCAGGGAATTCACCATGTCATCTCTGGGAGGTCTCTTTATGGAAGTCAGAGAAGAGCTATGGCCAAGAGCCAAGGCTTACGATGTAGCACCATTTTGGACCTTCTGCCGAGGTATTAAGGTCTTGGGAATTGCAAATGGCATCCCAGATTTCTTAGACATTCGTCTTAAAACCAAGGAATTACACGCTCTGGGTTTTGTGGATTATATTCCATTTCTGTCTATCATCGGGGATGGAGATGTGATTTTTTGCTTTGATAAGGACAATCATATTGTAGCTCTAGATTGGTATAATAGTGGCGAATCGGAAGAGCTTGAATGTGATTTTTCAGGACTTTTACTCCATCAAATTGCCGAGCTAGAAGAGCGTAAAAATGAGATGGTCAAGATGTTAAAAGAAGGATAATCAGTAACCGAAGGTAAATTCAGAATAGTTTTTCAGTAACAGCTGTTTCACTGATAGAAACAGCTTTTTTGGCGTATTGATCCAAATGTACATTTTAAAATTTAAGCTTTTCTACAAATTATAGAAAAATAAATCAAAAGTATGATTTTTATAGGGATTCTATTGAAGTATCTTATGTTATTTAATAAAATAGAAATAATTAAAACAAGAAAGTATAACGTTTTCACAAAAAATAGAAGCGGTTCCTTAATAAGGAGAAGCCTATGGGAAAAGATCATTGGAATCGAAAAAGAGTCTATAGCATCCGTAAATTTACGGTCGGAACGTGCTCGGTACTTATCGGGACTTGCTCTATTTTATTTGGAGCAAATCTAGCTAGTGCAAGTACTGTATCTGCGGATGAAACTCCAGTCGCTGTTGCTACAGAAAAAGTGGAGAAAGAAACTCCTAAAGAGGAGGCTGTAGATTCAAAAGCTTCTGAACAACCTGTAACAACAGAAACTGTTAACAGTGAAGCAGTAGAAGCTAAGCATGAAGTAGAGAAAAAAGTGGAAGCCCCAACTACTGAGACTACTCCTGAGAAAAAAGAAACCTCTGATGTAGAAAAGCAAGCTCCAGCTGTGACTCAGGATCAATCTGCTCAAACAGAAAAACCAGAGCTCAAACCTGCAACTAATGATGAGGTAAAACAGTTGATTGAGGATAGAAAAGTAGAATTCAACCAAAACTGGCATTTCAAGCTCAATGCCAATGCTAAAGATGCGGTCAAGCCAGATGCCGATGTTTCTAGTTGGAAGAAATTAGACCTTCCTCATGACTGGAGTATCTACAATGACTTTGACCATGACTCACCTGCCCAAAACGAAGGTGGGCAACTCAATGGTGGTGATGCTTGGTATCGTAAGACCTTTAAACTCGATGAAGAAGACCTCAATAAGAATGTTCGTATCACATTTGATGGGGTTTACATGGATTCTCAGGTTTATGTAAATGGACAGCTAGTTGGTCACTATCCAAATGGTTACAACCAATTCTCATATGACATCACTGACTATCTCCATAAAGACGGTCGCGAGAATGTCGTAGCAGTGCATGCCATCAACAAACAACCAAGTAGCCGTTGGTACTCAGGAAGCGGGATTTACCGTGATGTTACCCTTCAAGTCACAGATAAGGTCCATACTGAGAAAAATGGAACAACTATCTTAACTCCAGACCTTGAAAAACAACAAAATGGTAAGGTAGATACTCATGTAACAAGTAAGATCGTCAATACTGATGATAAAGATCATGAAATTCTTGCTGAGTATCAAATCATTGAACGTAATGGTCAAGCTGTAACTGATCTAGTTCGTACCGCTAGTCAAGTCTTGAAAGCTCATCAATCAGCTAGCTTGAATGCTATTTTACAAGTTGATAAACCAAAACTTTGGACAGTTAATAGCGACAAGCCTGCCCTTTACGAATTGGTGACACGTGTCTATCGTGATGGTCAATTGGTCGATGCTAAGAAGGACTTGTTTGGTTACCGTTACTATAACTGGACACCAAATGAAGGCTTCTCTTTGAATGGTGAACGCATTAAATTCCATGGGGTTTCTCTTCACCATGACCATGGAGCTCTTGGAGCTGAAGAAAACTATAAGGCAGAATACCGTCGTCTGAAACAAATGAAGGATATGGGTGTGAACTCTATCCGTACAACTCACAACCCAGCTAGTGAGCAAACTTTACGAATCGCTGCTGAGCTTGGTTTGTTGGTCCAAGAAGAAGCTTTCGATACTTGGTATGGTGGTAAGAAACAGTATGACTACGGTCGCTTCTTTGATAAAGATGCTACTCACCCAGACGCTAAAAAAGGTGAAAAATGGTCTGATTTTGACCTTCGTACCATGGTTGAACGAGGAAAGAACAACCCTGCTATCGTTATGTGGTCTATCGGTAATGAAATCGGTGAAGCAGACGGGAAACCTCGTTCTCTAGCAACTGTTAAACGCTTGGTTCAAGTTATTAAGGCTGTTGATAAGACACGCTATGTCACTATGGGAGCAGATAAGTTCCGTTTTGGTGATGGTAGTGGTGACCATGAAAAGATTGCCAATGAACTTGACGCGGTTGGATTTAACTATTCAGAAGACAACTACAAGAAACTTCGTGCGAAACATCCAAATTGGTTGATTTACGGTTCTGAAACTTCCTCAGCTACTCGTACACGTGGAAGTTATTTCCGTCCAGAACGTGAATTGGTCCACAGCAATCAGGCTTACCGTCATTACGAGCAATCAGACTACGGTAATGACCGTGTTGGTTGGGGTAAAACAGCAACAGCATCTTGGACTTTTGACCGTGACAATGCAGGTTACGCAGGTCAGTTCATCTGGACAGGTACGGACTATATCGGTGAACCTACTCCATGGCACAACCAAAACCAAACTCCAGTTAAGAGTTCTTACTTTGGTATCGTAGATACAGCTGGTATTCCAAAGAATGACTACTACTTGTACCAAAGCCAATGGGTTTCTGCTGAGAAGAAACCAATGGTTCACTTGCTTCCTCACTGGAACTGGGAAAATCCTACCCTAAAAGAGAATGTAGCGGATGCAGATGGTAATATTCCAGTCCGTGCCTATTCTAATGCGGCAAGTGTAGAACTATTCTTGAATGGTAATACTCTAGGCAAGAAGACATTTACTAAAAAACAAACAAGTGATGGACGTACTTACCAAGAAGGTGCTAAACCGAATGAACTTTACCTTGAATGGAAGGTTGCTTTTGAAGCTGGTACTTTAGAAGCAGTAGCTCGTGACGAAGCTGGTAACATCGTTGCTCGTGATAAGATTGTGACTGCTGGAGAACCTGCAGGGGTTCGTTTGGTCAAAGAAGAACATGCTATCGCAGCTGACGGAAAAGACCTCACTTATATCTATTACGAAATTGTTGACAGTAAAGGTAACGTAGTTCCTACAGCCAATAATCTTGTTCGCTTCCAGTTGCATGGACAAGGTCAGATTGTCGGTGTGGATAACGGGGAACAAGCCAGCCGTGAACGTTACAAAGAACAAGCAGATGGTTCATGGATTCGCAAAGCCTTTAATGGTAAGGGTGTTGTGATTGTCAAATCAACTGAGCAAGCAGGGAAATTCACCTTGACTGCTCACTCTGATTTCTTGAAATCTGGTCAAACAACTATCTTCACAGGTAAGAAAGACCAAGAGGAAAAAACTGTTTTAGGTACAGAGGTTCCTAAAGTTCGTACAGTAATCGGTCAAGCAGCGAAAATGCCTTCAAAAGTAGGATTTATCTACAGTGATGGCAGCCGTGCAAAACTTCCAGTAGAATGGTCAGCAGTTAATGTCAACGAACCTGGTATCTTTACTGTTAAAGGTGTGGCAAATGGTCGTGATGTAGAAGCGCGTGTTGAAGTCTTGGCCCTCGAAACAGAATTACCTGTAGTTAAGAGAATTGCACCAAGTACAGATCTAAATACGGTTGACCCATCTGTTACCTATGTATTGTCAGATGGTACTGTAGGAAGCTATGACGTTGATAGGTGGGAAGTTGCAGCTGAAGATCAAGCTAAATTAACTATCCCAGGCTCTCGTATCCAAGCTAAAGGAATTTCAGGTGATGATGAAATCGCTGCTACATTCGTAGTTGCCGAAGGTCAAGCGGCTTCACCAGTAGTACCGACTGTAACTGTTGCAGACCAGCCTGTAGAAGGGCTCTCAACTGACCAACCGGTTCTATACCATAAACTTGCTTATGGAGCTACTTTGCCTGAAGTTAAAGCTTTAGCTGAAAATGCGCAAGTTACTGTTATTCAAGCTAACGAAGCAAATGGTATGCGTGCTAGTATTTATGTTCAACCAAATGATGGTGGAGCACTTCAGACTTATGCTATCCAATTCTTACAAGAAGCTCCTCAGATTGAACGTTTAAGCCTAGAAGTTGAAAATGCAGACGCACTGAAAGAAGACCAAACAGTTGGTATCAAAGTCTTGGCTCATTATCAAGATGGAACTCAGGCCGTATTAAAAGCTGACAAGGTAACCTTCTCAACATCAGGTGAAGGAGACGTAGCTGTTCGTAAAGGTATGCTTGAATTGCATAAACCTGGTCAAGTAACTTTGAAAGCTCAATTTGAAGGAGCAGAAGGTCAGATTGACTTGAACATTCAGGCAAATACTGAAAATAAAGTTGTCCAGGCCATTCGTCCAGTAAGTGTTGTGACAGGTTTGAACCAAGAACCAAGTCTACCTGATACAGTAACGGTAGAGTACGATAAAGGATTTCCAAAAGTTCACAAGGTAACTTGGCAAGCAGTTGCTAAGGAAGACCTTGCTAAATACCACAGCTTTGATGTTCTAGGTAAAGTAGAAGGAATTGAAAACAAAGCTCATGCTAAAGTTTCTGTAGAAGGTATCATTGCAGTCGAAGAAGTGACTACAACAACTCCAGTTTCAGAAGCTCCTCAATTACCAGAAAGTGTTCGTACTTACCACTCAAACGGCCAAGTATCTTCAGCTAAAGTGACTTGGGATGCTATTGACCCAAGCCAATATGCAACTGAAGGTAGCTTTACCGTTACAGGGCATGTCGAAGGGACTCAGTTACCAACGAAACTTCATGTGCGCGTTTCTGCTCAGACAGAAACTGGTGCAAACATTTCTGACCAGTGGACAGGTTCAGAGTTGCCACTTGCCTTTGCATCAGACTCAAATCCAAGTGACTCGGTAGCAAATGTTAATGATAAACTAATCTCATACAACAACCAACCAGCTAACCGTTGGACAAACTGGAACCGTACAAGTGAAGCATCAGTGGGAATCCTCTTTGGTGATTCTGGTATCCTGTCTAAACGTTCGGTTGACAATCTCAATGTTGCCTTCCACGAAGACCACGGTGTTGGTGCACCTAAGTCTTATGTCATCGAATACTATGTAGGAAAAGATGTTCCAACAGTTCCTAAGAATCCAAGCTTTGTAGCTAGTGAAGACCACGTCTTTAACGATGACAATAACTGGAAACAAGTGACAAATCTTAAAGCTCCAGATCAAGTGAGAGCTGGAGAAATGACTCACTTTAGCTTTGATAAAGTCAATACTTATGCGGTTCGTATCCGTATGGTTAGACCAGATGGTAAATGGGGTACTTCCATTACAGAAATTCAAATCTTCTCTAAACAAGTAGCTGCAGCTAAGAAAGCTCAAGCTCAAATCCAAGTAGATGGAAAAGATTTGCCAAACTTTAACCCTGGCTTGACTGACTATTATCTAGAAGCTAAAGAAGACCAAGCACCAACTGTAACAGCAAGTGTATCAGATAATGGTATTGCTACAGTGATTCCAAGCGTGCGTGAAGGGGATCCAGTTCGTGTTGTTGTTAAGGCTGAAAACGGAGATATTCTAGGTGAATACCGTCTCCACTTTACAAATGATAAAGACTTGCTAGCAAGTAAACCTGTTGTTGCTGTGAAATCATCACGCTTGGTTGCTAAGGGCCATACTCTTGAGTTACCTGCGAAAGTCGCTGTTTACTTCACAGGTAAAGATGGCTATGAAGTCAAAGACTTGGCAGTTGAATGGGATGAAGTTCCAGCTGAAAATCTAGCGAATGCAGGTGAATTTACAGTTCGTGGTCGCGTTTTAGGTACTGATTTAACTGCTGAAGTAGCAGTACGTGTGACTGATAAACTCGGTGAAAACCTATCAGACAACCCAGACTTCGATGACGATAGCAACCGTTCATTTGCTTCTGCAACCAATGATATTGATCCAAATTCTCATGACCGTGTGGACTATGTTAACGATGGTTCAGATGATGAAACCCGTCGTTGGACCAACTGGTCTCCAACTCCATCTGATAATCCAGAAGTTTCAGTAGGGGTTATCTTTAGAGAAGCTGGCAAGATTGTTGAACGTACAGTCGCTGAAGGAAGCATTCGATTCTTCTCAGATGGTGGTACAGATGCACCTTCTAAACTAGTCTTAGAGCGCTATGTGGGACCAGAATTTGACTCACCAGAATACTACTCTAACTACCAACCATACGATCCAGAACATCCATTCAACACTCCTTCTAACTGGGAGAAAGTTGAATACCGTGCGGATCAAGAGATTCAAGCAGGTACTGATATCCATGTAACCTTTGCCCCAGTTAAAGCTAAGGCTATGAGATGGCGCATGGATAGAAAAGCTGATACCAAGGGTGTAGCTATTACAGAAATGGCCTTCATTGCTCCAAGTGAAGAACCTAAGGATAGTACAGCTGCAAAACTTCTTGTGGATGGTAAAGAGATTGCTGACTTCTCTGAAGATCGTGTGGATTACCAAGTAACCTACAGTGGAAATCGTCCTCAAGTAACAGTTGAAGCTGGCGAAAACGTAGCAGCAACTATTGTTGATAGTGGTGATGATAAACTTCCAGTCTTGATTCATCTTGTTTCAGAAAGTGGTAAACATATTAAGGAATACCGCATTCAATTGACTAAGGCAGATGCTGAAAGTGCTAAGACAGAACCAGCTGTACACGAAGTTCCAGAGTTCACAGGTGGTGTGAATGGAGAAGAACCAGCAGTTCACGAAATTCCAGAATACACTGGAGGCGTGAATGGAGTTGAACCAGCAGTACATGAAGTTCCAGAGTTCACAGGTGGCGTGAATGGAGTTGAAGCAGCAGTTCACGAAGTACCAGAACATACTTTAGGAGCGAATGTAGTCGAACCAGCAGTTCACGAAGTTCCAGAATACACTGGTGGTGTGAATGCAGTCGAAGCAGCGGTTAACGATGTGCCAGAGTACAAAGGTGGTGCCAATGCAGTCGAAGCAGCGGTGAACGAAGTTCCAGAATATACTGGTGGCGTGAACGCAGCCGAAGCAGCGGTCAATGAAGTACCGGAGTACAAAGATAATCAATCTCTTGTAGCCCTCGCTATGTCACAAGACAAGACTTACCAGGCGCCTGCAAGTCGTCAACATATTCTCCCTGAAACAGGTACTAAGGAAAATGCAACCCTTGCAACAGCAGGTGTTGTGGGAGCGCTTCTTGGACTCTTTGCAATGGGAAAGAAGAAAGACGAAGAATAAAATAATCTGACAGTATTTAGATTATAGAGATTGGACAAGAAAACAATCTCAACTATAAAAAGTGGACAAACTAGTTTCAAGAAACAGAACTAGATCTTGTCCGCTTTTTTATGTTTTATATTTAGGGATTAACTTTCTTTCTATTATTAAAAGAGTTATAATAAGGGTGAAATAAGGGGTAGGAAAGGAGGAAATAAGATGTCCTATATTGAAATGAAACATAGCTATAAGAGGTATCATACTGGAGAAACAGAAATCGTAGCCAATCGTGATGTTAATTTCGAGATTGAAAAGGGAGAACTGGTCATTATCCTTGGTTCATCTGGAGCAGGGAAGTCAACAGTCTTAAATATTCTTGGTGGTATGGATACAAACGATGAAGGACAAGTCTGGATAGACGGAACCAATATCTCGAATTTTACTTCCCATCAGAGAACCAACTATCGTAGGGATGATGTTGGTTTCGTCTTTCAATTTTATAACTTGGTTTCTAACTTGACTGCCAAAGAAAATGTCGAGTTGGCATCAGAAATTGTATCAGATGCCTTAGATCCTGAGCAGGTTCTCAAGGATGTAGGGTTAGGCAATCGTCTCAATAACTTTCCAGCCCAGTTGTCAGGTGGTGAGCAACAACGGGTATCTATTGCTCGAGCTGTGGCTAAAAATCCTAAAATTCTCCTTTGTGATGAACCAACGGGAGCTTTGGACTACCAGACTGGTAAGCAGGTTCTAAAGATTCTTCAAGATATGTCACGTAAGAAGGGGGCTACCGTTATCATTGTGACCCACAATGCCTCGCTAGCTCCTATAGCTGATCGGGTGATTCAAATGCATGATGCTGGTGTCAAGAGTGTTGTCCTCAATCCTCAACCACAGGATATTGATGATTTGGAGTACTAAGATGAAAAGAAAGACATATTGGAAAGACCTGCTCCAGTCTTTCACAGGTTCAAAGGGACGGTTTTTATCCATCCTAACTCTGATGATGTTGGGATCTTTGGCTGTGGTTGGTCTTAAAGTAGCCAGTCCCAATATGGAGCGAACAGCTTGGGCTTATCTGAAAGATACTAATGCGGCAGATATGACCATCATGGGAGATTATGGTCTAGATCAGACAGACCAGGAAGAATTGCAAACTCTATCAGGAGCAAATGTTGAATTTGGTTATATGACAGATTTGACTCTGGCAAATAGTGAAGATGCCATACGAATCTTTTCAAATACTGATAAGATTTCAAAATTTCAAGTAACGGAAGGTCGTTTGCCTGAAAAAGAAGATGAATTAGCCTTGGCGGACTTTTGGAAAGATCGCTATCAGATTGGTCAAGTCATTCATTTGAACCAAAAGAATGGTAGCAATTCTCAATTGAAGCGGGATAGTTATACCATTACAGGCTTTGTTCACTCTCCAGATATTTTCTCAAAAACGGATATGGGGAGTGCAGGCAGTGGTAATGGGAACTTATCAGTCTATGGTGTTGTAACAAAAGATAACTTTAAGAGCTCTGTTTACACGATTGCCCGCCTTCGTTTTACTAGTCTAACAGATGTCAATCCTTTTTCTAGTGATTACGAAAAGAAACTCGAGGAAGAAGAGGAGACTCTAAAGGAACTAGTTGCTGATAATGGTCGAGCCCGGCTGAAGAAAATAAAAGAAGATTCTCAGGAGAAATTGGATGTTGGGAAGAAAAAACTAGATGAAGCGGAAACCAACTTGACAGCTGGCAAGAAACGTCTACAGGAAACCGATACTCAGCTTCAAGGTCAAGAGGCACAGTTAAGCCAACTTCCAGAACCGCAAAAGAGCCAAGTTTCGAGCCAGATAGACCAAGCTAAAGAACAGCTAAAACAAGAAAAAGAAAAAGCAAGCCAAGCTGAAACAGATCTTACTAAGGAAAAGGCTAAGTGGCAGACCAGTCAGGATGAGGTCAATGCTCTGACAGAGCCAACCTATCATGTCTACAATCGAAAAAGCTCTCCTACTGGTCAAGGTTATCTGATGTATAGTAACTCAGCGATGAGTATTCGTGCCGTGGGAAATATCTTTCCAGTTGTTCTCTACGCAGTGGCAGCCATGGTTACCTTTACCACTATGACTCGATTTGTAGATGAGGAAAGAACCAATGCAGGGATTTTCAAAGCTCTAGGCTACCATAGCAAGGACATCATCGCTAAGTTTGTGATTTATGGTCTGGTTGCTGGTACTATTGGAACCCTTCTAGGGATTCTGATTGGCCATTATGTCTTAGCACCTACAATCTCACATATCATTACTGGTCGAATGATTGTTGGTGAGAGTCAGCAATATTTCTACTGGACCTATAGTTGCTTGGCTCTGGGGCTAAGCTTAGTAGCAAGCGTCCTACCAGCCTACCTTGTATCTCGTAGAGAATTGCATGAAGAAGCAGCGCAATTATTATTACCTAAGCCTCCAGTCAAGGGTTCTAAAATTCTCTTAGAACGCATCACATTTATCTGGTCACGTTTGAGCTTTACTCAAAAGGTTACTGCTCGTAATATCTTTCGTTATAAGCAGCGTATGTTAATGACCATTTTTGGGGTTGGAGGTTCAGTTGCCCTCCTCTTTGCAGGACTTGGGATTCAATCCTCTGTGGTTGGCGTGGCCGACAGGCAGTTTAAGGACCTGCAACAATATCAGATGGTTCTCTCTGTAAATACTAGAGCTTCAGATACTGATAAGGACAAGTTAGAAGAAAAACTGAAAAGCGATGAAGTTAAAGATTTTCGTTTGATTTTTTCTAAGCAGATTGAAGAGAAGTATCCGGGCAAGGCTGGAATTCAGACAGTGACCATCATGGTAACAGATAAGGCTGACCTGGCTCCATTTGTCCGTTTAGAAAATAATGGGGAAAAACTTGACTTATCTAACGGAGTTGTCTTGACAGAAAAATTAGCTCAGTTGGCAGGAGTTTCCGTTGGTGAAAACTTTACAATAGATGGAAAAACCTTTAAAGTAGGTGGCATCACGGAGCATTATGTAGGCCATTTTGTTTATATGAATCAGGAGACCTATGAGAAAATTTATGGTCAAACTCCTAAGATGAATACCTATCTAGTCCAACTCAAGGATAAAAGTGAAGGCAATACTGAAAGAGTTGCAAGAGAATTTATGGAGCAGGCGGCTGTCAATGGTGTCGTGCAAAATGCTTCAACCATTCAGCTATTTGAAAGTTTTGCTAGTTCCCTTAACCAAACCATGGCAATTTTGGTTCTGGTATCGGTACTTCTAGCAGTTGTGATTCTCTATAATCTGACCAATATCAATGTTGCTGAACGGATTCGGGAACTCTCAACCATAAAGGTCCTTGGTTTTCATAATAAAGAAGTGACCCTTTATATCTATCGGGAGACCATCATACTGTCACTGGTTGGAATGATTGTAGGTTTGGTCTCAGGCTTTTATCTCCATCAATTTCTAATTCAGATGATTGCACCGGGCACCTTCCGTTTTCAACCACAGGTCGGTTGGGAAGTGTATCTAATCCCAGTTTTAGCTGTTGGTATCATCTTGACCATACTCGGTTTTTTTGTCAATCACTATCTCCGAAAGGTCGATATGCTAGAAGCCCTCAAGTCGGTAGAATAGGTTTTTTATAACAAAAAACAAATAAGAAAGCCCTTTGTGGCTTTTTTATTTTCATAAAAATGGTAAAATAGTAAGAGTAGAAATGGAGTTCTAGATATGAAACGAATTGATCAATTTGAAAATAAGAAAGTATTAGTCCTAGGTTTAGCCAAATCAGGTGAGTCTGCAGCTCGTCTCTTGGACAAGTTGGGTGCCATTGTAACCGTAAATGATGGCAAGCCTTTTGAGGAGAATCCAGCAGCTCAAAGCCTTTTGGAAGATGGTATCAAGGTTGTAACTGGTGGTCATCCCTTGGAATTGTTGGATGAAGATTTTGCCCTCATGGTGAAAAACCCTGGAATTCCTTATAGCAATCCAATGATTGAAAAAGCTCTAGAAAAAGGCATTCCAGTCTTGACAGAGGTTGAGTTGGCCTATTTGATTTCTGATGCACCAATCGTCGGTATTACTGGTTCAAATGGTAAGACAACGACGACAACCATGATTGGAGAAGTATTGACTGCAGCTGGGCAAAATGGCCTCTTATCAGGGAACATCGGTTATCCTGCTAGTCAAGTGGCCCAAACTGCGACAGATAAGGATACCCTTGTCATGGAACTTTCTTCTTTCCAATTAATGGGAATCCAGGAATTCCATCCTGAAATTGCTGTTATCACCAACCTGATGCCAACACATATTGACTATCACGGTTCTTTTGAAGCTTATGTTGAAGCTAAGTGGAATATCCAAAACAATATGACAGCAGTTGATTACCTAGTATTGAACTTCAACCAGGAATTAGCTAAAGAACTTGCGACAAAGACAAATGCAACTGTAGTACCATTCTCAACACTTGAAAAGGTTGACGGAGCTTATCTTGAAGATGGTCTTCTCTACTTCCGTGGTGAAAAAGTCATGGCAGCTGATGAGATCGGTGTTCCAGGTAGCCACAATGTGGAAAATGCTCTTGCAACCATTGCCGTTGCTAAACTGCGTGGCGTTGATAATGAAACCATCAAGGAAACCTTGTCAGCCTTTGGTGGAGTTAAACACCGTCTCCAGTTTGTAGACCAAATCAATGGCGTTAAATTTTATAACGATAGTAAGTCAACCAATATCTTAGCAACTCAAAAAGCCTTGTCAGGATTTGATAATAGCAAGGTTATCTTGATTGCTGGTGGGTTGGACCGTGGCAATGAGTTTGACGAATTGGTTCCTGATATTACTGGACTTAAGAAAATGGTCATCCTCGGTCAATCTGCAGAACGTGTCAAACGTGCAGCGGATAAGGCTGGTGTGGCTTATGTGGATGCAACAGATATTGCAGATGCAACCCGCAAGGCTTATGAACTTGCAGAAGAAGGAGATGTGGTTCTCCTCAGTCCTGCTAATGCAAGCTGGGATATGTATGCTAACTTTGAAGTACGTGGAGATCTTTTCATCGACACTGTAGCGGAGTTAAAGGGATAATATGAAAAAAATAGTATTTACTGGTGGGGGAACGGTTGGACACGTTACCCTCAACCTTTTGTTAATGCCTAAGTTCATCGAAGATGGCTGGGAAGTCCACTATATTGGTGATAAAAATGGGATTGAGCATCATGAAATTCTCAAGTCAGGTTTAGATGTCACCTTCCATTCGATTGCAACAGGGAAATTACGTCGATATTTCTCATGGCAAAATATGGTTGACGTCTTTAAGGTTGCTTTTGGAATTCTTCAATCGCTCTTTATCATGCTTCGAGTTCGTCCACAAGCCCTCTTTTCTAAGGGTGGATTTGTATCTGTTCCGCCTGTTATCGCAGCGCGAGTATGCAGAGTACCAGTCTTCATCCACGAGTCTGATCTCTCTATGGGATTGGCCAATAAAATTGCCTATAAGTTTGCGACTAAGATGTACTCTACTTTCGAGCAAGCGTCTAGTCTCACTAAGGTAGAACATGTAGGAGCTGTGACCAAGGTTTCTGGTCCAGTTATGGAAGAACCTGAAGAAATGGTGGATATCCGAACTTCTTTCAACGACAAGTTACCAACTCTTCTCTTTGTTGGAGGTTCTGCTGGTGCGCGAGTCTTTAACCAATTAGTTACAGACCATAAGGAAGAGTTAACTAGTCGCTACAATATTATAAACCTGACAGGGGATGCTAGTTTAAATGAACTAAGTTCAAACCTCTACCGTGTTGACTATGCGACGGAACTCTATCAACCACTCATGAATCTGGCTGATGTGGTCATCACTCGTGGTGGTGCCAATACTATTTTTGAACTCCTTGCTATGGCTAAATTGCACGTCATTGTGCCACTGGGTCGTGAAGCCAGCCGTGGAGATCAGATTGAAAATGCAGCCTATTTTGTGAAGAAAGGCTATGCAGAGGAGTTGCAAGAGAGTGACTTGACCTTGTCTACTTTGGAAGAAAAAGTAAATCAACTTTTGACCAACAAAGAGATCTATCAAAACAAGATGAAGAATTCTCAGGAATTAAAATCTGTGGCAGATTTTTATGAGCTACTCAAAAAAGATTTATCATAAGGAAAATTGATGTCAAAGGATAAAAAGAATCAGGACACTCAAGGCAAGGAATTGTCAGAGTGGCAAAAACGAAATCAAGAATATCTTCAAAAAAAGGCTGAAGAAGAAGCAAAACGAGCTGCGGAAGAAGCTCGTGAAAAAGAAGAACAAGCAGCAAAGTCTGCTTCTGAAAATACTCAAGAATTGTCAGAATGGCAGAAACAAAACCAAGAGTATTTGAGTAAAAAAACGGAAGAGGAATCTGTAAGTTCTGATGAAGTAGACCAAGAATCCGAAAAATCTGAAGAGAAGGATTCGGATACTAGCGATGAGACTTCAAATGAAGAGAAAGATTCGGAGAAAATTTCACAAGAAGACGCTAAGAGTCAGGATCAAGTAGAGAAAGAAAAAGTTGACGAAAAGGTTAAGAAACAGAAAAAGGTAAAAACCAAGAGTAAACCTCCAAAACCGGCCATTCCTTCTATACATATCTGGCGAGCAGTTACAATCCTCGTCCCAAGTTTTATAATCTTATTCTTGTCTATTTATCTACTAAGTCCTTTAGCTACAATGAAACATATTGAGGTTACGGGCACTGTTCAGACAAGTGCAGACCAAGTTAGAGAAGCGTCTGGCATTCGTGACAGTGACTATACAATCAGCTTGCTCTTAAATAAAGATAAGCATGCGGAAATGGTCAAATCAAATCACTGGATTGAATCGGCTAAGATAACTTATCAATTTCCAGTTCACTTCACCATTGAAGTGAAGGAATTTGAGATTGTAGCCTACTCTGTTTCTGGAAATAGCCATTATCCAATCTTATCTAGTGGAAGTATTGAATCAACAGCTGTTAATGCTGATAGTTTACCTGAGAAATACATATCTGTTTTATTTAACGATGAGGAACAGATTAAAACCCTAATTTCTCAGCTAAATGAAGTTAGTCCAGAAATTAAGCAAGAGATTGAGAAGATTGAACTTGCACCAAGTAAGGTAACAAGTGACCTTCTAAAGATTACCATGTATGATACAGACGAGATTTTGGTGCCATTATCAGAACTAGGGAAGAAATTACCTTACTATAGTAAGATAAAACCACAGTTGACAGTACCTAGTGGTATTGACATGGAGGTCGGTATCTATAGCTATAGTCTAGTGGATAAGGCTCTGGATGACGAAAGAGTCAAAGCCAAAGAAGAGGAAAAGAAGAAGCAGGAAGAAGAGAAGAAAAAACAAGCTGAGCAAGGAAATCAAGATCAAACAACACAGACGACTCAAACAACACAGAGTCGCTAAGTTTCAGATGATTCGTTCAGTTACTTGTTTTTACTTGACAAGTACCGCTTTAAATAATAGAATAGTAAAAAACCTTTAAAGCAGTCCAGAGAGGCAGCTAAGGTTAGACGGTGAAAGGGTGGAGACTACCCATTTTTCGTGGAACCTTGCTGTAGGCAGGTTCCTTTTTTCATGCTCTCTTGCTGACAAAGGTAAAAGGAGAAAAGTATGCGCGAAGCTCGTCCAGTTATTGCTCTTGATTTTCCAAGTTTTGAGGCAGTCAAGCAATTTTTAGCTCTTTTTCCAGCAGGAGAGAGCCTCTATCTAAAGGTAGGTATGGAACTCTATTATGCTACAGGACCTGAGATTGTTTCTTATCTGAAAGGTTTGGGACATAGTGTCTTTCTGGATCTTAAACTCCATGATATTCCCAATACGGTTAAGTCAGCCATGAAGGTTTTGTCTCATCTGGGTGTTGACATGACCAATGTTCATGCCGCAGGTGGTGTAGAGATGATGAAGGCTGCGCGTGAAGGTCTTGGGAAAGAAGCCAAATTGATTGCTGTTACCCAGTTGACTTCAACTTCTGAAGAACAAATGAGAGACTTTCAAAATATTCAAACCAGTCTTCAAGAATCGGTTATTCACTATGCCAAGAAAACTGCTGAAGCGGGATTAGATGGTGTGGTTTGTTCAGCTCAGGAAGTCAAGCTCATCAAAGAAGCTACCAGTCCAGACTTTATCTGTCTGACACCCGGCATTCGTCCATTAGGAGCTGCAGTTGGAGATCAAAAACGAGTCATGACGCCAGCAGATGCGTATCAAATTGGTAGTGACTACATCGTTGTCGGTCGCCCGATTACTCAAGCCACTGATCCAGTTGCAGCTTATCATGCTATCAAGGATGAGTGGAACCAAGACTGAAATTAAAGAAATAGACTATAAAAACAAAAGGAGAAAACCATGACACTTGCTAAAGATATCGCTAGCCATCTATTGAAAATTCAAGCCGTTTACCTTAAACCAGAAGAGCCCTTCACTTGGGCATCAGGTATCAAGTCACCGATTTATACAGACAACCGTGTGACGCTTGCTTATCCAGAGACTCGTACCTTGATTGAGAATGGTTTTGTAGAAGCCATCAAGTCAGAATTCCCAGAGGTAGAAGTGATTGCAGGAACAGCGACTGCGGGTATCCCACACGGTGCCATCATCGCTGATAAGATGAATCTGCCATTTGCTTATATCCGTAGCAAACCTAAAGATCATGGTGCTGGAAACCAAATCGAAGGTCGTGTAGCTCAAGGACAAAAAATGGTCGTTGTGGAAGATTTGATTTCAACTGGTGGTTCTGTGCTTGAAGCTGTAGCAGCTGCTAAACGTGAAGGAGCAGATGTTCTTGGTGTTGTTGCCATTTTCAGCTATCAATTACCAAAAGCAGATAAGAACTTTGCGGATGCTGGTGTCAAACTAGTGACTCTTTCAAACTACAGTGAGCTCATCCACCTAGCCCAAGAAGAAGGCTACATCACACCAGAAGGACTTGCTCTCCTCAAACGCTTTAAAGAAGACCAAGAAAATTGGCAAAATGTATAAATAGATAGACACTCAGGTATTCTAAGAACTACCTGAGTTTTTTATTTAATGGAAGGTTTATAACCATAGTCTCTGTTTAGAGTAGGATAGGCGGAGTGAATCTGTATCATCTTTAACTTCTAGTTCTTAATCTGTTTACCTTTATGATAAAAAGTATAGACAAATTTTTTGAAAACATTATGAAAAAGTTTTAAACTATTCTAGTAAACAAAAGTAAACGTTTACGTTTAAGGAGGACTATTGATGTCATATAAAACAAGCAATGCAGAAGGACCTGTAGATTTTATAAATACCTATGACTTGGAGCCTATGGCCCAACAAGTTATTCCCAAAGCTTCTTTTGGGTATATTGCAAGTGGTGCAGAGGACACTTTTACTTTGAGAGAGAATATCCGAGCTTTTAACCACAAACTCATTGTTCCTCGGACCTTATGTGATGTGGAAAATCCAAGCACAGAGATTGAATTTGATGGTGAAAAACTATCTTCACCAATCATTATGGCACCTGTTGCAGCCCATAAACTAGCTAATGAGCAAGGAGAAGTTGCGACTGCGCGTGGAGTACACGAGTTCGGTTCACTCTATACAACTAGTTCCTACTCAACAGTTGACCTGCCAGAAATTTCTCAAGCCCTTCAAGGTACACCTCATTGGTTCCAATTCTACTTTAGTAAAGATGATGGCATTAACCGTCACATTATGGATCGCGTCAAGGCAGAAGGTTATAAGGCTATTGTCTTGACTGCCGATGCGACAGTAGGAGGTAACCGTGAGGTAGACAAACGCAACGGTTTTGTGTTCCCAGTTGGCATGCCTATCGTAGAAGAATACCTACCTCAAGGTGCTGGTAAGTCAATGGACTATGTCTATAAATCAGCCAAACAACGCCTATCTCCACGAGATGTAGAGTTTATCGCAGAATACTCAGGACTTCCTGTTTATGTCAAAGGTCCACAATGCCGTGAAGACGTTGAACGCTCACTGGATGCAGGGGCTTCAGGTATTTGGGTAACCAACCACGGTGGTCGACAAATTGATGGTGGACCGGCTGCTTTTGACTCGCTACAAGAAGTGGCTGAAGCAGTAAATAAACGTGTGCCAATCGTTTTTGACTCTGGTGTTCGTCGTGGTCAGCACGTCTTTAAAGCCTTGGCTTCTGGAGCTGACTTAGTAGCCATTGGACGACCTGTCATTTATGGCTTAGCCCTTGGTGGTAGTGTTGGTGTACGCCAAGTCTTTGAACATTTGAATGATGAATTGAAGACAGTTATGCAGTTATCTGGAACACAGACAATTGAAGATGTGAAACGATTCAAGCTTCGTCACAATCCATATGATTCAAGTTTCCCAGCTGATCCACATGATTTAAAATTGTATTAGTAGTAAAACAAACCTCCACTCCAAGTGGAGGTTTTTGAGTTATGTCTTTGTAAACATGAAAGAGAGTTTAAAAAGTGAACTTAACGAGTATATAAGAAAAAATTTTAATACATTTTAAACTATTTTAAAATTTTTAGGAAATTTAGTTGACAAATGTAGATTTTGAGAGTATACTGATAATTGTAATTGACAAATGTAGATTTTGGAGGTGTGCTGATGCAGATTTCGGATGCAGAATGGCAGGTCATGAAGATTATTTGGATGCAGGGAGAACAGACTAGTACTGATCTCATAAAAGTATTAGAGAAAAGGTTCAGTTGGTCCAAATCCACGATCCAGACACTCTTGGCACGTTTGGTGGAGAAAGAATGTTTGACTCGGGAAAAACAGGGCAAGTCCTTTATCTATTCAGCCCTGTTGACACAGGAAGATAGCAAGAAGTTACTTGTCCAGGATATCAAAGACAAGGTTTGTTCCCGCAGGATGAAGCAGTTACTTGCTGATTTGATCAAAGAATGTGACTTTACCCTAGCTGACTTGGAAGGCTTGGAAGGAGTGATTGCTGAGAAAAAAGCGAGTGCTGTGGCAGAAGTAAGATGTAATTGTATGTAAAGGAGACGCTATGTTAAATCTATTTGTATCTATTGTTGTTTTAGGAATGATTGCTTTTATCCTCTTTTGGTTTTTCAAAAAACCGCAAGAAGATGCTAAGAGAGCCCAGCAAAAAAATGGCTATCAAGAAATTCGAGTGGAAGTCATGGGGGGCTATACTCCAGGAACTATTATCCTCAAAAAATCGCAACCTGCTCGCATTATTTTTGATCGAAAAGATCCTTCACCTTGCTTGGATCAAATCGTTTTTCCAGACTTTGGAGTGCATGCAGATCTGCCTATGGGAGACCAATATGTGGTTGAAATCACTCCTGAAGAAGCAGGTGAGTATGGTTTCTCTTGTGGCATGAATATGATGCACGGTAAGATGATTGTAGAATAGGAGAATGATATGACTGAAATTGTAAAAGCAAGTCTTGAAAATGGTGTTCAAAAAATCCGTATCACGGCAGACAAAGGCTACCATCCAGCCCACATTCAACTGCAAAAAGGGATTCCTGCTGAGATTACCTTTCATCGTGTGACACCTTCAAACTGTTATAAAGAGATTCTCTTCGAAGAAGAAGGAATCCTAGAACCAATCGCTCAAGACGAGGAAAAAGTCATTCGCTTTACGCCTCAAGACTTGGGCGAGCATGAATTTTCATGCGGCATGAAGATGCAAAAGGGGACCTACACCGTTGTTGAAAAAACTAAAAAGTCTCTCAGTCTTTTTCAGCGTTTTTGGATTACTAGTATCTTTACTGTGCCTCTTGTGATTCTCATGATTGGGATGTCTACAGGAGGAATTAGTCACCAAGTCATGCGTTGGGGCACCTTTTTAGCCACAACACCCATTATGCTGGTAGCTGGAGTTCCATATATCAGAAGCGCCTGGGCTAGTTTTAAAAAGCACAATTCCAACATGGATACCTTGGTTGCTCTGGGAACCCTAGTGGCCTATTTCTATAGCTTAGTTGCCCTCTTCACTGGTCTGCCCGTTTACTTTGAAAGTGCTGCATTTATCTTCTTCTTCGTTCTTATGGGAGCCGTTTTTGAGGAGAAAATGCGGAAAAATACTTCCCAAGCTGTGGAGAAATTACTTGACTTGCAGGCTAAAACTGCAGAAGTCTTGCGTGAGGATAACTATGTTCAAGTCCCTTTGGAGCAAGTCAAGGTAGGTGACCTGATTCGAGTGCGTCCCGGTGAAAAGATTGCGGTTGATGGTGTCGTAGTAGAAGGTATCTCTAGTATTGATGAGTCTATGGTGACAGGTGAGAGCCTACCAGTGGACAAGACAGTTGGAGATACCGTCATTGGTTCAACCATCAATAATAGTGGAACACTTGTTTTTAGAGCAGAAAAAGTTGGTTCAGAGACTGTTTTGGCTCAGATTGTGGATTTTGTGAAGAAAGCTCAGACAAGTCGTGCGCCGATTCAGGACTTGACGGATAAAATTTCAGGGATTTTTGTCCCAGCAGTTGTCATTTTAGGGATTGTGACCTTTTGGGTTTGGTTCGTCTTGCTCAGGGATAGTGTAGTCGTGCTTGGAGCGAGCTTTGTCTCTTCTCTTCTCTATGGAGTGGCAGTTCTGATTATTGCCTGCCCTTGTGCCTTGGGTCTTGCAACACCGACAGCCCTTATGGTGGGGACAGGACGCAGTGCCAAGATGGGAGTTCTCCTCAAAAATGGAATGGTTCTACAGGAAATCCAGAAAGTCCAAACTATTGTTTTTGATAAAACAGGGACTTTGACGGAAGGGAAACCTGTGGTCACAGATATCATCGGCGACGAAGTAGAAGTGCTTGGATTGGCAGCTTCCTTGGAAGAAGCTTCTCAACACCCACTGGCTGAGGCTATTGTTAAGCGAGCTAGAGAAACTGGACTTGAGCTTCACACTGTTGAAAATTTCCAAGCCTTGCACGGAAAAGGTGTCTCAGGGCAAATCAATGGAAAACAAGTTCTGCTTGGAAATGATAAAATGCTGGATGGCATGAACATTTCAAGCAGTTATCAAGAAAAACTAGAAGAACTGGAAAAAGAAGCTAAGACAGTTGTGTTTTTGGCTGTGGACAATGAAATCAAAGGCTTGCTTGCTTTGCAAGATATCCCTAAGGAAAATGCTAAGCTAGCCATCAGTCAGTTGAAAAAACGAGGCCTTAAAACAGTCATGCTGACAGGAGACAATGCGGGTGTGGCGCGTGCTATTGCGGATCAGATCGGAATCGAAGAGATCATTGCAGGTGTCTTGCCAGAAGAAAAAGCCAACGAAATCCATAAACTGCAACAGTCAGGCAAGGTAGCCTTTGTTGGTGATGGGATTAATGACGCTCCTGCCCTCAGTGTAGCAGATGTGGGGATTGCTATGGGAGCTGGAACAGATATTGCCATCGAGTCAGCAGATTTAGTGTTGACAACCAATAACCTCTTAGGCGTGGTGCGTGCCTTTGACATGAGTAAGAAAACCTTTAATCGTATTTTGATTAATCTTTTCTGGGCCTTTATCTACAACATCGTCGGGATTCCGATAGCAGCAGGAGTCTTTTCAGGTGTTGGACTGGCTCTCAATCCAGAACTGGCAGGTCTAGCCATGGCCTTTAGTTCTGTATCTGTTCTGACCAGTTCCCTTCTGCTAAACTTTAGTAAAATAGATTAAAAGCGGGCTTGCTCGCTTTTTATTATAAAACAGAGTCTAAAAACGTTTTCAAACTGTACTGTAATAGAGAATAAAAACTTCTGAGCAGATTCTTAGTAAAGTCAAAATAAATGTGATAAATTAGTATTGTAAAAATTTACTGAAACGTTTTCAAAAACTATATGAAACCTTTTTTAGTAGATTTAAAAATATTTGAAGGAGAGTTATCAATATGACTCAAGGGAAAATTACTGCATCTGCAGCAATGCTTAATGTATTGAAAACATGGGGCGTAGACACAATCTACGGTATCCCATCAGGAACACTCAGCTCATTGATGGACGCTTTGGCTGAAGACAAAGATATCCGCTTCTTGCAAGTTCGCCACGAAGAAACAGGTGCTCTTGCAGCGGTTATGCAAGCTAAATTCGGCGGCTCAATCGGGGTTGCAGTTGGTTCAGGTGGTCCAGGTGCGACTCACTTGATTAACGGTGTTTACGATGCAGCTATGGATAACACTCCATTCCTAGCGATCCTTGGATCACGTCCAGTTAACGAATTGAACATGGATGCTTTCCAAGAATTGAACCAAAACCCAATGTACAACGGTATCGCTGTTTACAACAAACGTGTAGCTTACGCTGAGCAATTGCCAAAAGTAATCGACGAAGCTTGCCGTGCTGCAGTTTCTAAAAAAGGTCCAGCTGTTGTTGAAATCCCAGTAAACTTCGGTTTCCAAGAAATCGACGAAAACTCATACTACGGATCAGGTTCATACGAGCGTTCATTCATCGCTCCTGCTTTGAACGAAGTTGAAATCGACAAAGCTGTTGAAATCTTGAACAATGCTGAACGTCCAGTTATCTATGCTGGTTACGGTGGTGTTAAAGCTGGTGAAGTGATTACTGAATTGTCACGTAAAATCAAAGCACCAATCATCACAACTGGTAAAAACTTTGAAGCTTTCGAATGGAACTACGAAGGTTTGACAGGTTCTGCTTACCGTGTTGGTTGGAAACCAGCCAACGAAGTGGTCTTTGAAGCAGACACAGTTCTTTTCCTTGGTTCAAACTTCCCATTTGCTGAAGTTTACGAAGCATTCAAGA
>ERZ1699235.161-NODE-161-length-30271-cov-5.690021_pt1 | contig 30271 bp, 35 predicted proteins | sample MGYA00581546_ERZ1699235 | MGnify/ENA primary metagenome ERZ1699235 (study PRJEB42319, sample SAMD00040334) | human oral metagenome | material: saliva | host: Homo sapiens | study: EMG produced TPA metagenomics assembly of PRJDB4115 data set (Metgenomic analysis of... | reverse complement strand
CAAGGTTAGCTAAAATCAGCATCTTTCTAGTATCACTATTTGGTAAATTGATGTTCAGTAAATTCTCTTGCAAACTTCAATTAAGCATGATGGACAAACTCTATCCTAAACTGGCTTATCCAGAGGAAATAAAAGCATATTATTTAGAGGATCTGCCAAGGACACCTATCAAAACATTGGTGACCATTTACAAGACCTATATGGGGCGATACAAGCTGAAGGACACAATTTCTGCTAGTAAGGCTCAGGTTCTGTATATCTATGGTGAAAAAGAGTTGAACGGTGTGAAAGCATCGGCGAAATTATTTCAGCAGCTACATCCAAATACGATCCTGTATGAAGCAAAGGGGTATAATCATGGCTATTTATCAGCTTACCTGCCTCAAGAATGGATTGATTTGGTGGTACCATTTTTGGAGAATAACGATTGATTATACTTTATTAATTTAGAAAGCAGAGTTTCATGGAAGTCAAAAAATATAGTCCGCTCAATTCCTTAAAAAAGATAGCAGATAACCTCTGGATTGTAGATGGGGAAGAAGTACTGATGAATTTCAAACTCTTCAAAGTGCCTTTTTCAACTAGAATGACAGTTATCCGTCTGCAGAATGGTGGTCTTTGGGTGCATTCGCCGATTAAGCCTAGTGATAATTTACTTTTTGAAATCAAGCAATTAGGTGAGGTAAAACACCTTATTGCACCCAATGTCTTACATTATAGTTATATAAATGAGTGGCACGAACTATTTCCGGAAGCAGAAGTATGGCTAGCTAGTGGTGTTCAAAAGCGTGCCAGAAAATCGGGAATGAATTTATATTATGGTCATGAACTAGAGAAAGCCAATTGGAACGAGGAAATTTGTTTTACAACATTTGAGGGAAGTTTTTACGTGAAAGAGGTTGTTTTTTTCCATACTGAAAGTTCAACTCTAATTTTAACGGATCTTATTGAAAACATAGAAACAGAAAATTTATCGATTTTTGAAAAGCTACTGTTAAAAATAGGTGATAATCACTATCCAAATGGTAAAACACCAAGAGATTTAAGAATGACTTTTTTATTTGGTAAAAAACAAGCATTGAAGAGTTATCATAAAATAAAGAAATGGGAACCTAAGAATATTATTATTTCTCATGGACCGTGTATCATTGGACAAACAAAAGAGATGTTAAACCAAGCGTTCTTTTGGCTAGAGAAATAGGAATTTACTATAAAGAAATTAATAAAATATATCTAATATAATTGACTACAATTACTTGGAGTTGTTAAATTAAGATGTGGAATCTACTTAAATTGTTGATTCTAAGAGGTATCAGTTGACACGAGAGAAAGAATATAGATTAACTAACGGTATCTCTTAATTAGATTTAGTGAAAGAAGAATCCATTTTTCACTTGAATCCCTTCTCTTTCGTATGGTAGAATGTATATACAAATTGTATGTACAAAGGAGAGGTAGAAATGGCAAACACGAAAGCAGTGAATTTTCGAGCAGATGCGATGTTTTACCAAAAAACAAAAGAGGTGCTTGCGGATAAAAAAATTTCTGTGTCAGATGTCCTAAATGCAGTACTTCGAAAAATTGCTAATGGGACTGTGGATCCAGAAGAATTTGTTTCGAGTGATTTGCAGGACAAACAGTATCAGGTAGCCTTTGAAGATTTGAAGAAGGAGATTTTAGTGGGGCATCAGGAAATCGCTCAAGGAAAAGTTACTTCTGTAGCCGATGTGAGAAAGGAATTTGGTCTTGACTAAGTTGAAACGCTATCAGGTCTTTCTTGCAGATCGGGCTAAGCAGGACTTGCGTGACATTCACGACTATATTCTTGTGAATTTTTATAGCCAGCAAGCTGCAGATGGCAAAGTTGATTTGCTATTAAGTGCTCTTGAGACCCTAGAACTCTTTCCAGAAGCCTGTCCTCTGGTATCAAGCCGGGGCTATGGTGAGATGACGAATGATGGAAAACCCTATCGTTATATGCCAATAGAGAACTATCTCGCATTTTATTATATTGAGAAGCATACAGTGTATGTTGCTCGTATCCATAGTGCAAAGCAGGATTGGGTCAAGATTTTTTATAAGTAGGATGAGGACCCCCATGTTAAAATCAAATAAGCTAATCATTTTTTTAATTTCTCTCCCCTTTTTGATGGTCATTGTTTTCTATTCTCTTAGTGAGCATCCTGGATACAGTGATGATGGGAATTTCGTCAGAAATCATGAGGCTGCTATTAAGAGTGAGATCATCGCACACTTAGCGCAGGAAAAGCAGGACATAGAATCTGTGACCTTATTACCAAATACTGCTAGGGGCGAGTATGATAATGGTGGTGATGTGAGTGGACATTACCATATCTATTTTACAGCCTACGTCAATCATAATCGCGAGCGAACGATAAGCGTAGAACTATTCTTCCCAGATGCCAGCATCCCCCCTTTCACCTTGTTTCCTCCTAACCCTTATAAAGACAAAGGCAAAAAGATGTCCAATTGGGTGATGGGGAATATTGAAGTATCGGAAGAAACCTCTAGATAGTAGATAAAAGAAATCACAACGATAGCTACAGACGTCTATCGTTTTTTAATGCTTTTAAAGTTGAGAAAATAGTTTTAGGAAATGATGTCAAATATAGTTGACATCCGGCAACTAGTATTGTAAAATAAATGTATCAAATATATTTGACACATTTACATTTAGGAGGTGCCAAGTGAACCGTGTGAAAGAATACAGAGTCAATCTTGGACTTTCTCAATTGGCTTTGGCAAAAAGTATTGGAGTTTCCAGGCAAACGATTAATATGATTGAGAATGGGAAGTATAACCCTTCTTTAGATCTCTGTATCAATCTGGCAAAAGAGCTTGGGACGGATTTGAATTCTTTATTTTGGAGGATCGATGATGATGAATAAAAACTGGCAATTGAAATGTGTTAAAGCCTTCTACGATATTACAGATGAGCTTGACGAATACAAGGAAAAAGAATTGAGTACCTTTGGGAACAACATGTACATGCTCTTTATGTCGGGGATTATCCTTGGATTCCTGCTCAGTTTCATGTTTAATACGGATTATGTCAGTGTGATCACGTTTTTAGTATTTTGCTACTCCCTGTACCAACAAGAGCAAGTGATTCATCGTTTGGAACTCGACATCTATGAGGTTTCAGAAGATGAAGTAGGAGAGGCAAAGAAAAAGATGCTAAAAAGAACTTTCCTTCAAACCTTGATTGTGATGGGACTAGCTATTTTTGTTGCGATTGGTCTTTGGAGAACAGGATTGCTACAAGAAAATAAGATAAGCTTTGAAATGTATTTCACTTTTATTTTCCCTCTTGTTATTGGGTTGATTACCATGATTAGTTTCTTGAGTAATTTCATTGCAAATAGAAGAAAAATCAAAGTGATCCGGGATTAGATCCATCAGAAATAAGACCGGTTATTTTTCTGATAAGATAGAGCTAAATGGAAATAGAAACCATTTATGATGAAAGAAAAAGTAAGAATGAATAGAATAGTAGATGATCAGATCACTCTTATTCCTTATTATAGAAATGATGACATCTCCCTTCTTTGGTATCAAGATAGTGAGGTTTGCAAACAAGTGGATAATACTGATCAGATTTACGATCTAACAAAACTTCATAAAATGTATGATTACCTAACTTCACATGGTTCTTGCTATTATATCCAATATGAGGGAGTGTTAGTTGGAGATGTGACACTTCAAGATAACTCGGAACTTTCAATAGTGGTCAGCAAAGAGTATCAGAATTTACAGATCGGAAGACGATGTATTTCTGAAATGATACAGATGGCCAAAGAGAAAGAAATGGTTAAGGTAACTGCTCAAATTTATCCTTTTAATACTCAAAGTCAAAGAATGTTTTTGGCTTTGGGATTTCAGAAAGTAGATGAAGAGTGGTATGAATATAAGTTGATTTAGGAAAGCTGTGTATTATTTTATGTATTTAAATAATAGTCCGTATTTTATATACTAAAGAATATTAAAGTGAGAATAAACTCATTAAAAACATATAATTGAAATAGGAGAAGAAATTATCTATCTTCTATGTCTGTAACCTCTTTTTCTGCTATAATATCACTAGATAGGAATGTGGGAGTTTCAATCATGGTTACAAAACGGTTTTTTAAAAATGTTATTGTTGCGATGGTCTCGGTTTTTATGTCCTTGGCTTTTGTTCAAGGGGCTCAAGCTGAGCAAACGGGTCTCGATTACCAGAGTCTGAATCTACTGCCTTTTAATGGCAGTAAGTAGCTCGTTCTAGGTGATTTTGACCATTTAGGTCGGGCGACTTCGGCTCATATTCAGTTGCAGGACAAGGATGAGCCAAAGAAAAAAAGAGAACCACGGCTCAGCTATAATCCGGTTGGCTGGCACAATTATAAGATTGCTTATGGAAATAAAGGAAAGAAGGCCTGGTTGTTCCACAGAGGGCATTTGATTGGCTATCAGTTTAGCGGTCTGACCAATGAAGGGAAAAATCTGGTTCCTTTAACTGCCTGGACCAATACGGGGAATTATAAAGGGACAGCAGATAGCAATGTGGAAGGCATGCTCTACTACGAGAAATGGCTTGATAGCTGGCTATCCACCCACCCCAATTATTGGCTGGACTACAAGGTGACTCCGGTCTATACGGGGGATGAATTGATTCCTCGGCAGGTGACCTTGCAATATGTAGGAATTGATCGAGATGGCAACCTTCTACCAATCAATTTAAGTAGTCCCAAAGAGTCAGTAGATGCTTATGGGATCACCACCGTTACCTTGGACAACTACTCTAAGAATGCGACCATTGACTATCTCAAGGGGACTGCCAAGCCATCTTTAGTGCCGACAGAACCAAGTAGTCAACCTCAACCTGCTAGTCCTTCTGTAGAGACGCAACCAAGTCAAGCCCCTCAACCGAGTCAAGCAGTAGAGCCAGTTCAGCCAGTCCAACCTGTCGAGCCTGCAGCACCAATTCCTCAACTAGCTCCAGTTGTTTATGTGGCCAGAAATGGGAGTGCGGATGTTTATTGGTATTCTAAAGATAGCATGCCACGAAATACCAACTTTGCGAAAGTAGTTGAAATGTCAGAAGAGCAAGCGCTAAGTCTTGGAAAGCGGCATACAAGTAAGGAATGAGTATAAGTTATTATGATAATGAGAAAGCCCAATCGCTGGGCTTTTTGTGTTGCATTACAATCTTAAAAAGCTAGTAATCTAAAATGATCTCTCACAATCTTGCAAACGTTTTTATAAAGTAGTATACTAGAAATAGTTTATGGAATCGTTTGCATAAAACGGTAAATGATAAAAGAGAGTATCGTAGGAGACGAGACAGATGGAATTAACAGCGATTTATCACCGGCCTGAATCGGAGTACGCCTATCTTTATAAGGACGGCCAGCTTCACATTCGCATCCGGACCAAGAAAGAAGATATCAAACGGATTGTCTTGCACTATGGGGATCCCTTTATTTTTATAGAGGATCTTTATGAGGCAACTAAGGAAATGGACAAGGTGACGACAGACGACCTCTTTGATTATTGGCAAGTGTCGGTATCTGTCCACCATGCAAGGATCCAGTACCTCTTTGGATTAGAAGATACAAAAGGAGATAAGGTCTTGTACGGAGATCGGGGTGTGGCAGCCTACAACAAGGAGAACCTGGACTTCGTCATGAACGGTTTTAAGCTTCCTTTTATCCATGAGATTGATGGGTGTGCTGTACCGGACTGGGTGGCGCAGACGGTTTGGTATCAGATTTTTCCTGAGCGCTTTGCCAATGGGAATCCAGCCATTTCACCAGAAGGTGTTCGTCCTTGGGATGCCTCTATTGCTCCTCAAGTATTGGATTTCTTTGGTGGTGATTTGCAAGGGATCATCGATCATCTGGACTACTTGCAGGAGTTAGGAATTACAGGGCTCTACCTTTGCCCGATTTTTGAATCTCCAAGCAACCACAAATACGATACCATTGATTATTTTGAAATTGATCGACATTTTGGAGATAAGGAGACCTTCCGCCAGCTAGTGAAAGAGGCCCATGCGCGTGGGATGAAGATTATGCTGGATGCCGTCTTTAACCATATTGGCTATGATTCACCCCAATGGCAGGATGTGGTCAAATACGGGGAGGATTCGATTTACAAGGACTGGTTCCATATTAAGGAGTTTCCTGTCTCCTCAGAAAATCTGTGGAATAGTCGCGACTTGTCTTACCATACTTTTGCCTTTGCAGGCTATATGCCTAAGCTCAATACGGCTAATCCTGAGGTGAAGGCCTATCTCTTGAAGGTGGCGACTTACTGGATTGAAGAGTTTGATATTGATGCTTGGCGACTGGATGTGGCCAATGAAATTGACCATCAATTCTGGCGGGATTTCCGTAAGGCGGTCTTGGCCAAGAAGCCGGATCTCTATATCCTTGGGGAAATCTGGCATTCGTCCCAACCTTGGCTCAAGGGCGATGAGTTCCATGCGGTGATGAACTATCCCCTCTCTGAAAGTATCAAGGATTATTTCCTGCGGGGGCATAAGGAGACGCAACGCTTCATTTGGGAAATCAATAGCCAGTCCATGTACTATAGGCAACAAATCTCTGAGGTCATGTTTAACCTCTTGGACTCCCATGATACAGAGCGCATTTTGACGACGGCCAAAGGCGATCTACAGTCTGTCAAGTCTGCTCTCGCCTTCCTCCATCTACAACGGGGTACGCCATGTATTTATTATGGAACGGAGCTAGCCCTCATCGGTGGTCCAGACCCAGATTGCCGCCGTGTCATGCCATGGGAGCGCGTATCAGCGGACAATGACATGCTCAACTTTATGAAGGAATTGATCCAGCTCCGAAAAGAAGTAGCTGAGTTGATCCAACATGGTAAAGTGAGTCTAGCAGAGGTTGAGCCGGATGTGGTGGCAGTAGAATGGCAGCATGAAGGTAACATGCTCAAAGCCTACTTTAACCAGTCGAAGAAAGACGTTGTCTTAGAAAGAGGACAGGCAGATCTGATCAGTCTTGGAAGCATTTCTGATGATCGCTTGATCATTCAGCCAAATGGCTTTGTTATTTATAGAGAAGATTAGTAAGAAAGAAGACTGGAATTTAGGTATTTCAGTCTTGTTTTATAAATGGTTTCTTTATTTGTGCCCTTATATTATAATAGGAGATGAGAAAGGGGGAGACAGTGATGAAGATATTAGCAATCAATCCTATTTCGTTTAAAAAAAGAATGATGGAATTTCTGTTCGATTATCTTTTCATTCTAGCTTATTTAGTTCTTCTGTTTTTAGGTTCGATGCTTATTTACATCATCTTTTTTAATGGTGTCCCAGAGTTTACAGAAATTCAGTCACAGTGGCTTGTATTTTTCACCTCTGTTTTGCCAATCACGCTCCTGTTCACATTCTTGGATTATGCAAAAAATGGGAGTTTTGGAAAGGCAAAAGCGGGACTTGAGCTGGTCTACCAGAAAAAAACAGTGCAAGCTAGTTTGATCAGAAACATCATCAAATTTTTACCTTGGCAACTCGGTCATATGGGCACGATTCATGGCTTCTATAGTAATTTTGATGGATTATCCATTATCCTCTCTATTTCGGCGACTCTCCTCGCTGTTGTGTTACTGGTAATGACGATGTTTCGGAAAGATAAGAGGCATCTAGGAGACTTGCTAGCCCATACGCAAGTGCAACTAAAAGAAGAATAGGGTAGAGATTGTTTATCCTATCCTTAAAGAAAAAGACAAACATAGTTAGGGAGTATCTGTATGAATGAGACTGTTGAGTTTACAAATCTTTGTATGGTAAGAGACGGCGATAGAGTTCTTGTTATTGATCGTAAAAAAGAAGATTGGCCAGGCATAACCTTTCCTGGTGGTCATGTCGAAGCGGGAGAATCATTTACGGAAGCAGTAATCCGTGAAGTGAAGGAAGAAACTGGCTTAAGGATTACTTCTCCCCAGATGTGTGGAATGAAAAATTGGGTAGAAGACGGTATTCGATATGTAGTTCTCTTTTATAAGACAGAAAAGTTTGAAGGAGACCTAATATCCTCTGAAGAGGGGGAAGTCTGGTGGGAGGACCTGAAAGAATTGCCAAATCTAGACCTCTCTCTAGATATGGAGGATATGCTTCGTATCTTTCTTGAAGAAGACCTGACTGAATTTTTCTACTACCAATATGGAGAAGACTGGAAGTACGATTTAAAATAAATTCGAATATTGATTCTTCTAATAATTAACTTGATAACTTTTTTTAGCAGTTAACCATTGGTTGGCTGTTTTTCTTTTTTAATGACTGATATATTCGTGGGACCTTGTTATAATAAGAGATAGAAGAGATTAGAAAAATGATCGTCTTCTGTTTATAAGGTAAAGGTTGACATGCCCCTTGGGGACAGGAGTATCATATAGATAAAGGGGGTGCAAGATTATGTTAAGAAATGATATTCAAAAAATAACAGGTTTAACTCGAAAAGCACTAGAATACTATGAAGAAAAAGGTTTTATTCATCCTCTAAGACAAGAAAATGGCTATAGGGAATATTCGGAAAAGGATGTAGTGATTCTGAATAAGATTGCCTTGTTTAAAAAATTAGGGCTAACCATAACAGAAATAAAGGACTGTCTGAAGACAGATGGGGCTACTGCATCTAGTATTCTTAGAAAAAAAGAGCAAGAATTAGAAAGTGATGAGAAACGGAAAGCAGTGTTCGATCTCTATATCAAAGGTGCAGACACGGATATGATCAATAAAAAACTTGCGATCATCGAAGCTGAGGACTCCATTTATAAGAGACTAGAAAGAGCATTTCCAGGATACTTAGGTCAATGCTTATTTGCTGCCTATCAACCTTTTTTACAAGAGCCCTTGTCAAAAGATGGAGAAGAAGCATTTAAGAAATATATTCAATATTTAGATAGCCTTCCAACCTTTGAGTTAAGCAAAGAAGAACAGGATTATGTTGATGAACTGAGTTCTAGTTTTAATATGAAGACCTTAAAAGAAGTTAATGAAGCTAAGATAGCTGCGGTAGAAAGTTATGAAAAGTGGCATAATGAAAATAAGGACACAATTTCTATTTATGATCGCTATTTGAACAGTGATGATTACAAAACAAGTCCAATGAAACACATTCAAGATCAACTGAAAACATTTTTGGTTGACCATCATTACTATGAGGTCGCGATTCCGCTGATTAGACAATTTAGTAAGAGTTACGATCGTTATTATAAAAAACTAACGGAGGCAAGTAACTATTACTTAAAACAAAAAGGAGATGCTCCACAATAAATGGAAGATTACTATACTTCATAAGATTTAACGATTAAGAGATAGAGTGAGGGATGACTTGCCCTTGCTCTATTTTTCGGTTCCTTTGGTTGTACGTTTCACTACATAAGTGTATAATGTGTCCTTAGATAAACAAAATAGGAGAATGAGGAGTTTTAAATGGAATTAAAAGATTTTACAGAAAAAGAACAAGAACAAATCAAGCAAGGATTGAGCACAGCTGAGATTTCTGATAAGGAAGCGGGTAAGAAGTTGCTTGCTCTTGTACCGCAAGAATGGATCAAACGCATTCCTTTCTTTGTTAGAGGGCATGCGACTACCAAGACAGTTGAGCGTGTAGCCAAGCAATACCCTGAACTTTATGCCGTGGCTAAACGCCAAGGAGACCTTCCTGAAAAAGAAGGGGAAGAGCTCCGCAAAATTATGACAGGCATTTTTGAAGAAAAGATGAACAAACACAAGATTAAATAATCCTTTATAGTACTTTGTTGTTTTTTATCTCACAATTGAACGAGTGATTGCAGTTGAAATAATGCAGTCACTTTTTATTTACTAATATAAAGACGTTTACACTAAAAAATAAAAATGAAGAATATTTCATGATATAATACTCATGAAAGTAGTTCAAGAGGAATCAAGTATTCCATTGGAGAAAAACAAGTAAAGGTACTCATTATGAAAAAATTTTTGATATTTATTTTTGCGATGTTTGTATTGATGGTGGGATTGATGGTAGGATGGGTAGTTTTTATGGGATATAGTTATCAAAGAAGTTATAATGAATGGAAAAATTCAGATTCAGGATCAACGCTAACTTATCCTGTACAAAAATACTCTACTTCAAGTTCTAGTACGAAGTATGATTATAAAAAATCAAATACGAATTTTGAACAAAATTCTTCTTCAAGTACACTCGATGAAGATATACCAGATAATTTGATTCCATATGTAAAAGAAGCTAGGTCTATGTTTAAAGGTTTCACTTATTCAAAGCAATCTTGCAAAGAGAGTCTTATGCGACGGTATAAGCTTTCAGAAGATGATGCACAGTATGTGGTAGACAAGCTTGATATTGACTGGAAAGAGCAAGCGCTTTTAAAGGCAAAAGGATATTTAAGGTCTCCTTTTTCAAAAGAAAAATTAGCCTGGCAACTTGTCAATATAGAAAAATATACTCAAGAAGAAGCTGACTATGCTGTGGAGCAAGGTCATTTTGATTGGAAAGAGGAAGCTGTTAAAGCAGTGGAATCTTTTGGAAGCGGTGGCAACTATTCGAAAGAAAGATTATTAGAAAAACTTGTTGAAATAAAAAAGTTTACTCAAGAGGAAGCGGAGTACGCAATAGAACATGCCAAAATAGATTGGTCTGATTAAACGATAATTTTAATTTTGATTTTTGTAACATATTAAAGAGCTGGACAGTCTGCCAGCTCTTTTTTGTTACTTATAAACTTTTCTCATTTCGTAAAAAATAGTTGGAGCAAAGCTAGTTTTAAACTATAATAGAGGAAAAGGATTATCGATATGAAAAATTTATAGAACAAACATTTTAATCAATAGAGAAGGAACCAGTTTATGAAACCATCTAAAAAATTCATGCTCCTTACTAGCTGTGCCTTGGCGATCTTTGCTTTAGTGGCTTGTAGTAGCAACCAAAAGCAATACAAGGAAAAGCAGGCAAGTTCCACTGTACAGAAATCTAGTTCAGATAAGGAGCGCTACAAGGGAAGCTACAGCAACCTCAACAGCAAGGCGAGTGTCGAAGAAGTGCGGACTCTCTTGTCTGCTTATTTGGATCAGGACAGTGTAGATAAATTTTTGGGTCTGGTAACAGATTACGATAGCATTGTCGGCTCGGTCGGCTTAACGGGTGACTTCAGCACCTTCAAGAAAACAGACTACAATGTTGAGAAGATCAGTGACTTGTGGACCAAGAAAAAGGGCGATTTCGTCGGGACCAACTGCCGGATCAATAGCTATACTCTTCTGAAGAATCGCATCGAGATCCCTAAGATGAAAGCGGATAGTGAACTCTTGTTCGTGGACAATGATGCCATTGACAAAGGCAAGGTCTTCGATGAGGCAGACAAGGAAGCCTTTAACATTCTGTATTCACGGGTTCCGACAGAAGCTACAACGGATGTCAAGGTTCACGCCAAGAAGATGGAAGAGTATTTTGCCAATTTCAAATTCAATGAAAATGCCCGCATGCTTTCCGTCATCGTTCATGATAACCTAGATGGCAATACGCTTTTTGTCGGGCACGTCGGTGTCTTGGTTCCTGCCAAGGACGGCTATCTCTTTGTCGAAAAGCTGACCTTTGAAGAGCCCTATCAAGCGATCAAGTTTGCGACCAAGGAAGATGTCTACAAATACTTGGAGACAAAATACCAGGACTACACAGGCGAAGGTCTAGCCAAGCCCTTTGTCATGGACAATGAAAAATGGGTTGAAATGAAGTAGAGGATGAAAGACAGCGTATTAGAATTTAGAAAGATAATGGACTATGCTCCGATTCTATATGTGCTAGTTTTCTTGCTCTTTTTCACTGTTCTCCTTTTCCTGAGAAGAAGGGCAATCGTGAGACGTAGTGGAGGTCCCTTCTTTGCTCCTTTCCATATTAGCTATGGAATCTTCTATATCCATGTCGCTCTGTGTTTCAGTCGTCGCAGGATCCCGCTGAAAGAGATCAAGCAAATCACGTATGCAATTTTTCGTGGACGATCTGGTGGCGGGGCTCGCTATGCTTTCTATATCGAGCTTAGAAACGGAAAGACTATTCCCTTCTTTTTTGGAAAAAGTAAGCGGAATGAAGCTCTGGTTGAGAAGCTCAAACGAAATGCTGGCAGGTATGGGTTTAAGGTAGATAGCACTGGTAATTATTGAAAGAAAAAGGAATCACGAATGAATAGAAAGCAAGCCCTATCTATGTATTTGTTAGGGACCTTTGGTCAAGTATTAGGAGTCTGCCTTCTGGTTTGTTTTTTAAGAGCAGGAGGAGTCAAGGTTGATTTTACATCATCATTTGGGATCATCGCTATTATTGTAGGTGGCTTGTCATCATCTTTGTGGGGCTGTCTTGCAAGCATTAGTTACCATCAATCTAGTTTCAAACAAATTCTAAAAGATTTTTTTCAAGTCAAAGACAGTTTAGCTAATTATTGTTTAGTGCTCGTTTTCTTGCTACTCGACTTTTTCCCCCTTATCTTTGGTGGTAAGATCACCACTCAATCGTTGGTCTTGCCAGTAGTGCTCTTTTTCAAGGCTCTTCTTTTTGGTGGGATTGAAGAAATTGGCTGGCGTTATTTCTTTCAACCAACTTTGGAGGAAAGAATACCTTATTTTTCAGCTAATTTGATCACCTTTTTAGCCTGGTCTAGCTGGCATTTGTTATACTTCTACATTGATGGTTCTTTAGGTGTCATTCAGTTGTTTCCGTTTCTAGTAGGTCTGCTAACTAATTGCTTTATCTTATCGGCCTTGTATCATAAAACGCAAAATTTATGGATCTGTGTCATGACCCATGCCTGCATCAATTCCTTGTCTCAGATTCTAGTGAATGAAGAGGTATGGCTATCTATCGTCAGTAAAATTCTTATTATTAGTTTAGCAATCATGATTGCAAGAAAGAAGTATGTAACTGTAAAGGAAGAAAAATGAGCAAATTTATTTCAAAACAATCAGTCGCTATCTGGTATGCATTGACTGCCCTCTTTGCTACATTTCTAGTGGGGCAAGTGATCCTTTGTTTTTTCCCAGATAGGAGTAGTATAGGTGCCTCACTACTGTTTATCCTAATGAACTTGATTCCCATGATTGTAGCTGCTGTCTTTTCTCTTGTGTTGGGTGAAGTCAACTCCTTGGGAGAATTTTTCAAAAAGGTCTTTCTTCAAAAAGAAAGTCCCCTATCTTGGATCCTAGCTTTCTTCATCCCTGTCATCTATTATGGAATCTCAATCTTGCTCATGAATGTTCGCTTTACTGGGAACTCCCTCTTGGCCTTCTTACTATATTTCCCATGGACTTTTTTATACGGAGGTCTGGAAGAAGTAGGTTGGCGTTGGTTTTTACAAGAACATCTTTACTTTGGTAAGCACTTTATATCTAAAATGATGGGTCTTTCCATTGTCTGGTTCCTATGGCATATCCCTATTTATCAACTCCCTTGGATTACAGCAGGTTCGTCCAACTATCTCATCTTTTACCTGATGATTTTAGGGAATACCTTCCTTTTTGGAGCTCTTAAGGAGTACTCGAAAGGAGCCATTCCTTGTATCCTTGCTCATATGCTGATCGATAGTCTGGCTGTCCTCATGCTGGTTCAGAGCTCGCTTCCTCAGATTATCCTTCTAGTTATTTTCGAAATTCTAGTAGCCTCTTGGCTGGTGGCTGCACGAAAATCAGAGAAATAGAGTTGAATCTCTTTCGGTGGGAGTCTGTCATCTTTAGCCTTTAGGACTTCAATGTAGAGTCCATAAAATGCTATAATCAGTTTAACGAAGAACCTAGAGATAGGATCAAAGTATCAACACAGTGTCATTCTTATCTATAATGAGAGAGGGGGAAAAACATGCAAAAGACCTTTCAGTTGTTGCGAAGAGGAGATATAGAGGGAGTCCGTCAGATATTGGATAAAAAGCCTGAAGAAGTCAATGCTGTTTCGGGTGACAAACCTAAAAGAGATCAGGGGCAGTCGCTCCTTCAAGTCGCTATCAAATCGGGACATTTAGATATTGCAGACTTACTCATTGATAGAGGAGCAGATCTTAACTTTATTGAAGAGCCGACAGAGCTGAATCCATTTTGTCAACCAGTCCTCCAAACAGCGGGTGGACGAGCTGTATTTGACTGTAGGCGCATGATCAAACGCTGGAATGGCCAATATGAGATGTATTCGTCTAAGGAAAAGGCTGACCGGTCTTTCAAGGTTTTTGAGAAAATGTTGGAACTTGGGGCCGATATCTCTCAGAAGGACAGCCATGGTGGGACTTTGTTGCAAACTATTTTAATTGAAACCAAGGAAGTTCTGCCATCTTATTATTGGAAAACAAAAGAAACAAGCGATAATGTCCTCATAACGGATGAATTACGTCATGATTTAAATCGTATTTATGATCTATTAATTCGTTACGGTGTGACTGCGGACGAAATAGCGGTCTATCAGAACATTCCTCTTAAAGAACTTTACCAGGACAGCCCTACCATGGAATTCTTAAATCGCTTAGATCAGAGCAGATCTTTATAAGCGTTTGAAATATGACTTTGAAGAGTCTTAGGGCTCTTTTTGTTTTTCCTGACAGAGCTGGAAGTAGTAGGAAAATGTTAAACCATAATTTATTAAATAAATGGATACAAATCCTAGATGAAATAGAGTATACTAGTTGATGAAAGAACAAGATTTTTAAGTATCGAATTCAGGAGGGCGGTTTATGTCTCAAGAAACTTACATCATGGCGATTGACCAGGGAACCACTAGTTCGCGGGCTATCATTTTTAATAAAAAAGGCGAGCAAGTCAGCTCTAGTCAAAAGGAATTCACTCAGATTTTTCCACAGGCTGGTTGGGTGGAGCACAATGCCAATGAGATTTGGAACTCGGTTCAGTCGGTGATCGCTGAGGTCTTTATTGAAAGTGGCATCAAGCCCAATCAAATCGAGGCGATCGGCATTACCAATCAACGGGAAACGACAGTTGTTTGGGATAAGAACACGGGGCTTCCTATTTACAATGCCATTGTCTGGCAATCGCGACAAACTGCACCACTGGCTGAAGAACTTAAAAACCAAGGCTATGTAGAAACCTTCCACCAAAAGACAGGTCTAGTCATTGATGCCTACTTCTCAGCGACTAAAGTTCGTTGGATTTTGGACCATGTAGAAGGTGCGCAAGAAAGAGCTGAAAAAGGCGACTTACTCTTTGGTACCATTGATACTTGGCTGGTCTGGAAGCTGACGGATGGAGCTGCTCACGTGACAGACTATTCCAATGCTGCGCGGACTATGCTATACAATATCAAGGAACTGAAATGGGACGATGAAATCTTAGAAATTCTCAACATTCCTAAAGCCATGCTTCCTGAAGTGCGTTCAAACTCTGAGATCTATGGCAATACAGCTCCTTTCCATTTCTACGGTGGACAAGTGCCGATTGCAGGGATGGCAGGAGACCAGCAGGCTGCTCTCTTTGGCCAATTGGCCTTTGAACCTGGGATGGTCAAAAATACTTATGGAACTGGATCTTTCATCATCATGAATACAGGTGAGGAGATGCAGTTATCAGAGAATAACTTGCTGACGACGATTGGTTATGGGATTAATGGTAAGGTCTACTATGCCCTTGAAGGATCTATCTTTATCGCTGGAAGTGCCATTCAATGGCTTCGTGACGGTCTGCGTATGATCGACAGTTCTCCTGAATCTGAGGCCTATGCTCTGAAGTCTCAGAACCAGGATGAAATCTATGTGGTTCCTGCCTTTACTGGTCTTGGAGCGCCATATTGGAATCAAGAGGCGCGTGGTTCTGTCTTTGGGCTTACCAGGGGAACGACCAAGGAAGACTTTATCAAGGCAACTCTTCAATCCATTGCCTATCAAGTACGCGATATCATCGACACCATGCAGGTAGATGCCAAAACTCCTATCCCTGTCCTAAAAGTAGACGGAGGAGCAGCAAAAAATGATTATTTAATGCAGTTTCAGGCAGATATTCTTGGGATTGCGATTGCCCGCGCGAAAAACCTGGAAACAACGGCTTTAGGAGCAGCCTTCCTAGCAGGTCTGACCGTAGGCTATTGGAAGGACTTGGAAGAATTAAAATCTCTTCATGGAGCAGCCCAAATCTTTGAACCCAAGATGAATGAAGCCCGTAAAGAGGAACTGTACAAGGGGTGGAAGAAAGCAGTCAAAGCCACTCAAGTATTTGCGGAATCTGATGACTAAAGGGACCCATCAAATGAATAGTTTATGAGAGAGAGTGGGACAGAAATCGGTAATTCGTTAGAATTCGATTTCGTCGTCCCACCTCCGCACAGTTGAGTAGGGCTGTAAAAGCTGATGAAATCAGCGTAGTAGAGCCCACTCAACCACTGCGTCTTGCTTGACAATCCAAAAATAATTGAGAGGCTAGGACTTTAGTCCCAACCTCATGTAGTTTTTACAGAATAGAACAGTTATCTGTTTTGGTTAAAAGCCATATTCTATTTCACTTATCACTAAATAAAAATATCATATAAATGAACTTTTTTTAAAAAATAACAGGCCAGAGTTTGACACTTTTTTCACAAAGGAGTATACTGTTAGCATAGTTTTGTCGGATATTTATAATAGACCCCATCAAAACTAGTTGTCAACCCTTGCTGTTCTGATAGGAACGTTTGCTGGTATCGTTGATACCAAGGAGGAATCATATGTCTAAAGTAGCTATTGTCACAGGTGCTGGTCAAGGAATCGGTTTTGCAATCGCAAAACGTTTGGTGCAAGATGGCTTCAAGGTCGGAGTATTGGACTACAATGCTGAAACAGCTGAAAAAGCAGTTGCTGAGTTGTCCGCAGAAAATGCTTTTGCGGTCGTTGCTGATGTATCCAAACAAGCAGAAGTAGCTGCAGCTTTCCAAAAAGTTGTTGACCATTTTGGAGATTTGAATGTTGTCGTGAACAATGCAGGTGTTGCGCCAACTACACCACTTGATACAATTACAGAAGAACAATTTACGCGTACATTTGCTATTAACGTTGGTGGCGTGATTTGGGGTGCTCAAGCTGCACAAGCTCAATTCAAAGCGCTTGGCCATGGCGGAAAAATCATCAATGCAACTTCACAAGCAGGGGTTGTAGGTAACCCTAACTTGACTGTTTATGGTGGTACTAAATTTGCAGTTCGTGGTATCACACAGACTTTGGCGCGTGACTTAGCGGATTCAGGAATCACTGTCAATGCTTATGCACCAGGTATCGTGAAGACTCCAATGATGTTTGACATTGCTCATGAAGTTGGTAAGAACGCAGGTAAAGATGACGAATGGGGTATGCAAACATTCGCTAAAGATATCACTTTGAAACGTCTTTCAGAACCAGAAGATGTAGCAGCAGCGGTTAGCTTCCTTGCTGGACCAGATTCAAACTACATCACAGGTCAAACCATTATCGTGGATGGTGGAATGCAGTTCCATTAAGATGAAAAAAGAGGTTGGGATCAACATCCTAACCTCTTATTTTGTGCGTTCACAATAAAAGAAACGGAGATCAAAAAAACCACTCCCGAAAGGGAAGTGGTTCTGTGTTGGTTCTTATTTGAGACCGTATTTTTTGTTGAAACGATCCACACGTCCATCTGCTTGAGTGAACTTTTGACGTCCAGTGTAGAATGGGTGTGAGTCTGATGAAATTTCAACACGGATCAATGGGTAAGTTTCACCTTCGAATTCAACTGTTTCGCTAGAGTACTTAGTTGAACCGCTGAGGAACTTGTAACCAGTAGTAGTGTCCATGAAGACAACAGGGCGATATTCTGGATGGATATCTTTTTTCATTTTGCAATATTTCCTTTCTGCCATGGTCTCTTTCCGAGCCATAGATTGTTACTAAGCTAGTTTACCAAATTTCCAGGATCTTGACAAGTATTTTCACTAATTTTATTTAAAATAATGATCAAAAAAATCACCCTGGCTAAGCCAAGGTGAATCTAATATTATTATTGTTCAGATTGATTTGGATCTTTTGGTGCTTCAACTGGTTGATCAGCTTGTCCCTCAGTGTGTTCGTGTGATTCTTTTTTGATTTCATTTACAGCAGTTTTTACAGTAGAAGTTGTCACGCGTCCAACAGATTGGGCAAATCCTTTACCAGATTCAGCAAGTTCTTCGAAGGTTCCTTTAGTGATTTTACCACCTGACATCGCCAAGAGACCAGTTACAACAATAGCGATTGATGCGATTAAAGCAAGGATCAAACCAAAGCCAATTGAAACGCCATAACCATTGAAGTCAACAGCATATTTGTTTACACCAAATAGATCGATCAATGTTACGATAGTTGAGAGAGCCCCTGATACGATAACACCAATTGCAAAACCTTTTGGTAGTGAAGATTTCACATCGTTCAAGCAAGCAAGGACAATCGCAACGACTGCGAAGATAATAACAAACCATCCATCTCCGCGAAGGCCATTCCAGCTGTATGAACCAAAATTTCCAGCATTAAGGCTTGCCCATGGCAAGAAAGAGCTAAGAATCGCTACCGCAGCAGAGATAATGATAAACAAACGATTTTTTTCCATAATAAGTCTCCTTAAAAATTTTATTAGCTTTATTTTACCATAAGAAATATCAAATGAAAACCCCATGACCAAGATAAAAAGGCTGAGAAACCGTTCTCAGCCTTCGTTTGTGCGTGCCACTTCTTGTAGCTCTTTGTAGATTTGGTCGTTTTCCTCAAGAGAGTAGGAGTTGGCTCCACTAGCTAGTGGATGGCCACCACCATTATGACGTTTGGCAATTTCGTTGATCACTTTTCGTTTGCTACGCATCCGGACACGGAAGTGACCGTCGGCCTGCTCGACAAAGATGGCCCAAACAGATACGGTATCGATGCGTCCAGGGGCTCCGACAATTGCAGCAGTCTCTGAATCACGTAGATCAAATTTCTTCAAGAGTTCTTGTGTTAGGGTCACACGCGCAGCGCCATGTTCATCGATCTCGAGATGGTCGTAGACATAGCCTTGAAGCTTAGCCGTCTTGAGATTGATCGTATCCATTTGACGAGCAAGGGCAGTAAAATCAAAAGGAATGCTTCGAAGATAGGCAGCGATCTCAAAGGTCCGAGTTGAAGTAGCAGGATAAAGGAAGCGACCCGTATCGCCGACAATCCCTGCATAGAGGAGACGCGCAGCACTAACCGGGAGTTCGAGATCCAATTCCTTAGCAAAAAGTGCAATCAGCTCACTGGTAGAGCTTGAGTCTGTATCAACCCAGAGCAGATCGCCATATGCATCGTCATTTGGGTGGTGGTCGATCTTGATCAGGAAATCACCGTTCGTATAGCGCTTGTCATCGATGCGGGGAGTATTGGCCGTATCACAGACAATCACCAAAGCTCCATTATAATCCTCATCGCTGACAGTATCCATCTCAGCAAGCCAAGTCAAGGTCGATTCATCATAGCCAGTTGCCAAGACCCGCTTTTGAGGGAAGTGCGCACGTAGGAGGTCACGCAAGCCCACCTGGCTACCAATCGCATCCGGATCCGGATTCTGATGACGGTGGATAATAATCGTGTCATAAGCTTGAATCTTTTCAAGAATTTCATTCATTACGTTCATACATTACCTCATTTTCTCTGTCAATTTTAACATAAGAAAGGCCCATCCAGCAAGCATTTATCACTAATTAGAAGCTATGGAAGCGGTTTTACATTAGTTCAATATTTTGGTAGAATGGATAAATAGATTTAGTATGGGAGGGACTAGGATGATTGAAATTAAAAGTAATGCTGATACGGCGCAAGAGTTAGCGTCTTCTTTAAAAAGTAGTGGGGATGCACTTTCGGGAGTTGCATCGGCTTCAAAAGATGAACAAACCAAACTATCTGGTAATGATGCGGCCCATCAAGCCATTGATACTGCTAAAACCAAAACAGAAGAAATTGCAGCGGCGATTGAATCAATCGGGACCAACTTGCAAAGTGTTTCAATTGGATTTACAGCAGTGGATGAAGCGACTGCTGCGAGCATTCAATAGCTTGAAAGAGTAGGAAGATGAATCACGATCAACAACTATCGGAATTAAGAATACAAGAAGACCAACTTTCCCAAAAAGAAAGAGAAATTGTAAGAGAAAAAAGAAATCTGGAAGATGAGTTGAACCGCTTTGAGGGCTATAGCTCTGATGCGCACCGTTATTTATGGGATGCATTTGAATCCTATCCTTCCTCTAGAAATTTTTTTGACCAACTTCAAGAGGGATTTCTTCATGAATCGCGAAAAATTTCAAATAGTTATTTAGAAGAGCTGGATGAATTAGCTATTCAAAAAAGAAAAGTCGAAGATGATTTAAATGATATCTATCATGAACGGAAAAAATTAATGATTGAAAAGGAGTGTGACGATGGGAATTGAAGTTTATCGCGGTAGTTTGGATAGCCAAGCTAGTAGCACAGGTACTATGATTGAGCAACAATTGAAAGCTTATGAATCACTAGAAACATCATTAACTCAAATAGAAAATTCTGCCTCGCGCTTGTCTGGCCAAGCTTACGACTCTTTTAGAAGCTTTGTGACAAGTGTTGTCCAGCCATTGAAGGAGGCCGGAGTAGCTTTAGCAGAAGCTACACAAGAAAGTGTGAAGAAGCTTCCAGCATCCTATCGCTCGGAGGTGGCTGACGAGGACTTACAGGAAGAAAAGTTGGTTTCTGATATTGAACAGTGTGATCGGATGATTGCTATCTTTCATGCAGAGATCAATGAAATCGCTGCTAGTAAATCGACTAGTGCTGGAGATTTTCAACGGTTGCAGAGATTAGAAAGGATTCAAGGATTAAATGTATTAAATGGTATTTTTCAGGCAGCTAGAAACAAACTACAAGAAAAATTAAATAAACTCAGAGCGTTTAATGCATCATCGTCAAGTATCTTCTGGGAAATTGATATCTTAGCCCAAGCTATTCAAATAGCTGTCAATCAAATTAACGTAGCGTGGGATCCAAATACGGGAATGTATTCTATTCCAAAGGATTTATCCTGGTCTGATCTCGTAAATGAAACGATTAAGAATAAAGAGTTTGAAAATGAATATTTGCCAAAGAAACCAAAGGATGTAACATCGTTCGAATATAACCAATTTCTTACGGGATTACGTGAACAATCAGTGAATCTTAAAGAAATAGATGGCTGGGATAAGGATGCTATCAAAGGTTATGTTAAAGGCGTTTCAAAAAGAACTGCTGATGCCAAGACAGGCAGTGAGTTAAATGCAAGGAGAGATGCTTTGTATGCAGAAACCAAGGAGATTGGATCAGATATCTATACAGAAATGTATGCTAGTAGTAAACTCGATTCAGAAGCGAAAGTTGAACTGGTTCTTAAGCAATTAGGTGCAGAAACGGATGGTAATCAGTTTATGCATTTGACAAGCAAAACGCATAAGATTTCAGAGAATCTACCACCACATGGTGATTTCAACATGTATTTCAGACGTGATGTTGTAAAAGCATTCGGTGATAAACATCTTAATTACAAAAAAGATTTACTTAGGCAGCAAGTTCATTTTTTCCGTTATTATCTTGATCGCCATGCAATTTACTATATTCGCAATCATTACGAAGGCGCAAATGATTACGAGAAACTGTTAGCATATGGTAAAGAAAATAATATTGAATTTGATTACACAACTGGTGCGAACTTCCATAACCGTTTCAAGGAATCAGAAGGCTTCCAACGTCCCTATAATATGAAGGTTCAAGTCCCTCAGGGCAATTCAGCTAAAGGAAAAGATTTGAACAATGCCCGGATGGTGGAGTTTATTGTGAATTTGGATACCGGTGAGTTTGACAGTCAATGGGATGCCTATGACAAGCACAAACTAGCAAATGGTCGTTATGATTCCGATCCAGGAAAATATTCTAATGAAGAATTAAGAGAAATCGCCAATACGGAGTCCTTTAACTACGGCCCTTCAACAGGTCAAAATTCAGATGTTACTAAGTTTTACGAAGGTAAACATGGAATGCTTGATGTAAGTGGTACTCCTGAGCCAGCTACTCGATCTGAAGCAAAAAAACAATTTCATTCAGAAGATGATTTGGGTGACGTGGATGAAGATACAGGACATGTAGGTCAATTTGCGGATATTGTAAGAAAAGGAGGACATGAAGATTATGAAGCATGGCAACGAAAGACAAAAGGAATGTCAGAGAAAGAAAAAGTGGAAGAGTATAATAAATTTAAAGCCTCTCTTAATGGCGATGCTGATAATGACAATGGTTACAGTTATTATATTTATGGTAATGAGAAATAGGAATAACTATGAAGATTCAAAATTCATATTAGAACAACAGCGGTTTATTGTTGTGGATGATTCGGACGATAAAAATTTATATCGATCTTATTTTGAGAATGGCTATGACTTGAGGAGCAATAATTCTTATAGTAAAACTCAAGTAGTAGTAAAAAATGGGAAAAAATATGGCAGTTATTCGGACGAAAAACCATCCGATAGGTATCATAGAGACTTATACCGAAATATTACTTCCGCAATTCTGAACTTAAAAGTTTCGAAGGTAGAGATCGAAAAATCAAACTTTATTATTGAGCGAGATCCGAAATCGTTGATTACTAAATCTCTAGTGAAGGAAGGGAAGACACCTGATTTTGAAGCCAAAGTTATAAATAAAAAGAATCAATTTTCCAAAGTTCGGATCACCTATAATCAAGATTATTTACCGATCAAACTTGAATGGTATTTTAAAGGGAAAGATGGGTTGAAGTGGTATACCTGGAGCCGTTTTTCATATCCATATAAGACTGAATCTGAATTTAATAAAAAACTGGATGAAGAAATCCAGCGTATTAAAGATATTAAAGAGGAGTACGAGTTGGAGAAGGAAAACGGATAATAAATTAATTATTAAATTGATTTAAAAATAAGATAAGTATAATTATTAAATTCCAGTTAGGGAGATATGAAAAAATATGAAGGAGGCCGTATGAGAAAATTGCGTTATAAGCTGTTATTTATTGCACTTGCGGTAGCTGCTGTCCTTGTATATTTCTTTTATTCTTTCTGTCGGTCCCGAACGGATGCTTATGATATTTTGCAGAAGCAGCGATTTGTTTTTATTCAAAATCAAGATGATTTAGGTCAAGGCAACAATGTAGGAGCAGGATTTGATCTAAAAGATCGAGAGTTATTTTTTTCATATTCATCAGCTATCAAGGATGGTATTCTATATGGTGGAAAAGGCAACTACGAGATGAAGGAGTATTATCGTACTGCTTTGAATGAAGAGATTTCGTCTATACTAATGAATATAAAAGTTACCACCGAAGAAATCAAAAAGAACAATTACCAAATCACGCGTTCACCAGAATCTTTAGCCAATAAAAAGTTGCTAAAGGAAAAATATCCTCCTGAATTTGAGCTTCAATACAAATATCGAAAAAAAAGGCAATTCACCAAGGTCCGCATCACCTACAACAAAGAGTTTTTACCTACTAGAATAGAGTGGTACTATAAGGGTGAAGAAGGGCTAAAATGGTACACTTGGCGCACATATTCGTATCCTTTCAAAAATAAGTCTGATTTTGATAAGAGATTGGATGAAGAAATCGAAACTATTAAAGCAATTCAAGAAGAGAACAAGGGGGATTAACCCAGATTTGAAATAAAGCTGAGCATAGTAAAGGCTCAGCTTTATTGTTAGGAAGACACTTCCTTTTAGATGGATATTTTGCTAGAATGAGAGATATATGAAATTAATTAAAAAGAGATTATTCAGTCTAAAATCTTTCCTATTGTTAATTCTTTTATTGCTTACTATAGCTAGTATTTTCATAGTTGTTCAAAGAGGTAAGATTCAAGAGAATTCAAAGTCTATTATAGAGAAGCAAAGGTTTATAGAGACACACATCTTGTCTGGTGATGATAACAAGGAATCAATCAGTGCGGGTTTTGATTTAAAAGAAAAAGAATTTTTTTATTACCATGGAGCTGCAATAAAAAATAATAAATTGTATGGTGGTAGTCAGGAATATAGTGCTGCGGAGTATTATAAAAGAGCTTTGGATATTGAGCTCACTTCAGCACTTTTAAATCACCAAATGAATATTAAAGATATAAAAGATTCCAACTATCAAATCACTCGTTCAACTGATTCATTCATCAATAAAAAATTATTAGAAGAAAAACAACCGCCTGAATTTGAAGGTAGATATTCTATCAAGGATAGTCAGTTTTCCAAAGTCCGTATCACCTACAACAAAGAGTTTTTACCTACTAGAATCGAGTGGTACTATAAGGGTGAAGAAGGCTTAAAATGGTACACTTGGCGTACCTACTCTTACCCATTTAAAAATAAGGCTGATTTTGATAAGAAATTGGATGAAGAAATCAAAGATATTAAAGAAATTCAAATGGAAAATGAGGGAGATTAACATAATTTTTAGATAAAGCTGAGCTTATATAAGGCCCAGCTTTATTGATAGGAAGACACTTCCTTTGGATTGGATATTTTGATAGAATGAAATGGATATGATAAAAGAAGTTAAACAATTAATTAAAAGAAAACGATGGTTAGAATTTCCAAAAAAAATTGTGGTAGTGTTGCTCGTAATACTTATTGCAGTATTCCTAAGTAGTTGCAGTTACAATCAACCGGCATTGAATGTTTTAAAGAAAAAGCAATTTGTTATGATTAAAATGGGAGATTCTACCGATGAGCATTTTGAGGTTGGGGTGGACCTTGAGAAAAAAGAATATTACTATAATGATGAAACGGCAGTGAAAGACGATACAGTTTATGGTGGTTATAAAGCGGACTGGGATCGTAAACAGTATTACAAATCTGCAGTAAATGAAGAACTATCGTCAGTTCTGTTAAGTAAGAAAATTACTACTGATGAAATTAAGAAATCTAACTATCAGATTACAAGTTCACCGAAAAGATTTGTGGATGATAAATTAATGAAAGAGGAATATCCGCCTGAATTTGAAGGTAGATATTCTATCAAGGATAGCCAATTCTCCAAAGTCCGTATCACCTACAACAAAGAATTCTTACCTACTAGAATCGAGTGGTACTATAAAGGTAAAGAAGGCTTAAAATGGTATACTTGGCGTACCTACTCTTACCCATTTAAAAATAAGGCTGATTTTGATAAGAAATTGGATGAAGAAATCAAAGATATTAAAGCAATTCAAGAAGAAAACGAGGGCGATTAGGTTGAATCGGTCCAATTCTTGAAACGTGTCCCTTCTTTCACCTTATCGGGAAAGGTTTCGTGCAAAATGCTTGAAAAAGTGGTATAATACGGGAAATAGCTTTTGGGAGGAAATTATGACTGTAGCGAAGATTGTTTTTGCTAGTATGACTGGAAATACTGAAGAAATTGCTGATATCGTAGCGGACAAATTCCGTGATCTTGGTGTCGAAGTAGATGTGGATGAGTGTACAACTGTGGATGCGGAGGACTTCCTTGATGCAGATATCGCAGTGGTAGCGACTTATACATACGGTGATGGAGAGCTTCCAGATGAGATCCAAGATTTCTACGAAGATTTGGCTGGCCTTGATCTTAAAGGCAAACTTTACGGTGTGGTAGGATCAGGTGATACCTTCTACGATGAATTCTGTAAAGCAGTTGATGATTTCGACCGTTGCTTCGCTGCGACTGGTGCTGAAAAAGGCTCTGAGTGCGTCAAAGTTGATTTGTCTGCAGAAGACGAAGACATTGAAAAATTAGAAGCCTTTGCAGAAGAACTCGTAGCAAAAGCAAATTAATGACAAAGAGGCTGGATAGATGGATTACAGCCTCGATTTATATCCAAAATAAAGAGGAGACACATGGATTTAGATCAGATTCGTAAGGACATTGACCAGATCGATCAAGAGCTTGTAGCCTTGCTGGAAAAACGGATGGTTTGTGTCAGTCAGATTGTAGAATATAAGGAGCAGCAGGGCCTACCTGTGCTCGATCAGGGAAGGGAAAGAGAGGTGCTAGAGAAAGTCGGCTCTCTTGTGACGGATGATCAGTATCGCACGACTATTCAATCCCAGTTCCAAGATATGATGAAGCGCTCGAGAGACTTCCAAGAGGAGGTGAGGGTGCGTGACTAGTCTATCTATCAAGCAAAAAGCACAACAGTATGTGGTCCTAACAGGGATGGCTCTTTTCATTGGTCTCTTGGTCGGTGCCATTGACATGATTTTTGGTCAAGGTCTTCTCCTGATCGGGGATTTCCGAAGCCAGCATTGGCCCTTGATTCTTTTTCTGGCCTTAGCGGGGCTTGTCATCGTTTATCTTTATAAACGTTTTGGTGGCAAGGCTTCAAAAGGGATGGGCCTCATCTTTGATGTCGGACACGCGCGTGAGGAGAAAATCCCCTTGGTCTTGGTGCCTTTGATCATGCTGACGACCTGGATGAGCCACCTCTTTGGTGGTTCGGTCGGTCGGGAAGGTGTAGCGGTCCAGATCGGAGCGACCCTTTCGCATCGTTTTGCCCGTCATATCAAGATTCCAGATGCTTCGCGTATTTTTCTCATGACCGGGATGGCAGCTGGTTTTGCGGGGCTCTTTCAGACGCCACTCGCAGCAACCTTCTTTGCTCTTGAAGTCTTGACAGTTGGGGAGTTGCAGTTGATGGCTCTCTATCCAGCGCTCATTGCCTCAATCGTGGCTAGCTTCACCTCTCATGCCCTTGGCTTGGAGAAATTTGCTGTGCCACTAAAAGAAACGCTGAGCTGGACACCAGAGACCTTGATCAAAGTTGCCCTTCTTGGCCTAGCTTTTGGTCTCGCTGGGAAACTCTTTGCTGTTAGCCTTTCATGGTTGAAGAAAACAGTCGCTCAAGTCTTACCTAATCCTTATATCCGGATTGCGCTTATAGGGGCTGGACTTAGTTTGGTCCTCTTAACCCTCCAGCTGACCAAGGTCGGAACATACAGTGGTCTTGGAACCAATCTGATTGATATGGCTTTTCATCAGGGCAGTGCGCAGAGTTATGACTGGATCTTGAAGCTCCTCTTTACCGTAGTGACCATCTCTGCTGGATACCAAGGGGGAGAAGTGACCCCGCTCTTTGCGATCGGAGCTACGCTTGGAGTCTTCCTTGCTCCTATGCTAGGTCTTCCAGTCTTAGTCGTGGCTGCTATCGGATATGCCAGTGTCTTTGGCAGTGCGACGACGACCTTGCTCGCACCGATCTTGATCGGAGGAGAAGTCTTTGGCTATGCCAACCTGCCATTCTTTGTCATTGCTTGCGCCATCGCCTATTGCCTACCAAAAGAGTGGAGCATTTATTCCGGACAAAAAGTTGCGAAAAAGTAGAGAAAAGAGCTTTACAAACCTGAAATTATCTGATATGATAGTTTCTGTGCGTAATGGAAGCACAAAAATACAGTTTATCCGCTGAGGGAGGTCCCTCAAGATTGACGAAGATAGGAGAATAAAATGAATCCATTAATCCAAAGCTTGACTGAAGGTCAACTTCGTACTGATATCCCTGCATTCCGTCCTGGTGACACTGTTCGTGTACACGCGAAAGTTGTCGAAGGATCTCGTGAACGTATCCAGATCTTTGAAGGCGTTGTTATCGCTCGTAAAGGTCAAGGACACACTGAAATGTACACTGTTCGTAAAATCTCTAACGGTGTCGGTGTTGAACGTACATTCCCAGTACACACTCCACGTGTAGAAAAGATTGAAGTTGTACGTTACGGTAAAGTACGTCGTGCGAAATTGTACTACCTTCGTGCATTGCAAGGTAAAGCAGCTCGTATTAAAGAAATCCGTCGTTAAGACGAACAAGGAGGCGGGAGTGATCTCGCTTCTTTTTTTATCGGTCCCCTTAGTTCAATGGATATAACAACTCCCTCCTAAGGAGTAGTTGCTGGTTCGATTCCGGCAGGGGACATAAAGAAAAAAGGAACTCGTACATGCGAGTTCCTTTTTGTGTGTAAATGTAAAGTCAAGAAAAGATGGAATATCTCTATATAATGAATTGATTTTTGAGGAAGTAAGGAGTAAAATTGTATTAATATAATGACTAGTTAGGGATAGCTGAAAATAAGCACAAAAAAAGCACCGAATCGGTGCGCACTTTTTCAAGTTGGATACGGACAAAGCCTTATTTTAACTTGCTGTGTTGTTTCGAATAATCCCAACACCATTATTCTACAACTTTATCATCGCAAATGCAAGACATAAAGGAGAAAATTATGAAAAATCCATATTCAATTGGCTTAGATAGCGGTACAAATAGCGTAGGCTGGGCAGTTATCACAGATGATTACAAAGTTCCAGCAAAAAAAATGAAGGTTCTTGGAAATACTAACAAGGAGTCTATTAAGAAAAATTTAATCGGAGCACTCCTTTTTGATGCAGGAAATACTGCTGCAGATCGTCGGTTAAAAAGAACTGCCAGACGTCGATATACAAGACGTCGGAATAGAATTTTGTATTTGCAGGAAATATTTGCTGCAGAAATGAATAAAGTGGATGAGAGTTTTTTCCATCGCTTAGATGATTCATTCCTAGTTCCTGAAGATAAGAGAGGAAGTAAGTATCCAATTTTTGGAACTTTAGAGGAAGAGAAAGAGTATCATAAACAGTTTCCAACCATTTATCATTTGAGAAAGAGTCTTGCAGATTCGAAAGAGAAAGCTGATTTGCGTTTAATCTATTTAGCTTTGGCACATATCATTAAATATCGTGGACATTTCTTGTATGAAGACACATTCGATATTAAAAAAAATGATATTCAAAAAATCTTTAACGAATTTGCAAGTGTTTATGATAACACTTTTGAAGAAAATTCACTTTGCAAAGAAAATGCACAGGTAGAAGAAATTTTTACCGATAAGATTAGTAAATCTGCTAAAAGAGATCGTGTCCTAAAACTATTTCCTGATGAAAAATCAACGGGATTATTTTCTGAGTTTTTAAAATTAATTGTTGGGAATCAAGCTGATTTTAAGAAATATTTCGACTTAGAAGAAAAGGCTCCATTACAATTTTCTAAGGATACTTATGATGAGGATTTGGAAAGTTTGTTGGGGCAAATTGGCGATGATTACGCTGATCTTTTTGTAGTGCCTAAAAAACTCTATGATGCCGTACTACTAGCAGGGATATTATCTGTTAAAGACCCTGTGACCAAGGCACAACTATCTGCCTCTATGATAGAACGTTATGAAAATCATCAAAATGATCTTTCAGCATTAAAACAATTCATAAGAAGAAATCTTCCAGAAAAATATGCTGAAGTTTTTTCTGATGATTCTAAAGATGGATATGCTGGATATATTAATGGTAAAACAACTCAAGAAGGATTTTACAAATATATCAAAAATCTCATCTCTAAAATTGAAGGAGCAGACTATTTCCTTGAAAAAATTGAACGTGAAGATTTTTTGAGAAAACAACGTACTTTTGATAATGGTTCAATTCCTCATCAAATTCATCTTCAAGAAATGAATGCCATTCTCCGGCACCAAGGAGAATATTATTCATTTTTAAAGGAGAACAAAGATAAAATTGAACAGATCCTAACATTCCGTATTCCTTATTATGTAGGCCCATTGGCGCGTGGTAATAGTGATTTCGCATGGCTGACTCGAGACTCTGACGAAGCAATCAGACCTTGGAATTTTGAAGAGATGGTTGATAAAGCAAGCTCTGCGGAATACTTCATCCACAGAATGACCAACTATGACCTGTATTTGCCGGAAGAAAAAGTACTTCCTAAACATAGTCTTCTGTACGAAACTTTTACAGTTTATAATGAGTTGACAAAGGTGAAATACATTGATGAAGGGATGAAAGACTATCAATTTCTTGATAGTGGACAGAAGAAGAAAATTGTCAATCAATTATTCAAAGAGAAAAGAAAAGTAACTGAAAAAGACATCATTCATTATCTACACAATGTTGATGGCTACGATGGAATCGAACTTAAAGGAATTGAAAAACAATTTAATGCAAGTCTATCCACTTATCATGATTTACTAAAAATTATCAGAGATAAAGAATTTATGGATGATCCTAAAAATGAAGCAATTCTTGAAAATATCGTCCACACGCTCACTATCTTTGAAGATCGTGAGATGATTAAGAAACGACTTGCTCAGTATGACTCTCTCTTTGATGAAAAAGTAATCAAGGCACTAACTCGTCGACACTATACTGGTTGGGGAAAACTCTCTGCTAAGTTGATTAACGGCATTCGTGATAAACAAACTGGGAAAACAATCCTTGATTATC
>ERZ1699235.157-NODE-157-length-30434-cov-4.145181_pt1 | contig 30434 bp, 15 predicted proteins | sample MGYA00581546_ERZ1699235 | MGnify/ENA primary metagenome ERZ1699235 (study PRJEB42319, sample SAMD00040334) | human oral metagenome | material: saliva | host: Homo sapiens | study: EMG produced TPA metagenomics assembly of PRJDB4115 data set (Metgenomic analysis of... | reverse complement strand
GCCTTGTCGGCTAGGTCGTGGGCGGTCTCAGCAACCTGGTCGGCGTCTACGTTCTTGGCGGCCTCCTTAGCCTTGTCGGCTAGTTCTTCGGCCTGCTTGGCGAAATCTGCGATACCCATGCGTTTCTCCTTACGTATAGGGAACTATCAGCAGCGAGTCTAGCCCTTAGTCCCAAATAGCCACACATCGAAGATAAGTGATTGGCGTCACCCAAGAAAAATAAACTTGAGTGGAATAGACTCAAGTCTGTGGAAGTTGTACTCACCGGAACGTGACGCCGTCGGTTCCACCAGCTCATACGGCTAAAAGTGAGACTGACCGCGTTGCTATAACTACTTAAATTCAAGGAGAACCGTGGACACCAACTACACAACCAAATCCCAAGAAGCCATATCGGGGGCTGTGCAGGCCGCCGCAGCTGCTGGCAACCCCCAGGTGGAGGCGCTCCACCTACTTGGTGAGCTACTAAGCCAAGAGGGCGGCGTCGCCGTCGGGCTACTAAACGCACTAAGCCCGCAGACCCTAAAGAACGTAGGGGCCGCCACCCGCACCGCGCTGACCTCCCTGCCCTCCTCGGCAGGCAGCTCCGTAGTAGAGCCCAACCCCTCACGTGGCTTCCTAGCCGCCCTGGAAAAGGCCGACAAACTCGCCAAAGAACTAACTGACGAGTACATCTCTACCGAGCACATACTGATCGCCATCGCTGAAGGCGACGACGCCGCTGCCCGCGCCCTGCGTGACGCCGGCGCCACCGCCCAAGCCCTACGCGAAATCCTGCCCACCGTGCGTGGCGGACAGCGGGTAACCAGCGCCAACCCTGAAGGCACCTTCGAAGCCCTGAAGAAATACGGCACTGACCTGACCGAGGCCGCCCGCGCCGGCAAACTAGACCCGGTAATCGGCCGCGACAGCGAAATCCGCCGCGTGGTGCAGGTGCTATCGCGCCGCACCAAGAACAACCCGGTGCTAATCGGTGAACCCGGCGTAGGTAAAACCGCCGTGGTAGAAGGCCTAGCCCAGCGTATTGTGGCCGGTGACGTGCCCGAGTCGCTGCGCAACAAGCGCCTAATCGCCCTGGACCTATCCTCCATGGTGGCCGGGGCCAAGTATCGTGGCGAGTTCGAAGAGCGCCTCAAGGCCGTGCTCAACGAGATCAAGAACTCTGACGGCGAGGTAGTCACCTTCATCGACGAGCTACACACCATGGTGGGCGCAGGCGGTGGCTCCGAAGGGGCCATGGACGCCGGCAACATGCTCAAGCCCATGCTGGCGCGCGGTGAACTGCGCATGGTGGGTGCCACCACGCTGGATGAATACCGCGAAAACATTGAGAAAGACCCGGCTCTAGAGCGCCGCTTCCAGCAGGTTTATGTGGGTGAGCCCTCCGTGGCTGACACCGTGGCCATCTTGCGTGGTATCGCCCCCAAGTACGAGGCACACCACCACGTGACCATCTCTGACGGTGCCCTGGTGGCTGCCGCCAGCCTGTCAGACCGCTACATCACCGGCCGCCAACTGCCCGACAAGGCCATTGACCTGGTTGATGAGGCTGCTTCCCGCCTGCGCATGGAGCTGGACTCCTCCCCGGTGGAAATTGACGAGCTGCGCCGTCGCGTAGACCGCCTAAAGATGGAAGAAGCCTACCTGGCTGATTCCAGCGCCAAGGAAGATGAGGCCGACGCCGGCGCGGCAGAGCGCCTGGCTGCCTTGCGTGCCCGCCTGGCTGACCTAAACGAAGAACTCAGCGCCCTAAATGCCCGCTGGGAAGCCCAAAAGGCCGGTCACAACCGCATTGGTGAGCTGCGCGCCCAGCTAGATGAGCTGCGTACCCGCGCTGAACTGGCTGAACGTGAAGGTGACTTTGAGGCCGCCGGACGTATCCGCTACGGCGAAATGCCCAGCTTGCAGCGTCAAATCGCTGAGGCTGAAGCCAGTGAGCAAAACCAGCCTGATGCTGGCGAGCCGATGATCGCTGAGAAGGTTGGCCCTGAGGAGATCGCTGAGGTTATCTCTTCTTGGACCGGCATTCCGGTAGGTAAGCTGATGCAGGGCGAAAGCGAAAAGCTGCTGCACATGGAAGAGCAGGTAGGCTCGCGCCTAATCGGCCAGAAGGACGCGGTTGCGGCTGTGGCCGACGCTGTGCGCCGCTCGCGCGCTGGGGTTTCTGACCCTGACCGCCCCACCGGTTCCTTCATGTTCCTAGGCCCCACCGGTGTAGGTAAGACCGAGCTGGCCAAGGCCCTGGCTGAGTTCCTCTTCGATGACGAGCACGCCATTGTGCGTATCGACATGAGCGAATACTCCGAGAAGCACTCGGTTTCGCGCCTAGTGGGTGCCCCTCCCGGGTACGTAGGCTACGAAGAGGGCGGTCAGCTGACCGAGGCGGTGCGTCGTCGCCCCTACTCTGTGGTGCTGCTAGATGAGGTGGAAAAGGCCCACCCTGAGGTCTTTGACATCTTGCTGCAGGTGCTCGACGACGGTCGCCTAACTGACGGCCAGGGACGCACGGTGGACTTCCGTAACGTCATCTTGATCCTGACCTCCAACCTGGGTAGCCAGTTCCTGGTGGACCCGGCGCTGAGCCAGGAGGAAAAGCGCGAGAACGTTATGGCTACGGTGCGCGCCGCCTTCAAGCCTGAGTTCCTCAACCGCCTTGACGATGTGCTGATCTTTAATGCGCTGAGCAAGGATGAGTTGGGCCAGATTGTGGGCTTGCAGCTAAGCAAGATGAGCAAGCGTCTGTCTGACCGCCGCATCAGCCTGGATGTTACCGACGCCGCGCGCACTTGGCTGGCTGACGAGGGTTACGACCCGGCTTACGGGGCTCGCCCGCTGCGTCGCCTGGTGCAGCGTGAGATTGGTGACCGCTTGGCCCGCCTGATCTTGGCCGGACAGGTTGCTGACGGCCAGCAGGTTACGGTTGATGTTGCCGACGACGGTCTGACGCTAATTCCCGGTGCGGCTGTGGCCGGTTCGGCTGCTAGCGCCGCCAGTGCGGAGTGACCTGCGCTTTTAACTAATTCGACGGTGCTGGGTGGGTTTAGACCCGCTCAGCACCGTTTTTAGTTAATTAGCCCACATATAAAGTGATTTGCGACTACTTGTAACTTGCTGGCCTGCAGAAACACTTTTGGTTTAAAAGAAAGTGCAAAAAATGAGGTTTAGGTACTGGAATTACTAGTAAAAACCAAGGTAATCTATCGCCGCACCGCCGCTACTGCGAGTGTTCCGTTATAGCTAGCTCATCACCCTGGCTATAGTGCGTGTTGCTCACTGGCGGCGGTGTTCCCATGTACAGGCGGCAATGAAGCTGTGGTACATGGACTACCCCAAACTTTTCGGTTTGTGTGCAAAACAGTCTTTACAATAAACGAACAAATACGCGCAGTAGGCGCTAGTTAAATTATTAGCTCAAACCAGATTTGTAACTGTTTGGTTGCAACTTCTGCTGTTCGGTTCTGCTTAGACTTGACGCTTTTTGTTGCAAAAGGACAAAATTGGGTCAACCACGTCTAGGCAAAGGAGCCCTACACGATGAAGGTAAGACACCTCCACCGACGCTCCCTAGCATTGCTAGGGGTTGTCGCCCTATCCCTTCCAGGGGCAGCTGCTGGCGCAGTGACCCCGGAAACTTCTGGTGTCATTAGTGCTCCGGAGACCATTAGCGCCGGTAACTTGACCGCGACCGTATCCAACGCCTTCCCCCAGGTACTTGGCTACACCTTCGCGGGCAATAAAGTTGGCGGCCGCACCCAGGTCCTCGATTCAGTACTGATTGACAATCAGGCTTACACCGTCAAGTCGGTGCAGGCAGTTAAAGAATCCAACACCAAGGTGGCCTACACGGTTGACTTCAATGACACTGACGTCACCATGAAGGCCGAAATTGAAGTAAAGGAGATTACTTCAAAGGCCCAGGGCACAACTGGTGCCAAGCGCCCCACCCTAACCTTCCGTATCACTGAGCTCACCGGTGGCGCCCACACCGTCGAGATTCCCGGCCATGGCCTGGTATCGGTTAGCGCTAAAGACGGCGGCGCCTACGCTGCCGGTATCACCCTGGTTTCGCGTGGCGCTAGCGCTAAGAACAAATACGCTGGCGTGGCTGACACTATTGAGTCCCTAAGCGAGTCCACCCCGGTCAGCGACGCTGACGCCCCCAGTACCTACCTGATGGTTAACACCTCTAAGGTGGCCGTGGGTATGGAAACCAACGCCACCTATGACCGCCCCACCGGCTGGGAAGCTGACGACGGTTCGCGCTGGAAGCGCCGGGTAGTTGACCAGGATGGTTCTAAGACCCTGCTGGCCTCCAACGGCCAGTGGACCTACCGCTCAGCTGCAGCCACTGACGCCGTCGGCGATGAAGAGCGCCCCTACACCACTTTGGTGTTCACCGGTGACGCCAACTCCTCGGGCACGGTGAACTGGCAGGACGCCGCCGTCGCCTATGCAGACATCACCCCCTGGGTGGCCGGTGCAGCTGACAACCACAAGTGGGTAGTAACCCATATTCCCTTTGACTTCGGCTCGGCCGCCACGCACCCCTTCTTGCAGGTAGCCGACGACGTAAAGCGCGTCAACCTGGCTACCGACGGCCTAGGTCAGCGCGTGATGCTCAAGGGTTATGCTTCTGAAGGCCACGACTCTGGACATATGGACTACGCGGGCAACATCAACACCCGCGCCGGTGGTGACAAGGACTTTGCCACCCTGTTTAACACCACCGCCAACTCCAACGCGATTTACGGCGTCCACGTCAACACCACTGAGGCCTACCCCGAAGCCAACTCTTTCGGTTCCCTGCCCTTCACTGGCGGGCGCGGCTGGAACTGGCTAAACCAGTCCTACTACGTTGATCAGCGCGCTGATCTAGGTAGCGGCGCGGTAATTAAGCGTTTCCAAGACCTGCGTAACCAGTTCCCGCTGGCTACCTACCCCAACTTCCGCTGGATCTACATTGACGTTTACTACGGTTCGGGCTGGCAAGCTGAGCGCCTGGGCCGCGAGCTAAACAAGATGGGTTGGGAAATGGGTTCAGAGTGGGCTGACCGCTTTGAGCGCTACTCCACCTGGTCGCACTGGTCCAATGATGAAAACTATGGCGGCGCCACCAACAAGGGTTTGAACTCTGACGTGATCCGCTTTGTGGACAACTCCAACAAGGACAACTGGAACCCCAACGTAGTTTTGGGCTACCCCCAGATTGTTGAGTTTGAGGGCTGGACTGGCCACCAAGACCAGGGCGCCTTCTACCGCAACATTTGGGCTAACAACCTGCCGGTTAAGTTCCTGCAGAACTCGCGCATTATGCGTCAGGAAAGCGCTAAGGGTGAAAACGGCAAGACCGTCTACACCTACACCTTCGCTAACGGCACTGTAGCCTCAGGTGCTACGGCGGTCACCAACCAGACTCCGGCCACCCAGGTTGCCGGGGCTATCAAGGCTGACATGTCCGCTAGCCGCCAGTTTGTTTACGACGGCGCCACCGTGCTTAAGGGCGACAGCTACCTGCTGCCCTGGATCGATAATGGCGCTAAGGGCGGCGCACCGCGTCTGTACTACTACAACCCCGCAGGCACCGCCACCACCTGGACCCTAACCAAGTCCTACCAGAACGTGGGCTCTTTGAGCGTCTACCGCCTCACCGACAAGGGCCGTGTAAAGGTAACTGACGTAAAGGTAGAGGGCGGCAAGGTAACCATCCCTGAGTCCGTATACGAGACCGTGCCGGCCGCTGAACGCGACCACACCGCCTTTGTACTGGCTCCCGCCAAGGCCCCCGCAGCCGCCGCCACCCCCAAGTGGGGTGCTGGAACTGTGTTTGTGGACCCCGGCTTCAACTCCGGTAGCTTCAAGGGCTACCAGACCACCGGCCAGGTAACCGCCCCCCACGACGCTCACGGCGACCCGATCGCCCAGCTGGGTAAGGGCAACTCTTCCATTAGCCAGGAAATGACCCTCAATGCCGGCACCTACCAGGGCAGCGCTTGGGTACAGGTCAAGGACGGCAAGACCCGCCAGGTTAGCGTGTCTGCTTCAGGTGAAGGCGTCACCAGCGCCGCCAGCCAGCAGCGCAACGATGATCTGGGCGCCACCCGCGACAAGCCGGTCACCATCGCCTTTGAGGACTTTGAAAATGTCCCCGAAGGTTGGGGCCCCTTCGTTAAGGGCGACGCCGGCGAAATCACCGACCCGCGTACGGTACTGGCCTCCCTCAACGGCCCCTACACCCAAAAGGGCGGCACCCTACCGGACGGTTCCAAGAAGGCCACCGACGACGCCGTCGCCGGACACTGGTCCCTAAAGAGCCACGAAGAAAATGGGGGACTGGTCTACCGCACCGTGCCCCAGACCGTAAACTTCAAGGCCGGACACCGCTACCGCATTTCGTATGACTACGAAAACGCGCTCAGCGGCTCCTACTACTGGGTTACCGCCTATGACGCCCAGGGCGCCAACGGGCTAAACGCTAACTACCTGTACTCCACGGTGATGCCGGTGGCCACCAGCCCCACTCACTATGTACAGGAACTTAACGTGGGTGGCTGTGGCTCCTACTGGGTGGGTCTGTACAACACCCAGGGCGGCCAGGACGGCAACGACTTTACGCTCGACAACTTCCGCGTAGAGGACCTGGGTGCCACCACGGATATGCCCGCGTGTGCCGCTGCCTCAATTGACACCAACGAGACGGCCATTGAAGGCTCCACCTTCCACATGACCAGCTCCCTGGTGAACAACGAACCCAGCGAAATCACCGATGTGACCAGCAAGCTGACCCTGCCTAGCGGCTGGAGCGCCACTGCTGACACCCCGGCCACCACCGCCAAGCTAGCCAAGGGCGCCACTTTCACCACCACCTGGACCGTCAAGGTTCCCCAGGGTGCGGGCGGCTCCACCGCTAACGTGGTACACACGGCCACCTACAAGATCGCTGGTAGCGCCCGCAGCGCTAGTGGTGACACTAACGTGGCGGTTTTGGGCTCGGTGAAACCTGACGCTGTCAACTACCTCTCTGACCTGCCTTTCAGCCCCAAGTACAACTCCAACGGTTGGGGTCCGGTTGAGCGTGACAGTGAGGTTGGTGAAAACCAAAAGGGTGACGGCGGCCCAATCGTGATGGGCGGCAAGCAGTACACCAAGGGTCTAGGTACCCACTCTCCTGCCGATGTGGGCTTCGAGCTCAGCGGCAAGTGCAAGGCTTTCAAGGCCACCGTGGGTGTGCAAGATGGCCAGAGCGGCTCGGTTACCTTCCGTGTGGTAGGCACCACCGACGGCACTAACTGGGTTGATGTGGTACCGCAGACCGGCGTGATCACCGGTAGCAACACTCCTCAGGAGGTTTCCGGCGACGTCACCGGCATGAAGCTGATTCGCTTGATTGTGGGCGACGGCGGCAACGGTAACGGCAATGACCACGCTAACTGGGCTGACGCTCGCGTTCTGTGTGGTAACGCCACCGACGGCGATACTCCCGCCCCGGCACCTGGCAACCCGGTTAAGGACTACAGCGGCGACCAGCAGCTGGTATCCGCCCCGGCTGCTTACGCCAGCAACCCGGCCTCCAACATGTTTGATGGCAACGCTTCCACCTTCTACGACAAGGACTGGCAGCACCCGGTAGCTCACCCCAGCGACATTGACCTGGCCCTGTACCAGGGCGATGACCCCACCGCCGCCTCTGCGGTAAGCGTGGCTGGTCTGAAGATCAATAGCCGCGTTGACCAAGCCAACGGGCGTCCCGAACGCTACGAGGTCTATGTGGGTCAGGATGCTGCCAACATCAACCAGAAGGTAGCTGAAGGCACTTTGCAAAACACCGGCCAGGTGCAGCAGATTGTCTTTAACAGCCCGGTTAAGGCCAAGCTGATTCGCCTGCGCGTGCTGTCTAACTACAAGACCAAGGCTGACCAGCCCGATTACCTGCTCTCTATCGCTGAACTAGGGGTCCTGGTTCCCGATGGTGACGCAAGCGGTAATGCGGCCAGCCAAAGCCAGGCTAGCGCTCAGAGCCAGGCTGGTGCCCAGGGTCAGGCCAGCGCCCAACCTCAGGGTGGCGCTAAGGCTGCGGCTGAGGGTAAGGCCAGCTCCACCGACAAGGCTGCCGCTGGGGCCGCTAAGTCTGAGCCGGAGATTACCGTAAACACCAACGCTGAAGGCCTGGTGGGCCAGAACTACCTGGATGTTAAGACTGTCAATGACACCAACCCAGTTAAGAACCCCTCCACGGTTATTAACCACACTTGGGCTCTGAACTGGATGGCTGCTGACCAGAAGCACACTACTAACGCTTCTGCCAGCTATTTCCAGCGCGTTCCGGTCACCTTCAATGTGGCTAAGGATGGCACCAAGGTTAAGTTCACGGTTGCTGCCGGCGACGGCGACGGCCTGGTGCAGGTAGACAACCTGCGCATGGTCAAGATCGTGCGCCCCACCAGCAATGACCTGATCGGTGTGGACTGCCTGGCCACTCCCACCCCCGAGGTGTGCACCACCAAGCGAGCTAACGACCGCATTGGGGTGACCACGGCAGTAAGCGCTGAGACTGTGACGCCCACTCCGACGCCGCAGCCCACCGCTCCGGTTTCGCCTACTGTGGCTCCCACTCAGGAACCTACCGCCAGCCCTGAGCCGACTGTGGCTCCCACTCAGGAACCGACCGCCAGCCCTGAGCCGACTGTGGCTCCCACTGGCTCCCCGGCTCCTACGGCTCAGCCCAGCCCGGCACCTACCGGTAGCGCTGTCCCCACGGTAGCTCCCACCGGCTCCCCGGTACCTACCGGTAGCGCGGCTCCCACTGGTAGTGCGGCTCCCACGGCTCAGCCCAGCCGTTCGGCCAGCTCCGCCCCGCTTCCGGGTCGCCCCGGTAAGCCTGGTAAGCCCAGCCATGGCGCAGCCCCGGCTAAGCCGGAAAAGCCCGGCGGTTTGGCCCGTACCGGTGTGGCCAGCGGAATGTTGGCTCTAAGCGCCCTGGCATTGGGTGGTGGCGGCATGTTGCTGCGCCGCAAGCGTCAGGACTGACGGGATCGACAACTGAATATCGACACAATTGAATACACAACTCAATAGGGGTGCCTGATTTCCCTCTCAAAACTAGGCACCCCACCCCGCCGGGGGCCGCTTAACAAATGCGTTAGCGGTCCCCGGCGGTTTCGTTAGTGGTTCCCGGCGGTTTCGTTAGTGGTTCTTGGGGGTTGCGCTAGTGGTCCTCGCGCTTTGCTGTGGAGCTGCGCGTTTGTGAGGACTAAAAAGAATCGCTACACTTAGCAGGTAATGATAATCAATATCAACTAGAAAGACTGCCATGTTTGCGTGGTTGCAGGCCGCCGGGCCTTCTTCAGTTCCCACCCAGGGCGCTACCAACTCTTCCCCCTCTGTTATGCGTGTAGCTGCTGGTCGCGGGCGTTTTTCTGACTCCACCCCGCAGCGTCTTAATGACCCCTGGCTGCGGCGTATGGCTGCGCTGACCACTGTGGCGCTGTGCGGTTTCATGACGCCGCTAGCGGGCGCTTCTGTCGCCAGCTCCTCTGGCGCTCATGTTGGCGCTGCACATGCTGCCCAGGTTTCTGGCCCCGCTGCTAGCTTGGCCAGTAATGATGGCCAGTCCAAGCCGGTAAACCTTGAGGGCGGGGACTTAAGCATTTTCGACGCCGTCGCCACTGCCAATGGGGAAGTGGACTTACAGCTAAAGGATGGCGCCACCGGAACTAGCCACAACCCGGCCCAAACCACTTTGAAGATCCCGGCCTCCACCTGGCAAAACATTTCTGACGACTATCCGGGCAGTCCGGGTGGCTATTTCGTCAGCCAAGGCGTCCAGGCTAACTCGCCACTACAGCCGGCCAGCGCTGCCCCCAAGGGACGCCTGGGTTGGGACACCAGCCAGCTGGCCCAGGCAGGATTTAGCGCCGCCCACTTTGAAGTCAGCTACAGCGGCCCTGAAGGCGCTAGCGTGTCCCTGTTTGGCTTGGATGACAATGGTCAACTGGCCTCCTCGCTGCTGGTTGATGGCAACTATGAGCTAAACCCGCTTGGCTCAGAAATTGCCCCGCAACAGCTGGCCGCCGCCTACCCCAACTGGGTGTTTTCTGCTGCCGGCGTCTACCAGCTGCAGGTGCGGGTGCTGGCTCAGCGCAGTGATGGCACGGTAATTGCTAGCCCGGTGCGTAGCTATCGGGTTGAGGTAGGCGACGTCGCCGCTCAAGCCACCCCCACCCCGGCGCCTACCCCGCAAAACCCTGATACCCAAAAGCCGGGTGCCCAGCCCACAGCGGCCCCCAGTGCAGTGCCCTCGGCCGCTCCCAGTGCGGTTCCGCAGCCGGTGGCCAGCCCCTCGGCCCAGCCCAGCGCTGCCCCCAGCGCTCAGCCTGGTGTTAGCGCCGCCCCCAGTGCTTCGGCTACCCCGGTGGCTAGCCCCAAGCCGAGCGCCGGCAAGCCGGCCACCAGCCCCTCGCCGCGCTCAGCCATTGGCGGCGAGGTAAAGGCTAAGCCGAGCGCAGCTAACCCCGCTGGCAAGCAGCTTTTGGCCAGCTCGCGCAGCGCTAAGTCAGCTCAGGCCCCGCGTGCCGCAGCTCAGGGCCGCTCTGCCAGTCAGGCTCGCGCCGCCGTCGGGCAAAACCGATCTGCCGTAACCACCCGGGCCGGCGCGCAAAGCTTTGTATCCCAGGCTCGCCCCGCCCAGAGCTTTGTGGCCCAGGCTCGCTCTGCCAGCCAGGGGGCAGCCGCCCAAACCAGCGCCCAAAAGGCTAAGGCTCAAAGCGCCGCTGCGGTGAAGGAAAACCCGGCTTCATCAGCGGTTAGCGCCACCGCCACGCTGACTTTCGTGGTGGGCCCTGACGCCAACGGCAACGCCAATGAAGGGCACTTTGACTTAGGTCCGCGCATTGTGGACGGCAAGCTCAAGCTGCAGGTGAAAGATGACCGCTCTCAGCCGGCCAGCTGGGTTGACCCGGCAACTTTGACCTTCTCGCTGGGAGACAAGGCCACTCTTAAAGCCCCCGACGCACTTAACTTTGTGGCCACCCCGGGTCAGGATGTGTGGATGATTTCCTCCAGCCAAAGCGCGGGTGTGCCCTGGCTGGGTATGAACTCTCAGGCTGAAGAGATTGTCAGCAAAACCAGCGGCGAGGTTACCTTCACCCTGGTGAGTGTGGAGGGGCCCGGTAAGGTCTCAGTATTTACCTCCGGCGGCCTGGGTGGGGGTGTGGGTGAGCACCTGCTGCAGGAAGAGGGCAGCTCCTACACCCTGCCGGCTAACACTCACGCCCACCAGAACTGGGTGTTTACCGCCCCGGGCACCTACAAGCTGACCATTTCCGCCCAGGTCACCCCCAAGCAGGGTGAGCAGATCAGCGGTGAAGATGGTGGCTCTGGCGACGGCGCAGCGGCCAGTTCCGGTGCCGGCTCCAGTGAAGGTGGCAGCGCCAGTGGAGCTGCTGGTTCTGCGGCCTCAGGCTCTGCCAAGGCTGGCCAGGCGGCCGGCGCTAGCGGCGGTAAGTCTTTGGCTAAAACCGGTGCGGTTAGCGGCGCCTTGAATGTTGCTGGTGGTCTGATGTTGCTGGCGGTTGCGGTGCTGGTGGCACGCAGGCGGATGGCATGGGCCTAGTTAAGTCTGTAATTCAGGCTGCACTAGTTTTAACGTTAGTGGCGGGCTGCGCCGGTGTCGGCGTAGATCCCGCCCGCGACGGCCAGTTGCGGGTGGTCACCACCACCGGCATTCTGGCCGATCTAGTGCGTAATGTGGCGGGAGGCCGGGCTACGGTCTCCCAGCTAGTTCCCGACGGCGCCGATCCGCACTCCTATGAGCCCTCACTGCGGGCTATTCGAGATGTGGCCTATGCGGATTTGGCTTTTAGTAACTACCTGTTGCTGGAACAGCATTCGATTATTCGCGCCCTGGACGCGAACCTGCCCGCTAGTGCCCAGTCAGTGTCTATCGCCGAGGAGGCCGCCAAGCAGGGGGCCACGATTTTGCCGCTGGTTGAGGATCGGGCTTTGGATACCCTGTGGCTGGGGATGCGCGTGTCTGGTGACGGTAAACGTTATGGTGCTAACCGGGCCAGTGAGGTTGATTTGCAGGTGGTTTCGGTGCAGGGCCCGGGTCAAGCCAGCTCCTACCTGACCACCACTTTTGGCACCCCGGAGCTGGGGTTTTCCAGCCATGACGGGTTTGACGCGGCCAGCGACTATAAACATGACACTGTCAGCTTGCCGGCTGACGCCCACCAGCATATGAGTTGGGCTTTCACTAAGCCGGGAGTGTATCGGGTGCAGTTTAAGGCCCGCCTGCGCCCGGTTAAGGGTAAAAACGTGGAGTTTAAAACCGCCACGTTTACTTTCGCGGTGGGGGTCGACGCCGCCGCTGTAGCTAAGCGTGAAGGTCGGGTGGTTTTGGGCCCGGGCCACGGCGATGTGAGCGTGGATCTAGAAGCTGGCCGCATCACGCTGGTGGCCGACAAGCAGGCTAGCGGCCAGGCTTGGCCGTCAGCCGCTAAAACCGCGAGCGCGAGCACTCCCAGCCCCGCTGCGAGCGCCAACACGAACCCGGGCGCTAGTTCAGCCAGTGCTTCAGCTAGCGCCGCGCCCAGCGGGGCTAGCCCCACCGCGAGCACCAGCTCAGCCTCCGCGCCCAGCCCTGGTGGCTCTGCCAGCCCGACCGGTAGCGCCCCTAGCCCGACCCCCAGCAACGGTGCCAGTGCACCCAGCCAGAGCGACGTCGTCGTAGCTGGGGCGGCCCACGTACCAGGCCACGTAGCCATAGACCCGCAGCGGGTAGTGGTGGATGTGCCCACGCGCACCCTAGCCCAAGTGCCTCAAGGCTACGGTTTTGTGGGCCGTGCGGGCACGCAAGCCTATATCCTGCCCCAGGCGGTGCTGGGCAAACACGTGCATGGGGAAATTGACCCGCACCTGTGGCATGACGTGCACAACGCGGCCGCCTATGTGAAGGTAATCTGCGCCAAACTCAAGCAGGTTGACCCGGCCGGGGCGAGTGTCTATGAGGCTAACGCCGCCCGCTACCTAAACCAGCTGGCCCAGCTAGACACCCAGGTTAAAAGCACTCTGGACACTATTAGTGAAGCTAACCGCCAACTGGTAACCACCAATGACGCCTACGCTTACCTGGCTAACGCCTATGGGCTTAAAGTGGCTGGTTTCGTGGCTCCCAACCCGGCTAGTGAGCCCTCCTTGGCTGATCGGCGTAAACTCGCCGCCACCATTAAGGACCTACATATTAAAGCGGTGTTTTTAGAGCCAAATCTGGCCCGCACCCGCTCCACCTTGAAAGTGGTGGCCAGTGAAGCCGGGGTGAAAGTATGCCCGCTTTACGGCGATACCCTGGATAACCAGGCCCCCACCTATCAGGCGATGATGCGTTTTAATGCCAACTCCCTGGCCCGCTGCCTAGGTGGCAGGCCCAACGCCAAGGCGACGGCGTCGTCGGCAAAAACCCCGGGCAGTGCTAATGCAGGTAAGGGGGCACCCAGCAACGGCGCTTCCGGCGCAGCCAGCGGTGCTTCCGGCGCAGCCACCCCCAGCGTGGACCCTGCCCTAGAGCAAAACGTGGCCGCAAACGAGCCCACCTCACAAACCCCAGCGGTAATCGAAGCTGGACACGTAGACCTAGGCCCGCGCCTAATCGGCGGCAAACTAACCGTGTCCCTACGAGATGATTCAGCAGCCTCACCCGTATGGCGCGACCCCAACAAAACCGTGCTGCGTGTACGCGATGGCGCCCTAATCCAAGTGCCGCAAGGCGAAGACTACAAATTCCTAGCCGACTCCAAGCGCGTCTATGTGCTACCCCAAACCCAAAAAACCCAGCTGGTATGGCTGGGCTGGAACACCCAAGACCCAGCCGTAACCAAGCTGATCCAAGGCGGGGTAAATATGCGCATCGAGCAGGTTAAGGGCCCCGGCCGCAGCTGGCTGATTTTGCAAGAAGGCACCTTCGGTAAACCCAAAGTGCTGGCCGACTCTGCCGCCAGCGCCCAAGACATCTGGGTGGACACCAACACCCACGTGCACGCCAACTGGATTTTCTCCAAACCTGGCATTTACCTGGTCAAAGTCTCCTTCAAAGCTACCGGTGTGGACGGTAAAACCTACCAGGCCACCACCACCTTGCGCTTTGCGGTAGGCGACGCCACCAGCACCACCAACGCGCTAAAAGCACAGCCATCAGGAAAGTGACCATGCTAGAAGTAAACCAACTCAGCGTGCAGCTGGGCGGCCGCAGCGTGCTACAAGAGGTCAACTTGAAGCTAGACCAAGGCCAGTTCATGGGGCTGATCGGCCCTAATGGGGCCGGCAAAACCACGCTGCTGCGGGCCATCCTAGGGCTCGTGCCCAGCACCGGCACTATCACCTGGCAAGGTCAGCGCATTGACCGGCGCGCCATTGGGTATGTGCCTCAGCGCCACGCTTTCGCCTGGGATTTTCCCATTAATGTGCGTCAGGTGGTGTTAAGTGGGCTCACCGGCAGGCTCGGCTGGCTGCGTCGGCCCCGCCCAGAGCACCTAGAGGCTGCCGACTGTGCCCTAGAGCAGGTAAGCATGAGTGATTTGCGTTCGCGGCCGGTGGAGCAGCTTTCGGGTGGGCAGCGTCAGCGGGTGCTGGTGGCTCGGGCGTTGGCGTTAAAGCCGCAGTTGCTGCTGTTGGATGAGCCTTTTACGGGCTTGGATATGCCCACCCAGGAGCTGTTGACGGATCTGTTTAAAGAGCTGAGCCAGTCGGGTGTGGCCGTGCTTATGTCCACCCATGATCTGGTGGCGGCCCAGGCGCAGTGCGAGTATTTGTGTCTGCTTAACCGCACCGATTTGGCTTGCGCCCCGCCTAGCCAGCTTAAAGACAAAGACCTGTGGATGCGTACTTTCCAAGTGCGCGCCGATAACCCACTGCTGCAAGCCCTAGGGATGAGTTAAGTTGTTAACCCCAATTGATTTTCTAAATGACCTACTAAACCCGCAGCTGGCCTTCCTACCCAGGGCGTTGCTGATTGCTATCACTAGCGCCCTGGTTTGCGGAGTGGTGGGGGCCCACGTGGTGTTGCGTGGGATGGCTTTTATTGGCGACGCCGTCGCTCACTCTGTGTTTCCCGGCCTGGCGGTGGCCTTCGTTAGCGGCACTAACCTGGTGCTTGGGGGCGCGGTAGCCGGGATTCTGACGGCGGTAACCGTGGCGCTACTAGCCCAAAACCGCAGGCTTAAAGAAGACTCCATCATTGGGGTGCTGTTTGTGGGGGCATTTGCTTTAGGGGTGGTAATTATTTCGCGCGCCCCAGGCTATAGCGGCTCGCTGCAACAGTTCCTATTCGGCTCTATTACCGGCGTGCCGGCGCGTGAAGTGCCGGTGGCGCTGATCGGGGCAGCAGTGGTGATTGGGCTGATCGCAGCCCTAAATAAAGAGATTGTGGCAGTAAGCCTGGACCGTGAAACTGCCCGCGCGGCAGGGCTGCCGGTGTTGGCTTTAGATATTGCCCTGTATGTGTGCGTGAGCTTGGCGGTGGTGATTTCCGTGCAGACTATCGGCAATATTTTGGTGTTGGCGCTGCTGGTAATCCCGGCGGCCACAGCCCGCTTACTGACTGACCGCTTACTGACCATGATGATTATGGGCCCTCTGCTAGGGGCGTTAGGGAGCCTACTGGGAGTGTATTTGAGCTGGTCAGCTGATTTGCCCACGGGCGCCACGATTGTGTTGGTGCTGGGCGTAATGTTTGCCCTGGCCTGGCTGTTAGCCCCCGGTCACGGCCTGCTCTACAAAACTGCCGCAGCCAGGCGGCGCGCGGCAGCCTGAGGCCCAGCTGCGCTCGCGGGGGCTTGCGCCCCTACAAAACCGCCGCAGCTAGGCGGCAGGCGTTATCCACCCAGCGGCGGTGACGCGGCTCGCGCGCCCATTCCTGGCTGGTTAGCTCGTGGCTCAGGGAGCGATATTTGGCGTCATTAGCGCGCAGCTTGTCGTCAAGATCGCCCCCGAAACACAGCAGCATCAGTTCATAGTTGAGCATGAATGAGCGCGAATCCATATTGGAAGAGCCGATCACCCCCACTTCGTTATCCACGGTCATGTATTTGGAGTGCAAAACCGTGGGGGAAGGGTAGAGAAAGATACGCACCCCGGCATCCAGTAGCGCCGCATAGTAGGAGCGTTGGGCGTGACGCACCAGGAAATTGTCTCCGCTGGCCCCCACAAACAGCTGCACATCCACGCCCCGGTAAGCTGCGCTAGTCATGGCGGCCAGCAGCGACTCGTCGGGCACAAAATATGGGCTGGTGATGGTTACCCGCCGGCGTGCATTGTGGATCAGGGAAGTGAACATGCGCAGGTTTGGTTCAGTGGAGTAGCCCGGCCCTGAAGGGACGATCTGCATGGCGTTTACGACGCCGTCGGCCAAGTCTTTTTCCCACGCCGCCGAGGTGTTAACCAGCTCTGCAGCAAGTGCGCTCAGACCAGCGGTTTCTACCTGGGAGATATCCTCATCGCTTACGGCTTGGGAGCGGGCACCAACGAAAATTTTGCCGGTTTCGGCGTACCAGTCCATAGCGAATACACCCCCAAGCTCAGCCACGATAGCCCCGCCTAGCTGCACGGATAGGTCTTTCCACTCGCGTCCAGGGCCGCGCAGGTTGGTTTCGTAGAAGGGGTCAATGAGGTTGTGGGAGCCAACAAAGCCGACGCCGTCGTCGATTACCGCTAGCTTGCGGTGGTTACGCAGGTCTGGGCGCCCGCGCTGATCAGGCTTAAAACCTAGGGGCATCATCAGGTGCCAGTGGTAGCCGGCGGAGTTTAGCCGCTTCAGCAGCTTTTTCCAGGCTTTGTAGCGGCGTGAACCCAGGTGATCTAGCAGCAGTGCCACCCGCACCCCGCGTTTATGGGCGCGCTCTAGGGCCGCAAAAAGCGGCTCAGTGATGGGATCATCATGGACTATGTAAAACTCAATATTTACGCTGTGCTGGGCTGCGTCAATGGCCTGCACCAGGGCCGCAATGAAGCTGCGGGTGTCATCATAGATACCCTGGACTGTGCCCGGCATACAGGGCATTCCGGTTAGGTGGCGGTTCATGCGCACAATCCCCAACAGGCGCTCATCGGCTTTTATACCTGGAGGTAGGTCTGGGAGGTTGGCGCTTAGGGCGGAGACAATGCTGGTTAGCTCGCTTTGGCGGCGGTAGCGTTTTCCCTGAATACGGGCACTTCCCAGCAGTAGATACATGGGTAGGCCCACCAGGGGCAGGAACAAGATGAGCAGCAGCCAGGCCGATGACGAGGCAGGGCGCCGATTTTCGGGCACCACCCCCATAGCCCCAATCTTAATGATGTACTCAATCACCACCCAGATTTCGGCGGCCATCTGCATATAACTCATTTAACAATTGTACTTGAGCCTGCTAAAGCAGCCTGTGGTCTCAAGACTGGGTGCCAGCCGCGCCAGCTGCGCAAGTCGTACGGAAGGATAAGCCGTGAGGTGCTGTAGACACTGTCAGCTGACGTAAGTAAACGTGTCAGGCGCGGGCGGCGTCGTCGGCAAAGCGGCAGCTAACGCAATAGCGGGCGGCAGCTAGTGGGGGGTGCCGAACCAGACCTTCCAAAAACCGTAGAAGTTTAAGTTACCCCAGCTGGAGCAGTCATCCCCATCATTCTTAGCGGCCTCATTGGGCTGGTAGGGAGTGTAGTTATAGAGCGCGGCGGTGGCGGTGTTAGCTGGGGTGATGATGGAAGAACCGCAGCTAGCCTGGGGGTTGTAGGCGATACGCACGGGTTTGCGGGCCTGCACCCGGTAGCTGGCGGGGTTAAGGCGGTATTTTTGCAGCTGGGCGGCGGCCTGATAGAGCTGGCTGACAAAGCCACGGTAGCGACTGTCGCAAGTCTGACCATCAGGGCAGCCATAGCCGGCAGCCCATTCATAGCGTGACGCAGTCAGTTTCTCGCCTGAAGCGGTCAGCAGCCCCTGCTCTTTTTGCAACAGCACCAGCAAAACCCGGGGGTTAATGTTGCAAGCCACCGAAACTCGGTAAATAACCTCACCAGCAGTTAGATTCTTAGCGGGATTCATCCCCAACGGGCAGGCCGTTGTGGGGTCAAAGCCTTTAGTGTCAAAGCGGGCCTTGCTGATGCAAGTAGTGCCGTCGGCGCTATTAACGCAGCCAGCATTGACTTTGGTGATGAAATTATCGATGTCCTCGGCGTTCATATTGGGAGCGCCGTAGAGCTTATTGTCAGAGATGATATTTGCGGCGTTAAAACCACTGTAATCAGGGGTTACCTTAACCGGGCCGGCTGGGGTGGGGCCATCATCAATCTGTGCGGGGGCGGTGAACTTAGGCAGGATCAGTGCCCCGGCTAGGGCGGATAGGGTCAGTAACGCAAAAATTGAGACCAGCCGGTAACGCGAAATAAACCGCTCGGCACTGGCACTAGAGATGGCACGCTTGCCCTTGCCTCTAGTTGCGCTGCCGGCGGAGGTTACCGTTTTGGCTTTAGAATTAGATTTAGGTTCTGACACTAAGGGTTATTTTTCCACGAAATGGACAGTTAATGCATCTTGATCAGGTTTATGCTTTAGGCCGCGACCTGATGGACGCCAACGGCTTGCAAGGCTGGAGCCTGGGGTGGGATCGTGCCCGGCGTCGAGCTGGACAGTGTAACCACACAAACCGCTGTATCACTCTCTCACGTTACTTAATGCAACTCTATGACTTGCCTCGCGTGCGTGACACGATTTTGCATGAAGTAGCCCATGCCCTGGTTGGTCCAAGTCACGGTCACGATGAAGTTTGGCGTCGCAAAGCCCTAGAACTGGGCTGCTCAGCGCAGCGGCTGGTAGATAAGCGCGCCCCTAAAGTCCCCGGCGACTGGGTGGGCACATGCCCGGCTGGTCACCGGGTTGAACGTATACGCCGCCCAAGCCGCGTGCTGGCCTGCGGGGTGTGCGCAAACAGTTTCTCCCTGGCCAACCTGCTGCACTGGACCTATAAGGGTGCGCCTATGGAGCCAAGCCAGATTGGTGGCCCCTACTTGCGCTCTTACAACCAAGTCACGCTTTATCTTTCATAGATGATTCATAGGTTACGCTAACCACCACCATAAAAGCCCCTTTTAAAGTTTTAACCAGCAAGGCTGATGCAGATCAGCAAAGCAACTGGCCCACTAAGCCGCCGGCAGGTAGCCCCGGGGTAAGCCTCGGCAGCGCTCGCTGGCTAAGCCTCGGTGACGCCCACCGGCTAAGCCCCGGTGGGCGGGCCACGGAAAACTTTTAAGGGAGGAAACCATGAAGCTCATGAAAAGGGGCATCGCATTCGCAGCGGCGATGGCGATGGCGTCCATGCCGTTAGCAGGCGCCTTCATGGGAGCCTCAACTGCTATGGCTGCGGAGGTGAATAAGGGCGCCTGACTGGTGTTGAACACTCGATAATCTCTCCTTGTGAATAACTGACCCCCGGATTGGCTTTTTTGGGTTTCGCCAATACGGGGGCCAGTTGCATTTACAGACAAATACAGCAGGCAGGCAAAAATGCATACATGCATTTACAGGCAAAATCATCCCTTCCCTATAAAAAATTCATGGGGTTTTATAGGGAAGGGATGAAATGTCAGTATTTGTGTGCGCCGGCGTGGGAAAGGGGCCGGCAGCGCCCAAAAAGGCGACGACGGCGCCCAGTCAGCGCGCCAGCCCATCTGGATGCTGGCCCCAGCCAGAAACCCCAGCCAGAAACCCCAGGCCTAAAGCCCAGCCAAGCCTAGGGTGCAAGCCGGCATAACTGGCGGGTAGTGGCATTCAACCAGCGCGCCAGCCAGTCTAGATGCTGGCCCTGGTCAGCAAGGCCTAGGCGGCAGTCCTGGCTGAAGGCGCAGACTGCAAGACCCGGTCAAAGGCGTGATCCTTGGTCCGGATAGACCGCCGGCGCGGAAGTAGACAGTCGTCTAGAGCGCCGGGGCGGAGGCCAGCAGCCTGGCGATGCGCTTGGCTGAAACCTTGTGCGCCGTCCCCAACTGCTGGGCAAACAGGCTCACGCGCAGCTCCCACACCATATTTTGGGCCTGGCGCAGCACCGCCGCGCGGGCGGGATTAGCCGGCAGCCCCTTAGCGTGCTCGACGGCGTCGCTCACCTGCCCCTCAATCTCGCGTACCTGGTAGGCCAGAGCTGCATCCTGGCTGGGCGAGGCCGCCGCCTTCTCCAAGCGATAAGCCAAAGACTTAAGGTAGCGCCCATAGTGGGCCAGCTGTGCCGGATCGGCGTCGGCGATAAAGCGCGGCGCAATCAGGGCAGCAGCCTGCTCGCGAATTTCCTGCAAAGTGTCGAGCAAAGCCAGCGAAGTATTACGCCCCACTGCCTTATCCAACTGGCCCTTAGCCTCCAAAGCGGCCTCTACCTGGGCGGCAATAGTTTCCACCTGGTCTTCCAGGCGGTCGCGCAGCCAAGATGCAAAGAGCTCAAAATCTTTGCGGTCGCGCAGCTGGGCTAGGTTATGGCCGGTTTCGCGGCTCCACTGCTGGGCTAGCAGGCGCCCGGCAGCCAAGCACAAATCAGACACCAGGGTGTCAGTGGATTTGTAGGGCGCAGACACCATGAATAGAGAGCGCTTAGCGTTCCAACGGCTGGTCACCCGCGCAGTTTCGAGCGGGGTGCGCGCCAAAGCTAACGCCAAAACTCCCTCAGCGTGCTGAGCTAGCTGAGAATTAACATCCGCTAATATCTTTAAATCAGCTTTAAATGCTTTAGATGTTGGTTGTGCAACTAAAGTGGGGTAACCGCGAACTAATAGCCCCGCCCGCCCGGCAGATTCTATTTGTTGCGGAATTACGCCCTGGGGAACTTCAGGCCAATCAACTAAATTAGTTTGCTCCTTTAATGGGCTAGTTAATGACTGTGAAGTAATAGTTGCAAAAGTATTTGCGGCAGATTTATTGGCGCGGGCGCCGTTATGGGCGCCGTTATGGGCGCCTGCGCTCCCGTTTGCGCCGGCGGCCCCATGGACCCCGTTATGGCTCTCGTGGGCTCCGTTTGCACGCTTAGATTTCGCCGATTTCTTGGACCGGGCCTCATCCATGGCCGCCGCCAGGGCTCCACGTACCGCCGAGCGCACCGCCGCCTCGCTTTGTTTGGCCAGCTGCTGCTGCAAAACGATCAGGTTGCGCCCGCGCCCTAGCTTGTTGCCGCGCGCGTCCAGCACGCTAAAGCCCATGCGCAGGTGCTCCGGCAGGTTTTCTTGCGCCTGGTCCCAGTCCTCGTCGGTAATTTCTACCTGGCGTAGCTGCTGTGCGGCCTGGGTGAAGGCCTGCTGGAAACTCACCGGGATTGGTTCGACGCCGCCGGGGGTGCCATTGCCGACGCCGCCGGGGGTGCCGACTGCGGGGGTGCCGACCGCGCTGCCGGAGTTACTGCCGACGCCGCCGGGCTGGCTTGCTGCCGCGCCGTCAGCCCCGCCGCCCGGGGCGCTGGCCGCGCCAGTGCCACTGGCCACGGCGCCGTCACTAGCCTCTCCCGCAGCTTGCGGGTAAAGCTGGCAGATCAGCTCCCAAATGCGCGTGCCGGTGTCGGGGGCCGGAACTAGCTGGCGACGCACCCGCTTAGGCAAGGCGCGGATAGTGGCCACACACAGCTGCGGGCGCATCCCGGGCACAAGCCAATCAAATCCCTCTGGGCGCAGGCGAGTGAGCACCTCAATGGGCACCTGTACGCTGACGCCGTCGTCGAGCCTGCCCGGCTCAAAAACGTACGTAAGCGCCAAGGTCAGGTCACCCTGATGCCAAGTGTCGGGGTAGCCGTCAAGGTTGTCGCCCTCGGGAAGCAGCAGCTCACGAGTGAAATCCAGCAGCTTGGGGGTGTCTTGACGCTGATGCTTCCACCAGTTGTCGAAAGCCGCCGCGCTGGTGATTTTCTCCGGCAGGCGCTCATCGTAGAAGTCAAAAAGAGCCTGGTCATCAGCCAAAATACCGTGAGTGCGTTGACGACGCTCCACCTCGGCAGTGTCTTCAAGCAGCTCACGGTTGCGCTCAACAAAAGCGTGGCGGGCGTGCCAGCCCCCTTCCACCAGCCCGGAGCGAATGAACATTTCCCGCGCAGCCTGCCGGGCGGCGTCGGTACCTACACTGGCTAGCGTGACCGGGCGGTCAGCCACCAAAGTCAGCCCGTAAAGCAGCACTCGCTGATGTACCATGGCCGCGCCCTTCTTGGTGGACCAGTAAGGCTCACCGTAAGTGACCTTGACCAGGTGTTTAGCGGCCTGCTCCACCCATTGAGGCTGGATGCGGGCCACGGTGCGGGCAAATAAGCGACTGGTTTCCACCAGCTCAGCGGCCATTACCCAGTCGTACTGTTTGCGGCGCAGCCCGCTACCAGGCCAAATAGTGAAGTGGGTGGCGCGCGCCCCGGCATATTCACGCCGGCGCTCATCATAGTTACCCAGGTTGGAAAGCAGCCCCACCAGCAGGGATTGGTGGATCGCGTCGGCGTCGGGGGTGTCTGCGCTTTGCCCCAGGGCCACGACGGCGTCGGCTACGTCCGCATTAGCCATGCCGGCCGCGTGGGAGCCGGGAACTAAGCGGTCACTAGCGGCGCGAATGGAGGCGCGGGTGGGCAGCTCAATGTTTTGGGCGTTAATGCCTAGCGGCCGCGCCAACTGGGCCAGCTGATTGTAGACGTCGCGCCATTCACGAATACGCAGGTAGTGCAGGTATTCGTGGCGGCACATGCGCCTAAACGCAGAGCCGGACAGGTCACGTGACTGGGTGCGCAGGTAGCGCCAGAAGTTGAGGTAGGTGAGAAAATCGCTGGTGGGGTCCGCTAAACGCCGATGCATGGCGTCTGCGGCTTCCTGCGCGTCAAGCGGGCGTTCGCGCACGTCTTGGATTGAAAGCGCGGAGACAATTACCATCACTTCGCTGGCGCAGCCGCGTTTATTGGCTTCCAGCAACATGCGCCCCAGGCGCGGGTCGATGGGTAGACGCGCCAGTTGGTGGCCGATCGCGGTCAGGCGCGGCTCATGCATGGATTTAGAGTTTGCGCTGATAGCGCCGATTTCGGTTAGTAGCGCCACGCCGTCGGCAATAGCGCGTCGGTCTGGCGGGTCAATGAAGGGAAAATCTGCCACATTACCTAGGCGCAGCGCTGCCATCTGCAAAATTACGCTGGCTAGAGAGGTGCGCAGAATTTCGGGTTCCGTGTATGGCTCGCGCCCCTCATAGTCGGTTTGCGAGTACAGGCGGATTGCCACGCCGTCGGCCACGCGCCCGCAGCGGCCGCTACGTTGGTTGGCGCTGGCTTGGCTGATGGGTTCAATGGGTAGGCGCTGCACCTTGGTTTTGTTGGAATAACGCGAAATACGCGCCACGCCCGGGTCGATCACGTACCTGATGGAGGGCACGGTTAGTGAAGTTTCGGCCACGTTGGTGGCTAGCACAATGCGTCGCAGACGGTGTTTTTCAAATACGCGGTGCTGGGCGGCGGCGCTTAGGCGCGAATATAGGGGGATGATTTCAACGCTGCCGGGCAGGCGGGCGCTGGACTCGTTGGCGGCGTAGCGTGGGCCTAGGTGGTCGATAAGTGCGGCTTCGGTATCGCGAATGTCGCGTTCTCCCGCCAGGAACACCAAAATGTCGCCGGGGCCTAGGGCCATTAGTTCGTCGACGGCGTCGAGGATGCCCGTGACCTGGTCGCGCGGCTCGTCGGTGCTTGCGCTGGCAGCTGCTGAGTTTGTTTGGCTGGTAGTTGGGTCTGGGTCGACGCCGTCGAGGGGGCGATAGCGGATTTCTACCGGATAGGTGCGCCCGGATACCTCAATAATTGGGGCGGGGCGGCCTTCAACCCCAAAGTGGGCGGCGAAACGTTCAGAGTCGATGGTGGCCGAGGTGATGATGACTTTTAAATCTGGGCGCTGGGGTAGTAGCCGCGCTAAATAACCCAAAATAAAGTCAATATTTAGGCTGCGCTCGTGTGCCTCGTCAATAATTAGAGTGTCATAGCGGCGCAATAGCGGGTCGTTTTGAATTTCGGCCAGCAAAATACCGTCGGTCATTAATTTGATAAGCGTATGTTCGCTAACTTCGTCAGTGAAACGAACCTGATAACCGACTATTGATTCTTTAGAAACTTTAGTGCCCAGCTCTTGGGCGATGCGTTCAGCTACTGAGCGCGCTGCGATACGCCGGGGCTGGGTGTGCCCAATCATGGCGTTGACGCCGCGACCTAAATCTAAACAGATTTTAGGGATCTGGGTGGTTTTACCGGAGCCGGTTTCACCTGCGACGATAACCACCTGGTTAGCCAAAATGGCGGCCGCGATCTCCTCCTGGCGGGCTGAGACTGGAAGCTGCGCCGGGTAGGTGATGGTGGGCACGGAAGTTGCGCGCTGGCTTAGCTGCTCGGGGGTGAAGGGGCGCGGCGCCGCCTGGTTTTTGTGTTGGCGCCGTCCGTGGTTGCGCTGGTGGCGGGCAGGACGACGGCGTGGCGCTGCGGCTGAGTTAGTTGCGTCTGGTTGGCTGGGCTGACTGGAGTGCTCGTTCATTACCCCTGCATTGTCTCGCACTTTGACCCAGCTGTGGAACCAGCTCGCTGCGTAAGATAAGCACAGCCTAGTGAACTAATTAATTGTACCTATAAATGTAAATTGTCGATTAAATATTGCAAAACTGGTTGTGGGCTTTAGATAGTAGAGGTATTCTGTAGTCACTCCAATGACGAGTGATGCAGTGCTGATCCACTGCTTGTTCCCAGACCTGGCCTTGCCAGGCCTATCCGCTCATTAACGTGAGCAACGCCCTTAACTGGGTTCCCTATATGCGATGAACTTTAATCAAGGAAGATGAAATGAAGTATCTGAGGATCATTGCAGCTCTAATATTAGTTTGCGGTTTAGCCTCGTGTGGGAGTGGTGAAAAAGCTTCGTCAACTGCTCCTAATGATAAGGTAGCCAAAGTCTCTGCTGACGGTTTAACGCGTTACGACATGTCTAAATGGCGGCTTCCCACAGATCCATATAGAGAAGCTGATACGATTCTAATTTCGCGCGCTCGAACCGCCTATTTTAGATATTGCATGAAGTCCAAAGGATACACCTATCAAGGAAAGCCAGAACCGCCAGAGGGGCAGGCTGAGCGATACGTAAATAGTGCTGGTAGGCGTCTATTTGACGAGAAGATTGCAAGCGAAGTTGGCTACCACGTGGGTATCGTTCCTGGCTGGAATGTCTACCAATATAGCCATGATACTATCGAAAAGTATAAAACTGATCCCGGTTACCGGGACGCTAAAAATTCATGTTTTAATAAACTAATGGATCAGTATCCAGTATTGAAGACTTATGAAGAAAAATCTGAGACTGGAAATGCTCTTTTGGCATCAATTGGCGGCGCTGAGCAGGGGCTTGAAGATCCTAAAGTTAAAAAACTTGTCTCCACTTGGAAGCAATGCATGAAACCACTGGGCCTTAGTGATCTACCTGATAATCCAGTGTTAATGCCAGGACCGCAGCTCAGTCAGAAAATTGGCTTAAATCCAGGTGCTGATGCGCCACAATCTGCTATCGCGGCGTCACCTGGAACCGTGTCAGAGTATGAGCGAAAAATCGCGGTTGCAGATGCAAAGTGCCGGATCAGCTCTGGCTGGCAGCAGGCATACTACGATGCCGACTGGAACAGCGCCGATGCTTATGTCAAAAAGAATCAGAAAGAATTATCTGCCTGGCTGGGACAAATCAAGCAGGTCGAAGCCACTTGCCGTGAGATTGTGAAGAAATACTCGTAATTATTTGTGATCGAAGGGGGTAGCTGTGAGCGCTAAACGATCTCAAGTGAAACGCTGGTTACTTGTAGTTTTAGTTGTGTTTATGGCGGTGGCGCTAGTGGGTGCAGGCTGGTTGCTGGCAAGCTACACCCAATCGCCAGCGCAGCGCGCAGCTGCCGCTGCACCTCCAACTTCAGCTCCTGTAACTGTGGAAGTTGAGCAAGGAGACCTGACAGATCAAATCACTGCCACAGGTGTTATTACCGGGGCGCAGGATTCAGCCGTTAACTTGCCTGCTACTAGCGCCGATTCGGTTGTTACCGCTGTAAACGTAAAAGCCGGTGAGCAACTTGAAAATACGCAAGTGGTGGCCTGGATTAACGATCGCCCTCTGATTGCCTATCAGGGTAGTTTTCCCGCCTATCGCGACCTGTATGAAGGTGATTCTGGCGCGGATGTGTCACAGCTGCAACGCGCCCTGGTTGCATCGGGCTACCAGCTAGCAATAACTGGAACCCTAGACGCTGACACAATCACTGCACTAAAACATCTATACGGGCAAACCAAAGACGAATTAGCTACTACCGATACTCATCAAAACGAGTCAGACAACGCGGGTGCTAATCAAGGCGCTGGAAACTCAAACGAGACAGGTGCATCCGAAAAACCGCAGCAAGCCAAAAAGAAGGTAGTTATAGCGAAAACTGAGATGCTGTTTATTTCGCAGCTTCCAGCTGTTGTTACCTCACTACCTAAAGTAGGCGATAGTTTAAATGGAGACAAACCCTCTCAGCTAGGCCTATCTACAGGTGAATTTTCTGTAACCGCTGAAGTGCCGGCTGGTGTGGGCTCGGTATTGAAAACTGGCAGCGTTGCTAGCGCGCTCTATGGCTCTCAACAGTTAAACTTAACTCTCAAAACTGCTGCACCTAAGAAAGACGAAAAAAGCCAAGCTGAAGCAACCACTTATACACTAACCTTTAGCGTTAAAAAGGGGAAACTTCCAAGCGATGCGCGCGGTAAATCAGTGGTGCTAACCGTAGATCGACAAGCACCAATCAAAAATGCTTTACTGATACCTCAACGAGCAATGGCGCTAGACGCTAATGGTAACGCAAATGTGCTCAAACGCCAGGCCTCCGGTTTCGTTATGGTTAAAGTAGAGCAGCTTGGGTGCGTATCTGGGCAATGCGCCATTAAATCTGACCAGCTTAAAGTTGGCGACAGTGTGCGAGTGGACCGCAAATGACAGTACTAGAATTATCGCAGGTTTCTAAAACCTATAATCCTGGTGCTCCTGGTGAGGTTAAAGCACTAAAAACCGCCTCGCTGCTGATTGAGCAGGGTGATTTTGTGTCTATAACCGGCCCTTCTGGGGCTGGTAAATCAACCTTGCTGAATGTTCTGGCGTTACTTGACCCTCCCACTAAAGGCAAATACTTTATTGATGATCTGGACGCAACCAAGTTAAGTGATTCCCAGCTAGCAGCATTGCGGGCTCACACATTCTCTTTTGTGTTTCAAGCATTTCACTTAATTGATGAGCGAACTGTAACTGAAAATGTGGCTTTAGGGTTGATGTACAGCGGAGATGCGGCTGGCTCTGGTGAGGAAACCCTACAAATCACGGATGCGCAGCGTATTGAACAAGCCCTAAACTTTGTGGGGCTCACGCATAAGCAACACGCTAAAGCAGTGCAGCTTTCTGGTGGTGAAAGGCAAAGAGTAGCAATTGCCAGGGCTATCGTGGCCGCTAACCCGGTGCTAGTTGCTGATGAACCCACCGGTAACCTCGACTCAGCCAATTCGCGTTCAGTGATGCGTGTACTAGATAAACTCAACCAAAGCGGCACTACCGTCATAGTTGTCACTCATGATCCAAAAGTTGCAGCTCACGCTAAAACCCGCATCGAAGTGCACGACGGCGTCGTCACCGTTCCCGAGAGTGAAAGTTCAAAGCCTCTAAAACCAGCTAAAACCACCCATGCGACGCAAGCTAAAAACCCTAAAACCAGCAGCAAAAAAACTAGCCTAAAAGCCATACTCGCGGATGCAGGGCGCACAATTACCGCTAAACCAGCTGCCAGTGGCGCGCTAATTGCCGGCGTATTACTGGCGGTAGCGTTAGCGTTAGCCACGGTAGGTATTTCTGAAGCTGCCCGCGCCCAGGTGTCGCAGCTATTTGATGCGGCCCGCAACCAGCGTGTAGCCGTCTCGGTGCCAGAACCTAAACAATTAACTAAAGATGGAAGCGTTAAACAAGCCAGCACCACTACACTAATGCGCCTGAAACGCATTCCCGGAGTGGAACGCGCACAAATCTACTCAAACCACGGCAATCAAAATATTTCACTAACTAGCGACACTAAAGGTCAAAACTTTGATGTATTAGGAGCAACCGATCCTAGTGTGCCCGGGCTGGAAATCGAAGGCAAAGAATCCGCCAAAACCAGTGGCATAAAACTTGGCCCAGGCCAGGTGCTAGTAGGTCGCGGTATCGCAAATAACCTAGAGTTAGGCCCAGTTGACGCCAGCCCAGTAGTGTGGATCGCCAATAAAGCCTACGTAGTGGTGGGAGTTATAAGCGACTCGGGTTTAGACGCCAGCATCATGAACGCCGTGGTTATGCGTGAAAAAGACGCCGTTGCTGTGGGGGCAACCAATGCCGTCACCGCCGAAATACGTACGCGCCCCGGCGCCGCCCAGCTGGTGGCGCAGCAAGCACCTATCGCCCTAGATCCTTACACCGGCGAAAACGCCCACGTGGATGCGCCTGAAGACCCTAAAACCATGCGTCAAAGCGTGGAATCCAATGTGCGCACAATGCTGGTGACATTAACCGCCGTCTCATTATTAGCTGCCGTGCTAATGCTCACTAACTCCACGGCGACGGCGGTATCGCGGCGCTCTGGAGAATTCGGTTTGCGCCGGGCAATGGGGGCCAGGCGCTGGCAAATTGCCGCATTAGTCACCGCTGAATCGGCGATAGTTGGCTTAATCGGCGGAGTCATTGGCACATTTACAGCGGTGGTAGTCATTATCTCCACAGTGCTAGTGCGCCACTGGCAGCCAGTGCTTGACCTGCGGCTTTTGCCTGTAGGAATCATTGGCGGCATGGTAGTTGGCTTAGTGGGTTGTTTACTGGCAGTGCGCCGCGCCGCAGGCGTTTCACCTGCAGATGCTTTACGCCAATAACTAGCGGCGCCAAAACATCCAAAACCAGGTTTCCCCTCAAGCTGTCAGCCTCCTTGAGGCTGACAAGCCAGGCTAATTTCGGGTAACCAAACGTTGCAATGACGCCAAAAAAATGAAACATTGAACCAATGACTTCCGCACCCCAAAGCCCTGAAACTGCCGCTGCGCCGTCGCGAACCCAAATTAAACACTGGCGCCGCCACCTAGCTGAAGAACGCGCAGAAGGGAAAGTCTACCGGGACCTGGCCATGCGCCGCGAAGGCGAAGAACGCGAAATTCTCCTAGGCCTAGCGGAAGCCGAAGCCCGCCACGAACGCTACTGGTATGAGCTGCTAGGCCCCCACGCCCACCCAGCCCCCAGGCAAACCCTGCGCGGCGCCATCATGCCCCTACTGGCGCGACTATTTGGCTCAGTATTCGTGCTGGCCCTAGCTCAACGCTCCGAACAACGCAACGACTATGAGATCGACGCCGACGCCTCCAGTGCCATGGCCGCAGACGAACGCATCCACTCCGAAGTTGTGCGTTCCCTAGCTGCCCGCCACCGCCAACGCCTCTCGGGCACGCTACGCCCGGCTATTTTCGGCGTTAACGACGGCCTAGTATCCAACCTGTCCCTAGTGCTAGGCGTGGGCGCCACCGGCATCAGTACCCACGCGATCCTGCTAACCGGTCTAACCGGCCTGCTAGCAGGGGCTTTAAGCATGGCGGCAGGTGAGTTCATCTCGGTGCGCTCCCAAATCGAGCTACTTGAAGCCTCCACTCCAGACCCTGGCGCGGGGGAGGTCGTGCCCGCACTAGACGTCAACGCCAATGAACTCGCCCTGGTCTATCGCGCCCGAGGCGAAGACGAACACGAAGCCGTCGCACACGCCAAACTAGTACTCAGCGCCGCAAATATTGACCCACGCAGCGCCCGCCAAATCTCCCACATTAGCGACGAAGCCTCCAATTATGAGGAAATCGGTACCGCCAAGCGGGCAGCGATGTCCTCATTCGTGCTGTTCTCAGTTGGTGCCATCATTCCCTGCCTGCCCTACCTGGTTGGGCTCAGCGGAATGGTTGCTGTAGCCGCCTCAGCCCTGCTGGTAGGGGCCGCGCTGTGCCTGACCGGTGGCGCCGTCGGCGTACTATCGGGCAAAGCCCCCCTACCCAGCGCCATGAGACAGCTAGCTATCGGCTATGGGGCGGCCACCATAACCTACCTGCTGGGCCTGGCTTTCGGCACCTCCGCCAGTTAAACGGTAGCCTGAAGACGATGCACGAACTACTTGAACCCAACGCCCTACCTGCCGTTTTCCGGTTCATCGACCTATCCGGGGTGATCCTAAACGGGATCCTAGGAGGGCTCATTGCCCGCCAAAAAAACTTCGACATAGTAGGTTTCGTGGTGCTGGCGCTAATGACGGCCACCGCCGGCGGTATCCTGCGCGACCTCATGATCCAAAACGGCCCGCCCTTCGCCCTGACCGACCCCTACTACATTTGGATGGCGTGTCTGGGCGCCGCCAT
>ERZ1699235.151-NODE-151-length-31062-cov-3.320220_pt1 | contig 31062 bp, 22 predicted proteins | sample MGYA00581546_ERZ1699235 | MGnify/ENA primary metagenome ERZ1699235 (study PRJEB42319, sample SAMD00040334) | human oral metagenome | material: saliva | host: Homo sapiens | study: EMG produced TPA metagenomics assembly of PRJDB4115 data set (Metgenomic analysis of... | reverse complement strand
GAACACGGCCCCCACCATTACTTACACCAAGGCTAAGGCTGCCGCCGATAAGGCCAACACCATCGTTAAAAACGATGTGACCATTACTGACCCTGATGGCGACACCTACACCGCTGACACTGAAACTAAGGCTGCCTGGATCAAGGTTGGCCCCAGCACGGATGGCAAGAATCTGGCCGTAACCGTCGATAAGGAAGCGGTAACCAAGTGGGTTAACAAGCAGGCTTCGGCCGCGCAGGTGACCCTGGTTGAGGGTGAACGTAACGTTTACTCTGACGGTAAGGTGGCCACGGTGGTGGTTGAGGCTAAGGACGGTAAAGACGTCCAGAACGCTTCTACTGTCTCTGAGCAGCTACTGACTTCGCTTAACAGCGGCAAGGTTTATGCCGGTAAGTTCGAGTACAAAACCACTAAGGCAGAGTGGAAAGAGCGCACTATCGCCAACGGCGCAGAAAAGCTGGTTTACCCGGCAGCTGAGGGCGAGAAGTGGATTGACGTTAACCTGTCTAACGCCACAGTGACCGCCTATGAGGGTGCCACGGTGGTGCATGGCCCGGTGGGTATGGTTCCGGGCGCTCCGGGAACTGAAACCGTAACCGGCACCTACCACGTCTACCTCAAGTACGCTGCCCAGGACATGGGTTGTACCGCCGGTTGGGATTACTGCTCCAAGGATGTTCCTTGGGTCACCTACTTCACCGGTTCTTACGCCCTACATGGTGCGCCTTGGCGTAACTCCTTCGGCTGGTCTGGTGAGGGCGGCTCGCACGGCTGCGTGAACATGCCAGTTTCTGAAGCCAAGTGGGTTTATGACTGGGCCCCTGTGGGCACCACGGTAGTTTCGCACTACTAAACCGCTAGGCACGCTTAAACCGCTAAGCGCGCTAATGGGGTCGGGTTTTAAGCCCGGCCCCATTTTTGTTATGTCTCCCTTTGGTTGCTTCAGGCGGGGACGACGGCGCCCGCCCCTTTGCATGGTCAGGTTCCGGCTCTTTGGGCGCGTCAGCCCCCCTTGGAGGCCCGCCGGCCCTTTGAGCGACGGGCCCCGCCCCTAGCGTTTAGGCGGGGGCTTGTCCGGCAAGTAGGGCCACAAACTGTTCCTCATCCAAAACCGGCACCCCTAGCGAGATGGCTTTGCGTTCTTTAGAGCCAGCCTTCTCCCCCGCCACTAGGTAATCGGTTTTCTTCGAAACACTACCGGCAGCCTTACCGCCCCTAGCCACAATCGCCGCCTGGGCTTGGGAGCGGGTAAAGCCAGAGAGCGTGCCGGTAACCACCAAAGTAAGCCCGGTCAGAGTTTGCTCCAGCTCTTGCGTCTCAGCAGCGGCGCCATCTCCTGCCCCGCCAGCGACGTCGTCGCCAGTGCCCCCCGCAGCGCCGCCAGCAGGTACCTCACCCTTGGCGTCGTCCATACGCACCCCGGCGTCTTGCCAGGCCTGCAAAATTTCGCGGTGCCAGTCCACCTCAAGCCAGCTCAGCCAAGCCTGGGCAATGGTCTCGCCCACGCCCTCAACCGCAGCCAGCTCCTCTAGGGAAGCTTGACGTAAAGCCTGCATAGAGCCAAAGTGGGCAGCCCAAGCCTGCGCCGCCGTCGGCCCTATGTGCCGGATCGAATGCGCCACCAAAGCCCGCCACAGTGGACGCTGCTTGGCCCCCTCGATAGCCTCCAGCATGGAGATAGCGTTTTTACGTGGCACTGAAGGTTTCTTGGCTGTGGGCTTGGTGTAAAACACGGGCACTTGCTCGCTTACGCCAGTGCGCGCATTAATGCGGGTGGTGGTTACCTGTTCAAGATCTTCAATTTTTAAGTCAAATAGCTGGGCTTCATTGCTAAGCACCGGCGGGTGCTCACTAGTGGATTGAGTCCGCGCCAGGGCCGACTCCTCCCCCAAGCCCTCAATATCAAAGGCACTGCGGCCAGCCAAATACACCAGGCGCGTGGTCAGCTGAGCTGGGCACGAGCGCTGGTTGGGGCAACGTAGATCCACGTCGCCCTCCTTCATGGGCGCCAAGGCGGTGCCGCAAGAAGGGCAGTTGGCGGGCATAACAAAGGGGTAGGCGTCCTCGGGGCGCAGCGACAATACCGGCCCTAAAACCTCAGGGATCACGTCCCCGGCTTTACGCAGCACCACCGTGTCGCCGATCCACACGCCTTTACGGGCTACCTCACTGGCGTTGTGCAAAGTAGCGCGGGCCACCGTAGAACCAGCTACCGCCACCGGCTCCATCACCGCGAAGGGGGTGACGCGCCCAGTGCGCCCCACCTGTACGTCAATGTCTAGCAGCTTGGTGTGCACTTCCTGGGGCGGGTACTTGTAGGCAACTGCCCAGCGCGGCACGCGGGCGGTAAAGCCCAGCTCACGTTGACGCTGGACATCGTCTAGTTTGAACACGATACCGTCGATGTCGTGTACCAGCTGGTCGCGACGCTTAGCGTAAGTGGCGATATATTCTTCGCGCTGTTTGCGCCCCACTAGCACCTGCGTGTAGCTAGACACTGGCAAGCCCCAGGAGCGCATTAGCTCATACCATTCACGCTGAGTTTGCGGCAGTTCTTGGGCTTCATCTTGCACCTCAACCGCCCCAAAACCGTGTACCACCATAGCTAGTGGGCGCGAGGCGGTCACTGCCGGGTTTTTTTGGCGCAGCGAGCCGGCAGCGGCGTTGCGTGGGTTAGCGAAAATCTGCAGCAGCGGCTCAGTTTTACGTCCCTGCTCACGCGCTTGTAGGTTGCGCTGCTCGCGGCGCTGATTTTCTTCCTGGCGTTCACGGTTAAATCGGGCAAAAGCTTCGCTTGGGAAATACACCTCACCGCGCACCTCAATGCGCTTGGGGTGATTGGCGCCGGCTAGCACTAACGGAATTGAGGTGATAGTGCGGGCATTGGCAGTGATGTCTTCACCCACACGCCCATCTCCGCGCGTGGCAGCCTGGGTTAAGACACCGTCTAGGTAGGTTAGTGAGATGGCCAGGCCGTCAACCTTAACCTCGGCGGTCATGGGTAGTTCATCGGTTGGGTCTATGCGCGCACACCACTGAGCTAGCTCCTCCAAGCTAAAAACATCTTGTAACGAGTACATGCGCTCAGCGTGAGTGATGGGAGCAAACTGATTGGCGCCTTGGCCACCTACATGCTGAGTTGGCGAGGAGGGCAGGGCCAGCGCCGGGTAGGTGTCTTCAAGTTCTTCTAGCTCGCGGTAAAGGCGGTCATATTCCTGATCGCTGAGCGAACTTTGGGTGTCTACGGCGTCGTAGTAATCGTGGCGGGCGCGATCGATGGTGCGTACCAGCTGCCCCCAACGCTCGCGTGCGGATGCGGGAATTTGGCTTACTGCCTGCGGGCTAGTCATGGCTCAATCATCGCAGAAATCCACCCTTCTCGCGATTTTTCCCCAGCACTAGATCATATTTGATTATGTTGTGTTATGCTTGAAATATGGCAACGCCGCTTAATGATGTTTATTCGCTGCGTGCAGCCACCGACGCTGAGCTGCATATAGCAGTTGTGCACGGCCCTCATGCCGGCATGGTTCTGCCCGCGAGCGCCGCTGCTTTAGGCCGGGCTGATTTACCTGATGACCAGTTTGTTTCCTGGCAGCATTTGCGCCTGCGTCAGCTGCGAGGGGCTTTGCGGGTGCGTGATGTGGGCTCTGTTAATGGGCTTTGGTTGCGCTGTGGGGGTTGTTTTTGGCGACGACGCCGCCGCCTGGTGTGGTATCCGCGCGCCCGGATTCGTATTGGCACTACCGTGTTGCAGCTGCGGCGCTTGCCGCGCCAGTTGCAGGTGCCCCAGCCTCATGCTGGCGGGTTTTTGTTGCAAAGCTTGTATGTGCTTTTGCCGCTGGTGGCCATGGCCGGGTTTTTGCTAACCGATCAGGGCTGGTCAATGATGCTAATTAGCGCCCCCATGTTGGGGCTAATGATGCTGCGTAGCTATCCCTCTGGTCGAGGCGCTAGCCCCGGGCGTCTACCTGATCCGGCTACTTTGGCGCTGGCCTGCGCCATGGTTGGCGAGCATAAACCCAATACGAAAAACTGTTTGCGGGCTTGGCCGGGTATCCGCCGCTTTCACGCCACCCGGATTCGCCCCGATGAGCGTATTACCATTACCGGCCCTAATGCCCAGACAACCGGGCGCTGGCTGTGTGCGCAGCTGTTAGCCACAGCCCAGGCCCGGGTGCAACCGGTTAGCGGCGGAGCCCACCTGCTTTGGGATGAGGGCCAAAACCAGGCTTGGTTGATGTGGGCCACCACTAAGCCAGCTACCCGCTGTATTCGCGCCCCTAGGCGCGTAGCTGAGATTTCTGATTCATGGTGGCGCCAGATTTTTACTCCCGCCACTTTGCAGGCCACGCAAGAACGTCAAGGCCCAGCTTGTATTGCCTTGGCTTCACTTTTGGATTTAGAAGCTGGCCCTACTTTTGCCAGCCAGCTTCAAGAACCTAAAGCAACCGCCAAGTTTACCCAGCCTGGGGCAGCCTTTTCTAAGGCCAAGCCTGCCAAGTTTACCCAGGCTGATCCCAGCGCTTCCGCCAAAAGCCCAACCCAGCTGCGCGCCTGTTTAGGGGTGGGTGACTGTGGCCAAGCTTGGGTGGATTTGGTGGCTGATGGGCCCCACGCCCTGGTGGTGGGCACTACCGGGGCTGGTAAATCAGAGCTATTAACCAGTTGGCTATTGCAGTTAGCTTGGGCCCATTCCCCCTCAGCTTTGCAACTGATTTTGGTTGACTACAAGGGCGGCACCTGCCTGGGGCCGCTAAAGCGCCTGCCGCACTGCGTCGATCTACTAACTGATTTAGAGCCTGCCGCCACCGCCAGGGCTATTGAGGCCATCAGTGCCCAACTGCGCCGTCGTGAACAAATTTTGCGCAAAAGCAACTGTAAAGACATAACCGAATATGAGCAGCTACGCCACCACCAACCCAGCTTGGCGCCGCTAGCCCGGATGCTAGTGGTGGTGGATGAGTTCGCCACCCTGGCGGCCACCCAAGAAGAGCTACTTGAGCATCTGCTGCGCCTGGCCGCGCAGGGACGCAGTTTAGGGATGCACCTGATTTTAGCCACCCAACACCCCCATGGGGCGCTAAGCACCTCAATTACCGCCAATGCGGCGCTACGAGTGTGCCTGCGGATGCTTGACGCCAGCGAAGGCGCCCCACTGCTGGGCCACGGTGACCTGCCAGATTTGCCGCGTGCGCCGGGGTTTTTATGTCTAAGCACCCAGCGCGGACATTTTCGCTGCCCCTATGCCGGCACTGCCCAGGAAAGCGCTGTGTGGATTGATGCTTGCGTTAAAGCCGCCCAGGCCCTGCCACCTTGTCAGTCACCCTGGCTAGCGCCGCCCCCAGCTAACCTCACTTTTACCCAAGCCCAACAGTTACTTACTGCCCACGGCGCCCCGGCACCCGCTAAAGGACTAGCTACCAGCCTGGTTAGTACCCGCCAAAATTTGGCCTTGGCCCTATGTGACCTGCCTGAGCAGCTAGCCTATGGGGCTTTTAACTGGGACAGCGCCACGCCGCTAGGGATTTTTGGTACCAGCGCTTCGGGGCGCACCGCTGCGCTGCGGCAACTGGCTAGCAGCGCCGCCCAGGCTGGTCTGGTTACCCATGTGATAGGCGCTGATTTAAACCAGCTGGCTTTGCCAAATGCAGCCCTGGCCGGCTCGCAATTAGACACCTTTCATCCTTGCGAAGTTTTGCGCCTAACCCAGTTAGCTTTGGAGGGAAAACTACGTGGCCAACTGCTACTAATTGATGATCTGGACTGTGTGGGCGAGGCAATAGACACTGTCTTGGGACTGGGTGAAGGCCGCGACGTGCTAGAAAAACTGGTTAATGCTTCACGTCGAGGCCTGTTTGCCCTAGCTTTAGCTGGGGATTTAGCTAATGCCCCAATGCGTTGGTGCGCCAATATTTCCCAGCGCCTGTACCTGGGAGTTTGCTCTGACACCCTGGCTGATCAAGCCGGCCTTAAACGCTGCCAGCAGGCCCCTAATCAGGTGGGTGCCGGGGTGCTCACTTTAGCCTCGCACTGGTGCGCCGCCCAGATTTTGCTGGCGCCGGTTTTGCCCACTAGTGCCGCAAATTTGCCTGCTAGCGTCGTAGATTCGCCCGCTAGCGCCTCAGATTTACCCGTTAACCCCTCAGACACGACGACGGCGCTCGCGGCTGCCCCAGTTGTGGCCCTGCCGGAGATTGTCCCCACCTGCCCGCCCTGGGCGCTGGGTTTAGGCGGTGACCAAGCCCAGCCTTGGTGCCCGCAGCTAAGCCAAGGGCTGGCTATCATTGGGCCTGCTGGTAGTGGCCGCAGCACCGCCCTGGCGCGCGTCTACGACATTTTGCAGGCCACCGACCCAGCCCTGGCTCAGCGTGCAATTTTTATCGACAACCTAGACCAAGCCTACCCAAGCGCCATTAACACCGTAGAAACTGCCCTAGATGCTGGCACCCCGGTTTTTGCCACCGCCTTAACCAGCCGCGCCGCCAACACTTACAGCGGGCCTCTAGCTCAGCTACGCAGCCTAAGCCCACTGCTACTACTTGCCCCTGGCCTGGGCGAAGGGACGCAATTAGCTAATGTGCGCTTGACGCGCTGGCTTGACCCTCACCGCCAGCACCTACCAGGCAGGGGGCTTGTCATAGCTAGCTCACAAATCACACCTGTACAAATCTGCCAAAATGCAAGCTCCATATTTGCAGACAACCCACAAGTGTAGGCTTTTCCACAAGTAAACCTCTTGAAATTTGCAAAAACTGCTCAAAAGTGCCCAAATGTGATTACTTCCACCGCATTTCTGCGCAGTTCTCAGGTAAAAAGTCTTGTCCTAGCGCTTATACCGTGTGAGAGTTGGACAGGCAAATCGAACGGGCGATCGGCGCTACGGCGGCGACGACCGTTCATCTGTTTTTACCTGGCCTTAATGGCGGTATTAAGAAGGGAGAATGTCCATGGACTGGCGTGAGCGTGCAGCATGCCTGAACGCAGACCCGGAGCTGTTCTTCCCTGTGGGTAACACCGGTCCGGCAATCGCCCAAATCGCGGAAGCCAAGACTGTATGCCGCAGCTGTTCAGTTGTGGATGTGTGTTTGAAATGGGCTCTGGACAACGGTCAAGACGCTGGCGTCTGGGGTGGAATGAGTGAAGACGAACGGCGCTCCCTAAAACGTAGGGCTGCCCGTGCTCGTCGTTCTGCCTGACCGAAAATTTATGGCCGTACCAACTTGGTGCGGCCATAAATTTTTAGCGCAGCTATAAATTTTTTAAGGCGCCTAGTCTTCCAGGCAGGCGTGGATAGTTACCACTGTGCCGCCTTGCGGGTTAGGTGACCAGTCAATGACGCCGTGCAGCTCAGTGCGCACCAAAGTGGAGACAATCTGGGTACCCAAACCACTCATTACCTTGCCCTCAGCCAAGCCTTCGCCGTCGTCGCTAACCAGCACCTTCAAAGCGGCCCCATCACGCTGGGCGGTAACCGTAACCGTACCGTCACGTTTAGCCAAGCCATGCTCAACAGCGTTAGCGACCAGCTCCGCCAGCACCGTAACCAGGGCCTGGGCGGCGTCGCCACCGACCATGCCAAACCTGCCCTCCAGCTGGACACTTACCTTATGGTCACTTTCAGCCACCACTGCGGCCTGACGCAAAACCTGACCGAAAACCTCATCAAAATTAACGATTTCATCAATGTTTTGACTCAACGCATCATGCACGGTGGCGATGGTAGCCACGCGCCGCTCCGCCTCACGCAGGGCTGCCTGCGCCTCCGGCTGCTCAGCGCGCCGCGCCTGCATACGCAGCAGCGCCGAGACGGTTTGTAGATTGTTTTTAACGCGGTGGTGAATTTCGCGGATGGTGGCGTCCTTGCTCAGCAGCACTTGTTCTCTACGACGCAGCTCGGTGATGTCACGCACCAGCAGCAGTCCCCCAGCCCGCTGGCCAGCGTCTAGCAGCGGCACAGAGCGCACCGCCAAGAACACTCCCCCTAGCTCCAGCTCAGTTAGCCAAGCCTGGCGTCCCATAAGCACCAGCGACATAGTCTCATCCACGTGGCTATGGGGAGGAATCAGGTTAGTTACCTGCTCAAGTAGCTGTACTTTATCCAGGCTTCCCTTAATACCTAACCGGTGAAAACAGGTGGTTGCGTTAGGTGAGGCGTAGGTAACATTCCCCTCAACACTGAGGCAGATCATACCGTCAGTTACACGCGGCATCCCGTGGCGTACGCTGGTGCCCGCCCCTGACACGGGAAAATCTCCCTGAGAAATCATCTGGCACAGGCGGTTAGCCGCTTGCAGCTGGCCATCGTCAATCAGGCGCCCGCCGCTAAGCAGCCCCACGGTGGATTCACGAGTTAGCACTGCAATAGCTCGCCCACTGCGCACCACCGGAATGAATTCTTCTTTAACAGCTACCGTGCCGTTCCAAATATTGTTTTTAGCGACCCTTACCTGGCAGGAGGCCAGCGCTTCCAGGGCCAGTGCTTCACGCGCTGCCGGCATACGCAGACCGATTACGTCGTCATGGTGCACAGTGGTGTTGTTGGAGGGACGGCACTGATCCATAGCCATCAGACGCCCATTCTTGTTACACACCCACAGCACCAGGTCAGCCATCGACATGTCAGCCACCAGCTGCCAGTCCCCCACAAGTTGATGCAGCCAGTCCAGGTCAGCTGGGGCAAACTCAACTTTGTCTCGTAGCGCTGCGGGGAGAGTCGTCATGACTCCAGCCTAGCGCGCATGGCAGGCTTATCTCATGCGTACATCAGTGAAAATAAATTATCAGGCTCCTTGCGAACAGATTTTGTCGATGTTTAACGACCCGGCTTACCAGTTAATCCGTTTTGGTAGGGCCCCGCTAGAAAATTTGCACGCTAACGCCTTGCCTGCCAGCGCCGACGACGCCGGTAAAACCTGGCAGGGCACGCTCACCAAGGCCGCCGTAAGCCCCACTGTTATTCCGGCCAACGCCAGCCGTTTTATAAAAGGTGAGGTAAACCTGGCTCTGGCTCAGCGTTGGTGCACCCAACCCCGCTCTGACTCAAGCTACCAGGGCCAAATTGCCACCCAGATCAGCGGGGTGCCGCTCAAACTAAGTGGCCAGGGTACTTTAACCCCCACCGCCTCAGGTTGTGAGCTAAACGTGGATATTGACGCGACTTTGGCGATCCCGCTTTTTGGTGAGCGCATCTTACGCAGCGCTCTGAAGTTCTCCGACGACGCCGTCGCCTATGAGCTTGCCTGTGCCGCTAAATACCTGGCGGGCCACAGCGCCAACTAGGCGCACCCAAACTGCCTGCCCGGCCGCAGCCCTAGCGAGGCCAGATGCCGGGCACAAGGTCCATTGCGCCGCAAGCAATAGCCCTGCCCGCTGACGGCGCAACATGTAAAGATATTGCACATGAGTGAACTACACCCGGAACTTGCCCCGGCCACCCTCCCCGCCGCCGGGGTGTGGGCTAAGCGCCTAGGCACCCGCCACTACCTGGCCGGAAACGAAGCCGGCGTAAGCGTTGAGGTTGGCGGCGAAGGCAACTTCACCCCCGGTGAACTAATGAAGATCGCCCTGCTCACCTGCCAGACTCTCTCAGCCGACCACCGTATCGCCCGCGAACTGGGGCAAGACGGTCAACTGACCGCCGTGGCCACCGCCGTCAAAAACGATGCGGAAGAGCGCTACGAGTCCTTCGTCGTCGACATTGACGCAGCCCTAGCCGGCCTAGACGAAAACCAACTAGCCAAGCTGCGTGAACGCGTGGATGTAGCCATTGACCGTTACTGCACGGTAGGCCACACGGTAGAGCACGGCGCCCCCGTAACCACCCGCCTCAACGGCACCCCTATCGCCTAAATTAACCACTAACTGAAGGGAGCGGGGGCTTGTCCCTAGAACCTAACAAGTTTGAAACTGCACTAGATAAGGCCCTATCCATTCCGGCAGAGCGGGTGGTTGTGCGCGCCGAGCGTATGCGGGCCCAACACCCCCACGCCACCACTGAGGAACTGGTGGAATTAGCTGGGCGCGCCCTAGTGCGTGACGTTTCGCTATCTAGCGGGGCAGTAGGTACAGCCGCCGCTCTACCTTCAGTTGGCACCATTACGGCAGCGGGCCTAACCACGGCCCAAACCGCCGCATTTTTCGTGCAAGCCGCCTACTATGTGCTCACCGTAGCCCAGCTGCAGGGCATTTCCGTGGTAGACCGCGAGCGCCGTCGTACCCTGCTGCTCAGCGCTCTGTTGGGCAAGGAGGGCCAGGAAATTATTGAGGGTCAGCTGGGGATGCAGTCTCTGGTGTGGGTGGGGCAGCTGGTTAACACCCTGCCTATTTCCACGGTACGTACGGTTAACGCCAAACTGGCTACTCGCGCCGCTAAGTATGCCGGGCGCAAGGTTTTGGGCGTGGCTGCTGGGCGCCTGGCTCCCCTGGGGATTGGCGCGGCTGTGGGCTGGTGGGGTGGACGTTCCCTGGCCCGGCAGGTGATTGAGTCCACCCAGGTGGCGATGCAGGATCATGCCCAGGATCTTTCCACCTTGAAAGTTTCAGACCTGGACTTAGATGAAAGCAAGGTTATTGACCTATGAGCTACCCCTTTTTGGAAGCTATGGGGCTGACCGCGCCTGAAGGCGTGGATGTGGCCTATGAGGAGCTTTTAGCTGAGGTGCTCACCAGTGGTGCCCGTAAATCTGACCGCACCGGTACGGGCACGCTCAGTGTTTTTGGCCGCCAGTTGCGCTATGACTTAAGCAAGGGTTTTCCGCGTATTACCACCAAGTTTGTGGCTATGAAGGCGGTTAAGGGTGAGCTGCTGTGGTTTTTGCGTGGCGACACTAATGTGCGTTGGTTGCAAGAGCGCGGCATCACTATTTGGGATGAGTGGGCCGACGCCGCCGGTGAGCTGGGGCCGGTTTATGGGCACCAGTGGCGTAGCTGGCAGGGTGCTGACGGGGCCACCTATGACCAGATTGCGCAGCTAGTTGCGGATTTGCGGGCTAACCCTGATTCGCGCCGGATGATTGTTTCGGCCTGGAATGTGGGGGCTTTGCAGGATATGGCGCTGGCGCCTTGTCACGCTTTCTTCCAGTGCTATGTGGCCGACGGCAAGCTGTCTTTGCAGATTTATCAGCGCAGCGCCGACCTATTCTTAGGGGTGCCCTTCAATATTGCTTCCTATGCGCTGCTGGTGCATATGTTGGCGCAGCAAACTGGTTTGCAGCCCGGTGAGCTGGTGTGGACTGGCGGGGACTGCCACATTTATTTGAACCACTTGGAGCAGGTGCGCACGCAGCTTAGCCGGGTGCCGCAGGCTTATAGCTTCCCCACTTTGCATTTGCGCCCGGCTGATTCGATTGACAGCTATCAGATGGATGACATTGATGCTTCTGATGGCTACCGTCACCACCCCACGATTAAGGCTCCGGTAGCGGTGTGAGCGGTGTAGTTGCTACGGCGCCGGCAACCACGACGGCGCCGGCTTTGTCTCCGGCTTTGGGGCGCGTGGGGCTGATTTGGGCCCAGTCTGACGACGGCGTGCTTGGGGTTGACGGTGACATGGCCTGGCGGGTGCCGGCTGATTTCAAGCATTTTCGGGCCGCCACCATGGGTTGCGGCGTAGTTATGGGTTCGCGCACCTGGCATTCGCTGGGTGGGGCCCTGCCTGGACGTAACTGTGTGGTGCTTACCCGCCGGGGTGTAGCTGGGCCCACCTGCGCATCCACCCTAGATGAAGCTTTGCAGTTGGCTGGCGCGGGCCTGGGCCCAGATTCGCGTGAGGGTATTTACCGTACTTTCCCAAGGGTTTGGGTGGTAGGTGGAGCCCAGGTGTATCAGCTGGCTTTAGACAGCGATCTGGCTGATGTGCTGGTGATTAGCGAGCTGGAGCTAGATGCCCGCGCCAAGCTGGGGCCGTTGCATGGGCGCCAGTTAACCCTGGCTCCCCAAGTGGATTATTCACGTTTCCGTCTAGAAGCCAGTGCCAGCGATAGCCATTGGCGTCCGCCTAGCGGCGATGCCCGCTGGCGCGTAAAAACCTGGGTGCGAGCCTAAAGCGCCCCTAAAATGCGCGCCTAAACCGCCCCCAAAAAAGTCGTGGCCAGCCGGTTTAAACCGGCTGGCCACTAGCGTTTTATTTGGCGCTTTTACTCGGCGCTTTCTTGTACTCAGCGCCTTCTTGCTCCTGACGCTTACTCAGCGCTTTCTTGCTGCTTGCGCCAGCGGATGCCAGCGTCGATGAAACCGTCAATGTCGCCGTCGAACACAGATTCAGGGTTACCCACCTCGTAGCTGGTACGCAGGTCCTTAACCATCTGGTAGGGGTTGAGCACGTAGGAGCGCATCTGGTCACCCCAGGATGCCTTAACGTCGCCAGCCAGTTCCTTCTTCTTGGCGTCTTCTTCCTGTTGCTTTAGCAGCAGCAGGCGCGACTGCAGCACGCGCATGGCGGCGGCGCGGTTTTGGATCTGGGACTTTTCGTCCTGCATGGACACCACCAGGCCGGTGGGCAAGTGGGTGATGCGCACAGCCGAGTCGGTGGTGTTAACGCTCTGACCACCCGGGCCTGAGGAGCGGAAGACATCAATGCGGATGTCGGTTTCGGGAATTTCGATGTGGTCGGTGGATTCAATCAGAGGAATAACCTCAACCGCCGCAAATGAAGTCTGGCGCCTGCCCTGGTTATCGAAGGGGCTGATACGCACTAGGCGGTGGGTGCCGCCCTCAACCGAAAGCGTGCCGTAAGCGTAGGGGGCGTGTACCTCGAAGGTAACCGACTTTAGACCAGCTTCTTCAGCGTAGGAGGTGTCCAGCACTTTAACCGGGTATTCGTGGCGTTCAGCCCAACGCAGGTACATGCGTAGCAGCATCTGGGCGAAGTCTGCCGCATCCACACCGCCGGCACCTGAACGGATAGTTACTACGGCGTCGCGCTGATCGTATTCGCCCGAAAGTAGGGTGCGGATTTCCAGATCTGCCAGGTCTTTGGAGATAGCTTCCAGGTCAGCGCCGGCCTCGTCGAGGATAGCCTCGCGCTCGTCGCCTTCTTCTTCCTCAGCTAGCTCCACCATGGCTTGTAGGTCTTCAATGCGCTCGCCCAGCTTCTCCACGCGCGCCAGTTCAGCCTGGGCGTGGGACAGGGCGCTGGTGACCACCTGGGCCGCCTCGGGGTCATCCCAAAGGTCTGGGGCGGCAGCTTTTTCGCTTAATTCGTCGATGCGTACCCGCAGTGCTTGCGGGTCGGTTACTGCTGCGATGGAAGAGTAGGTGTGTTCTAGTCGCTCAATTTCAGCTGAAAAGTCAATGGCCACTGCTCAAGTCTAACGGGTCGACAGGCAAATTGTCGGCCTAGATAGGCCGCAAGTGGCACACTTTGCTTATGCGCGTGTTGCACACTTCCGACTGGCACCTGGGCCGTTTCTTCCACGGCCATGATCTGCATGAGATCCACAGCGCTTTTTTGGATCACCTCATTGAGGTAGTTAAAGACCAAAAAATTGATTTGGTGGTGCTATCTGGGGATGTTTTTGACCGCGCGGTTGCCCCCACCCAGTCGGTGGCCCTGGCTGATGAGGCATTTAGGCGGCTAACTGAGCTGACCCGCGTGGTGTTAACTGCCGGCAACCACGACAGTGATATTCGTTTAGGCTTCAACGCTGAGCAGCTAAATGAGCGCCTGACTATTGCCGCCCGGATTGAAAATTGTGGGCGCGGCTATGACTTTCCTGACGCCAGTGGCCGAGTTGGTTTGCGTGTTTACCCCCTGCCTTATCTTGATCCCGACGCCGCCCGGGTCACTTTGCCGCCTCACTTGCGGCTTTTGGGTGAGCAAGTGTGGGCTGAAGGCGAGGAGCATCCACAAACTTGGCAGATGCTGGCGCGCTCCCATGAGGCGGCGGTGGGCGCCGCGCTGCGCCTGGTACAGGCGGATTTGGCGGCGCATAAGCCGAAAACACCGGTGTTGGTGATGGCCCATGCTTTTGTGGTGGGCGGCCAAGCTAGCCAGTCTGAACGCGATATTCGCGTGGGTGGGGTTGATAGCGTGCCCAGCGCGCTTTTTACCCAAGTCCCGGGCCTGGCCTATGCAGCTTTAGGGCATTTGCACCGCCCCCAGGAGATAGCTTTAGGTGACTTAGACTCTGCCCGCCCACCGGCGCGACTGGTCTATAGCGGCTCACCGGTGCCCCTGTCTTTTGGGGAGGCTGAGTTTGAAAAGTCTTCTGTTATCGCTGAGTTTGACGGCGCCGGGCTAGTTAGCTTGGAGCGGGTGGCTGTGCCCAGCTTCCAACCTATTGCCACTATTAGCGGCACTTTTGAGCAGCTAATGGGACCCGATTTTGATAAATACAGTGAGCATTGGCTGCGGGTGCGCCTGGCTGGAGCGCGTCCACCGCAGGCTTTAGCTCAACTCAAGCAGCGTTTTAAGGGCTTGTGCGTGTTTGAGCAAACAGATTTGCCCCAGCAAATTGACTCCCCGCGTCTTAACCGCGACAACACGCTTTCCCCCTTGCAGTTAAGCCAAGGTTTTATGGATGAGATGGGTATTGAGTTAAATCCCTACCAGCTCCAGATTTTGCGTAGCAGCTATGAAAAAGTTGTTAAGGAGGCGCACTGATGCGCATTTTGCGGCTAACGATGGATGCGGTGGGGCCATTTCCAGGCCACGAAGTTATTGATTTTGAGGCTTTTAGCGACACCGGCCGGTTCCTACTCTCTGGCCCTACCGGGGCGGGTAAATCAACTATTATTGATGCAATTGTGTTTGCTCTTTATGGCAAGGTTTCTGGCGGTAGGGATTCTTCCGATAGCCGGATCCGTTCACGCTATGCCAGTGAGCAGGCTAAAACTGAAGTGGAGCTGATTTTTTCTACCTCCTCAGGTAACTATAAGGTGCGTCGCCAACCAGCCTATGAGCGGGTTAAGAAAAACGGTAAAGGCGTCACTAAACAAAACGCTAAAGCCTGGCTATTTAAGCTAGATGAGCAGCTGCGGGAAGTAAGTGAACCACTTACTAAAACCAGCGACGTCGGCACTGAAATAACCCGCATTGTAGGCCTAAGCCGTGAGCAATTCACCCAAACCGTGGTTTTACCGCAAGGTAAGTTCGCCCAGTTTTTGCGTTCAACTTCAAAAGACCGCCAAGATCTGCTGCAAGAGCTATTTGGCACCACGATTTTTGAAGATTTGCAGCTTGATCTAGTTGAGCGTGCCCGTAAGGTCAAAAAGAATCAGGAAGCTTTAGACGCTACCTTGCGAGCCAATTTGGGGGTGTTGGCCTCGCTGTTAGATGAGGCGCCTCAGTTAGACCCGGCGCGCTGCCTGGTCTACGAGCCGGTGCCGGAAGTTGACTGCGAGTTTGACCCGCTAGAAACCGCTTGGGACAGCCGGTTTAAGCCGCTTACGCCCTGGCTGGAGCACAACCAGCGTTGCGCCAATTTGGAAGTGAGCGCGCTTAGAGGACAGGAAGATAAATTACGCAGCGAATTTGCTTCTCAGCGTGATTTGGCAGCCCGCCAGGAACGCTATTTGTCGCTTACTAAAGAGCATGAGCAGCTAGTGGCCCAGGGGCCTGCGCAGAGGCAGCGCCTAGCCCAGATTCAGGCCTTGCAGGCTCTATCTGACTTAAAGCCTTGGCATGAGCAGCTAAAACAGGCCCAGCAAGCTGTAGCGCAGCGCCAGCTAAGCCAGGCTCTGGCGCTTGAGCAGCTGGAGTCAGATGAGCACGCACAAGCTGTTTTACAGCCTTTAGATTACCGAGGTGCCCAGGCCTTAAGTGTGCAGCTAACCGCCCAGGTGGCAGCCCTAAACCCGCAGGTAGAATTGGAGGCGGGGCTGGCCGGGCGGCGTCGTGATTTACAGACCAAAACCCAGGCCCACGAAAGCGCCAGTGCCAAACTAGCCCAGGGACGCGAACGCGAAAATCAGCTGCCCACCCAAATTGCCTCCAAGCAGGAGCTTTTGGAGCAGCTAAACGAGCAGGCCGCCACCTTACCCGCTGCCCAGCTGGCCCAGGAGCAAGCCGCCCAGACCCTGAAACTAGCTAAAGCCCATGAGCAGCTAGTCAAAGATCATCAGCGGGCACGCAAACTTCAACAGCTCGTGGCGCTGGAGTTAAAGCAGGCTAGCCAGAGACATAAGCACATGTTGGAGCAGTGGCTAAGCCAGTCGGCCCTGAACTTGGCGCAAAACTTGGTTGCTGGTGAGCCTTGCCCGGTCTGCGGCGCCACCGAGCACCCGGCCCCAGCCACCCAGGGCGGTGAGAACATCAGCCAGGAGCAGCTAGATCAGGCCCTTGAGAAAGTTAATGAGGTTCAAGGCGAGCTTTCGCAGGCTAGCGAACGGGTAACAAAACTGGCCGCCCAACTTGAAGCTCAGCCTTGCCAGCTAAGCCCAGCCCAGGCCCGTGAGCAGTTACAGGAAGCTAAAGCGGCTCTGGCGGCAGCCCAGCAGGCTAGTGAGCAGGCAAGCAGCTGTAAGGCGCAGATTGCCAAGCTAAATGGGCAGCTTGAGGCGCTGCGGGCAGATAATCAGACGGCCCAGGCTCGCCTGGCTGGTGACGCTAAAGAGATCCAGTTGTTGGGTGAAAAGATTGAGGCCGATGCGGCTTCGCTAAGCTGTGAGGGATTTGAGAGTGTAGCCGCGAAGGTTGAGTATTTGAGTCAGTTGGCCGCCGCCCTTGAGCAGTTGGCTAACGCCGCCCAGGAGCTGGACCAATGTAAAAAGCGTGCGCAGCAGGCCGCTGACAGTTTCGCCACGCAATGGGCCCAGGCCAGCGCCAACTTTGCTGATCACAGCGCTAAACCGGCGGCCCCTGCCCCTACAGACCCAGCCGAGACAGAGCCAACCCAAGCAGAGCCAACCCAAGACACCAGCACCACCAACGTCCAGGATGACTATGCGCAGGCCTGTCAGGCTTTTGCCGGGCTAGATTTGGCCGCTTTGAAAGCTACCTCAGCCAGCTACGAAAAATCCTTATCCATTAACCAGGCGGCTTTGGCTGAGCTTGAAGGAATTGAGCTGACTCCTCCCCCGCTAGAGCAAACCCAGGGCCAGCTAGAGCAGGCTCAGGCTAAAACGCAAGCGTGCCAAACCTACGCCAGTACCTGGCAGGCGTTTGCCGGGCAGGTAAATGCGCAGCTAGCTAAGCTAAATGAGCTTTTGGCTCGCCGTAGTAAGGCCAGCGATAAGGATGGCCAACTATTGGCTTTGGCTAGCGCCGCCAATGGCGACAACCAGGCTCGCTTGACACTGTCTGCTTGGGTATTGCAGGCCCATTTCCGCCAGGTGTTAGTGTTCGCCAATGAACGCCTGGGAGTGATTGGGGCGGGCCGCTATGAGCTGATTAATGTTGATAGTGAGGAAGACACTCGCCAGCAGAAGCAGGGCTTGGGCCTGGCGGTGGTTGACCATTTAAGTGGCACTACCCGCTCTCCACGTACACTTTCAGGCGGCGAGAGTTTCTATGTGTCTTTGGCTTTAGCCCTAGCTTTGGCTGATGTGGTGGCCACCCAAAATGGGGGCATCGAGATGAACACCCTGTTTATTGATGAGGGTTTTGGTTCCCTTGATGAGGGCACGCTGGCTGAGGTTATGGACGTGCTTAGCGCCTTGCATTCAGGCGGGCGCGTAGTGGGGATTGTTTCTCACGTTAGCGAGCTAAAGCGCGCTATCCCTGCCGCCGTTGAGGTGCGTCCCCTGCTTGGCGGTGGTTCCACCCTGCGCACACGGGTTTAGGTGCGCGCCCTCGCCGCTGGTAAGTCTGGCGCGGCCCCAAGCTTGCATGCGAGTTTAGGGCCTGCGCGCGAGTTTAGGACCAGTTTTTGGCCAGTACCGCCACTTCACACACGTCGAACCAGAGCAGATCGGCGTCAGCGCTGCGTTCAAAAGCTTCCTCGTCGCCTTCGGCTGCTAGTTTTACATCCGCGCTGGCTTGATCTTCATCTGCCAATACTGCGGCCACGTCATCCCAGGGCACATCCACCAGCACCTGGACAGTGCCAGGTAGGGTTTCGTCGTCGACCTCTAATTCACGCAGGTTCTCACGCTCCACGTCAGCAGCAATTACTACGCGACGGTAGCGTTTTTGCGCCTCATCTTGCTCAGAGATGGCAATTACTGAGGAGTCGGCTGCGCACAGGCAGGCCGACACTTCCAGACCTTCCTCGTCTTCGTCAGGTAGCGCCGCAGCCAGTGAAGCGGTGGCGGCGTGAGCCTGGCGGGAGGTAATGGCCGGGGCGGAAAGGTCCGCCACTGTGGCAGGTAGATATACGCGCATAACGTTTAGTTTAACGGCCTAACCGGAACTAAAGCGCTAGCGCCTCGCCAAAGCTAGCCGCTTAAGCCAGCTGGGTCATCACTAGTTTGGCCAGTTTGGCAATGGATTTGGCGGCCGCGCTGCGGCTTTCCACCACTGCCACCGGCTGGGCTTGCATCAGGGCCTTATCGAATAGGCGATAGTCTGCCGGCACGTAGACAATGTCTGAAGCGCTGGTGTAACGGGCAAGTACGCTGCCGATAGCGGTGTTGGGGTCGGCCCCGGCGGTGCTTGAGCGTACTCGGTTAACTACCACCTGGCTGTGTCCACCAACTGCTTGACGGTTGGAGTTGAGCAGCTGGATTAGGCGCCTAATACCTACTGGGTCGGCCGCGCCCACAATCAAGGTCAGGTCCGCTTGTTCAAGTAGGGCGGCGGCGACGGCGTCATGGTCGGGTTCCATGGCGAAGTCTTCTACCCGTTCTTCTTCCAGCCCACCGCTTAAGTCCACCACAGTGTATTCGGCGGTGTGGCGGCAAACTTCCCAGACCTTATTCATGGAGGCTACTGGCAGTTCACGCCAGCGCCCTGAGCGTCCCAGCCCGGTTAGTACCTGCAGGTCAGCTTTGGCGCTGAGCAGGGTTTGTACCAGGCGGATGGAGTCGAGCTCGCCGTGGGTGGCCAGGCGTGCGGCGCTAGCCAGGCCAGAGGAGTCTTCAGGCAGTCCCAGCAGCTGTACCTGTGCGGGAGCGTTGATGTCGCAGTCAACCAAAATGGTGCTGCCCTGCTCGTTTAGGTAGGCAGCTAGTGCCAGTGCCAAGGTGGAGCGCCCCGGCGCCCCGTGGGTGCCCCAAACTGCAATGATTTTGCCGATTTTAGGCTTGCCTGCAGCGTCAATTTCTTCGCGATGTGAGGTTGGTGCAAAAGCGCTGGTGGCCGGGCTTGAGGGGGTTCCTGCGGTGACCGGCCAGCCGAGCTTTACTTCAGGCTGCGCTGAGTGGGTGGTTGCGGCTGTGTTTAGTGGGGCCGCGTTATTTTGCGACGACGCCGCAGCCAAGGCGCCTGTAACTCCAGCCCCGCCCGCCCTAGCCGGCCCTGCGCCAGCCGGGCCTGCCCCGACCGCACCTGATCCAGCCGCGCTGGCCGCTGAGAAAGCGGCCCGTGTTGAGCGGCGGGTAGGTAGCCCCCCATTCGGGGTAAGTGCAGCCCCAGGACTAGCTGGGCCATTAACTGCGCGAGGTTGCCCATTGGGGGCATAAGCACTCGGGGCACCCTGGCTGCCAGGCATGGCCGTGGGCATGGCGGCGCCAGGGGCGCCTTGCCCGCCAGGCATACCGGGTCCACCTGCACCCGGTACGCCCACAGCGCCAGGGATACCCACAGCGCCAGGAACCGCGCCTGCGACTGGCCCAGCACCGGGCATCCCCGGGGCCATGACACCAGGAACGACGCCTGGCATGCCCGCAGCCGCAGGCGCGGCCATAGCGGATCTGGGCATACCGGGCAGCCCCGGGGCGCCAGCCCCCGACGCTCCAACACCAGGCATGGCACCTGGCACGCCCGCACCAGGAATACCAGCACCCGGAACGCCACCAGGGGCCGCGCCACCAGGAGCAGTACCAGGCATAGCACCCGGCGCGCCGGCAATTACTGGCCCACCGGCGCTGGGGGTACTGGCCCCATTTTTGCGCGCCAGCAAAGCACGTAAACCTTTACGGCGTGGAGGCTGAGCCCCATTGATGCCAGCTGGGTTTTGGTAGCCGTTAATTTGGCCAGGCGCCAGCACCTGAGTCTGCGCCGGCATAGGGCCACCAGGTGCCGCTGCTGAAGCCGCGAATGGAGCCGAAGTAGCCGACCAAGCAGTCCCTGCAGCCGACATTGCCGACCAGGGCCCACCGGCTCCTGAGGCTGCAGTAGGGATTGCAGCTGAGGCGGCGGAAGCATAAGGCGCGGCAGAAGCAGCCGAACCATAAGGCGCGGCAGAAGCAGCCGAACCATAAGGCGCGGCAGAAGCAGCCGAGCCATAAGGCGCAGCTGAAGCGGCTGAAGCAAAGGATGCAGCTGAAGCCAGCGGCCCAGCCGAAGCGGCCGACATTCCAGTGCCAGCTGAGAAACCAGAACCCGCCAAATCTGAGCTAGCCACGCCGCGCTGCTGCGGCGGGGCAAAAGGCGAGACTTCTATACCAGCACCTGCCGCCTGGGCAGCTGCAACAGGCTCAGAGGGCGCGGCTGGGCGCGCCGTTTGAGAGCGGCGCACACTGCGGCGCGTAACTGGTTGAACCGACTGCGGCAGCACGCGAGCAGCTAATGCCCCCTCAGGCAATGGAGGCGAGTCAATACTGGTCTGGCCAGCTGAAACAGCCGACTTGACAGTATCTACATTAGAGTCATTGAGCTGCTGCAGCGGATCGTCCGGCTCAACCCTAGCTTTAGCCTCGCCGCTTTGCTCCTGACTAGCCGTACTGAAGTAGCTAGACGTATTGCCTTGGCTCGGGGTAACTGGGCTGGCAGCGTGGCTGGCATGGCGGGCACGACGGCGCCCCATGCGGGTGGTTGGCTGCGCAGCGGTGATGTCTGCTGGGCTTTGTTCAGAGCTGGCAACTGGCAGCTCAGCTGGCGCCTCAGGTAAGTCGGCGCTGGGCGCCGGCGGCTCAAAGCTTGGAGCTGGCGGCAAGGGCAGCACTAAAGCCGGATCTAACTGCCCACTAGAGGCCGGAGCCTCGGTTGGCGCTATAAGCGGCACTTGCCCCACCGCACTATCAAAGGGCGGGGGTGGTAGCTGCTCTGGCGGCGCGGGCGGCGGACTGGAAGCTGAAGCCTGACTTTGCACGACGGCGTCGAACAAAGGAGAGCTAGCCCCGTCCGTCGTCGCCGCCATGGGCACATCTAAAGGATTAAAAGCCGCAGATCGCACGCTAGGCAGCCCCAAGGCGCCGTCGTCAACTGCCGTAGGCGAAAGGCCAAAGAGCTCATCACCCAAACTGGCGGCAGCAGTGGGCTGGGGCGAAACTGTGCCGGCAACCAAAACCCGCGAAATTTCAGCAACCACGCGCTGGGGTGAACCTGGCCAGGGAGCCACCCAAGCCCCCAAATCATGCCAGCGCACCCCGTCATTGCGGGTCAACACAATCGCGGGCACGCCATAAGAATTCAAAGTGGCGATCACTGTGCGGTCTAGGCCGTCAAGCTGCTCATCGATAATTGCCAGCTGCCCTAGTCCCACGGCAACGTCAGCTAAAAGCTCACTTATATCTGCACAGCGACGTGAAACATACAGGTCACGCTCAGCGTCAATTTGTCGCAAAAGGGTGGAATCGTCATCCCACAGAGCTAGTAATACAGCTGTTCTCATTGCTCAGACCCCGTGTTCACCAGCACCAAGCCGGCACCAGAGCCTACTGCGGTGAGCACAGGCTCAACTTGTTCGGCCGGTACCAGCACACGCACACTGGTGCTTTTATCTGCGACGATGGCGTTTTGATCGCCTCCGATTGCGTCCACTATCAGTCCTTGAGCCACGCGCCTAGCTCCATTGGTGCTAGCTGCTTTAGTTGCCGACGGCGTGGGTGCTACAGCCGCTACGTTTCTGGAAGGCAACTGCCACAGCTCCACGGTATCGCCAACCCGAATGCTATTTAAAAGCTGGCCACTGCTTTGCACCACAATTGAGCGCATATTCAATTTGCTTTGCTGGCTAGTGGCGTCGGCTGGCAATAACTCTCCTGAGTGTAATGAACGTTGCGCATATGTGTCAGCTTTAAGTTGCTTTTGTTGCACATAAGCGCTACTTGCGCTCCCAAGATTCACTGAGACTAATTTCAGGTTTTTTCCAGCTTTTAGAGCAGTTCCTGGGGCTACATCCTGACTCAAAGCCCATACCTGCTGTGTACTAGTGGCTCTATCAATTAGTACTGAACCGGCTACCATAGACACGATGACCAGCACTATTCCAATAAAAAGCCTAGGATCTCGCCAAGTTGGGCGCCTCCAGCGCCAAGCGTCAATGCTCGCACCAGCATCATTTTGATGCTGCCGCGCCCCGTATCTATTCGATTGATTTAATTCAGACATATGCGCACCCCTTGGTAACAACCCCCAGGTCGTCCAGCTATCTGCCTATCCTAAGAGAAATTCTGGGCAGCCATGAAGTTTTCACAATCTCACCTAACCAGTTTGCATCTGGGCTAACCCGTGACATTATTAGGACATGGCACCTCGATTTTTATCTATCGCCGACGTCGCCGAGCAGTTATCGATTTCCGCCCAGGCCGTCCGTTCACTTATCCGCACCGGAGAGCTACCCGCTATTCAGGTTGGCGCTCGCGGTCTATGGCGCATTGAAGTAGCTGCACTCGAAGACTACATCGACAAACAGTATGCGCACACCCGTGAGGCCGTATCCGAAGGTGGATTAGATCTCTAAGCGCTATCGCTAGCACCCGATTTTGGGTAGCAATAGTGACCACACGACCTAAATATTAGCCGCTTGCGGCTAAATACTGGTCACAATTTCAATTGCTGACAGGATAAGCGTGACCCGATCGGATAAGTCACGCTTATCCACACTCAGCACGTCCACATGATCCGCACCGACACGGATGATTCTGCCGGTAATATCACCTGCCGCCGTATTGAATCTGGCCGGTCGCTTAGTTCTCATGATTTGACGCAAAACTGCCGCAACCGTGTAGCTAACCCGTTGCGACGGCGTCGTCTCTAACTGGCGCCCCACGCCCCGCACACTAACTACTGCCCCCATTGGCACCAGCATCTGACTGGCGTCAGAGGCACGCAGTAGCAAAAATTCTTGGCGCGCTTGCAGTAGCTTGCCGCTAGCTACCCGCCCGCTGCGAGTGGTTACAGTAAGCGCACCACCCTCCACCGCACGCAGGCGATCTACCAACGCGGTTCTACCAGCTTCAGCCTCGGCTAGCTCCCAAGCCTGAGCTGCCCTGGCAGAGCGTTCATACTGCTCAAACTGGCTATCTAGATCCGCTAGCAGGCTCTCTAAGTGCATGATTCAAGATTGCCATAACCAAAGTCACATTCGCTATTGACAGTCCAGTTCCAGCAAAACATAATTAAACATCACTATTTCTCACCAAAGAAGGTGTACCGATGTCTAAGAGCCTAAAATGTTGGCTAGGTCTTCACCTAGTTGCCTGGCTCGGCACAGCGCTGAGCGTCTTGCTGCTAGCAGCCGCCGTGGCTTTGCTCAAGACCTTGTCTTTGCAGTATTTGTCGCTGTGGTCGATGGCGGATGTCAGCACTGCACTGGCCGGCCTGGCCGCTGGAGCCGGCGCCGCGCTGGTGGCCTGGCACGCGCTGGGAGCCATGTGGGTGCTGGTATGTGCTTGCACTCACCGCACTTTGGATTTGCGTCACAGCGCGCCTTTAGTGCGCAAACTGGCCACCGGGGCCGCCATTATTGCCCTTAGCTGCGCCCCGGCCAGCGCTAATGACGACAATCTGGGCTGGGGTGCGCATGGCCCAGGCCCCTCCCCTAGCGCCACCGCGAGCGCGAGCGCTTCAGCCAGGCCCAGTGCTTCAGCCAAGGCGAGCGCCCCGGCCACAGCAAGCTCCCCATCCAAGAGCCCGCACGCTAGCAGCGCGCCCACTAGCCGAGCCAGTGCCACGCCCACTAGTCACGCCAGCGCGCGAGCCAGGGCTAGCGCAAGCGCTAGTGCCTCACCCCGGCCTAGCGCGCGGCCTTCAGCCAGCCCGAGCCGCTCTAGTGCTCATCCACGCACTGGCGGGCCAGGGTCTAAAACCCCGGCGGTTAAAAGTCCGGGAGCCAAATCTCCAAACTCGAAGGCCAGCCCCAAGAGCGGCAGCCTCAAGAGCAGCGTCCCCAAGAGCGGCAGCCTCAAGCCGGGTAGCGCGCAGCGCTCGGGCACTTGTGTCCCGGCTCCGGATGCTAAACCCGCCCCGGTTATTCGCCAGCACCTGGTTTTAGCTGGAGAGAGCCTATGGTCTATTTCCCTCCAGTGGTTGCAGCAAAATGGGGTGCCATCCCCCACCAACGGGCAGGTAGCTCAGCTGTCTAAACAGATTTTTGCGGCCAATGCGGCGCTTATCGGGGCTAATCCAGATTTGATTCGCCCCGGCCTCGCACTGACGATTCCCACTAAGGGCTAGCCATGAGCACGCTTTATGCCTCAAGTTATGCCCCTAGCGCGCGCCAGCAAGCCCCCCAAAGGCACCAAGGTGCAGCAGCCTCCAGCCGCAGCCCGCAGCGCCAGGCAAGCAAGTCGCAGCGCCAGGCAAGCAGCCCGCGCCAGGCAAGCGGCGCCGTCGGCCCTGGTTCTCCCAGCTCACAGCAAAGCCGCCAGCCCCAAAATCACCAGTCCCAAACTCGGCAACAAAGCCAGCCTCAAAGCCAACAACTGCCCGAGCCGGGACGCTGGGCGGGGACGGTAGCCGTTTACGCCTGGGAAATCATGCACGGGATGCGCCAGCCGCAGCATTTAGCTCGCTGGCTCACCCCGGAGCTGTACGACGCCCTCAGCCGTCGAGCACAAGTAGCCGCACGCTGCCAGGCCGGCAAGCCAGCCCGGATCCCCTACCTATATGCGGTGCGGGCCCAAGCCAGTGCCAGCGGCTGGGAAGTCAGTGTGCTGCTCTCCCACGATGGGCGCATCCACGCCTGTGCCTGCCAGATCCAGTTGCGCCACGGGCACTGGGTAATGACCTACCTGCACATGGGCTAATGGATCCTTAGGCGCTTTGCGGCTTCAGCGGCCTGCTCAGCTACCCCAGGGCCCTGCTCAGCTGCCCCAGCCAGGGCCCTGATCAGCGGCGACGGCGCTTCTTGTTGGAGCGACGACGACGCTCAGCGCGGTTACCCTGGTTGTCGCCGCCTTGAGTGTCGGCGTCGGAGTAGGTCACCCCGGTAGACAGGGCCTTACGGCCGGTGTCACCCATGATCGAGGCCTGCTCACGGGCCTGAGCGGCTTCGCGGGCGGCCTGCTTGGCCTGAGCTTCAAAGCGGGCGCAATAAGCGAAAATCTGCTCGATCGTGTCTTCGCGAATGGCTTCCATCATGGCCTTGAACATGTGGGCACCCTCGTTGGCGTATTCAACCAACGGGTCGCGCTGGGCCATGGCCCGCAGTCCAATACCTTCCTTGAGGTAGTCCATTTCGTACAGGTGCTCGCGCCAGTGCTGGTCCACCACGGCCAGCAGCAGGCGACGCTCCAGGGTGCGCATGGGTTCTTCACCCAGCTGCGCCACAGCTAGATCGTTAGCGGACAGGTTAGCTTCGGCGTCCTCATAGGCCACCGCAATGTCCTCAGTGAGCTCTTCAGTTAGGCGCTCGCTGGTCAGGGCGTCCAGGCCGCCTACGCCGTCGACCACCTCATCCACGGTCAAGCCCATCGGGTAGACAGTGGACAGGTCCTTCCACAGCTGATCCAGGTCCCACTGGTCGCTGCGGCCCTCGGCAGTGCGCTGCGCCACCACATTGGCAATTACGCGCTCACGGAAGGCCTTGATGTGGGGCTCTAGATCCTCACCCTGCAGCACCATGCGGCGCTCATCGTAAACCTTTTGACGCTGCTCGGTGAGCACGTCGTCGTACTTAAGCACGTTTTTACGGATCTCGAAGTTACGCGCCTCTAGCTGACGCTGGTAGGAGGCGATGTTTCGGGTGATCATCTTGGATTCGAGCGGCACGTCGTCGGGGTAACGGTCCGAGGAGATGATCTGCTGAGCCAGGCCAGTGGCGTAGGTGCGCATCAGATCGTCCTGCATGGACAGGTAGAAGCGACTCTCACCAGGGTCACCCTGACGGCCACTACGACCACGCAGCTGGTTATCGATACGGCGTGACTCGTGGCGTTCGGTGCCCAGCACGTACAGACCGCCGAGCTCCACCACCTCGTCGTGCTCCACCGAGACGGCTTCCTTGGCTGCCTTCAGGGCGGCCGGCCAGGCTTTTTCGTACTCGTCGGGGGTGTCGATGGGGTCTAGGCCGGCTTCCTTCAGGGAGGCCACGGCAATGAACTCAGCGTTACCACCCAGCATGATGTCGGTACCACGACCAGCCATGTTGGTGGCTACGGTTACCGCACCTTTACGTCCGGCCATGGCCACGACGGCGGCTTCGCGGGCGTGCTGCTTAGCGTTTAGTACCTCGTGGGGGATGCGGCGCTCACGCAGCAGGGCCGAGAGCTCCTCGCTCTTTTCCACACTGGTGGTACCCACCAAAACCGGCTGCCCGGCGTCGTGACGCTCTTCAATGTCGTCAACTACCGCGTTCAGCTTGGACTTAACGGACTTGTACACCAGGTCCGGCTGGTCCTTGCGGATCATGGGCTTGTTGGTGGGGATGGGCACGACGCCGATCTTGTAGGTACCAGCGAATTCTGCGGCTTCGGTTTCTGCCGTACCGGTCATGCCTGAACGCGAACCTTCCGGGTACAAACGGAAGTAGTTCTGCAAGGTAATGGTGGCTAGAGTCTGGTTTTCACTCTTGATCTCTACCCGCTCTTTGGCCTCAATGGCCTGGTGCAGACCTTCGTTGTAGCGGCGCCCAGCCAATACGCGGCCGGTGTGCTCATCAACAATCAGTACTTCGCCGTCGGCAACAATGTAGTCACGGTCGCGCTTAAACAGTTCCTTGGCGCGGATGGCATTGTTGAGAAAACCGATCAGAGCGGTGTTGCCGGCTTCGTAGAGGTTGTCGATACCTAGACGATCCTCGATCTTCTCAATACCGGGGGCCAAAATACCCACGGTGCGTTTCTTCTCGTCAACCTCATAGTCCTTGTTAGGGCTGAGAATCTCGGCCACATCAGCAAACTCGCGATACCACTTATTGTTGTCGCCGTCGGCAGGGCCGGAAATAATCAGCGGGGTACGGGCTTCGTCAATAAGGATGGAGTCAACCTCGTCAACAATCACGAAGTTGTGCCCGCGCTGGACCATGTCCTCAGGGCGCTGGGCCATATTGTCGCGCAGGTAGTCGAAGCCCATCTCATTGTTGGTGCCGTAAGTGATGTCGCAGTCATACTGCTTGCGGCGCTCAGTGGGGTCCTGACCAGCAAGCACACAACCGGTGGTCAAGCCTAGGAAACGGTGCACACGCCCCATTAGGTCAGACTGGTACTCGGCCAAGAAGTCGTTGACGGTAACCACGTGCACCCCCTTGCCGGTTAGTGCGCGCAGGTAGGAGGGCAAAGCGGCAACCAGGGTTTTACCTTCACCGGTTTTCATCTCAGCAATGTTGCCCAGGTGTAGGGCCGCACCACCCATTAGCTGCACCCGGTAGGGGCGCTGGCCTAGTACGCGGTCAGCGGCTTCACGCACAGTTGCAAAAGCTTCAGGCAAGATATCGTCGAGGGTTTCGCCCTCTTCTAGGCGCTCGCGAAACTCTTTGGTCTGATTACGCAGTTCTTCGTCAGTGAATTCGCGGTAGTCATCTTCAAGAGCATCAACCTGGTCTGCGATAGCACTTAGCTTTCGCAAGGTCCGGCCTTCACCGATGCGTAGGATCCGGTCAACAATAGACACGCTTACAAGCTCCTTGCTGGCTTAAGCCTGTTACGGGCAGCCATTTGAATATATTCAACCTTGTCTATCGTACTATCGCCCGGCTAAGGCTTTGAATCTATTCGCTATTTGCTTTTCGTGCACTGAGCCTCACCATTCAGGTCCCACCCCTTACGCGCCAGCCTTACGATTCAGGCGCCCGCCCTTGCAATTCAGGCCCCTGGCACGCACCCAGACTTACCGCGCTGACCAGCGCTTGCGCGAGTTTTCCACAGATTTATTTTAGCTATTGGCTCTGACAGGGCATGTTAGAGATATTTGATTTATGTTTAACACTCTTACACCTCTTGCCCGGCCCCCTACTTCGAAAGTTAACGCCACTTCCAGCAGCAAAAACGGCACTATTCCTACCTCCAGGCTAACCTCGTTTAGGGCGCCACACTTAGGGCTGTCACATCCATGACTAGCCCCCTTAGGGCCGCCACGCTTAAGCTCGCCACCGCCATGACCACCGCACTCAAGGCCGCAGGTCAGCTGGTTTTACCGCGCCAATGCGCCGGTTGTGGCCTGTGGGATACAGACCTGTGCCCACAGTGCCGCCAGCTACTAAGCCGCAGCGCCACCTTACTCAACAGCGATTTGCTGCCGGCCACAGATCTGGCCATCTGGAGCCAAGGCACCTATGCGGGAGCTTTGCGCCAGATTGTGCTGAGTTTTAAAAGTGGTCGCCACCGCGCTATCGCCGGTGCCGTATTGGCTGGAATTAACGACGGCGCCGCCGCCATGGTCCCTTGGCTCACCTACCAGCTCGCTAGCGACAAACCCCTAGCGATCATCAACGCCCCCTCTAAGCTTTCGCGGCGTTGGCACGCCAACCTAGTGGCTCGCCAATTAGCCCAAGGCTTAGCCGATTTTTTAGCTCCACAGCTAGACATAGCTGTGGTCAGCGCCGATCCGCTACGCCTGCGCTCTGGCAAACAGCTTGGTAAAAGCTCACGTCAGCGTGCTCAGCGTCAGGTGCAGTGCCTAGCTGACGCCACCGGCTGGCAGGTAGTGCTGGTGGACGACGTCGTCACTACCGGATCCACGCTGGAAGCTAGCGCTAAGGCTTTAGAGGCGGCGGGCGGCGTCGTCGTTTGCGCCTGGACACTGGCTGCAGCGCCTAGCAAAAAACGCACAGCGCGGCCCTAAATTCAAGGCAAAACATGATTTCGCCTACAGAATACTAGCCAAAATAAGGGTGACACAGAACACGATAATGTACTATAGTGTGTCTTACAACACACCATCCCAATCGTTGGTATGTTTCGGAAACAACCAAGGAGGGTTGATTCAACTATGGAAATCACGGTTGTAGGCCGCCACGCTGAAATTAGCTCCCGCTTCCGCGCTTACGCAGAAGAGAAGGTCAGCAAGGTAACCCAGTACGACCCGCGCGCACAGCGAGTAGAAATCGAAGTCAGCCACGAGCGCAACCCCCGTTTGGCAGACACTTCTGAGCGAGTTGAGCTCACGGTGATCTCCAAGGGCCCGGTTATCCGCGCAGAGGCCAGCTCCAGCGACCGCTACGCAGCTTTTGACTTGGCTATCGACAAGCTATTCGAGCGCCTACGTCGTGCACGTGATCGCAAGAAGGACCACCGCCGCTACCCGATGATCACCGCTGAGGTCGAACAGGCCCTAGTCGAGCAGGGTATCGAAGTAGCCCCCGAGGCCGAGGTTGAGGAAATCGTACTACCGCCCACCAAGCCCGGTGAGGTAGTTGAATCCCAGATCGGCGACTCCCCGGTGATTGTGCGCCAGAAACTGCACCAATCCACGCCTTTGACCATTGAAGAGGCGCTTTACGAGATGGAACTGGTGGGCCACTCCTTCTACCTATTTGTTGAAGCATCCTCCGGCCAGCCTTGCGTGATCTACCACCGCAAAGGTTGGACCTATGGTCTACTGCGTCTAGAGACTGTGTAGACACCTAAAGCGGGGCATCGAGCGTTTTAAAACGCCTGCCCACAGCTGCTAATGCAGCACGGGTGGCTGGGGAAACCCAGCCACCCTTTTTATGTCCTGTTTATGTTCTGGCGCGAGCTGCGCCATCGGCAGTTCAATTAGGTAAAGCGCCCGGCGCTGGCCCACATTTACACCCAAAATCGTCCGTCGCCTATGAAAATACGCGTTTAAATTATAGGGAACGGACGATTTTACCTGTATTTGCCTGTATTTGTCTGCATCTACCTGTATTTGCCTGCACCCTAATTTGTGCCTGTGACACATATGCAAACTAGACGCGGCTGTAGGTGGCCGCTTTCAGGCCCGAATAGCTGGGCACCCAAGTGGCACCCGAAGAAACCATCAGCTGCCCCTGGTCAGTCAGTACCGACACCTGTCCACCATGCTTGCCTGAAACCAGACGCTCGGCGTTAGTAACCTGAGTCATATCAGTTACCATCCCGCCCACCGGGGCGTAGGCCAGCTGCGCCACCCCAGCAGTATTAGCTTTAGCCAGCACCGCCACGGTTACCTCATCAACCCAGCTCAGCGCCGCCACGTCAGTTTGGTAAATCGAATATGCCTCACCCAGCCCAGTGGGTACGCCCTTATCGTCGCGCACCACCGCACACACCGAAACCCGCATAGATTCACCCACAGCCACCGCGTAGGCTAGGCGGTAGCCGTCACTAGACACATTAAAAGCCGCAATAGGCAGGTTTGAGGGCACCGCAAGCGTGTAACGCACCCCTTGAGTCGAGTAAGCCAGCACATTAGCGCCCTGACACAGCCACACCCAACCCAAGTTATCGGCACACACCGCCCCTAAATCAGTGTCGCCATTTACCTGCGTAAGGGTTTTGGTAGATACGCTCAGCCGCTCCAACGCATTATTGCGCTGCAGGTAAACAGTGTTTGCGTCAGCCACCGCCACCCCATTAATGCCTTCACCAAGGGCGCCGGCATCTAGTAACACCTTCGTGTTATTGCCCTCCAGACGCACCAGGCCCGCCGCGCTAGCGGCCACCACTGCACCGGGCGAACGGTGGCCCTGGCGGATTGTGGCACTAGAACCAATAACTGTGCTGCCACAGTTAACTATCACCTGGTTAACTGAGCCTAGCTGCCCCAAAGTAGTGGCCAGTTGGCGCACAATTGCTTGCTTATCGTTAGCTGAAGCGTTAGCCACCTCGCTGGATAAATCCACTGTGGCCACAGCCTGACTGACCTCAACTCCCGCGCCACCCAAGGTGACGCCGTCGGGAATGGCACTAGAAAGAGTCTGGTTAAGCCAGGGGGCCGGGCCGGTCAGCAGCGCACTAACCACATGGGTAGTTAAC
>ERZ1699235.146-NODE-146-length-31478-cov-4.809607_pt1 | contig 31478 bp, 22 predicted proteins | sample MGYA00581546_ERZ1699235 | MGnify/ENA primary metagenome ERZ1699235 (study PRJEB42319, sample SAMD00040334) | human oral metagenome | material: saliva | host: Homo sapiens | study: EMG produced TPA metagenomics assembly of PRJDB4115 data set (Metgenomic analysis of... | reverse complement strand
GCGAGTTGCGCGCGAACAGGGGCAGGAGCCGCACGCCCAGGTAGGTGCCCAGCGCGTTCGTGATGACGTCGTCGATGTCGACGACGCGGTACGTGCAGGGCACGAGGCCGAACAGGCCCGTGTACTGCGTAAACTCGATGAGGCACGAGAGCAGCGTGCCGATCAAGAGCCACACGAGCACTCGTTGCGTGGGAATCGCACGCGTCAAGCGCCCGCCGTCATCGGGCAGGCTCTCGGAGGCCTTGCGGGAGCGGCGAATCCGCCAGGCCATCTCGGCAAGAGCGCCGAGCGGCATGAACAGGGCAATATTGAGCACGATTGAGAGTGCATACAGGGTACCGCGCAGGGTCTCGCCATCGCGGAGTTGGTCGGCGACGGCGTTCAGCGATCCGAAGGGCATGTAGTTGTCCCAGTGCAGGATCGCAGCGCATGCGGCCTGCGGGTCCGAGGGGATCGGCAGCAGGACAAAAATGAGCAGGCCCGCCAGGTAGAGGATCCACGCGAGCGGAAGGGCGCGCGGCAGCCTCCACATGGACGAGGCCGTGGCTGAGACAACGGGGATCTCCGCCGTCCTGGGGGTGTCGGGATTCTCCTCACGCTCGAGGAGAGCACCGGTGTCCCGTGAGCGGCGGTAGATGAGGGGCAGCGCTTTAGACACAGTCAGGTGCGAGTGGTCCTGGCCAGACGCCGATGCCGCGTCCGTGGCGGCACGCATGACGTGCGTGCGTGCTTGCAGCCACTTGCGGTCGGCGCGGCGCCCTAGGATCCACCACAGAGTGCACGTGAGCGCGCTGAAGCCCGCGTAGAACCCCAGGTCCATCGCCCAGTTGATTGCTGTGTACATGTCACCTCATTCCTTGAGGCGAACATTACCGGCATTGTTCGGGAACGTGCAGCACGTTGCGGGGTGTTCCACATCGGATGGACACATTCTGAGAAATTGTCTGGGATTCTCCTTGAAATCACTTAGTCAGACGCGCGCACCTGGCATTTGCATGCATGTGTCTATCACGCACATGCAACACTTCTAACAGGCTGACAGTTTCGGACTATCAATCACCCCGAACAGGTCGCCAGCTGGGTCGCCATCGCATCCTGCTCGGACTCGGTGACGCTCAGACCATAGGAGTATTTCACCGCGATCTGCCGTTTCACGTAGTCGCAGCGGAAGCCGGCGTTGGGCGGTAGCCACTGGTCGGCCGACGAAGCGGACTTGTCCCGATTGGCCGCTCCATCGACCGCCAGCAGGTTCTCGGGATCGTTAGCAAACTCCTGACGGCTCTGCTCATCCCACTGCCAGGCACCCGTGCGCCAGGCGTCCGCCAGGGCGACGACGTGGTCGATCTGGACCAGCGACGAGGTCTTGTCCCCCCTCTCAAACTGGATTGTCTTTCCCGTGTAGGGTTCGGCGAGCGTGCCCGTGAGGACGATGCAGTCGTGCGTGCCCGGCTTGAAGGTGGGCCGCGCCAGGTCGCGGGCCAGGATGTCATTGCGTGTGTCGCAGCCATTGTGGTCGACGTCCGCCCATGCCTGTCCGAAGTCCTCGCGGTTGTAATCCGGTATACCGGAGGAATCGTCTGAGGAACGAACGGTAAGCTCTCGCAGCTGGCGGGCCGCCTCGCTGTCCGGCAGGGTGGACAGGGCCTGTCCGCTGCGCGTCGGCGGCCACCCCAGTCGCGAGCGCAGGTCCAGCAGATCCCAGCCGACGCCGGGCGCGAACGCCCACACGAGGGCCACGAGAATCAGTGAGAGAACGATCTGATCTCCGATATTTTTACGGCGACGCCGTCTGCGTGCCATGAGGCCTCCTTCTGCCACGTGCAAGCCCATCCGTCCCATACGGATGGGGGCACCCCGACGCGTCGTCGGGGTGCCCCCATCATGGACCAAGCCGCCTCCATCTGCGTACTCGGCGGCGAATCCATGCGGAACTGTTACTTCCTCGGGCTCACGAGCTGTCGCACGAAGTAGATGCACACGATGATGAGTGTCAGCGCGCCCATCGACACCAGCTGGGCCCGGCCCTCAGCGCTCGTGAGCATGAGGACGGCGATACCAGCCAGGCCCACCAGGACGACCCACGGCAGCCACGGCCATCCGGGCATACGGATCACGAGGGAACCCGAACGCTCCAGCGAGGGATGCAGGCGCATGAGCGAGATGATGATGAAGGTCCACACGATCAGCAGCACCATGCCAATCGCGTTGATGAGTATCGTCAGAATCGAGCCGGGCAGGTACCAGTTGCCCAGGACTGCCAGGAGTGCCAGCACGACAACCAAGCCGACCGCGAACTTCGGGGTGCGACCAGCCGCAATGTCACCCTCCAGCTCGGCGGCCAAGACGGCTTCATCATCCTCGAGGGCGGCTTCGACGACGGCACGCGCGTGCGCCTTCTCAGCGGACGGCGCGCCCAGGAGCCAACGCGGACCCATATCGCGGGCGGCCAACGAGTAGGCCATGCGCGAGGAGGCGTAGATGTTCGCGGAGAACGCGGAGACCAGCGCCATGAAAATGATGACGTTCATGAGCGTGCCGACGGCCGGAACGCCCGCCATCTCAAGGATGGCGGCAAAGGCGTTGCTGCTCATTGCCTCGCTGTCCCACGGCAGCAGAGCGGTCAGGAGGACGACGGAGCCGACGTAGAACACGAGAATGCGGGTGACGACCGAGCGGATCGCGCTCACCATGGCCGCGCGAGGGTCCTCGGCCTCGGCCGCGGCAATCGTCACGATCTCCAGGCCACCGAAGGACGTGATGACGGCCAGGAGCGCCACGGCGATGCCTGACAGGCCGTTGGGTGCCAGGCCGTTGTGTCCCATGACGTTCTGCAGGACACCCTCATGGCCGGGCAGAGGACCCACGATCACAGTGCGCGCCACCAGGAAGACGCCCACGCACAGGAACGCAATGATGGCAACGATCTTCACCATCGACAGCCAGGCCTCGATCTCACCGTACTGCCCGGCAGCCAACAGGTTAATTCCGCCAATTACAACGACAATAACGAGGGCAACAACCCACTGGGGCACCTCCGGGAACCAGCCGACGAAAAACTTCGCCGCGCCCGTGACCTCCAAGCCCGAGACCATGATGAGCATGACCCAATAGAGCCACCCGATCGTAAAGCCGGCCCACCGGCCGATCCCGGCCTCGGCGTAGGACGAGAAGGAACCCGTCGTCGGCAGCGACGACGCCAGTTCCGCCAGCGCCAGCATGACCGACACAACGATGACGGCAGCGACCGCGTAGGACACGAGGACCGCGGGACCCGCCTGGGCAATCGCGGAGCCGGTCCCCAGGAAGAAGCCTGCACCGATCGCGAGGCCCAGGGCCATCATGGACAGGTGCCACGTCTTGAAGTGCTTGCGCGCGGAGATGCCGGGCGTCGACGCAGCGGAGGACGCGGATGGAGGTGTTGCTTTGGGATTCACACGGCCATACTAACGCCTCGTTCTGCGAAGAGCTTTCAACTGCGAATATGTGAGAGTGATGGTCCACTCACGGGTCTGCGGGAGCCTCCACCGACGCCAGTGCGCCATGCCTGTAAAGACCAAACCCACGACGATGGATGCGCCCATGCCAAGAACCGGCTGGCCCATGTACCAAAAGACGACCGTCACGACCGAGCAGGCGAACGCCGGGGTCGCGTACAGGTTGTTGCCGCCGAAGACTCGTGGCACGAGGCCGGCCGAAATATCGCGGATCATGCCACCTCCGACGGCCGTCATGATGCCCAGCAGGATCGCGGGCATGATCGAGAATCCCGCGTCAAGGGTCTTGATCGCACCAGTCGCGCTCCAGCAGCCCAGCACCATGCCGTCCGCGATCACCAGGAGCACCGACCACGCGCGCGAGTCCATGCGGAAGGCCATCGCGACGACCGCGCCAATAATTGCGAACCACAAATAATAGGGGTCGGTGATCGCCACGGGAGCGCCCGTGCGCGTGGTCAGGAGCATGTCGCGGACCATGCCACCCGCGAGCGCCGTCATGATCGCGAGAATACAGAAGCCCACGGCGTCGAAGTTGCGTTCTCGCGCAACCTTTCCGCCAAGAATGCCATTGAGGAGCACGCCCATGAGGTCGATGGCTCGGAAGACCTCAGGCAGTGATTCGTTCAGCGCGTCAAGCAAGTGCATGGCAGTCCGAAACGTCGGTGAGTGTGGGTCGCCCTCATGGTACCGCGTCGCTTCGCTCGGGTGCGCGCAGGTGGACGGGGGCGGCCTCGTCCCGGCACGCTCTATCCCGGCGTGCTCACGTCAGCCTGGCCCCGGCCTCGTCCCGGCGTGCCTACGCCAGCCCCACCGCGTCCCGGCGCGCCTCGCCCACCCGCCCGGGGTGCGACAATGTCCTCATGACCGCTCTCTTTGCCGGGCTGACGACCCTGGATGTGCTGCACCGACTCGACCACGTGCCGGACCCGGGGCTAAAGGTGACGTCCACGGACTTCACGATGGCGGCGGGAGGCCCCGCGACGAACGCGGCGGTCACCTACGCGGCGCTTGAGGCGGCCGCACGCTCGCTCTCCGCCGACGAGGCCGTGGCCAACTCCCCGGATCCCACAACCCGGGCGGACGCTCCGTTACTGCTGACGGCGCTTGGCGAGGGGCCGGTGGCTGCATTCCTGGCGGCCGACCTGGCGGCCGCTGGCGTGAGAGTCCTCGATGCGACGACCCCAGCCCCGGCTATGTCCGACACTCCTGGCCTTCCCGCTTCGGCCGCGTCCTCGCCCGCTGAAGCCGCTGCCCCAGCCGCCCACCCGACCCCGGCCGACGAGCGCGACGCGGCCACGGCCTCGGCCCCGCGCGAGCCGGCCGTGTCCTCGATCATTGAGCATCCAAGCGGTCGCATGGTTGCCTCCACGAACGCGCGGCTGGACGCCGACCCTGAACGCGTCGCGGCGGACCTGCCCGAGCGCGTCGGCGTCGTCCTCATCGACGGGCATAACCCGACGCTGGCGCAGGCGGCGCTGGCGCTGGGCGTGCCCGAGGTGGGCGGGGAGGATCCTTTCGCCCAGCTCGAGGCTCGCCCGCCGCACCTGCGCGTGCTCGACGGGGGGTCGTGGAAGGACTGGCTGACGCCCCTGCTGGGTTTTGTCGACGTCGCCGTCGTGTCGGAGGATTTTGCGCCGCCGCTCCTCGCGTGCGCCGACGGCGAGCAGGTCGCGGGCTTCCTGCGCGGCTTCGGCATCACGCGGGTGGTGCGCACGCGCGGCGAGCGGCCCGTGCAGTACTGGTGGGACAGTGCACACGGCGAGGTTCCCGTGCACGAGGTTCCCAACGCCTCGACGATGGGCGCGGGCGACGCGTTTCACGGGGCGTTCGTGTGGGCGCTCGAGCGCGCGGGGGCCACTGATCCGGAGCGCCTCATCCGTTTCGCGTCGGCGGTGGCGGGGGTGTCGGTATCGTCCTTCGGCACGAGGCAGTGGCTGACGTCCCCGGTCCTGGCTGAGCTGGTGCGAGCCTGGTAGGAGCCTGCGGAAGCCAGCCACCGCCACGAGCCTACGAGCGGACCTAGCTGGGCCACCAGCAGCACCCGGTGCCATCCAAAACCCGACAACGGTGCCCGCTACCTCCCGACGGGCACCCAGCGGGTAGCCCACTGGGTGGCCACGTCGGGCAGGGAAGGAAGGTTGGCGGCCGACGCGGAGGAGGACGCGTGCGCGACGCGTTCCACGGCCTCGTCGCTGACGGGCACGCCCTCGATGGGCGTGTATTCGACGGCGATGCCGACGGGCGGCGCGGTCATGTCGAGGACGGACCCATCGGGCAGCAGGTGGAAGGCGTCGCGGGTGCGGTCAAGCAGCCCGGTTTCCTCGTCGAAGGCGTCGTGCGTGATGAGGACGGGCACGCTCACGCCGCGTAGCACCTTCTCGCTGGAAACCATGGACATGTCGGCGAGGGTTCCCTTGTTGATGGTGAAGTGGCGCCGCACGGACTCGGAGTCGTCGGGCACGGTGGTGGTGCCGTGACGCTCGAGGTCGGAGAGCTGCACGTCGGAGAACACCATGTCCCAGTCGTAGGAGAGGGGGCCGAGCACCGGGGAGACCAGCACGTAGGTCTGCACGGCGGGCGAGTGGGCGCGCAGGACGACGGTAGCGCCGAATTCGTGACCCACGCAGACTTGGCGCGTGAAGCCTTGGTCGGCCAGCCAGCCGGAGGCTGCCCGGAAGTCTTCGATGAGCGGGTCGAAGGTGATGATTTCGTCGCCGGAGCTGCCGTGGCCGGAGTAGTCGAAAGCGAGGGTCGCATACCCGGCGCGGCGCAGCACGCGCCCGAGTGAGTCGAACATGCCCGATGCGTGACGGTCCGACAAAAAGGTGTGAGAAAAGATCACCGCGGCATCGTAGGAATCCACCGGGCGCGTGAATGTTCCGGAGATGGACACTCCCCGAGGGGTCTGAATCGTTATCTGGCTCACGTGTTAAACATAGCGCGTTTGGCACCTCAAAGGAAAGGGGGTGCCCACAGTGTGCGCATGTGTGACAGGGACGAGGCCTGGGCTGGGTCCCGAGAGATATCTCCAGTGGGTGACAGGGGCGTGCGAGCCAGGCCGGGCGACCACTAAGATAAGGGTGAGTATGCGCCGGTGAGAATGCCTGCGCGAGGGCGCCCGTTCTGCCTGCGCGGGCGGCGTCCGGCCCACGCGGGCACCCCACGCAGCGAGAGAAGGACAGTTATGGGTACCAAGAGCGGTCTCCTCATTGGAGTTTGCATCGGATACGTGCTGGGCGCGCGCGCCGGGCGCGAGCGTTACGACCAGATCCGCGCCGCCGCGGCGAAGGTTCGTCGCTTCCCGGTTGTTGCTCGTCCGCTGGATGCGGCCGGCCAGAAGGTATCCGACATCGTGCGCGCGGGCGGCGAGCAGGTAACCGATAAGGTTGCCGACGCCGTCAAGGAGCGCCTGTTCGGTGCCCCCGCCTCGAAGCCCGCCACCGTTGACGGGGAGCTAGCCACGGCACCAACCCAGCATTGAACGCGGTGGGAAACGAGGCCTCGGCAATGAACGCGGATCAGGTGGCCTCCGACCGGGAGCCGACGCGCGCGCAGATTAAGCGCTGGCGCAAGCACTTGGCGGAGGAACGCATGGAGGCACGCACCTACCGCGACCTGTCGGAGCGTCGCACGGGTGAGGAGCGCGCGGTCCTCCTCCAGTTGGAGGAGGCGGAGCGTCGCCACGAGGAGTATTGGCTGGCGCGTCTGGGCGAGAACGCTTTGCCTGCGCCGAAGCCACCGTTGCGTACGCGCACGGCGTCGCTATTGGCGCACCTCTTTGGCACGATTTTCATTCTGGCGATGGCTCAGCGCGCGGAGCAGCGGTCTTCGCGCGACGTGGATGACGATGTGCCGGCACACATGCAGGCGGATGAGCATATTCACGCCGAGGTCATCCGGTCCCTGGCTGCGAAGTCCCGCGAGACCCTGGCGGGCACGTTCCGCGCGGCGGTTTTCGGGGCGAACGACGGCCTCGTGTCGAACTTGGCTCTCGTGCTGGGCGTCGCGGCGTCGGGTATGGAGCCCCACGCCGTTCTCCTGACGGGTGTATCGGGCCTGCTGGCGGGGGCACTGTCGATGGGGGCCGGCGAGTGGGTGAGTGTACACAGTCAGCGTGAGCTGCTGGACGCCTCGATTCCGGACCCGGACGCACATCAGGCAGTCACGGACTTGGACGTGAACGCCAACGAGCTGGCCCTGGTGTTCCGCGCGCGTGGCGAGAGCGAGGAGGAGGCCGAGGCGCACGCCGCGCAGGTTTTCGCAAAGCTCGCCAAGCCCGCGACCGGCGAGTCCGGCGCGATTGCCGTGCGCGCCGCGCTGAGCGGCCAGGAGTCGGACGGCGCGGGCGAGCAGGTGGGTACGCCCATGAACGCGGCCCTGTCGTCATTCTGCTTCTTCGCGACGGGCGCGTTTTTCCCGCTGGTTCCCTACATTCTGGGATTGACTGGCCTGACCGCAATCATTGTCGCGGCCGCGATTGTCGGAGTCGCCCTGCTGTTCACGGGCGGCGTGGTCGGTATCCTGTCGGGCCAGCCTCCGATGCCTCGCGCACTGCGTCAGCTCCTGGTTGGCTTTGGCGCAGCGGGCGTGACCTACCTGCTGGGCTTGCTATTCGGCACGTCGGTGTCCTGACGCTCCGGCTGGGACGGGACGGGACGAGGCCGGGGCCGCCTCGCGCTTCCCCTGACCTCAGAGGATGCGCAAGGCGGCCCAGACCAGCATTCCCGTATCGTCACGCGGTCATATTGGCGCGACTGGTTGTCGCGCGAGAGCGCGTAGGGTGCCGTGTCACCACGGCCAGTAACGCTGATTTTGTGTCGGCCTGGGCTCTACCCTGTGCCCGTGTTCGCCGATGACTTGATCGAAGATGTCGCCGGAGTCGACGATGTCAAATTGCCATCCAATACGACGCCCGTGACCGTCATCGGCATCTGGCTCGAACGTCTCTTCCCACGTGTCCGGCTTGATACGGAAGAGGGCACGCGTGACGCCACGATAGGCGGCAACAACGTACTCAATGCCCTTTTGCTGAATCGAATCCTCACTTAATTTCCACCACGAGCAAGTAGACTCACCGATTTCTCGGTAGTGCTGTTTGCGCACGGAGGACTCGAGCCACTCCCGTTTGTAGCCGTATCCCTGACGGGTTCCTCCTCCTGGAATGTCAGACTCATCGTCCACCCAGTCCCCTAGCGTAATAATGAGCAGCGGCTCATCGTATTCGAGCACGGGAATAGCTTCCTCATCGGCAACCTGTCGAAGAACATCGGGGGATATCTCATCTTTTGTCACGGACATCATTGTTCACCTCTTTCTCTAGGGGAATAGGAGCACTTACAATTTTACAGGTAGGCTACAACCTCCGCTGTGTAAATCGGTGCCGTTTGCGAGGCGGGCAACGCAAGCATGGACCCAGGTGCGTGCGGCCTGTGGCACACTGTGGGCATGGTAGATTTTCTTTCTCGCGCGCGCGGTGCACTGGTGGGCCTGGCGGTTGGCGACGCGCTGGGCACGACGAACGAGTTTCAACCTGCGGGTTCCTTCGAGCCGATCACGGGCATGGTCGGCGGAGGCGTCTTCGGCCTCGAACCATGCCAGTGGACGGACGACACGTCGATGGCGCTGTGCCTGGCGGATTCGCTGCTGGCGCAGGGCCGTTACGATTCGTTTGACGTGATGGAACGCTACGAGCGCTGGCACTCGGAGGGCTACCGCTCGTCGACGGGCGTGTGTTTCGATATCGGCAACCAGGTGTCGCGCGCCCTGTGGGACTTCCGCGCAAACCCGCGCGTGCCCGTGGATGCGGTGCGCACGACCAGCGCGGGCAACGGCGCGATCATGCGCCTGGCACCCGTCGTCATCGCCGGATTCGAGGCGCGCGACCCCCGCGAGATTGTTGCGACCGCTGGCTTGAGCGCCCGCGAGACGCATTTTTCTGCCGAGGCCGAGGCCGCCACCGAGGTCTTCGCCGCCCTCCTCGTGGGCGCGCTACTGGGCTGGGCGCCTGAGCGGATCGTGGACGTCGCGTGGGCCTCAACGGGAGCGGCGTTCGACGACGTGGCCGCGCGTGTGATCAGCGCGGACCCGACCGAGCGCGCCTCGTGGGAGGCACACACCAGCGGTTATATCATTCACGGCTTGCGCCTCGCGGTGCATGGCCTGCTCGATGTCGGTTCTTTCGATGAGGCCGTCCTGGCCATCGCGAACCTGGGTGGGGACGCGGATACGAACGCCGCAATCTACGGGCAGCTCGGCGGCGCGTACTGTGGGGTCGAGGCCATCCCGGCCTCGTGGAGAAACGCCCTGTATGAGGGTGAGCAGATCGACGCGCTGGCTCGCGCGCTGGTGGAATTGCGCCTGGAGGCACCGCTCACGCGCTTCGACGAGGACCTGCAGGACGAGGTCCCCTCCATCTGACCGGCATCCTCCACGGAGCGACGGGCGGGCGCTGGGTGCCGCTCGGCATCCGCCTCTGGCCAGCGACTAGACTGGCACTATCATGCCTGACTCTCGCCCCATGCCTCCGTCCGAGTCCAACGCGCGCGGCCCTCACGCGCACAACGCGGGTCGCCCCTCCAACGGGCGCGACGGCACGCGTCGACGCCAGGGCGGCGCGCGCGGTTCCGAGAAGCGGGCATCCGACGAGCACGCGCAGGGTTCGCGTCAGGCGGGCCGAGGCCTCGGCAGGACCACCGGCAAGAACCGCGCGGACCGTGAGGGCCGGGGCCAGGAGCGCCGGGGCAACAGCCGCGAAACCCGCAGCCGCGAGAGCCGCCGCCGCCCGCAGCGTGAGCACGCGCGCCCCTTCAAGCCCTTCACGCCGGAGCAGCTAGCCGAGCGTGCCGCAGCGATCCCGGTCATCGAATTCCCGGACCTGCCGGTGAGCGCCTGGCGCGACGAGATCGCGCGCGCTATCCGCGACCATCAGGTGGTCATCGTGTCGGGCGAGACCGGCTCGGGTAAGACAACGCAGCTGCCGAAGATCTGCATGCAGCTGGGCCGCGGCGTGGCTGGCATGATCGGGCACACCCAACCGCGCAGGCTCGCGGCGCGTTCGGTCGCGGACCGCATCGCCAACGAGCTGGGACAGACCGTAGGCTGCGAACCCTGCCAGGTGGTCGGCTACCAGGTGCGTTTCACGGACGAGGTCGGCCCCACGACCCTGGTCAAGCTGATGACGGACGGCATCTTGCTGGCGGAGATCCAGTCGGATCCGATGCTGCGCCGCTACGACACGCTCATCATCGACGAGGCCCACGAACGCAGCCTAAACATCGACTTCATCCTGGGGTACGTGGCGCGCCTGCTTCCCGCACGCCCGGACCTGAAGGTCATCATCACGTCGGCGACGATCGATTCGGACCGTTTCGCGCGCCATTTCGGCACGTGGGAGGGCACACCCGGCTCGGGTCGCCTGATCGAGCCGGCGCCGGTCATCGAGGTCTCGGGCCGCACATACCCGGTCGAGATCCGCTACCGCCCCCTCGGCCCGACGACACCCTCGTCATACACGTCCGAGGCCTCGTCAAAGCAGGCGGACGAGGTCATCGAGACCACTGACGTCACCGAGTCCGGCCCCATGCAGCTAGTCCTGGAGGACCCAGACGACGAGCTGGCGACGCTCGGCTACGGCATGGGCGAGGACATCGACGTGGAGACCGCGATCTGCCACGCGGTGGACGAGCTGAGCGCGGAGGGCGACGGCGACATCCTGGTTTTCCTGCCCGGTGAGCGCGACATCCGCGACACGGAGGCGGCCCTCCTCGATCACCTGAAGGGACGAGGCTGGCGCGCGGGAGACGACAAGGGCGCACACCCCGGGGACATCGAGATCCTGCCCCTGTACGCGCGGCTAACAGCAGCTGAGCAGCATCGCGTCTTCGAGCCGCACCGGCTGCGCCGCGTGGTCCTGGCGACGAATGTCGCGGAGACGTCGCTGACAGTGCCGGGCATCCGCTACGTCATCGACCCGGGTTTGGCGCGCATTTCCCGCTATTCCAACAAGACGAAGGTGCAGCGCCTGCCGATCGAGCCGGTCAGCCAGGCCAGCGCGAACCAGCGCGCGGGCCGATGCGGCCGCGTCGCCGAGGGCGTGGCGATCCGCCTGTTCTCCCAGGCCGACTATGTTTCACGCCCGCGTTTCACGGAACCCGAGATCCTGCGCACGTCGCTGGCCAGCGTCATCTTGCAGATGGCGTCCCTGGGCCTGGGCGCGGTCGAGGACTTCCCGTTCCTGGATGCTCCGGATCGGCGGGCGGTGCGCGATGGCGTGGCCCTCCTCGTGGAGATCGGCGCGCTCGCGCAGGACAGCGGTGCTGAGGACGCTGCCCCGGCCTCGTCCCAGTACAGGCTCACCGGCATCGGCCGAGACCTGGCACGCCTGCCGATCGACCCGCGCCTGGGGCGCATGCTGCTGGAGGCCGAGCGCTTGGGCTGCGCGTCCGAGGTCCTCGTCATCGTGGCGGCCCTGTCGATCCAGGACGTGCGCGAGCGCCCGGCCGAGCACCAGGGCACGGCGGACGCCTCGCACGCGCGCCTGGCGGACCCGCATTCGGACTTCATCACCTACCTGAACCTGTGGCGCTACCTGGCGGTGCAGGCGTGCGACCTGTCGGAGTCGGCGTTCCGGCGCTTGTGCCGCGCAGAGTTCTTCCACTACCTGCGCTGGCGCGAGTGGCGCGACGTCGTCGGCCAGCTGCGCCAGATGGCCCGCGCGCTCGGAATCGGCGTGGGGCCTGTGGGCGAGCCGTCGACGGGCGACGTCGTGGAGGCCGCCCGCTTCGGCGGCGCGCAGGATGCGGCTGTGCGCGCGGTTCTGACCTACGGGCAGGGCCCGGCGAGCGTAGACGCGGACCAGGTGCACCGCTCGCTGCTGGTCGGCCTGCTGTCCTACCTGGGGTCGTGGGACGAGACGAAGCGCGACTACGAGGGCGCGCGCGGCACGCACTTCACGATCTGGCCGGGCTCGGGCGTGAGCGGGCACCCCGCCTGGGTGATGACGGCGGAGCTCGTGGAGACCTCGCGCCTGTTCGCGCGCACGGTGGCCCGCATCCGCCCGGAGTGGGTGGAGCCGGCGGCGCGCGGCCTGCTCAAGCGCTCGTATTCGGAGCCGTTCTGGTCGGTCGCGAAGGGCGCGGCGATGGTCCGCGAGCGGGTGACCCTCTATGGGCTGACGCTGGCGGCGGACCGCGAGGTGCTGCTGGGGCGCTTGGGTGACCTCGTCATCGACGAGGCCGTGGCCGCCTCGCGCTCTCACGCTCCGCGCGCGGGGTCGCTGGAGGCGCTGGCGGCCGGCTTGGTGTCGGCGTCGAAGGACCCCCTGTCGTCCGGGTCGTTTGAGCCGCGTCATTTCGAGGAGCTGGCGGCCGCGCGCGAGGGGACGACGGCGCGCGAGCTGGCCCGCGAGATGTTCATTCGCAACGCCCTGGTGGATGGCCAGTGGAGGAAGAGGCACGGTTTCCAGCGCCGAAACGAGGCCCTGGTGGAGCAAGCGCGCGAGGTTGAGCGCCGCAGCCGCACCCACGGCCTCGTCGCGGACGAGCAGGCGCGCTTCCGTTTCTTCGACGACCTGATCCCCGAGCACGTCACCAGCGCGGCGGCATTCAACCGCTGGTGGAAGGACGAGCGCCGCTCTCATCCTGATCTACTCATTTACCCGGCGTCCCTGCTGATGCCGCGCGAGGCGACCTCCGGCGACGGCTTCCCGGATCGGTGGCAGTGCGGCGACCTGTCTCTGACGCTGAGCTACGAGTTCGCGCCGGGCAGCCCGCGCGACGGCGTGTCGATGCACATCCCAATCGAGGTGCTCGAACGCGTCAGCGATAAGGGCACGGACTGGCTGGTGCCGGGCATGCGCGAGGACCTGCTGACCGAGGCGATCCGCGCCCTGCCCAAGGGCGTGCGCCGCCTGCTGGCCCCCGCGCCGGACGTGGCCGCGTCGGTCGCGCGCTGGATCGAGCAGGCGGGCGACGAGCCGATCGAGGCCGTGGCGGCGTCAGCGGACGACCCCGCAGGTCCAGCCCGAACGGGTACCGGGGCGAGCGGCGGGAAGAAGACCGCCCAGTCCGACGAGCCGGACCCGCTGAGCCTGGACGCAGCAATGGGCCGCCTGGCCGCGTGGGGCGCGACGTCGGGCAAGCTGTCGACGCGCAACTCGCCGAAGAAGAACGCCACGAAGGGCGCCAAGAAACAGGCCTCGGCATCCGCGAGCGCGGGCGACGCGACCAGTGCAGGCCCGAGGGGCGCGGCTGCGCAGCCAGGCACGAACCCGGCGACCGCGCCCAACCCGGTCGCCAGCCCTGCGAGTCACGCGGGAGCCGCAGCTTCCGGCGCGACCGGTGCGGATGCCACATCTACCAATGCCCCCGGCACCGCTACCGCAGCTGCCCCCACGCGCCGCGCGCTCACCGACGGCCCCGTCCTGGATGCCCTCGCCCACGCGATGCGCGTCCTGCGCGGCGTGGACCTGAGCGAAGCGGACCTCGCCCACGCGCGCGCCCACCTGCCCGACCACCTGCGCATGACCTTCGTCGTCACCGACGCGTCGGGCAAGGAGCTGGGCGCGGGCAAGGACCTGGCCTACCTGCAGCGTTCCCTCGCCAGCGACGCGAACAAGGCGGTGCGCACGGCCGTGCGCGCGGCCCTCGAGGAGGCCGGCGAGAAGCAGGCGCGCAGGAACAAGCGCGGGCGCGGGGCCTCGGAGAAGGCCGCCGCGCGCGGTGGGGAGGATTCCCCCACCTCTGTATCCGCGTCCAACGTGGGCGCGCAGTCCGCACCCGGGAAGGGCACGAAGGCACCGAAGGACGCCCAGGCCTCGTCCCCAGCGCCGGACCCGGCGTTCCACGCGGACGGCATCACGCAGATGCCGACGCTGCCGCGCTCGATCACCCAGACCTCGGGCTCGATGACGCTGCGGGCCTTCCCCGCCCTGGTCCCCCAGGGCAGCGCCGCGGCCCCGGCTGCGGGCGTGCGCGTCATGGCCAGCGCCGCCGAGGCCGACCGCGAGCACCGCGCCGGCCTCGCCCGCCTGCTGCTCTCCCGCGTCGCACTGGCGACCAACCGGGTGACCACGCGCTGGACGGGCCGCGAGGCCCTCATGCTGGCAGCCTCCCCCTACGCGGACACGGCGGCCCTGGTCGCGGACGCGCAGCTGGCCTCGGCCCTCGCCCTCGTGGACGAGCTGAGCACACCGGCCGACGTGCGCGACCCCGAGGCCTTCGAGACGCTCGTGGCGGCCGCTCGCGACGCCCACGAGGACCGCGTCTACCAGATCCTCTCCCACGTCGTGCGAGCCCTGGAAGCCAGCGCCGAGGCCGACGCCGCCGTGCGCTCCCACCCCCAGGCGTCGCTGGAAGAAACGACGCGCGACGTCGCTCGCCACGGAAAGACACTGCTCTACGAGGGCTTCGTGTCGGCCACTCCCGCCTTCGCGCTCCCGCACCTGGCCCGCTACCTGCGCGCCGGGGCCGTGCGCATCGAGCGCGCCGCCTCCTCGCCGGGGGCGCTGGGTCGCGACCTGGAGGACATGGACCGCATCCACCAGGCCGAGGCCGACATCGCCGCCGCGCGGCAGGCCCTGGAGCGTCGCCCCTACAAGGCCCGCGCCGCCACCGCGCTCACGCAGGCGCGGTGGATGGCCGAGGAGCTGCGCGTCTCCATGTTCGCCCAGACCCTGGGAACACCCAACAAGGTCTCCATGAAGCGCCTCCTCGGCGTGCTCGCAGGAGCACGATGAAACGGGAGGACGCACGCGCCCTCGCGCGCACCCTGATGGACGCCGCGGGGCTGACCGGCTGGCGTTTCCGTTTCGACAACGCGAGGCGGCGGGCCGGAGCCTGCACGCACGGCGCGCGCACGATCAGCCTGTCCGGGCCGCTCACCGACCTGTATGACGAGGACACGATCCGGGGGGTGATCCTGCACGAGATCGCCCATGCCCTGGTCGGTCCCGCCCACGGGCATGACGCCGCGTGGAAGCGGGCAGCCCGAGCCCTTGGCGCGCCGGATTCCGCTCGACTGTCCTCATCCCTACCCGCACCGGACGCGCCCTGGGTTGGCACGTGCCCGCGCTGCGGGGCCAAGCGCCACCTCTACCGGGCACCTCGCCGCGTCTCCTCGTGCGGGTTGTGTTCGCGCTTTTTCGACCCCGCGCTGATCCTCACGTGGGAGCATCACGGGACCCCGGCCTCGCCCGGGCGCGCCTACGAGCGAGAACTCGCCTCGATCAGCGGCGTGCATCTGCCCACGTCATAGGCCCACGCGCGCGCAAGCGCGCACACACACGCCCGACGGCGATACCCTTGTTCCCAACAACTCCCGAGAGAAGGAAGCCATGGGTACAATCGCCAGCCCCGACGCCACAACCGCTCCCGACCGCGAGGTCCTCACCTGGGAAGGCTTCGGTGGCGCTTCCCGTGAGCTCGCCCAGCAGATCGTCGAATCCGGCTGGATCCCGGACCTGATCGTCGCCATCGCCCGCGGCGGCCTGATCCCTGCGGGCGCGATTGCCTACGCGATGGACGTCAAGGCCATCGGCACGATGAACGTCGAATTCTACTCCGGCATCGGCGAAACCCTCACCGAACCCGTCCTTCTCCCCCCGCTCATGGACGTCTCCGCGATGGACGGCAAGCGCGTCCTCGTTGTCGACGACGTCGCCGACTCCGGCAAGACCCTGAAGATGGTTATGGACCTCATCGACGAGCACGGCCTGTCTCTGGACGGCTCCGCCTCAGTCCGCGTGGAGGCCCGCAGCGCCGTCATCTACAAGAAGCCGGTCTCCATCATCGAGCCGGACTACGTGTGGGCGCACACCGACAAGTGGATTAACTTCCCCTGGTCGACTCTGCCCGTCATTAAGCCGTGAGCGAGGCGCAAGTGGGCACGCAGGCTTCGTCGATCACGACGCGCATCGTCGAGGCCGTGGCTGAGCGCGCTCGCAGCGACGACCCCGTGCGCGTGCTGGGATTGACTGGCCCGCCTGGGACTGGGAAGAGCACGATTGCGGCGCAGCTGGCGGTCGCCCTGCCCGAGGCGGGCATTGCGGTTGCAGGCCTGGTGCCGATGGATGGCTTCCATATGTCGAACGCGCTGCTGGCTGAGCGCGGACTGGCCGACCATAAGGGCGCACCCGATACCTTTGACGTGGGCGGATACGTGGCAATGCTTGGGCGTGTGCGCCGCGCGGACGGCATCGTTCTGGCCCCCGATTACCGGCGCGACCTGCACGAGCCCGTCGCCGCATCCCTGGCCATTGAGGTCGACGGCGTTGTGATTACGGAGGGGAACTACCTGGGGTTGGAGTTGCCCGGGTGGGCGGACGTGCGTGGGCTTGTTGATATGCTCGTCTACATTGATACGCCGTTTGAGGAGTTGGCCTCTCGCCTCATTGATCGGCACATGAGTTTTGGGCGCGACCGCGCGGATGCGGCGCACTGGGTGCGAACGGTGGACGCGGCGAACATGGCGCTCGTGGAGCGCACGAAGGCCCGCGCGGACCTGGTGCTGTCCCTGTAATGTAACGCGCAATTCCCCTGGGGGTGTGCAACAACCCCTCACAATCCGCATGATGTCAACGATCTTGTTTGAGCGTTCGACATGCGCGTGGGGAATTGCATGCGACGTGTGGTATCGAGTCATCACATCTGACGTGTCCATGCGTGTAGCCGTCACGTCGCGCGCTTTTCTCACCTATACCAAGTAAGGTGAACCTATGTTCCTCTTGCTTGGTCTTCTTGGCGGCCTCGTCACGGGTATTTCCCCGTGCATCCTGCCTGTCCTACCCGTTTTGTTCCTCGGTGCCGCGGGTGGCAAGGATTCCGCGGATGCTACCACGGCCTCGTCCTCTGAGAACACGACCAACGCCGTCGATCCCGGCCTCTTCCGCGTCGCGCCCGGCGTGAGCCTGGGCGGGGGCGGCTCCTCCCCCGCTGTCACCGCGAAGAAGGTCGATGACTCCCCGAGTGTCGCTCGCCGTCCCCTCCTGATCGTCGTCGGCCTCGTCACGTCGTTCATGCTGATCACGGTCGCGGGTTCGGCGCTGCTGAGCCTGCTGCACCTGCCGCAGACGGCGATCCGCTGGGCGGGTATCGTGCTGCTCGTGGCCGTAGGCATCGGCATGATCATCCCGAAGGTTATGGAGATCCTCGAGCGGCCCTTCGCGCGCCTGGCACCCCGTACGACGGGCGACAGCGCAGGATTCGGCCTGGGCCTGGTGCTCGGCGCAGCGTTCGTCCCCTGCGCGGGGCCGGTACTGGCCTCAGTCATCGTCGCCTCGAACACGGGCCAGGTGACGTGGCGCATCATCGGTCTGGCGATCTCCTTCGCGGTCGGCCTGTCGATCCCACTGCTCGCCGTGGCCCTGGCGGGGTCGGGCGTGGCCGCGAGCCTGAAGTCCCACCAGCGCCCCCTGCGCATCGCCGCCGGCGTCGCCATGATCGCCCTGGCGATCGGCATCGCGACCGACGCGCCGGCCGCCCTGCAGCGCATGATCCCGGACTACACGGCGTCCCTCCAGGCGGATGCGGGCGAAGCGTGCGAGACCGGTGCCTGCGACCCCGAGACCGAGGTCGAGGCCCGCGGCGACTTCGCCCAGTGCGCCCGCGGCACCAGCAAGGACTGCGGTACTCTGCCCGAGATCAACGCCTCCGAGTGGATGAACTCCCTCGGCCAGCCCACCGGCACGGTGACACTCGTGGACTTCTGGTCGAGTTCGTGCACAAACTGCCAGCGTGAAATCCCCGAGCTTGAGCGTATCTATGAGAAGTACAAGAACTACGGCCTGGTCGTGGTCGGGGTCCACTCGCCGCAGCAGCCCCACGACCGTGACCCCTCCGTGGTGAGCGGCGCGATCGAGAAGCTGGGCATCACGTACCCTGTCGCGCTGGACCCGGATTTGGCGGCGTTCCAAACCTACGGCGCGACCGCCTGGCCCACGCACTACATTGCGGGTGCCGACGGCCAGCTGCGCGAGGTCGGCCGCGGCACCAAAGGCGTCGAAGACCAGATCCGCGCCCTCCTCGCCGAGGCCGGGGCAGCTCTTCCGGACTGAGCAGCCTATCGGGGCGTTGCAGTAAGCGGCGCAGCGAACAGCTCACCAGCATCCACGCGGGCGGCTACCGAGGGGTGGCCGCCCGCGTGCTGCACCCTACCGCCGCGACGCGGATAGGTGACGCGCTTGCGGATAGGTTATTAGCCTATCCGCGTGCCCACAACCTATCCGCGAACACATGCCGACAAGCACAGCCACGGCCTCGCGCACGCAGCTCATGACGCAGGACTCCCGCGCCCGCCGCCGCTCAGCGAGCCAGGGCGATGATCGTCGGCGTGACCCGCTCGATGACCTCAAGGGTGTCCAGGAAGTCCTGGTGCCCGCCGTACCACGGGTCGGGCACGTCGCCGCTGCCCGCGGGATCCAGGTCGCGGTACAGGCAGATGCGTGGCCCCGCGCCCAGGTCCTCCGCAGACGCAGGTGCGCCCTCGTGTTCGACCCCCGCGCGATCAGCGAGGCGCTCCAGGACGCTCAGGTGCCGCGAAGTCATGGCGAGGATCAGGTCCCACTCCCCCAGCTCGGCGGCACGGATCTGGCGCGCGCGGTGGTCAGGCACGGCGTACCCGGCGTCGCGCAGGACGCGGGCGGCGCGACGGTCGATGGGGTTGCCCTGCTCTTCGTCGGAGACGCCAGCGCTGTCGACGACGATGTCCACGCCGACGCGCGCGGCTTCCTGCTGGAGGATCGCGTGCGCCATCGTCGAGCGGCAGATGTTGCCGGTGCACACCATGAGGACGCGGGCGGGTCGGGGCTGGGTCATGGTCGGTTTCCTTCTGGGGCGGGTGGTGGGACGAGGCCTGGGCGCGGCCGCCCGTCCCCGTTTCCTTGCGGCGGTGGGAAGCCCGCAAGCCCTCTTTACAACAGCGTCAGGTAGGCGCGCACGGCTTCGGCGCTGTGGCCGGCGGCGCGCTGCCCGTCCATGTGGAAGGCCTGGTTGGCGCCGGGTCCGCACAGGTCGGAGACAGCGCGCAGGCTGATCCAGTCGACGCTGGAGGACCAGCAGACTTGGGCCATGGCACAGGTTTCCATGTCGGCGCCGATGGCGTCGGGGAAGCGTTCGCGCATGGGGTCGGCGACTTGCTCGGTGCAGAAGGAGTCGGAGGAGACGATGCGGCCTTCGCGCACGGCGTGGGTGATCAGCGCGGGTAGCTCGGCCAGGCGTGCGACGGCGGCGTCGGAGGTGGTGTAGTCAACGGGCATTTGGGGGACTTGGCCCATGGCGTAGCCGAAGGCGGTGGCGTCGGCTTGCCCGTAGATGGCGGTGGTGCCGGCGGCGATGTCGCCGACGTTGATGTCGCGGGCGAGTCCGCCGGTGGTGCCGGCGGCGATGACGATGGGTGCGTCGACGAGGGTGAGGGCGCGCGCGGTGGCGGAGGCGGCGTTGGCCAGGCCGATGCCGGAGGTGACGACGAGGACGGTTTTCCCGTCGAGTTCGCCGAGCGCGTAGCGCTGCGTCTTGTGAGTGCCGGCCAGCAGGGCCTGCGGGGTTTCGTCGTCGCCGATGGGCGTGAGTGCGTGCAGGAGGGGCGCGGCCTCCATGTCCATGGCGGCTTGGATGATGGCGTCGATGCGGATGCGCTCGGGGAAGCTGAGGTTCATGCGTCCATGGTAGGCGACGAGGCATCCTCGGGTCTCGCTCGCCTCGCCCGTGGGGTGCTCCTTGGGGTGTGGGTGGGACGAGGTCGGGGCCTGCTCCTCGCACTCAGTGCGGGGCTGGCGCGGGGCAGGTTCTGTGCGTAGGCTTCAGGTCATTTCACAGTTACTGAATGGCTTGAATGTAGATACGCGCAAGCGCGCGGGTGAGCTTGGTCGCTCACACTCGCGCGCTTACGCATCTTGCGCGGCCCGTGGGACGCCGCGAAAGGAGGGTTCCTCGCTGCGTGGAGGAGTGGGCCATGTGTCCCCTCAGGGTCACCTGACCGGCCCTGAGAGAGAAGGCAGTCCCTTATTCTCGGCCGCGTTCCTCCAGCATCTTGCGCAGGGCCGCAGTGCGCCCCGCGTTGATCTCGTCGTCGGTGATCTGGTCGGCGGAGGTCAGCAGGTCGGGCACGGCGGCGGGAGCCCGACCAGCCGAGGCAGCCCCACCAACCGAAGCAACGCCCGAGGCATCCCCACCAACCGAAGCGGCACCCGCAGCATTGCCCGCTGCACCCGTGCCAGCCACGGCCTCGTCGATCTGCGCGGGTTCTTCGGTGCGGCGCTTGCGCGAGCGCGCCCAGACGATGGCGGAGACTAGGAGGATGATGGCGACGGCGATGAGGATAGCAATCATCCACGGGCGCAGGACGGTTCCCTTGACCTGAGCTGATTCGGCGGCGACGGTTTCTTCGTCCATGGGGACACGCTCTCCGGTGACCAGGAGGCGGTGGGTGTTGACGCCGTAGGGCGTGCAGGTGATGAGGGTGGCCAGGTCCTTGCCTGCGACCTTGTTGAGGGTTTCGGTCTCGTTGGGCAGGACGACGCGGATGTCGTTGATTTGGTATTTGAGGTGACGGCCGGGGACTTCGATGTAGAAGACGTCGCCTTCTTTGAGGCTCGTGAGCTGGTCGAACATGGTGGCGGTGCCCAGGCCTGTGTGTCCGGTGAGGACGGTGTGCGTGGACTCGCCGCCAACGGGCAGGGCGGTGCCGAAGAGGTGGCCGATGCCCTTGTCGAGGGTCGCGCTTTCGGTGCCGTGATAGATGGGCAGGTTGACGTTGATGGCGGGGATCTTGACGGTGGCCATGACGTCGTTGATGTTGAGTTGACTCAGGTATTCCTGGTAGGCCTCGGTGCCAGGGCGCTGCGCGTCCAGCCAGGGGTCGAGGATCGGTGACTCGGCAGCGTTGGCGTTGTACTCGTCGGCGCGGCGCAGGTTTTCGGCGACGGCGTCGGGGCCGGCATCTTCGGCGACGGCGCTGAATTGGGAGGCGATGGATTCCTGGCGATAGTTGTTGTACTGGGTCGCGAAGACCGGGTACAGGAGGACCAGGATGCCGGCGAGCAGCAGGATGGGGGGCGCGATGGTCAGGAGACGCCGCTTGAGGGGTACCTTCTTCTTGTCGGGCGCTTGGGTGCTCACGCTTTCTCCGTTCATTGCCGAGGCCGGGGCAGTTTGTCTGGTTACAGGGTAGTACCGCTGTGGGCGGGTTGCGGGCAACGCGAGGGGGGTGCGGACCTGCGGGTCCACACCCCCCTGTGTGTCGCTAGCTAGCGAGGATCAGGCGTCGGCCTGCTCCTTGCGGCGCTTGTTGGCCAGCGCGATCGCACCGGAGCCGCCCACGAGGAGGGCACCAGCACCGATCAGGACGCCGACGCCGGCAGCACCGGTCAGCGGCAGGTTGAAGCCACCGTTCGTGGGGACGTCCTTGACGGTCGTCGCGAGGGTGTATTCGTTGTCAGCGGTGGAGTTGGTCTGCAGGACCTGGAAGGCGATCGGGCGGGTCTGGAGCTCGAAGCCCTCGGGGGCCTTGGTCTCGACGAGGCAGTACCAGCCGGGGTTGGTGACGGCTTCGTTGTTCTCCCAGTCGTTGTTGCGCAGGCCGTCGATGGTGACCTCACCATTGGCGTCGGTCGTGTAGGTGGTCGTGCCGGCGGGGCTCAGCTTCTTGTCGAGGGTGGCGTCGACGGACTCGAAGTTCGCGGTCGGGGTGGACTGAGGCGTGCACTGGTAGACCTCGAACTCGGCACCCTGAAGCTTGGCGGCGGTGTCCTTGGCGGAGACCTTGGTGATCTTCACCTTGCCGAACTTGGAGACGACCTCGGAGTTCGGGTAGTCCGGCGGGGGAACGGTGCCGGAGCCGGGGGTCCAGCCGTTGGAGGGGGCGTTGGGGAGCAGGATGGCCTTGTTCTTGAACAGACCGTCGTTCTCCACCTTGTCCTTGACAGTGCCGACCAGGTCCATCTGGACCTTGGTGGTGTCGTCCTTACGGTTGTCGAGCAGCTTCTGGCGGCCGGCCGCGGTGAACTCGGCGGTCCAGAACTTGGTCTTGCCGTCGGTGCCGTCGGCGGAGATCAGCTTGTAGTCGGTGTCCTTGACCAGGGCGACCTCGCCGGTCTTGCCGTCGACGATCTTCAGGGTGACGCCGGCTTCGGGCAGCTCGACGCGCTTGTCGTACTGGTCGACGACATCGTAGTAGTCGAGGGCCTCAGCGGCGGGCACGTCGGACTTCAGGGTGTAGGAGATCTCGGAGCCGATGGCCGGGGTGGTATCGTCCTTGACGGTCTTGTCGATGTTAGCCTTCGAGTTCTTCGGGTAGGCGTGGACGTCGTAGACCCACTTGTTGAGGTCGGTCGGGTGCGTCATGGGCACCGTGATGATGAAGGGCTTGGAGCCGACGTAGCCGGGAGGCGTCGCGGTCTCGGTCACGAGGTAGGCACCGACGGTGAGGCCGTCGAAGACAGCCAGGCCGCCACCGGCGGTGGTCTTCGTGATGGCCGCGTCGGTGCCGTCAGCCTTCGCGGTGTCAACGTTGCCGTTGTAGCCAGCGAGCTTCTCCCAGCCGGCCTGCGTGGTGAGGTCGACGTTGGTCAGCTTCTCGACGGTGAAGGTCGCGCCGTCCAGGGGCGTGCCGGTGGCGGTGGCGTCCTCGAGGCCGTTGCCAGCGGTCGTGCCGTTGGTGTCGTCCTTCACCAGCTTGTGGATGGTGATAGAACCGGTCCTGGTGGCGTCGAGGTCGACCAGCGAGGGGGCGCGCTCGGTCGTGGCAGCGAGGCCGAAGGCGGGGGCGGCCTGCGTCGCGGAGGTGGCGGCGGGCAGGGCCAGCGCGCCAGCGGCGACGGCGAAGGCTGCGAGCAGGCTCAGGCTGCGGCGGGTCTTCGTGGTGCTCATAGGTTTTCTTTCTCCTGTGTGTGTGATTTCGGGAGTTTTTTCTGATGGTGGGTCGCCGTGGTCACGGGACCTCATGGGTGGCTCAGGCGTATGCCTTGCGCCTCTTGGTGGTGACCACGGTCATCACCATCGCCCCGGACATGAGCGCCGCTGCGACGCCGATGTAGGGGTAGATTCCGGTGCTGCCGGCCTTGGGCAGCTCGCCAACCTCGGTGTCCTTGACGACCAGGGTGGCCTTGTTGGTGCCGTCGATGACGAAGCCCTGCTCCACGGAGTCAGTGTTCAGTTCGGAGGAGAAGGCCTGGGCGGCACCCTTTGCCCACTTGGCCGAGTCGGTTGCGTCGGCCGCGAGTTCAACCGTCGTTCCGGAGCCGTCGGCTCGGGCGGTCGTCAGCTTGAACTCGAGGGGCTGGGGCAGGAGGGAGTGTCCTGCGGGGGCCTTGGTTTCGACCAGCCAGTAGGGGGTGTCGATATTGAGGTCGCCCACGCTCCAGTAGTATCCGTCGGTCGCGGTGGCCTGGGTCAGGGTCTTGACCGCGGTGGCGTTGGCGTCCGTGTTGGGGTTGGCGTTGTAGATCGCGAACTCTGCGCCCTTGAGGGGGTACATCGCGTCGTTGTTGTCGCCGTAGGTGTACTGGTTCGTCGGGTCGGTGAACGTGGTGCCCGTGTTCTGGGTGCCGGCCTTGAGCACGACGAAGTCGTGGGGGACGGTCGGGCCACAATCCTTGTTGTTGTAGTCGCCGTCGCTGTCCTTACGGTCGTCGACCAAAACCTCGTTGAAGAGGCCCTTGCCGGGGACGCGTACACCATTTCCATCGACGGAACAGGCCAGGTCGGCCTCGTTGTAGCCGGTTGCCGCGGGGTTACGGGTGACCGCGAAGCGGATCCAGTATTCCTTGGAGGCTCCGGCAGCCAGCTCGACGCCGTCCGTCAGCGTGTAGACGCCGTTCGTGGCGGTGGCGTCGGACGCGGTGTCCAGGCCCGCCTGGGTCTCGGCGATCTTCGCGGACTGGATCTCCAGGCCCTTCGCGAAGTCGGGCTTGTCGGTGAGCTTGCCGGTGTTGGCGGCGAGCGTGCCGTCGTTGGTGGCAACGATCTTGTAGTCCACGGTGAAGCTCGTGGCGCCATTCGCACCGCCGTTCGCCTCGATGGTCTTCGCGACGCGCAAGTCGGGGGACTGATACTCGTTGACGAACGTACAGGTGATGGGGGCTGCCTCGTTGGACGCTGCGCCGCCGACGTTCTTGAAGTTGACGCCGCGCTCGGTCTTGGTCACGGCGACGTCTTCACCGATGCCGTTGACACATTGGATGTCCTTGAGGTTCCACTTGTCCTCGCCGCCGGTGCTGATGTCCTTCTCCGTGATGGTGAAGTCGGAGTTACCGACTTCGAAGGGGATGAAGGTCGAGTCGTACTTTGCGTTTGCCGCACCGAAGCCGGTGGGGGTCAGGCTCGCGACCGGGTCGGTTGCGGAGATGTACGAGGTCTTGGCCGGGGCGGACGAGGCCGTGGGCTTCGTGACGGTCACGGTGCCGGTCGTCGCCGGGGTGCGGTCAGTGTTGTCCGCCCAGGTGGAGCCCGTGGTCACCGTGAAGTTAGCGGCGGGGATCGTTGGGTACATGTTCGAGGGGTCCTCGACGGACTTCACGATGCGCACGCTTCGTTCCTCGGTGATGACGCCGTAGAGGCAGCCGTAGTTGACCGAGAGTTCCTGCGCGACGAAGGTGTTCGTACGCGGGGTATCCTCGGGGACACTCGTTGGACATGTTGCCGACGGAACGTTATTGATGTTGTCCGAGGTGACCAGCGTCGATCCATTCGGGACGAAACCCCAAATGCTCAGGCGGTAGGTTCGACCGTTCTTTTCGAAAGTACGAGTGGAAACCGTCTTGTTCAGCTTGATCGTGTCGGCCACGTAGGGTGCCTGGTTGACATTGCCCTTGGCGCCGGGCCACTCGCGCGGGAGAATCGCAGGAGCGTTGGGGTTCAGCGTGCTATAGGGCTGACCCGCGCCAGCATTGTAGTACTGGCTGTATAGGTCGTAGTCGCCGTTACCCTCACCCACGTACTTGACGCAGTACATGCGTCCGGACGAACTTTCAGACTTATTGACGTAGCCCTTTGAGGGATCGCTCGCATCGACGAGGTCCGGCTCGTAGGCGGGACCAATGAACTCGCCATTGGCCGTGTACTTGGGCACACCATACGACCCATCGAGGACTAGGTCACGAGGCCACTTTCCGTTGAGTTGCTGATTCGCAGGCCAGCCGTTAATGCCGAAGTATGTCGAGCACGTACCCGTGCCACGCTGCGCCTCAGTCTTCACGTAGGCACCACCCTTGCGGTACAGGATCGTGGTCGCCAGGGTGTTCGAGGTTTCCTCGTTGACGAAGGGGTACTCCTCGCCCTGATCGTTGGGGAACAGGTTGAGGAACTGAAGCCACAGCGACGAGTGCAGGAAGTGCTGCACCGGGCTCATACCCTGGATAGGCAGGTTGTTGTGGCGGATCTCGCCGATCAGGAAGGTCTCGCCCGGCTGAACGGTGCCCGGGTTGTTCGGCTTGAAGCCGATGGCCGACTGGCCATCCACCCAGATCGTCTTATCTCCGCCGTTCTTCCACAGGTCGTAGTGCTGCTGCATCCAGTCCTTGGAAGCCTGCGTATCACCGGTGCCAGTGTTGTTCGTCTGATCATCCCACTTCCACGGGGCACCACGGGCGATGTAGGTCCACGCGTCATTCGCAGTCGCGTAGTTGCCGCCAAGCCACGTACCGAGCATGTTGTCGTCGCTCTTGATACGGTTCCTCGACATGCCCGTCACGATGCCGTAGCGGATGAAGTTGTTGTACGCAGGGGTCGTCGATGTCGCCGTGTCGTTGGTGACACCCTTTCCCATCTTGACGTAGACCTGGCCAACCTCGATACCGGCGGCAGCGGGCTCCTGGGCGGCCTGGGCCGCCTCGGGGGTGGTGACCTGGGTGGCGACAATCGTTCCGGCGGCGGTAGCAGCGACGGCCAGCGCGGCCAGTGCGCGGGTCAGGAACCCTGTTCGCGTGTGCCGCGCGTGTCCTGCGCGCGCTCGACTCGTTCCCATTGATCATTCTCCTCAGGTCCCTTGCTTCGCTGTGGTGCCGGTGGGATGTTCGGTTCAGTTTTTCCACAACCTTGATGACACCCAGCCTACGACGCGGTTACTGAAAAATGCAACCCGATTTTCACTACCTTCCTCGTGGCTTACGTTACAGAATAACAGTCAAGGTCTATTTCCGCAGGAGTTTGCCGTTTTACCAGATGGTATCAATTTAAATCGGCGCGATATACGTCGTTGCTTTGCCATTTTTAACGGCTGGCAACAAATCAAAATGCGGAACTAGATGCAACTTGACACCCTCGCACAAACAGTGCCGCACGCCCCGTCACCCCACTCCCGAAGGCCCTGGATGCCCACACTGCATCGCACATACACCGCCCTCCACCTCCCACTCACTGCCCCTCCACCTCCCACTCACTACCTTCTCACTCTCCCCACCCCGGCCTCGTCACGCACGAAGAGCCGAGCACCTGCACAATAGGGCGCATGGATCTTCGCCCCGTCGCGCTTGGCGCGCCCGTTACCGCTTACGACCCGTCGCGTCCCACGCCCGCCGCTATCGTCTCGGGTGAGGTCGCCGCGCACGATGCGCCGCACCCGCTGTCGGTGTTCGACATGTTCCGCATCGGTATCGGGCCATCGTCGTCGCATACGGTGGGGCCGATGCGCGCGGGACTGGCGTTCACGACGGAGCTGACGGCGCTGACGCCGCCGTCGCACATCACGATTGACCTGTTCGGCTCGCTGGGCGCAACGGGCCGAGGCCACTCAACGGACCGCGCGGTCCTCCTGGGTTTGGCGGGTTATGACCCGGAGACGGTGGATATCGACACGGTGGAGGCGATTCTGCCGACACTGGCGCGCACGGGTACACTCACACTGCCGAGCGGCACGCGCATTCCCCTGAACATCGCCGAAGACATCCGCTTCGTCCCACGCACGGTCCTCCCCTATCACGTGAACGCGCTGACGCTCACGGCCACCGGCCAGGACGGCGACGTCATCCTCCAGCGCACCTATTACTCGGTAGGCGGTGGCTTCGTCATGCTGCAGACGAACGACGACCCGCAGAATCCCGAGGTCTCCTCTCTCGCCTCCAGCCAGGCCGGCGTCGGCATCGACATTCCGGCACCGCACCCCTTCGCGTCGGCGGCGCAGCTGCTCGCCCAGTGCGACGAGGCTGGCCTGAGCATCGCGGACCTCGTACGCACGAATGAGGAGGCGGTGCGTCCGCGCGACACGCTCAACGCCTACCTGGATCGCATTGCGGACACGATGTTCGACTGCGTGGACGCGGGCACGTCGGCGGCAGGCATCCTCCCGGGCGGCTTGGATGTGCCGCGCCGCGCCCGCGCGCTCGCCGGAAAACTCGCCCAGCGCTTGACGGGCATCCCCGCATCGCCCGTGGAGTCGATGGACGAGGCCGGGGCCGACTCAAGCGCTCGCCGCGCGGCGGGCGCTGCGTGGGCGTCGACGACGGCGGATCCCATGCGAGCGATGGATTGGGTCAACCTGTTCGCCTTGGCTGTGAACGAGGAGAATGCGGCCGGCCACCGCGTGGTGACGGCACCAACGAACGGTGCGGCGGGCGTGATCCCGGCGGTCTTGGGTTACCTGGTGACGCACTGCCCGGAGACGGGTTCGGTGCCTGGCGTGGCGGCGGGTCCTGCCACGGAGGACGGGGCGGTCCAGCCGCTGCGCCACATTCGCATGACGCCCAGTCCTTCTGCCGACTCGCTGGCGGGGTGCACGGATTCCGGCGACGAGGCCACGGCCTCGTCCGTGGATCGTTCCGATGAATCCCCAGAGGTCGCCGCGGCCCGTGCGGAAGGACTGCCGGTCCTCGGCCGCGACGAGGCCGGGCTGCGCACCCTCGCGCAGATCCTCGGCCAGGACACGCCCCTCGTGGCCCGCAGTGAGCTCGGCCTGCCCGCCGACCTCGTGCTCGCGGCCAGTGGCGCGGTGTCCGGCGCAGGCCTGACCTACCCGTCGCTCGACACCCTCCTGACCGCGCGCGGCCTCGGCCATCTCGACGCCTGGGGGCAGGTGCGCATCGGCGATCGCCTGGGCCCGACCCTGGCCGAAGCCCTCGACGAGGTCAACCGCGAGATCGTGCGCGAATACGCGCAGGCTCCCCGCGGACACCGCTCCGCCAAGCACTGACGCGCGATCGCGGCGAGCGCCCAGACCGCGCGACGCTGACACGACGAAGGAGGCCCGGGATCATGCGATCCCGGGCCTCCTCGCTTCCTGATGCTCAGCGCACGAAAGCACCCAGCCAGCCGCGCATCGTCGCGTACACGGCCTCGCGTACGGGAGCGTCCGACAGGACGAGATCGTGCTTGCCGGGGAAACGCGCGATCGTCACCAGGTCCGACAGGCCCAGGCTCCGCTGAGCGATGACGGTCGGATCCAGGACGGTGTCGGAGATGAAGGCGCGCTCGCACCACTCCTCGTCGAAATAGGATGACGTGGACACCATCGACAGGACCGGGCAGTCCAGGTGCACGTCCTTTTCGATCGTCTCGTGCCCGGCCATGATTGCCTCGAGCCACGAGGCCGGTACCGGGTAGGACTCGGGGCGCTTCCAGTCCTGGATGATCGGCCAGCCCGCGACGGACGGATCCTGCGCCGACAGCCCCTCCGGGATAGGCAGTTCCGACGAAGCTCGACCCGCGAGCGAGCGGCCGTAGTGTCCCGCCCCTCCCGTGGGCACCTCCCACATCGGGTTACGCGACGCGATGCGCCCGATGACGGGAGCCATCGCCCCGCGCCAGGCGGCCATCGACTGCATTTCCAGCCAGCCAGAGTTCAGGATGAGGCCGTCCAGGACGCCCGGGTGACGATGCGCCCACAGGGTTGCAATCAGGCCGCCCGTCGAGTGGCCCATGAGGATGATCGGCTCGTCGTCGCGCTCCTCGCGGATGATCTCGATGGCCTCGCCGATCTCCTCGTCGTACACGGACAGGTCGTCCGTGTACCCGATTGTCTGATGGGGACGCAGGGAACGCCCGTACTTGCGCATGTCCAGCGCGTAGAACGCGGCGCCCGCGTTAACCAGGTGCTGGGCCATTTCGGTCTGGAAGAAGTAGTCGTTGCGCCCGTGCAGATATAGGACCGTCATGCGGGCGCTCGCGGGCGGGGTCGCGCGCACGAGGGTCGCCACGCAGGGGCCCTCCGCGTCGTCAAGCAGCTCGATCGTGCGTGACTCGTACCCGTCGCCCAGGATGTCGGCGCTCCACTGAAGCCCGGGAGGACCGGCTTCGCCCCAGGGGGCCATGACGTCGCGCTCGGGGATCCCCTCGGGTGACGAGGCCGGGGCCTCCACCCCGGATAGGTCGGGCAGGCCGCTGGTGTCGGGCATTAGCTCGCCGCCGGCCGTGGGATTGCTGGTAACGCTCATGTGGTCAGCATAACGCGCGAGGCCGCCCCGGCCTCGTTGATGAGGAGAAGAAACCGGGGCGGCCTCGCGGAGAATGGGGGTCGATCAGGCGAAAGAGGACGCGCGCGAGGGGATGCGCTCGTTGAGGAACTCGTCGAGGAGGGCGGTGAGCTGGTCGTGTTCGATGAGGAAGCCGTCGTGGCCGTGGTCGGAGTGGATCTCGCGGTAGAACGCGCCCGAGATGCCGGCCGCCATCTGCCAGACCTGCTCGGGGAAGAACAGGCGATCCGAGTCGACCGCGACGACGAGAGTGCGGGCGGTGACGGCCTTCAGTGCCTCGAGGACACCGCCGCGGTCGCGGCCCACGTCGTGGGAGAGCATCGTGCGGCACAGCGTCACGTAGGAGCCAGCGTCGAAGCGGCGCACGATCTTCTCGCCGTGGTAGTCCAGGTAGGACTCCACCGCCAGGCGTCCGCCGTGCAGGGGGTCCTCGTCGTTCTGGGGGATGCGGCCGAAGCGCTCGTCCAGCTCCGAGGGGGAGCGGTAGGTCGTGTGCGCGATCTGGCGGGCGAGCGCCAAGCCCGCGGTGGGGCCGGGACCCGCGTAGTAGTCGCCACCGCGCCACGCCGGATCCAGCTGGATCGCGCGGATCTGCGTGTGGGTCCACGCCGCCTGATCGGCCGTCGTCTGCGCGCCTGAGGCTACGACCACGAGGCGGCGCACGCGCTGCGGGTAGGTGACCGCCCACTCGATGGCGCGGTGCCCTCCCAGGGACGTACCGATGACGATGTCCCACGTATTGATGCCGAGCAAGTCGGACAGGAGGGCCTCGGCGCGGACCTGATCGCGCGTAGAGATCACGGGGAATCGCGAACCCCAGGGCGCGCCGTCCGGTGCCAGCGAAGCCGGGCCGGTCGAACCCTGACAACCACCCAGCACATTCGCGGCCACCACGAAGTAGCGTTCGGTGTCGATGATGCGTCCCGGACCCACGATCTGATCCCACCAGCCGGGGGTCGGCTGGCCGGGTGCCGCGTCGCCGTACACGTGGGCGTCACCGGTGAGCGCATGCAGGATCAAGACGGCGTTTGAGCCGGTGTCATTCAGGGTGCCCCATGTCTCGTAGGCCAGGGTCACGCTGGGCAAGATTGAGCCATTTTCGAGGCGCTGGGCACCCAGGTTGGCGAACTGGCGGAACGCGACCGGGTCGCCTTCACGCCACGCGCCGGAGGTGGGAGCGGGGGGCAGATTATGGCGGCTCATGGGGCCTTCTTTCGCGGGGGCGGCGGGTAGGGGAGAGCAGCGGCGGCCTCGGAGCCTCAGGAGTGTGTGTATCCCCGAGGTCGCCGGCGGGTCTGTTAGGCTGTGGCCGCGCGGGCCGCGTCGAAGCCGAGCTGCAGGTCGGCCAGGATGTCCTTGATGTTCTCCAGGCCGATCGACAGGCGCACCGTGCCGGGCGCGACGCCGGCCTTGGCCAGCTCCTCCTCGGTCAGCTGCGAGTGCGTCGTCGAGGCCGGGTGGATGACGAGGGACTTCGCGTCGCCGATGTTGGCAACCACCGGCAGGAGCTTCACGCCGTCCGCGAAAGCCCGGCCGGCCCCGTACCCGCCCTTGGTGACGAAGGAGGGCAGGCCGCCCGTGCCCAGCGG